>OBLO01003512.1_pt1 | contig 11187 bp, 9 predicted proteins | sample 1519401 | NCBI WGS metagenome assembly OBLO01 (sample SAMEA2602897, study PRJEB22501) | metagenome | reverse complement strand
GTCAGACTTAAACGCGCGCGTGGCGACTAGAAGCCCCGCACCCGAACCACGGATGAGGGACCCCATAACGTTACCAAGAGTACCTGCCGCAACACCGATTGTTGTAGCATCCTGTGCACCCCAGCCCTCGAAAATCGGACCAAAGGCAGATGCGGTACCAACACCACCGGACATCGCTGAGGAAGAACACTGAAGAGCGAGGAGCGGATTTAAGTTGATCAGGTGAGCGATCGCAACACCGAGAACATCCTGACAGGTGATCAGGAGGCAGGCTGCAAATGCAATCATGACGCAGAGCTTTCCGCCTGCATGTCTTAACATCTTTGCGCTGAAGCCGAAGCCTACGCAGAGGAAGAAGAGGTTCTGACAGAGGTCTTTCATGACCTTTGCGTCAAAACTGATACTGACTGTGCCGGTCATCTTGATCGCGGAAATCAGGAGTGAAAAGATGATACCGGAAACAACCGGAGCAGGAATCGCGTATTTTCTTAATGCCGCGGAATGTGCGACGATTGCGCGTCCGAGGAAGATTACGATTGCTGCAAAGCCGAGAGTACATAAATACTCAAATTTAAAATTTGCGATTGCGCCATCGGCAGCTGGTGTGTAGGTGCCGAAATAGCTGATGATATTTTCCATAAAATATCCTCCTATCCTTTTTTTGCCTTACACATTCCGCTCTTCTTTTCCTGTCCCGGGAATCCGGAAACAGCTCACAGATGAAAAGAAAAGCGCTCCATCTGTTTATACCCCGTTTACATTGATGAAAATGTGTAAAAACTTTATAAAAAGAATAAAAGATTTTGTGCATGATGTCAATTTAAGTAAGTAAGTAACAGGTTTTGTAAATATCGTAACTGCCGCCGGAGGGCAAATCATTTTTGCCCGAATCCATATTTGATCGAAGGGCGGCCGCCGGTCTTGTAATCGATCGTGCTGATGATCTCGCCTGTGTCTACCATATAGTTCATGTATCTGCGGATCGTGATGCGGGAGAGGTGGATCTGCTCGGCGATCTGCTCGCTGGTAAAGAAGCCATTCCGGTTGTTCTGAAGATATTCCCGGATCATGGTGAGGGTTGTCTCGTTCAATCCCTTTGCGAGTGACGGCTTTGCGTCTGCCCTCTGGTCATTCACGGAAAAGAGACGGTCGATATCGTGCTGGCCGAGTCCCCCGTGGCTGTGCTCCAGATACTTCTTTGTCTCGGTAAAACGGTCAAGAGCTGTCTTAAAACGCGTATATTCGAAGGGTTTCACGAGATAGTCGGTGATCCCGCGATTTAACAGGGAGCGGACGATATCCGTATCGTTCGCGGAGGTGACCATAATGACGGATGGTGTGAGGCCGGCATTGTGGAGGGCATCGAGAAATTCACTGCCGTTCATGACAGGAGTATAGTAATCGAGAATGATCAGGTCAGTGGGATTCGTCTTCAGGTAGGGGAGCGCCTCCGATCCGTTTTTAAAGATCCGGTCCACCCGGAATTCCGGAGTGACCTCGACATACTGTTTATTGATGGAGGCGACCATCGGATCGTCCTCAATGATGATTACATGGTACATGGTGTATGCTTCCTTTCCGTAAATGTGATGGTAAAGCAGGTGCCCTCTCCCGGTTCTGTCTCGATGGAGATCTCGCCGTTCCCGTTGTCTACAAGCTGTTTGATTAGGAAAAGTCCGGTCCCGCGGTTTGTGCCCTTGGACGAGACGCCCTTTTCATAGATCCTGTCGATCAGATCCGGACGGATCCCGCGCCCGGTGTCCTCACAGGTGATGATATTGCAGCCCGGGTCACAGTAGATCCCGAGTGTGATCTCCCGGATCTCAGGACTGCCGGCGGAAAGTTCCTCGATGGCATTTTCGAGAAGATTTCCGACGATCGTGATATAGTTTTCGACCGGAAGAAGGAGATCTTTTTCCAGACAGCGGCTGTCCGGGGAGACGGTGAGCAGGATGCCGAGCTCCGCGGCATGCATCATTTTTCCGATCACAAGGGCGCAGATCTTTGACACGCGCAGGCAGTCCGCTGTCTGGCGGATCGACTGGCTGGAGACAAGGTTGCTGTTGATAATGAAGTTGATGGCCTCCTCCGTCTGGCCGGTCTGGAGGTAGCCCAGGATCACGTGGAGCTTATTTAAAAATTCGTGGTTGAAGGCGCGCAGTGTGTCAAGCATCGCCTTCGCTCCTGTGAGCTCGTCCATGACCGTCTCCATCTCCGTCTGGTCATTGATGATCGTGAGGATCACCGGATGCTCCGTCTGGGTGTCTGCCGGAATCTCACTGACAAGAAGCCTTCGGTTCTCACAGGTGCAGGCACGGTGGTAGGACGGTGTGCCGGACGCGAGGACCCGGTCTGCCTGGGATTCCGGGAAGAAATCCCTGAAAGTGCGTCCTTCCATAAGAGGTTCGGTCCGTTCCTGTCCAGAAGTCCCATCGTCCGGGGAGACAGACGGCGGATCCTCCGGTTTTTCAGGAAGAACATGAAAGAGCCGCGCTGCCGCCTGATTTGCGTAGACCACGGAACCGGTGGAATCTGTGGCGACAAGCCCCTCCTCCAGTGCATTCAGCACGGTATCCTGACGCAGGTACAGGTCGAGAAGCTCCGTCGGATGATGTCCCATCAGGGAATCTCGGAGAAGGGAGACGAGTCCGTGAGACAGAAGGATGCTGACGAGCAGCATGATCATCGCTGCTAATAAATAGGTAGGAAAGACTTCGTGGATCTGCTCGGAGATATAAGTGTTGAAGACCGACGCTATAACGAATCCGATGATCGTTCCGTCGCTGTTCCGGATCGAATGGAAAGCCCGCCGCTGGGAACCGTTTGTACCGTAGCCGATGGTGATATAGGGCTGGCTGCCCTTTAAGATCGCCTCCTCCTCACCGTCGACGAAGGTTTCTCCTGTCTCCTTCCGGTTTGTGTGGTAGAACCGCAGCCCGGTCGTGTTATAAATGGCCATAACATTGAGATCGGGAAAATTTTCAGACAGGGAATCCAGCTCTTCATTGGCAGATCCGTCCGGATAACCGTTTTCTAGCATGGAGACAACATTGTCCATGGAGGCGACATAGGCGGCGAGGGCGCTGATGTTTTTATCGATCTCCTGACGCTGACGTGTAATCGTCGAAAAAAGGGTTATACTTAAGGAGAGGAGCAGCAGGCAGACGGACACTGCCATAAAGCTGAAAAACAACTGGCTCTCCAGGGATAGTTTTCGAAATTTCTGCATCATGAAACGTGTCCTCCATAGTGGAATACAGGGTATTGATATTTATGCCTTAGTATAAAAAAAAAAGAGGGAGTTTCAAGAGGAAAGATGATGAAAAGAAGAGGGATTCCCGGCTTTTGCCGAAAAAAGGAGAAAATCTTCGATTCATATTGGGAAAAGTTTGTAAAAAGGACTTGCTATTTCTGGCAGAATTAGGTACAATAAAACCAAGGTTGATTAATATTTAACAATCATAACTGTTTGGCGTTTCAGAGTATCCTTTATGTTCCGTGAAACGTGCGGACATGCTGAATGGTTATGAAACGACCACACATCATTTTCTAGGAGGAAAAGAAAAATGGCAGTTAAAGTTGCGATTAATGGTTTTGGCCGTATTGGCCGTCTTGCATTCAGACAGATGTTTGGCGCAGAGGGATTCGAGATCGTTGCGATCAACGACTTAACTTCTCCGGAGATGCTCGCACACCTTTTAAAATATGATTCCACACAGGGCAGATACGCTCTTGCGGATACAGTATCCTACGGTGAGGATTCTATCACTGTTGATGGCAAAGAGATCAAGATCTACGCGAAAGCAAACGCAGCAGAGCTTCCGTGGGGCGAGATCGGTGTAGACGTTGTTCTTGAGTGCACAGGCTTCTACACATCCAAAGCAAAAGCACAGGCTCATATCGACGCAGGCGCTAAGCACGTTATCATTTCCGCTCCGGCAGGAAACGATCTTCCGACAATCGTTTACAACGTAAACCACGAGACATTAAGCAAAGATGACCACATCATCTCCGCTGCTTCCTGTACAACAAACTGCCTCGCTCCGATGGCAAAGGCATTAAACGATTCTTACCCGATCCAGTCCGGTATCATGTGCACAATCCACGCTTACACAGGCGATCAGATGACACTTGACGGACCGCAGAGAAAGGGCGATAAGAGAAGAAGCCGTGCAGCAGCGATCAACATCGTTCCGAACAGCACAGGCGCTGCAAAGGCAATCGGCCTTGTAATTCCGGAATTAAACGGTAAGCTCATCGGTTCTGCTCAGCGTGTTCCTACACCGACAGGTTCCACAACAATTTTAACAGCTGTTGTTAAGGGCCAGCCGACAAAGGAATCCATCAACGCAGCAATGAAGGCAGCTTCCAACGAGTCCTTCGGCTACAACACAGATGAGATCGTTTCCAGCGATATCGTTGGTATGAGATACGGTTCTCTCTTCGATGCAACACAGACAATGGTTCTCCCGATCGACGAGAACACATCTGAGGTTCAGGTTGTATCCTGGTACGACAACGAGAACTCCTACACAAGCCAGATGGTTCGTACAATTAAGCACTTCGGAAAACTGTTAAATGCTTAATCGGTCCACAGAAATTGTGACAAATTAGACTCACTGAGGGGTCCGGTCTGTTGAGGACCGGATCCCTTTTTTATGTAACAGGAAATTCCGAGGAATTCCCTGTTACATAAAAAGACGCGGAAAGCGCGCGAAAGCCCGCCTCCCGCGAAGACTCCGGCGGCTGCCGTGGGTCGGAAGACAGGAAGATGTCTGTCAGAAAATATCAAGGAGGAATTCCGACATGTCTTTAAATAAGAAAACAGTTGATGATATCAACGTAAAAGGTAAAAGAGTTTTAGTCCGCTGCGATTTCAACGTACCGCTTAAGAACGGCGAGATCACAGACGAGACACGTATCAACGCGGCTCTCCCGACGATCCAGAAGCTGATCAACGATGGCGGCAAGGTAATTCTCTGCTCCCACCTTGGAAAAGTTAAAAACGGCCCGAACGAGGGAGAATCCCTTGCACCGGTTGCAAAGAGCCTTTCTGCAAAGCTTGGAAAGGAAGTTGTATTCGTTTCTGATTACAATGTAACCGGCGAAGCTGCAACAAAGGCAGTGGAAGCGATGAAAGAGGGGGACGTAGTCCTTCTTCAGAATACACGTTTCCGCGGTGCTGAGGAGACAAAGAACGGCGAGGAGTTCAGCAAAGAGCTCGCGGATCTTGCAGACGATTATGTATGCGACGCGTTCGGTTCCTCCCACAGAGCACACGCTTCCGTAGCAGGTGTTACAAAATTCATCTCCGCAAAGGGCGGTTCCAACGTTGTCGGATACCTGATGGAGAAAGAGATCGCGTTCCTTGGAAACGCGGTTGAGAACCCGGTTCGTCCGTTCGTAGCAATCCTCGGCGGCGCAAAGGTTGCTGATAAGTTAAACGTAATCTCCAACCTGCTTGAGAAGTGCGATACCCTCATCATCGGCGGCGGCATGGCCTACACCTTCTTAAAGGCACAGGGCAAGGAGATCGGTAAGTCCTTAGTTGACGATACAAAGATCGACTACTGTAAGGAGATGATGGAGAAGGCAGAAAAGCTTGGAAAGAAGCTTCTTCTCCCGGTTGATACAACTGTTGTTGCTGAGTTCCCGAACCCGATCGACGCACCGGTTGAGGTTGAGTACGTTTCCGTGGACGCGATCCCGGCAGACAAAGAGGGCGTTGATATCGGACCGGAGACCTGCAAGCTCTACACAGAAGCTGTAAAGAGCGCAAAGACGGTTGTATGGAATGGACCGATGGGTGTATTCGAGAACCCGACTCTCGCTGCAGGTACTATTGCGGTTGCGAAAGCACTTGCTGAGACAGACGCTACAACGATCATCGGCGGCGGCGATTCCGCGGCAGCAGTCAACCAGCTCGGCTTCGGTGACAAGATGAGCCATATCTCCACAGGCGGCGGCGCATCCTTAGAGTTCCTGGAAGGAAAAGAGCTTCCGGGTGTTGCAGCAGCTGACGACAAATAATGAATGAAACCAGTACACCGTGCGCCGGAACAGGCGTGGAAGGGCGCTGCAAGCTCGCTTGCACAAGCCCTTTCAGGTCTGTTCCGGTATAGGGGGCACGCCCCCGGCTTCTTGTTTTTATGAAATAAAAACAAGAAGATGCACGGTGGGGAGCAAATGTACGCATTTACTTCCCTGGCTGTAAATATTATAGTGTCCGAGATTCCAGATCCGGGGCGGTGATCCCGTCCCGGATTTTGTGATATAATATTGGTATATATGGGGGTAGATAATCATGGCAAGAAAGAAAATTATCGCTGGAAACTGGAAAATGAACATGACTCCGTCCGAGGCAGTGGCACTCGTTGAGACATTAAAGCCGCTCGTTAAGACGGAGGAAGCGGACGTTGTATTCTGCGTACCGGCTATCGACATCATTCCTGTCGTAAAGGCATGCGAGGGAACAAATATCGAGGTCGGCGCTGAGAATATGTATTTCGAGGAGAAGGGCGCGTACACAGGCGAGATCTCCCCGAACATGCTGACGGATGCCGGCGTAAAATATGTGATCATCGGACATTCCGAGAGAAGAGAGTACTTTGCTGAGACAGATGAGACTGTCAATAAGAAAGTCTTAAAGGCATTCGAGCATGGACTGACCCCGATCATCTGCTGCGGTGAGACTCTTACCCAGAGAGAACAGGGAATCACTCTGGACTGGATCCGCAAGCAGGTAAAGATCGCGTTCCAGAACGTGACAGCAGATCAGGCAAAGACTGCTGTGATCGCTTACGAGCCGATCTGGGCGATCGGAACCGGAAAGACAGCTACCACAGAGCAGGCTGAGGAAGTCTGCGGAGCGATCCGTGCGTGCATCGGTGAGATCTACGACGAGGCAACAAAGGAAGCGATCCGCATCCAGTACGGCGGATCTGTAAACGCCGGAAATGCTGCAGAGCTCTTTGCGCAGGCGGATATCGACGGAGGACTTGTCGGCGGCGCGTCCTTAAAGGCTGATTTCGGAAAGATCGTAAATTACAAATAAGGTAACTATTCAGTACCTTCATAGTTACGTGCAAAAATCCATTCCAGATCAGCTTCGCTGATGGGATTTTTGCCTTCCAGCCTATGTTTTCTTACGGTCAGCGCAGCAAGTGCGCAGACCTACTGAACAGTTACCAAATAAGTATCATATATGCGGGAAGAGATTCCCGGCTGTATGAATATGCAGTTTAAATAAAACTGCAAGGGAAATAACAGGAAAAATTTTGAGCGCTGTGTCATGAAAAATAGGATGTGACACAGCGCCCTTTATTTACGCGAACAACGAGCCAAAGTCCGCGCTTGCGCGAGACCTTGGCGACTGTCGCGATAACAAGGGGAAACTCGCGAAGCGTGTTTTCACTTGTTTACAATTTACAATAGTGACAATCTGTCATTTTTTTGCGTCCACCCTATTGACTGGAAAGAATGAAAATGTTACGATATTTAGATGTTCAAAATATTTTAGACAAAAATGATTTGATTTTACGAGAATCCGGCTGCGTCGGATCAGAGAATGAAAGAGGAAATACCTATATGAAAAAGATTGGAATCGTAACAGACAGTCACAGCAGTATCAGTCAGGAAGAGGCGGAAAAACTTGGGATTTTTGTCCTGCCGATGCCGTTTTACATCGATGGAGAGTGTTTTTATGAGAGCGTCACACTGTCCCGCGAACTTTTTTTTGAGAAGCTGGCGGCTGGGGCGGATATTACGACGTCCCAGCCATCCCCGACTGCGGTGATGGAAATCTGGGATAAGGCGCTGGAGCAGTTTGAGAAGATCCTCTATTTACCGATCAGCAGCGGTCTCAGCGGTTCCTACGAGACAGCGATGATGTTGGCGAAGGATGAAGCGTATGAGGGGCGCGTCCTCGTTGTCGATGACGGACAGGTTGCGGCTCCGCTCCACCAGATGGTATTAGATACGTTGGATATGATCGAAAAAGGATATGAGGCGGAACAGATCCGTGATCTCCTTGAAAGGGCGGGAGACCGGATGATGATCTATATCGCGCTCCAGACGCTGGAGTGCTTAAAGAAAGGCGGAAGAGTGACACCGGCGGCAGCGGCGTTGGGGTCTGTGTTTAATATCAAGCCGATCCTGAAGCTGCAGACAGGAAAACTGGACTCCTTTAAGAAATGTCACGGGATCGTAAAAGCAAAGAAGGCGGCCATCGAGGCCATGCAGGCGGAGATCCGGGATAATTTTCAGGACGCGTTAAACGACGGCGCCCTTCACCTTCTGGCATCCTCCAGCGGAACGGACGAGGAGAATGCGGCATGGGTCGAGGAGATCAGGGAGGCATTTCCGGGCGTTCCGCTTCTCTATGATAATCTGTCCCTCGGCGTATCCTGCCATATCGGACCGGGCGGAATGGGAATCGGGTGCGCGGTTGCACCGGATTATAAGAGAGTGTAATGCCGGGGATATGGTTCTTTTGCAGAATGTGCGCCGGGTAGAAGCTGATTGTGGAATTCGATAAGAGTTTCAGATAGAAGTTGTAAGCTCTGTGAGTGTTGCGTGTATACAAAATTTGTCTTATAATAGAAGACAGACCATAAAAAATGAATGTTATTTTGCACACCGGAAAACACAATCCTGCAGCAGGGCGAAGGCTTGCAGGCAGGGCGGTGCAGGTGCGCATAGAAGGAGGTAACGATGGAATACCGCAGATTTGGAAATACGATCGTAGCAAGGATCGATCAGGGTGAGGATGTTCTGGAGAAGATGAAACGCATCGCGATGCTCGAGGATGTGAAACTTGCGAGCGTCAGCGCATTAGGTACATTTTCTTCCATGACCGTAGGAATTTATGATCTGGAAAAGCGTCAGTTTATGGGAAATGATTTCGAGGGAATGTTTGAAATCGTCTCCTTTACAGGAACCATCAACACGATGGACGGCAAGTATTACAGCCACATCCACGCGGCGGCAGCCGACGCGAAGGGCAATGTGTACGGCGGGCATTTAAGTCATGGCATTATCGGAGCGACCTGCGAGATGGTGATCACGGTGATCGACGGAGTTGTGGACCGCGTAAAGGATGAGGAGACAGGGCTCAATCTCTTTAACTTCAAGTGTTAAAGTGCAGAAGGGTAACTGTGAAGGTACTGAATCGTTACATATTTTTGCGAATTGTGATAAGAGATAAGAAAAGATCGATAAGGAGCAGGCTATGGAGCAGATGATTCCGGGATTTCTGGAAGAGATGTTGAAAAAACAGTATGGAGAGGAAGTTTTCGCGAAGATCCTCGCGGGATATCAGGCGAGACGCCCGGTGACACTCCGGGTCAATCCCTTAAAGGCGGACCGGAACACGGTAGAACAGGCACTTACCGGTGCAGGGATCGCGTTTAAAAATGTATCATGGTATGAGGATGCGATGATCATCGAGGGCGCAAGGGAGCCGGAGATCCAGGAACTTCCGATCTATAAGGAAGGCGGAATCTATCTCCAGAGCCTTTCCTCCATGCTGCCGCCGCTGTTTCTCGACCCGAAGGCGGGAGAGTCCGTCCTCGATATGGCTGCCGCTCCGGGCGGAAAGACGACCCAGATGGCGGCGATGACGGGAAATCAGGCGCAGATCACGGCCTGTGAGAAGAATAAGGCGCGGTCAGAAAAGTTGAAATATAATCTGGAAAAACAGGGGGCATCGGGAACCTACGTGATGGTGGAGGACGCAAGAAAGCTCGACGATTTCTTTTCCTTCGACCGGATCCTCTTAGACGCGCCCTGCAGCGGAAGCGGAACCGTAGAAGTGCGGGATGGCGTCTGCCGGACAAAAATCTCAAAGGAACTTGTGGAAAGATCCGCGAGAACGCAGGAAGAACTGTTAAAAAAAGCGCTGAAGCTGTTAAAATCCGGCCATGAGATGGTATACTCCACTTGCTCGATCTTAAAAGAGGAAAACGAAGTCCTCTTAAAGCGCGTGTTAAAGAGCGCAGGCGGAGAGCTTGTACCGATCGGGGAAGAGTGGACGAAGGAACTTCCGTTACTTCCGAACGCGATGTCGGGAACGCTCCTCGTGGGACCGGATGACCTGTTTGAGGGATTCTTTGTGGCGAAGATCAGAAAAAAATAGAAGCTCAGAGGAGAGCTTCTATTTTTTTGCAAAAAACGCTTTAAGTTTTTATGCCGCCCTGCGGTTCTCAACCTCGATCCGTTTCAGCTCAGGCATGATCGTGATCAGCATTGTGAGAATGCAGGCGGTTCCGCCGATGACATTGGAGACCGGCTCAGCGAGGAATACGCCGTCGGTTCCCATATGCATGGCGTAGGGGAGAAAGTAGGTCAGCGGTACAACGATGAATACCTTGCGGAGCAGGGAGAAGAAGATCGCAAAGACTTTCTTATTCAGGGATTTAAATACCGCCTGACCGATGTACTGGAGGTCCATAAAGATAAAAGCTGCAAAATACATGTTCAGCGCCGGAACCGCATCCTGGATCAGCGCCGCGTCCGAGCTGAAAATACGGATCAGCGTTTCCGGGATGAGGATGATCATGCTCCACATGACGGCCGTGTAGCCGAAAACAAGGAGACTCATGATCAGAATGGATTTCCGCACGCGTCCCGGTCTGCGGGCACCGTAGTTGTAGCTCAGGATCGGGGAGGTTCCCTCTACCATGGCGTGGATCGGAGTCTCAACAAGCTGGCGCACACTGGAGATGATGGTCATGACGGAGATATAGATATCACCGCCGGTGACGGAAAGAATATTGTTGCAGCAGATCGTCACGAGACTGTTGGTGAGCTGCATGATAAATCCGGCTGCACCGAGGCTGAGGATATTTTTCGCGTGTCCGGTACATTCCGGAATCTCATTTTTATGAAGGAACCGCAGCTTCAACTCGGATTTTTTCGTGAGGAAAAACAGGACGAAGGCGGCGGACAGGCACTGGGAGATCACGGTGGCGATGGCAGCGCCGCGGACACCGAGTCCGAGGGCAAAAATAAAGAGCGGATCAAGTACCAGGTTTGTTCCGGCACCGATTGCGACGGATAACATGCCGATGCTGGAGTAGCCCTGGGCGTTGATAAACGGGTTCATGCCGACCGCGATCATCGATGGCAGGGTTCCGATCAGATAGAGCATCAAATACGGATAGGCGTAAACGATGGCCTCAGATCGGA
>OBLO01003505.1_pt1 | contig 11202 bp, 9 predicted proteins | sample 1519401 | NCBI WGS metagenome assembly OBLO01 (sample SAMEA2602897, study PRJEB22501) | metagenome | reverse complement strand
AGGATTACATAGGAATTATAAGACATTCCATTGGGAACCTTGTACTGCCCCTCGAACAGGTCAATCTGGTGGTCATTAACGCCTACATATTTGATGCTGTCTGTGATTTTCATAGATTTTACACTCCTTTTTGGAAATATGTTTTATGGGGGATACCGGAAAATAAAATCATCTGTTTACCGGTTGAATTTCTTTTTGTATGAGTGTATTATAACCATAATTTGGATAAAATACTGTTGCAAAAACAACAAAATGAGGGAGAATTTAAAAATGGAAAAATTAACGCTTTTTTCTCATGTACTTCCTGAAGAACAGGAACGAATGCGAATCTGTTTTTGTATGAGAGAGGTTACTTACCAGAATCATGAGATTATCATGGAATATGCCAACTCTATGAAAAAGATCGGCGTGATCCTGGAAGGCCAGGCTGCCCTTTACTGCTCCGATGCTGACGGAACCCAGTACCTGCTGGATGAATTGAAAAAAGATAGTGTTTTTGGAGAGCCATTTCTTCTTCCTGATGAATCCCAGCACTATTATGTTTGTGCTAAAACAGAGACAAAGGTCCTGTTCATTGCTTATGAACACGTAATCAAACGATGCGAAAATGCCTGTAAATTTCACAGCCAGGTAGTGAGCAATCTGCTCCAGATGATCGCAATGAGAGCGAGCCAGCAGGCAAACCGGATCTACGTGCTATCCCGAAACAGTACCCGCAAAAAGATCATGGCTTACCTGAACTATATGGCAGGAGAAAAGAAGGACAGCAGCTTCAGTTTGCCAATGTCGTATACTATGCTTGCAGAATATCTAAGCGTAGATCGCAGCGCCATGATGCGGGAATTCAAAAACCTTGCAGACGAGGGCATAATAAAGAGAGACGGGAAAAAGATAGAGCTGCTGGGTTGACCTCAGCATCGCCCATGAAAGGGCCTTGCCAGAGCCCCAGGCGTACGTGGCGCCGGATCCAAACACGCTCCAGTTCACAAATGCAAATAATCCCGAAACGCATTAGAATACGTCCTGCTCACCGGAATAACTGTTTCACAGTTATGCAGCCGTACATCATAAGTATTGTTAAACATCTGAGACACTTCAGCCACCTGATCCAGGTTGATAAGATAACACCTGTGACAGCGAAACCATCCTTTATCCGCAAGAAGCTCCTCCCAGTAGGAAATGCTATGCTTCAGCTGATAGCACTGTGTCTGCGTATGACCAAAAACAGTTCTCTGGTTCACTTCAATGTAAAGAATATCCTCAGGCTTCAGAAGATGGATGCGATTATTTAAAAGTCCCGGGATCTTCAGGGGGCGCCCGCCTGACTCTGAAATGGAAAGCTGCTCCGTATGTGCAGATTCCTTTCCCTGGATGCGCTCCAGAGATTTTTTTAATTTGGAAGTCGTAACCGGTTTCAGGATATAATCCACAGCATGAACAGAAAAAGCATCCAGTGCATAATTATCATAAGCAGTAAGAAAAATAATATTCGCTTTTTTATCCAGTTCCCGGAGCTTTTCCGCAAACTCCAGTCCATTCATATAAGGCATATTAATATCCACGATCACCACATCCGGATGAAGAGAAGGGTAGTCAGCGAGAGCCTTTGACGGATCCTGGTAAGCACCCAGAAGCCGGGTATCAGGCAGCTGCTGAAAAATATAGGTCAGATTGTCAAGAATAAGAGCTTCGTCATCGATAATGATCGCCTGTATCATGTAGGGTCCTCCTTTGAATCGTAAATTCCACCACCGTGCCCTCCCCTGGAACACTTTCGATGGATGGTGCAGTGTGGTAATAATGGCGCAGACGGCTGCAAAGATTGGAAAGGCCGATAGAATTACTTTCATAAGTATTGGAAAGAATTGCCTGGACCGTTTCCGGTAGCATTCCATTCCCATTATCTTCCACACGGACAAGCAGTAAGTCACCCTGCTGGTAAATATGAACATTTACGGTAACACTGGATTCGTGCATAGGGCTGTGTTTGATGGAATTTTCAATAAGAGGTTCGATAAGCAAGGGCAAAATAGGAAAATTCTCATCACAGTCAATATCCATTTCATAGTTAATTTTATCACCGAATCTCGCTTTTTCAATTTGAAGATACGCCTGAATAAGACGGATCTCTTTCTGTATGGTAGATTGCCTCTCCAGAGACCGGGAAAGCAGATGCCCCCGAAGATACTCACTGAAATCACCCAGAAGCTCATAGGCCGTCATAGGTTCCCGGATGCACAAATGCATAATGGAATTGATGGAGTTAAAGATAAAATGTGGATTTATCTGTGACTGCCAGAATTCCATCTGGGTTTCCAGTGCGACGTCTGCTGTTTCCTTCACCTTCAGAAGAGAATGGATCTTTTTGGAAAGAGAAGCCTGGGAATAAGGTGGTATCAGGTAATCGTTGATGGTATTGCGGATGTAAAAGCTGTTTTCAGAATAAAGGTCTGGCAGCAGCATAAGAATGGGCAAAGCAGTCATGGCATAATCCCTGCGCACCTGATTATAAAAATCACGAAAATAGGTAAGTCTGTAAAGATTTCCCACGATTAAAAGGGAAAACTGTTCCAGCTCCTGTGGGTGTGCCATAAAATAATCTCCATCATTTGCGAGGGTAATGTGGCAGCTGTCAAAAGGAAGAAGCTTCTTTAAAATATTCATCTGTTTCTCATCGGAGGTAAGCACCAGAAGGTGTTTGGCCTCCTTTTTTTTACATTGAAAAGTAGTCTGTTTGTAAGCGGCAGCCCTATGGGAGACAATGGGAAAAGCAATTTTCAGTCGGAAGTCACTGCCTGAACTTACCAGGATATGTCCGCCACAGGAGCTGACCTGATGTCTTAGTAAACTGATGGAAAAGTCCAGAGTGGTGGGATCCGGAACCGCAGGATTTTCTACTTGTAAAAAAGGAGTATATTTATGCCTGGGCTTCAGAACAGGTGTATTTGGAGCAGTGAAGTTTAAGGATAAAAACACCTCAGGTTCCTCTACGGAGCAGGAAATGGAAAAATGCCCTTCCGGGTTTTTCTGGCGGATCAGAGCCATCAGATCCTCCAGCGCCTGCAAAATGTGTTCCGGATAAAGGTTCGCATAAATTTCGCTGCATTTGGGTTCGGAAAGCTTTATTACATCTCTGGAGGTCAGCTGCCCGGAATATTCCAGCCGTTGGGAAAACAGTTTGAAGAAAATTCCCATGTTGATTCGTATCAGATACAGATCCATACTGTTTCCGGAAAAGATCGTATAATTATGAATCTGATTGTACAGGGCGCTGATATTGGTAAGCTCGGTGTGAATCTGCTGCAGATTCTGCCGGCTGTCTCCATCAGAGGAGACCAGTGTGTTCTGAAGGGCATCCAGGGCTGTGTTTGCGCTGAAAATGGAGTTTCTTATATTGGAATACAGGACACCCAGAAGCATATGTTTGGCGTTTTCCAGGTCCTGGATCTTGCGGTTCAGCTCCCTGCTGTGCATAAGAAGATTTCTTTTTCGTATCAGGGTAGAGCCAAGAATCCAAAATGTAGTGATGACTGCAACAGAAAGAGAATGGTTGTAATTGTCCATTCTGCGGTTGAGAACTGGAATGCTGTAATTATGAAGTCGGTAAGCATAATTGGAATATAAGATCCATGCACATCCAAGAAACGCAGGAAGGCTGAAAAGCAGCTCTTTCCACTCTCTTTGAAGGGCAGTCATAACAGCCAGAACGAGGTAAACAACTACAAGGCTGAGATAAAAAAACGGCATCAGGTCTACGTTAGAGGAAAACCTGCGGCTGCTGATAAAACCTGCCAGAATCAGGTAAAAAGCAGTAATGCCTGCACCGAGAAAGAGAGATGTCCTCTCAATGATCCAGTCGAAGGCAAGCTGATAAATCATCATAACCAGAAACAAAGTGGCCACAAGACTGGCGTTATTCCAGAACTGTGCATTGGCAGTTCCAATAAAAAAGATAGTATCTGTTTCTGCAAGCGTAATGCAGTAAGAAATACAGCAGACGCAAAGCAGACCAAGTTTCAGATAGATTGTCTGATAATAGGAAAAATAAAAAACGTATGCCATGACCAGGGCGAACAGAAAAAGTACCACAGAAATCAATAGCTTACGCAGTACAAACTGGTTCAGCAGTCGGTAAACTGCTGAAAGATGAGACTTATCATACAACAGATAACTAAGATAATTCATCTGATAACTGGTGATGGTAAATATCAGCCAGATAGAGCAGCCAAAGGCGGCGAGAAAGAACAGGCAATAATAAATGGGTTTTGTATGAAATGGCAGTGCTTTTTCGGACATATCCCAACTCCTTTTGTACAAAATATATAATTGAATAAAGAAATATCTTTGGATAAACTACATTTTAGCACAAAAACGCAGACAATCAATACATTCCGGTTGAAAAATAAAGCACTTCGGATATGGATTTACGTAACTGGGGGAAAAAGAATTGTGGGATATTTTATACCGTGATAAAGTAATCTCAGCAAGGAGGAGTGAACAATATGAAATTAACAGACAGAAAAATGCTGGAGCGTTTTGAGCAGATCCTCTTTTTTGGGAAGGAGGAAATGGAGCGTAGGTGGTCACTTGCAAGAAGCGTGATGGAAGAGCAGCAGGCCGATTACCTGATGGTCCTGGAAGGCTCTTATGAAGGATATAATCACTGGTTTATGGGAAACAGAGAGTGCGAGGCAATCCTGATCCCGAAAGAAGGAGAAATCACAGTTGTTCTTGGGAAAAATATTTCCAAAGACAAGGAATACCAGTGGTCAAGACCTGCAGATTTTGATAAATGGATTGCAAGGAAACCAGTGCAGTCGGTTCACGAGAATCTCCATTTTGTAGATAGTTTTGATGCCAGAGATATAAAAAAGGGCTGTCCGGACAAAGAAAATTTAAGGATTGCCATGATTCATCCGGAAGTATTAAAGAACACCTGGTACGAGGAAATGAAACAGGTTTTAGGTGAATTTTCTTATCTTGATATAGGACTTGCACTGGATGCAGTCAGAGTAATAAAAGGACCGGAAGAGCAGTATCTGATCCAGCAGGTAAACAAGATGAATGAGAAGCTAATGTCCTCTGTAGGAGTTGTAATCCGTCCGGGAAGACCTTTAAAAGAGGTTACAGATGAACTTCAGTATATGGCAATGAAGCTGGGAAGTGGCGGACATTTTGTCCATGTATTTTGCCTGAATTGTGGTCCGCAGGATGAGATCAGTCCTGACGGAATGGGAAGAAGAGATTATCCGGGACTCACTCTTCGGTATGGTGACAAGGTATTTGTACTTATAGAAACAAATGGACCTGGAGGTCACTACAGTGCACTTGGAAGGTATTGCATTCTGGGACAGCCAAGTGAGGATATGAAAAAATACTGGGATATGGCAGTGAAAGCACAGAAAAATGCAGCCAGAATGATGAAGCCCGGCGTGACAGTCCGTATGATTTCCGATGAAAATAAAAAGTATATTGAAAGCTGCGGATTTATCACAAATGACCAGAATTATCTCCATAGTCTAGGCTTCCAGTATGGCGAGCAGCCCTATCTTAATGCACCGTCAGAGAATACGCCTTTGCAGGCAGGAATGCATTATATTGCACATCCGGTTATCCAAAGACCTTATAAAGGAACCACAGAGATGGATGGAATCTTTGCTCTGGATACGTACTATGTAACAGAAAGTGGCGGCGTTCGTGCAAATGATTTCCCGCAGGATTTGATTATATTGGATTAAGAAATGAGGCGTGAAGATGGATATAACAAAGATGAAAGTAGCCGGATGGGAGTGCCGGTATTACGGAATGCCCCATGAGGAACTGGAACAAAGAAGAGAGCGCATCCGTAAGGTGATGAAGGAAAAAAAGGTTCCCGTTGTGCTTATAGTAGATATGATAAGAGGAAATTATTTTCAGTGGATATTGGGAGCTGGGATGAGTGAAAGACCTACAGAAGAAATCTTGATTTTCCCGAAAGAAGAGAATATGACCATCTGTATTACCTCCCAGTGCTTCACAGATGAGGAGCACGCATCTTACAAAAAACTGAATGCAACCAACTCACAGGATGCCAGATTTGGAGACGCAGTTAATGTCCCGGCATTGTATTACGGAGACATCAAAAAGTATATGGATGATACCGGAAGGGTTGGAATTTTATACCCGGATTCTCTTAGAAAAACAGTAAAGGATTACTTGGAACAGAAGATTCCAGGTCTTGAATGGGTAGACATTACAGAAGAAATGGAAGCTGTAAAGGCTCCAAAAAGTAATGGAGAACGAAAGATTTTAAAGGATATGGCAGCCTTTCATGACCGTTTATTCGGCAGTGTTGCAGCCATGGCAATCCCCGGAAAACTGGAAGGAGATCTGGTAAAAGAGCTTCGTTACCGGGCTTATCAGATGGGTTGCGGCGGAGAAGATGTGACAAGAAATGCAGTCGTATTTTTCACATCAGAGCCTGATAAAGAGGGTGGTGCTATCGAAGAAATCCTTTATCCTGGGAAGCAGATCCAGGAGGGTGACAGACTGAACCTGAAGGCGCAATGTGTAGCTTATGATGAGTTTTACGGTGCACTTGGAAGATGCTTTGTACTTGGAAAAGCCAGTGAAGAAACGAAAAAAGATAATGAAGCACTGGTGAAAATTCAGGATTTTGCAGCAGAGCTTTTAAAGCCGGGAACCAGCCTTTTGAAGGTATCCAGAAAAGTTCAGAAATACCGGAAAGAACTGGGAATACCGGAAGATAACAGCAATTATCTGTACGGAATTGGCTGTGGAGGCCGGGGAACCCCCTCTCTTACAAGATCAGCCTAAATGGCCCTTACGGCAGGAATGACAGTGGTAATCGCACCTCAGCTGAGAAGAGAAGGTCGAGAAGCAATGTACTGTGCAGATATGTATGAAATTACAGAAAAGGGTGCGGTGCGTATGAATATGTTCCCTAGAAACGTACAGGAAATCTTTATCTAATAGCAGGAGGAAAACAGATGAGGAAACATAAAACAAACCGTGCTGCAGTCCTGTTCACGGTCCCGTCTCTTATCTTTTTTTCCATAGCACTTTTGATCCCGTTTTTCATGGGTATCAACATTGCTTTTACTGACTGGAACGGCGTGGCAAAAACATATAATTACGTAGGATTAAAGAATTTTATTAAGATTTTATCAGATTCCCGAATCGTAGCGCCCGCACGGAATACGCTGATTTTGGCAATTATCGGAGTGATTGTAAACAATATCGTAACCTTAAGTCTTGCGATATTATTTACGAAATTTAAAGGCAAATTTGGAAATGTATGCAGGCTGATTGTATTCGTTCCGTGCTGTTTAAGTGGTGTACTTTCCGCTTACATATGGAAGTTTATTTACCGATTTGTACTCAGTGCAATAACCGGTTTATCAAGCCCTCTGGGAAGTGTATTCTGGGTTTTGCCAGCTATTGTAGTGATCGGTCTCTGGAATGGCGCCGGAATTAATATGTTGATTTATTATGCAGCACTTCGGAACGTTCCACAGGAGCTAATCGAGGCAGCAATCGTGGATGGTGCTGGAAGAGGACAGGTGTTCCGCAAGATTACATTACCTATGATAACTCCGGCATTTACCATTTGTATCACCATGACATTTACCAATATGTTAAAGGAATTCGGAACTGTAATGTCAGCTACCGGAGGTGGTCCTGCAAGGGCCAGTGAAACCATTTCCATGTATATTTACAACAACCTGTATACATACAGCAAGGCGGGATATGGACAGGCAATTTCCTTCGTATTCCTGGCATTCCTGATCATTGTTGGAAACCTTCTGACAAACTTCTTTAGAAAACGGGAGGTGGAGATGTAATGGGAGCATTCAGACAATCCCGTAAAGAAAAAATTTTCTGGACTGCATTGGCGATTTTTGCAATACTGATTTTCCTTTCACCCTTCTATATCGCCATTGTAAACAGTTTGAAAACCCAGCTGGAAACAGCGGAAAATGTACTGGCTCTGCCAAAGGTGTTTTCACTGGAAAATTATAAAGAGGCTATGCAGAAAATCAGTTTTTCAAAGTCTCTGATCAACACTTTTATTGTTACAGTTGTTGGAGATATTCTCATTGTATTATGCGCTTCCATGAGTGGCCATGCAATCGCAAGGAACTCTGATAAAGGTAAATATTTCAAGGTATTGGATAGAATATTTTTATCTTCCATTATGATACCATTTCAGGTTATTATGATTCCTGTATATAAAGTTTTCAGGAGCCTGGGCCTAATCAATAACCTTCTTGGAATGATCATTATGCTTACAGGAATGAGTGTGGCATACGCAACCTTCCTGTATGTGGGATTTATCAAATCCATTCCTATTGAGCTGGAGGAGGCTGCCAGAATCGACGGATGTAATCAGTTTCAGGCATTCTGGATGATCGTTTTTCCCCTGCTGAAGCCTATCACTGCAACAGTGGCTGCACTTCATGCAATGTGGCTGTGGAATGACTTTAATGTCTCTCTGATCCTGCTCCAGAAGGAAGCAGTAAGAACTCTGACAATCAAGCAATTTTATTTCTTTTCAGAGTATGCATCTGATTACAATATGGCATTTGCCGCAGCAATCATGGGCATGATTCCAGTTCTCATCTTCTTCCTGTTGATGCAGAAATACCTGGTTGGAGGAATCACGGCTGGTGCAGTAAAAGGTTAGAGCGTGTTTGAAAAATCATTTCAGCAATCTGCACGCCCCATTTTGCGGGACTTTTGTCCCGAATTCGGTTGTCGTAGCCCGCTACGACGCCCTCATCCGGGACAAATTTCCCACAAACTGTGACGCACATCTTGCAGAAAGCATTTTCCAAACACGCTCTAAGAAAAATAAAAAACATATATAATAAAAGGAGGATTTTACCATGAAGAAACGGAGTACTATGATCGCACTGTTACTGGCTGCCTGCACAGTTATGACATCTGGCGTGAGCACAACAGTTTTTGCTGAGGAAGAGCATGATCCTATTACCGTGACCTGGATCAACAGCTACAACGAGGATGGAATCAGCAAGTGGTCTGAGTGGGTAAAGGAGCAGGTTGAGAGCGAATATACTTACATCACGGTAGATTTACAGACCTACGCATCAGACAGTGTAGATCAGATCGTGAAGACAAAAATTGCCAGTGATGATGCACCTGGAATCTTCGGTGGATTCAACGTTCAGGAGTATGTAGATGCGGGCTATGTTTATGATTTAAGTAATGAAGAGTGGATTTCCAATATCCAGGAGGATGTGTTGTCAGCTGGAAAATTCAGTGATATTCAGGCAGAGGTTCCTATGGATACCAACTATTACGGGATTTTCTATAACAAAGATATTTTCACAGATCTTGGTCTGGAAGTGCCTACAACTTTAACGGAACTGTATGCAGTTTGTGATACATTGAAAGAGAATGGAATTGCTCCATTTGCTTGCGGATTTGGTGATGTTTGGACCTTGCAGGAGCAGATGTCTCCAATCTACATGACCTTATGTATGGGCGGTTATGGCGGATTTGAAGCAGATAAAACCTGGTATGCAGACAAGGAAAGCTTAACCGATAATTTCGCAGATGATGCTGCTTATGCAAGGTCATTTGAAATCCTGTATTCCTTAAAAGATTATTTCTCTGAGGATCCGATGGCTACAGATTGGGCAACCGCACTGAATATGGTTGCAACTGGAAAAGCTGCTATGATTGCAAATGGTTCCTGGACAATGGATGGTGTAACCGGTATCAATCCAGACGTTACAATGAGTGCTTTCCCAATGCCAGTGTCTGATGATCCAGCTGATGACGTTCTTATTGCACAGCCTGGTTCCGGCCCGTTATGCTATAACTCTGATGATCCGGAAATGCTGGATGCCTGCCTGAAGGTGTTTGATGTGATGTACAGTGTTGAGTCTGGCCAGAAATATGCAGAGCTTGGTAATAAGATCTCCACATTCAAGGATGTTGACATGAGCTTCAATACTTCTTGTGATGATCTTATGAACTATGTAAATAACGGACAGTCCTGGAGTAATGGTGATATTACACAGTTCCAGGGCGGCGGATATGGAATCATCCAGGCAAGACTTCAGGAGTATCTGATGAAGGATGAGTGCGATACAGAAGGCTTCCTGCAGGCTCTTGATGATGACTTCAAGGCTGCTTATTAATTAGTTGGAATGTTGAGTCTTAGGAGCTGGATTATAGAAAAAAAGTAAGTGGAAATAAGACATCCACATAAATATGAGCAGAGCGGTGCAGGCTGTGAAAAGTCCGGTTTGCACCGCTTTTTTTACCAGATGACCGGGCGACAGGAGGAGTGGATATGGAATATTTTGAAAAGAAACCTATGGTAAACCGCTATGAACAGGTTTTCTGTTTTTCCAGAGAGGAGATGGAGCGGCGGTTTGGCGTTATGCGTCAGGTAATGAAAGAGCAGAGAACAGGTGTAGCCCTGATTTTGGAAGGCTTCTGGGAAGGATACAGCCAGTGGCTTACAGGAAATCGGAATCCATTTGTAGTAATCGTACCAAAAGAAGGAAAAATTACAGCGGTATTCGGGGAGAAGCTTTTGAAAAAAGATGAGGCTCCGTCAAAGGACCTGAAACTGGAAAGAAAGACAGACTATCTTATGCCGGAGCCTGTGCATCCGGACATTGAATATGTATATGGCTTCAGCGGATATGAGATAAATGCACTGCTGGAGAAGTATCAGAACTACCGCCTTGGCTTTGTCCATCTGGAAGCCATGGGCGCTGATATGGAAAACTATCTGAAAGAGGCAGCACCGAAAGCGGAGTTTGTGGACATCACCCTTGCCCTGGATGCAGTAAAAGGAGTGAAAAGTCCGGAGGAAATGGCACTGATCCAGAATGCGGTCTCTATCCATGAAAAGGTGATGAAAGCGATGCCTTCCATTATCCGTCCTGGCCGCACCGTTCGCCAGATCAATATGGAAGCCCGTTATCTGATGCATCAGCTGGGAAGCGGCACAGAAGAGTGCCTGGCATTTGCCCTTCAGTTTGGAAATGATCGGAAGGGTCCGCTTTGCCATCATTCCGGTCTTGTTACTTATCCAGAGAGAGCCCTGGAAAAAGGAGATCGCATTTTTATACTCCTGGAATGCAACGGAATCGGAGGCCATTTTACAGCCCTTGGACGAAATTTCTGTCTGGGTGAGCCGGAACCGGAGATTGTAAAGTA
>OBLO01003502.1_pt1 | contig 11215 bp, 4 predicted proteins | sample 1519401 | NCBI WGS metagenome assembly OBLO01 (sample SAMEA2602897, study PRJEB22501) | metagenome | reverse complement strand
GCGTCCGCCGGCTACACCTATTACTACAAGGTGAAAGCAGTGAGCAAGGTGAAGAGCTCTGCCAACTCCGTCTACAGCGCTGCTATTTCGGCCATTAGCCACTGCGCGAAGCCCACGGTGACCCCGGATTATCTGACCTCCACGGGCAAACCCTATATCAAGTGGAAGGCCGTGAACGGCGCGGTGAAGTATCAGGTGTACCGGGCCGGTACCAAGACCGGCACCTATAAGCTGCTGGGGACGACCACAAAGACCAATTACACGGACAGCACCGCGTCCGCCGGCTACACCTATTACTACAAGGTGAAAGCAGTGAGCAAGGTGAAGACCTCTGCTAACTCCGCTTACAGCACCATTGTTTCAGCGGTTTGCCACTGCGCCAAGCCTGTGGTGAAGATCACCACCAGCAGCGGCGATCCCAAGCTGACCTGGAGCGCTGTCACCGGCGCGTCCAAGTACCAGGTGTATCGGGCCACGTCCAGCGGTGGGACCTATACAAAAGTAGCCACCACCACGGCAAAAACCTATACCGACAAGACGGCAGTATCCGGCAAAACCTACTACTATAAGGTGAAAGCCGTCAGCAAGGTAAAGACCTCCGCCAACTCTGCATTCAGTGCCGTGAAGAGCATCCGGGCCAAGTAAACAGTATTGCGCGCCGGAAAGCTTTTCGGCAAACCGCCCGGGGCCTACAGGCCCCGGGCGGTTTTGCAGTCATAGCAACAGTATACGATGAAACGACACAGAAAAGAAAAATTGACATGCAAGAGATTGCTGTTATAATTAATTTAAAAACATAAAAGCACCGTCCGAAAAAAGAGAAAATGAGGTGGGGAATGAATCCGTATATTGCAGCACAGATATTTAACATTCAGTCCATGGCAAAGGTTTTTGTCCAGTCTTGTGAAATGGCCGCTTTAAAAGACGACGGAAAAATCAGCAGGGAGGAAGCAAAGCAGTTAAATAAAATCCGCACGGCAACCGAAAAATTCTGCAAAGAATTAGAGAAAATCAAGTGAACACTCTGCGAGCGTAGGGTATGAAATCATTCAAGAGGCATGTTTTTCTCTGCATGTGTGGACAAAGGGAAGGGCTTGTGCTATCCTTATTATAAGCAAATATCTGCGCGGCGGTTCTGTCGGCGACGAGAAAGGATGGATTTTCCCTTGATGTACGCTTCCGTAAAACACAATATATCCAATCACCTCACCAAGCGGCTCCTCTCCGTTTTTATGCTGGCGCTCATGCTGGCAAGCCTTGTGAGCACCGCACTGGCCAGCACCGGTGAGGACGCCTATGTCAACGAGGATGAGATCAATGTGCGCTCCGGTCCCGGCACGCAGTATGACACGGTGAAGTATTCCGGCAGTGGCATCATGCTCTACCGGGGCCAGTATGTGAGGATCATTGACACCCAAAGGGGCGCTGACGGCGCGGACTGGCACCAGATCGTTTTCCTCTATGCCGGGTACACCAAAATGGGGTTTATGCGCAGTGATTTCATCACCGGAATCGGAGACGACAGCGCCTACCGGGCCTATCTGAACAAACAGGGCTTTCCCCAGAGCTATCAGCCCTATCTCCGGGCGCTGTATGCCGCCAGCGGCGGCAAGTGGACCTTTGTGGCCGACAAAACGGGACTGAATTGGGCCGACGCGCTGGAAATAGAGTCGACTTTGGGCATGAGCCTGATCCACGGGAGCTACAGCACAGCCCTGCGCTCCACGGCCCCCGGCGCATACAACAGCCAGACGGGAGTATGGCGGGAGTATGAGCCGGGATGGTATGCCGCCAGCGGGAAAACCGTGGCCTATTATCTGGATCCCCGTTCCTACCTGACCAGCGGCGCCTGCATGGCGTTTCAGGTCCTCTCCGGCGACGGCGCAGCTGCGACAAGCGAGCAGGTGGCTATGGTGCTGAAGGACTGCAAATGGGCCACGAGCCAAATCATCAACGAATTTGTCCGGGCGGGGGCCGAGGCCAATGTCAGCGCCATTTATCTGGCGGTGAAGGCCCGGGGAGAAATTGGCACGGGAGCCACCAAAAACGCCAGCGGCTACACACTGAAAAAGGAGGACGGCGGCGGAACCTACTACAATTTCTTCAACATCGGCGCCTACGGCGGCGATAACCCCAACTATAACGGTATCCTATACGCACGGGACGAGGGCTGGGACACCAGCTACAAGGCACTACTGGGCGGCGCGCAGTTCATTGCCCGTTCCTACATAGCCAGGGGCCAGGACACGCAGTATCTCCAGCGGTTTAACCTGACCTCTACCAACACCTACTCCCACCAGTATGCCACCGACATCACCTATGCCTACCAGGGCGGGCGGGGAACTTACTGGTCCTATGTAGACAACGGCCTGCTGGACATGAGTCTGGTTCTGTCCGTACCGATTTTGGAGGGGATGCCCGGTGTGACCAAGCTGCCTACCGGCGGCCAGGAGGAGGAATACATCCCCACATCCGGGCCGGATGCCCCTACGGTGACGCCGGACTTTCTGGCCGCCACCGGCAAGCCCTACCTGAAGTGGAAGGCCGTGGACGGCGCAGCCGAGTACCAGGTGTACCGGGCGGGCACCAGAAACGGCACCTATAGGCTGCTGGGGACCACCACGAACCTAAACTACACGGACACCACCGCGTCCACGGGGTATACTTACTTCTACAAGGTGAAGGCCGTCAGCGCAGGGGGCGTGCAGAGCGACTACAGCGCCGCTATCTCGGCCATCAGCCACTGCGCCAGGCCCACGGTGACGCCGGACTTCCTGGCATCTACGGGCAAGCCCTACCTGAAGTGGAAGGCGGTCAGCGGGGCGGCCGAATATCAGGTATACCGGGCGGGCACCAGAAACGGCACCTATAAGCTGCTGGGGACCACCACGAAGCTGAACTACACGGATACCACCGCGTCCACAGGCTATACCTATTTCTACAGAATCAAGGCCGTCAGCCGGGTGAAGACGGCGGCCAATTCCGTTTACAGCAATGCTGTCGGCGCTATCAGCCACTGCGCAAAACCCGTGGTGGAGATCACTACCAGCGGCGGTAAGCCCAAGCTGACCTGGAGCGCGGTCAGCGGGGCGGCCGGGTACCAGGTGTACCGGGCCACGTCCAGCGGTGGGACATACACGAAAATAGCGGATACTACGGCGAAGACTTATACCGACCAGACCGCAAAGGCCGGAACGACCTATTACTACAAGGTCAAGGCGGTGAGCCGGGTGAAGACCATGGCCAACTCTGCCTACAGCGCAGTGAAGAGCATACAGGCCAAATGATGCGGAAGCAAAGAGGACGGTGGAGCAGAGGCTCCTCCGTCCTGGGACTGTCGAAAACCCCTCCGGGTTTTTCCGACAAAAGGCTTGCAGTCTGCTGCGCGCATAATTTATGCGCCGTTGGCGCACAAATTCCACACTGGCAGCCTGAGAGGTATTTTCTCTCACGCACAGGTCGCGAGAGAAAATGATCTCAACTTTTCGCGTCTGCGGACGCGAACTCTGCGAGACTTTTTTGACGCGCTGAGGACGGTGGAGCAGAGGCTCCGCCGTCCTCTTTGACTATTTGAATGGATTTTATTTCCTCGTGGGGGTGTTTTGTCATTGACAGGAGATGTAATAGAGCATATTATAACAATCGGGCGCGAGGGAACATGCTCTGAGCACCCGAAGATATCCTGCCCCTACAGGGGAGAAAGAGAAAGGAATCCGTCTATGAAAAAGAGAATGATAGGGCTGCTGCTGGCAGTGGTGATGGCCTTCAGCCTGCTGCCTGCCACGGCCTTTGCCGCCGTGGAAAAGGTGGTCGCCTCCGGCGCATGCGGCGCAAAGGGCAGCAGCATTACATGGAAGCTCTCCGGCACCGGCACGCTGACCATCAGCGGCAAGGGCAGCATGGAGGACTATGAGTTCTGGACTGAGACATGGGACGGCCACCGGAGCGAGGTCAAGGCGGTGGTCGTGGAGAGCGGCGTGACCTATATTGGCGCCTACGCATTTGATAAGTGCGTGAACCTCACCTCGGTGAAGCTCCCCGGCAGTGTGACCGAGCTGGGATTTGCCTCCTTCAGAAATTGCAGCAAGCTGAAAAGCATCGCGCTGCCCCGGAATCTGACCGGAATGGACAGCGGAATATTCGCCAACTGCACCAGCCTGACGGCTATACAGATCCCTGAGAGCGTGAAGGTCATCGGGGCGGATAGCTTCTATGGCTGCACCAGCCTGACGGCCATCAGGATCCCTAAAAAGGTGACGAAAATCGGCGGGACGGCGTTTGCAAGATGCACCAGCCTGAAGGAGATCACCGTGGATGCGGCCAACGCCAGCTATTGCAGCGTGGACGGGATGCTGTACAACAAGGCGAAGACGACGCTGATCTGCTGCCCCGGGAATAAGGACGGCGGGTTTGCCATTCCCAGCAGCGTGAAGACCATTGGGTTTGCCGCGTTCCTGGGCTGCACAAGGCTGAAGACGCTGGCACTGCCGGATGGTATCAAAACCATCGAAAGCTGGGCATTCGGCGATTGCAGCAGCCTGACGGCTCTGTCGATCCCCAAGTCTGTAACCAAGCTCCCCCTGACGATGGTGGACGGCTGCGAGAATCTGCGCGCGGTGGGCATCCCCGTCAGTGTGACGGAGATCGAATCCGGTGCTTTTGGGGGCTGCGAAAGCTTGCAGGACGTCTATTATGACGGGAGCGAAGAGGATTGGCAGAACATCTACATCGACGAGGACAACGAGATCCTGGAAGAGGCGAAGATGCACTACAGCCATGTGCACAAGTATACGGCAAAAAAGACGGCCGCCACCTGCACGGGTAAGGGCTATACCAGCCATACCTGCATCTGCGGCGACAGCTATGTGGACAACTGGAGCAGGGCCCTGGGCCACAGCTACAAAAACGGCACATGTACCCGCTGCGGCGCGAAAGACCCCAACTACAAGCCCGCGGCACCGACAGTGAAGCCGGACTATCTGACCGCCAGCGGCAAGCCCTACCTGAAGTGGAGCGCTGTCAGCGGGGCGGCCAAGTATGAGGTCTACCGCAGCGGCAGCAAGAGTGGCACCTACAAGCGGCTGGGCACCACTACGAAGACCAATTACACAGACAGCACGGCATCCGCAGGCTACACCTATTTCTACAAGGTGAAGGCCGTGAACGCAGGGGGCGTGAAGAGTGCCTACAGCGCAGCGGTTTCGGCCATCAGCCACTGCGCAAAGCCTGTGGTGAAGGCGGAGTACATCGCATCCACCGGCAAGCCCTACCTGAAGTGGACGGCCGTGACCGGGGCCCGCAAGTACCAGGTATACCGGGCCAGCAGCAGCGGCGGCACCTACAAGCTGCTGGGGACCACCACCAAGAGCAATTACACAGACAGCACGGCTTCGGCGGGATATACCTACTACTATAAGGTCAAGGCCGTGAGCAAGGTGAAGACGGCGGCCAACTCCGCCTACAGCGCCGCGGCGGCAGGCATCTGTCACTGCGCCAGACCCGTGGTACAGATCACCACCAGCAGCGGTAAGCCCAAGCTGACGTGGAGCGCGGTGGCAGGTGCGGAAAAGTACTATGTGTATCGCAGCACGGAAAAGAACGGCACCTATGAGTACCAGTATTCCACAAAGAATCTGTTCTATACGAATAAGACGGCCAAGGCCGGGAAGACCTATTATTACAAGGTCAAGGCGGTCAGCAAAGTAAAGACCTCCGCCAACTCCTCCTTCAGTGTGGTGAAGAGCATTCGGGCCAAATAAAGAGTGAACACAGCCCCCGGCTATGCCGGGGGCTGTGAACCTGTCGATAAAGTGGTATATTTGCGATAACGGTAAGGAAGGGTGTGCGAGGGAAACCCAAGAAGGGTGTCCCTTGCCATTAAAATCAGTAGTTTTTGAAACTTTTACAAAGTTACAAAAACTTAGGCAGCGGGGCGAAAAGGCTTTTTCGACACGCTGGAACACAGCCCCCGGCTATGCCGGGGGCTGTGAATCTGTCGATAAATTGGTAAGATTTGCAATAACGGTAAGGAAGGGTGTGCGAGGGAAACCCAAGAAGGGTGCCCCTCGCCATTAAAATCAGTATTTTTTGAAACTTTTTCAAAGTTACAAAAACTTAGGCAGCGGGGCGAAAAGACTTTTTCGACACGCGGGAACACAGCCCCCGGCTATGCCGGGGGCTGTGTGTTATATGAGGCTGCCTGATTCAGAGTGACCGGCGGCAGGAGAGAAGATGACTTGATTTTTTCCGGCGATGTGGCATAATGACAGAAAAGGGCCAAGGCCGCAGACAGGGAGGATGAAAAAATGAGCATGGATATGAGCAGATTTTCCATAAACGGGCACAGCAGCATCCGATGGGGCGGGGAGCCGGTGGCTCGGTTTGACCCGTTTCGGGTGAAGGAGAAGGCCGGGGACACGGACGTGATCTTCATCACCCACGACCACTACGATCACTTTTCCCCGGAGGACATCCGGCGGGTGATGAAGGAGGACGCGGTGCTGGTGCTGCCGGAGAGCTGCCGGGAGACGGCGGTGCAGGCGGGGTTCCAGCCGGCGCAGCTGGTGACGGTGCGGCCCGGCGGCCGGTACACGGTGCGGGGCATCCCGTTTGAGACGGTGGCGGCGTACAACATCGGCAAGAAGTTTCACCCCAAGGCCAAGGGCTGGGTGGGATATATAGCGGAGCTGGACGGGATGCGCGTGTATGTGGCCGGGGACACCGATGACACGCCGGAGGCCCGGGCGGTGCGGTGCGACGCGGCGTTTTTGCCGGCGGGCGGCAAGTACACCATGACCGCCCGGGAGGCGGCGGCCCTGGCCGGCGCCATCGCCCCGCAGGCGGCAGTGCCCACACACTACGGCAGCATTGTGGGCACCATGGCGGACGGGGACACCTTTGCCGGGGCGCTGACGGAGGGCATCCGGTGCGTGAAGCTGATCTGACGGGAGCGCATCCAAAAACGGGAAAATATTTCTCAGGCTGCCGGTGCATAATTTGTCCGTCTGCGACGGACAAATTATGCGCGCAGCAGACTGCAGGTCTTTTGTCGGGAAATTACGAAGGAATTTCCGACAGTTTTAAGCGGGGGAAGTTGTGGCTTCCTCCGCTTTTTTGCGGGATACAACATTTACAATGGACGGGGACTGTGATAGCATAGGGACAAGAAAAAACCACCGGTACAGGGGGCGGGCATATGAACAAAAAGAGGATCCGACAGATGAACGCGGTGCTGCTGCGGCGGCTGATGAAGCGGCCGGCGGCAGACCATTTCGCCCGGCGGCAGGAATTTTTGCAGGCGCTGGAGCAGGAGAACTATATGCAGCGCCTTGCGCCGCTGCTGGGGGAGGAGCGCGTGCAATGCGGGCAGGTGCTGGCGCTGTGCCGCCCGGAGCTGGAGAAGCTCTGTCCCGGGGAGCCGGAGGAGGGATGGCTGCGCCATACCTACGATTTCGGGAGGAGACTGCTGTTCCCGGAGGGGGGCGGAGCGGATCCGTGGGCAGCGGGAGCGGTATTCTTGCTGTCAGTGTTGCAGGTGCTCTTTGCCGCGGAACGGGAGCTGCTGCCCTTTGACCCCATGTGGGAGTTCCAGTTCCTGGACGAGGAGGAGCTGGAGGGAAGCCCATGCGCGGCAGGCTACGGGCTGATGCTGCGGCTGTGGAAGCGGGAATACGTCTATGAGCTGATGCGCTTGGGGCTGGAGGCCACACCCTACCGCACGCTGGAGCACATTGCAGGGGTGCATCACATTGCCCTCACCATGGGACGGGCCCTCAGACGCACCGGAGTGCCGGTGGATCTGGGTATGGTGTCCGGCAGCGCCGCCGGACACGACATCGGGAAATTCGGCTGCCGGCCCGGGGAGCGGGTGCCTTACCTGCACTACTACTACACCGATCTGTGGTTCCGGCGGCGCAAGCTGGGGGAGATCGGCCATGTAGCGGCCAATCACTCCGTGTGGGATCTGGAGCCGGACTATCTGTCCGTGGAGTCCCTGCTGCTGATCTACGCGGATTTCCGGGTCAAGCAGGTCCGGGGACCGGAGGGACAGGAGATCACCCATATCTCCAGCCTGCCGGAGGCCTTTGATGTGATCCTGGCCAAGCTGGACGGGGTGGACGAGGAGAAAAAGCAGCGCTACCGCCGGGTGTACATGCGGCTGCGGGATTTTGAGCGGTTCATGCTGCGCCAGGGGGTGGATACGTCCCTGACGGGGCACGACCGCCCGCCCCGGAAGGAAAGGAACGCCGCGCTGATGACCGACGGGGAGGCGCTGGACGCGCTGCGGCTGGTGTGCGTGGAGCACAACATCCAGCTCATGGAGCGGCTGACGGAGACGAGAAGCTTTGCCCGGCTCCTGGAGCAGGCCCGGGGCGAGACGGACTGGCGGCGGCTGCGGGCTTATCTGGGTATCATCGAGTCCTACTCCCTGTATTTGCAGATCCCCCAGAAGGTGCAGACTTTGGCGTTCCTATATGAGCTGCTGATGCACCGGGAGGGAGACATCCGCCGGCAGGCGGCGTCACTCATGGGGGCCATCATCGCCGATCTCCACGCGGGCTATGTGAAGGAGCGGCCCGTGGACAGCAAGCCTCTGGGCACGGTGACGGATGTGAGCCAGTGGAAGCTGTGGCTGGAACAGATCATTTTCCCGGATCACAAGCTGATGGCCCAGCACCGAAGCTGGATCGGCTATACGCTGAAATTCATGGTGAACTCCCTGCTGCAGCACTGTCCGGGCCGGGAGGAGCGGTTTCTGGATTACCTGTTGGCCTACTGCCGCCCCGGCGGACGGGGGAGCACAGAGGCGGCCTTCCAGCTGCTGGACACGCTGGCGGCCCTGCCCATGGAGGTATGCACCCAGAGCCAGAGAGAGACGATCCTGCGCTTTGCCGAGGCATCGGCCCGCTCCCGGGAGCTGACGGTGCGCACAGCAGCGGTGCTGCTGCTGCGAGTGCTGCAGCCCTATATGCCGCCCCGGCAGATGCAGAACGCTCTGCGCAGGACGGACTGCAGCGACTGTGCCTCCCTGGCGCTGCTGCGGCGGCGATTGCTGGGCGGGGAGAGCATCCGGCTGCCGGATGAGACCATCTCCGAAATATTCCTGGACAACCTGAAAACCGCCACCCACTGGATCATCCGGCGGGTGAATATCCTCCTGCTGGCGGAGCACGCCCAGACCGGAGGCGCGCAGGTGCTGCACATTGCCGCGCATCTGTCCAACCTCATCAAGGTCAGTGACCGGGTGACGGTGCGCCACAGCGCCGGGGCGGCCCTGCTGGAGCTGGCACCGCTGCTGAGCGTGGATCAGCGCAACGAGATCGCCGTGGAGCTGTGCCGGGGGCTGGAGCTGGGACAGCAGGAATTCACGAAATACATCCCCGAATATCTGGGACGGTTTGCCCTGTGGCTGCCGCCGGAGCAGCTGGACGAGCTGATGATGAGCCTGCAGGCGGCGCTGTCGTCCTCGGAGGAGCACATTGTGGCATCGGCTCTGGACACGGCGGCGGTGATGCTGGAGGCGTTTCCGGACTATTCGGGCCGGTGCGGCGAAAAAGAGGAAGCGTCCCGGGAACGGGCTCAGCGGCTGCTGGGCATGCTGATGAAGGGGACGGAGGGCATAAACGCCGGGACCCGGCAGGAGGCCATGTACCTGCTGAGCCGCCACGTCTTCGGCTCCGCCGCCCTGGGAGAGGAGCGTAAGCGAAGGGTTCTGGGACTGACGGTGCGCCGCCTGCTGGCGCTGTGTGACCGGGAGAACGAGAACGGGCTGAGCTTTTACTTCCGGGCGGCCATGCTGGGGAAGCTCTACCGGTTCTTAGTGGAGCAGGAGCTGCTCCACGGGGGCATGACCTTCGACGCGCCCAGGCCGGTGGCCTTTTTCCCGGGGACCTTCGACCCCTTCACCCTGTCCCACAAGGGCATTGTGCGGGCCATACGGGATGAGGGCTTTGAGGTGCTGCTGGCCATTGACGAGTTCTCCTGGTCCAAGCGCACCCAGCCCTACCGCATCCGCCGGGAGATCGCCGCCATGTCTGTGGCGGACGAGTTCTACGTGCACATTTTCCCGGAGGATTTCCCGGTGAACATCGCCAACCCCGAGAACCTGCGGCAGCTGCGGGAGGCATTCCCGGGGCGGCCGGTATCCATTGTGGTGGGCAGCGATGTGGTGGCCAACGCCTCCTCCTACCGCAAGGCGCCGGAGGCAGACTCCATCCACAGCTTCGACCACGTGATCTTCCGGCGGGGCAGTGAGCAGAGCGCCGGGGACTACGGGTGCATCACCGGAAAGGTGCTGGAGCTGACCCTGCCGGAGCAGCTGGAGGAGATCAGCTCCACCAAGATCCGGGAGGCAGTGGACGCCAACCGGGATATCTCCCATTTCATCGACCCGGTGGCCCAGGAATTCATCTACCGCAACAGCCTGTACCTGCGGGAGCCCCAGGACAAGCCACTGCTGCGGACGGAGGAGCTGGAATTTCTCCCCTGTCCGGGGACGGACGAGCGGGCGGAGGGCATTCTGCGTGCTGCCTATCCCCACGGAGGGGAGGAACTGGTGCAGGAGCTGCGGCGCAGCGGAGACCAGGTGCTGCTGGTGTGCCGGAGCGGGGAGGACGCCGCGCTGGGAGCGGTCAGCTACCGGTGCATCGACTCCCAGCACCTGTTTTCCCGGCTGGGCAGCGCTGCCCTGGCGGCCTATGTCCGGGAGAACGCCGGGGGACGGACGCTGCTCATCAGTGGACTGTTCGTGCCCAGGACGGCCCAGCAGAGCGAGCTGAGCCAGCTGCTGCTGACAGAGGTGCTGACCATGGCACTGGGGCAGGAGTATACCTACGGGCTATACAGCCCCCTGCCCGGGGCCGGAGAGGGCTGGACCCGGGAGCTATTGCAGATGCAGGGCTTCGCGCCGGTGCCCCAGAGCTGCGGCAGCGCCGCCCTGGCGGTGGATATGCGGCGGCCCATCATCCTCAGCAACAACGTGGGCACCACCATCAAGCCGCCCCTGTCCACGGCACCGGCAGTGGTGGCGGCGGTGGCGGCGGCCCACCGGCGGGCTGAGAGCCACCCGATAAAAATTGAACCCCGGGGGACGGGGGTGCAGCCCGTAGCCGGGGGTGTCTACACACCACCTTATCCAACCATCCTCCCCCTGACAGACGGTGCCGAAGGGGGTCTCACCAACACACGCCGCAGTGCCCGGATAGTTTGGTGCGCC
>OBLO01003495.1_pt1 | contig 11225 bp, 7 predicted proteins | sample 1519401 | NCBI WGS metagenome assembly OBLO01 (sample SAMEA2602897, study PRJEB22501) | metagenome | reverse complement strand
CAGATCATTTCCCAGTGCTTCAAATTCATTGGCATAGTAAACCTGGCTTAAATTGCGATTTTTGGAATTTACGGATGAATGGTCTGAGCATAAATTTGAAAATATTTTCGATATAAAAAATGGATTAAACAAAGGGAAAGACTATTTTGGAGAAGGTATTCGAATTTTAAATTATATGGATGTAAATAAATATGAATTAAATACTGAAAATACAATTAAAGGTTTGGTTGAACTAACTGATGATGAAATTGAAAGATATTCGGTTAAACCTAATGATTTATTTTTCACAAGAACTTCAGAAACATCAGAAGAAATTGGATTAACTAGTGCATATATGGGGAACACAATAAAATGTGTATTTAGTGGCTTTTTATTAAGAGCAAGGCCGAAAATAGATTTGAATTCATTATTTTTTGCATATTATTTAAGATCTCCAAGGCAACGAAATAACATTATTAAATTTAGTTCTATAACTACAAGGGCATTAATATCTGGTGGAAATTTATCTAAAATGAAAATAAAATATCCCAGCATTGAAGAACAAAATAAAATTGCTAATCTTTTTTTAATTTTAGATAAAAAAGTAGAATTGTTAGAAAAGAAATATCGTGAATATCAATGTTTTAAAAAATATTTGATGCAAAAACTATTCGCACAAGAATTAAGATTTGCAGATTGTACTGGTGAATGGAATCTTTTTAAATTAGGAGATATTGTGGAATTGATGAGAAATGGGTGTAGTAAAAATCAAGTAAGTTTTGAAACTGAATTTCCAGTAACTCGTATTGAAACCATCTCAAAAGGAATTTTAAATTTTGATAAAGTGGGATATGTGGAAAAGATTGATAGTAGTTATCTTTTACAGTATGGAGACATATTACTAAGTAATATTAATAGTTTGAAATATATTGGGAACTGCGTATTCTTTGATGAAGATAAACCACTTTATCATGGGATGAATTTGATGTTAATGAGATTTAAAGATGATTTTAATAAAAAATATCTATTTTATTACATGAAATTTTATCAACAATGGTTTCAGAAAATGGCTTGTCAAGCCGTAAATCAAGCATCAATAAATCAAAGCTCATTAAAAAAGTTTCCATTCTATATTCCTCCAACAATCGATGAACAAAATAAAATAGTTAATGTAATTGATGATACTGAACATAAAATTAATTCTATTGAAGATCAAATCATTAAAATGGAAGAATTTAAAAAAGGATTATTACAACAAATGTTTGTTGTACAATTAATTTTATCATTATTACAAAATAAGAAACATATCTAAAAATGGTGTTTTAATGAAAACTAAAATTATAACCAATATTCAAACAGACATGAAACCTTTTTTAGATAAAAACCAACTGAAAAAATTAGAAAATACATTAAAACAAAATTTAGAACATTTTGATGTAATAAAAAAAGACAAAATTTTAACATCAATTGAATCTAAGAAAAATCAAGACCTTGTTTTAAATTTTCTATCAGCAAAACAAGTAGAAGGCTGTTCACAAAGAACAGTAACATATTATAGGACAACAATAATAAAAATGCTTGATAAAATTAAAAAGAAAATAGAACACATTACAACAGACGATTTAAGAACATATCTTGCAAACTATAAAAAAGAAACAAATTCATCCAAAATAACCATCGACAATATAAGAAGAGTTTTATCTAGCTTTTTTAGCTGGTTAGAAGACGAAGACTATATTGTCAAAAATCCTGTAAGACGTATTCATAAAATAAAAACAAGAAAAACTGTAAAAGAAGTTTTGACTGATGAAAACTTCGAAATATTAAGAGACACCTGTACTAATATTAGGGATCTTGCAATGGTTGAACTTTTAAATTCAACTGGAATACGTGTTGGAGAACTTGTAAACTTAAATATAGATGATGTATTTTTTAATGAACGTGAATGTATTGTTTTGGGAAAAGGTGATAGTGAAAGAACAGTATATTTTGATGCTAAAACAAAAATACATTTAATGAACTATTTAGAAACACGTAAAGATGAAAATCCTGCATTATTTGTCTCATTTAAAAAACCATATAATCGTTTGGGAATAAATGGTGTTGAGCGAAGAATACGTGAACTTGGAAAACAGGCCAATATCAAAAGAGTCCACCCCCATAAATTCAGAAGAACGATGGCAACAAATGCAATTGACAAAGGAATGCCAATAGAACAAGTACAAAAACTATTAGGACATGTACAAATAGATACAACAATGCACTATGCTATGGTTAATCAGAACAATGTGAAAAACTCACATAGAAAATATTTAAGTTAAAAAAAGATTTATAAAATAGAATTAAGATTTTAAAGTCCTAACAGTTCTATTTTATAATTTAATTTTTATCCATGAATAAAATTTAAACAAACATTTGTTGAAGTAAACCTTTTTTAAATTTTTGAGTTTTATTAATCAATTCTTCTATAGCAAATATCTTATTATCTATGTTAGAAAGCATGTTGCTTATTTGTTTTTGTTCATCGAATGATGGAAATTCAAATTTCATGTTTTCAAAGCTTTTTTTATTTAATATTGGAGTAGCAGTTATTCCAGCATAGTTTTTCATTTTTTCAGAATTGTAATCTATTAAATAATAAATAAAATCTAAATCAAAACTTTGTGATGGAGTTATAGAATTAATTTGTTGATTAAAATATCCATCTTCTAGAATAATACAATTTTTTCCAATACTGGCTATGCATGTGACTAATACACTATTTTTTTTAACAAAGCGTCCTTTTTTAGCACCTTCGTCAGATAATCTTTTCGCTGTGTCAAAAATGTATTTTGAGGATATATCTGATGGAGTTACCCATAAATATTTTTTAGGAGAATAATATTCATTAACTTTAGTTGAAGGAGTGTTTCCAGTATTTATTTCGCCAACATCTTTTAGTTTTATAGTTTTCCACTCCTCTATGTAATCTGTAAATCTTAATTTCTGTGTGAAAATCTGTTGCATGAGATATTTTTTGAAATCATCATATAATTTGTGTTTTTGTTCTAATAATAAAATTTTTTTATCGATTTCATTAATAAAATTAGAAATATTTTCTTGCTCTTTAATTGAAGGTACTTGAATAGGTATTGAACGAATTAATTTTAAGTTTAAGCCTCCTCTACCTCCATCAGAACTTGATAATGCCCTAAGATATTCATATTTTGATTCAAGATAATAAAATAAATATTTGTAATTTAGCATTTCATTTGGTATTATTGATGCAATAGATTGGTTCGTACATAATTCTATTTTATTTATTGCAACAGTCCCTCTAGTTTTTCCCTGACCTGCTAAAGCAATTAAAACAGAATTTGTTGGAACAATTTTAGTACTGGAATTATTATATCCCTCAGAAGTAATAAATTTATCTGTAAAGTAAATAAATTTTTTATGAACCTCGCCTGAAGATAACCAGGGAATATCTCCACCATTCCAATAATCATCGACAGATGTTTTTGGTGTTGCACCAGCAACAACATTTTCAACTAACTCTCCCAATTTATATTTTTTATATTCCTCTAACGAACATTCAAATCGCAATTTAGGAACTAATTTTTCTTCACTCATGCAAAATCAATCCCTAAAATAATGGTGCTTTAATACCCAATTCATCACAATATTTCTTAATTTCTGCATCAACTTCTTTCATTTCTTCAGAAATCTTTTCAAGTTCTTTGCATACTTCATCCAAATCTACGGGTTCTTCTTCTTCAAAAGTATCAACATAACGAGGGATATTCAAGTTAAAATCGTTTTCTTTAATCTCTTCAAGTGAAGCTCTGTGTGAGTATTTGTCTATTTCTTCACGATTGATGTATGTGTTAACTATTTTATCAATATCTGATTTTCTTAATTTATTTTGATTTTTAACCTTTTCAAATTCTTGAGATGCATCTATAAATAATATATCATCATTTTCTTCACGACATTTTTTAAATACTAAAACACATGTCGGAATACTTGTTCCATAAAATAGATTAGCGGGCAATCCTATTACTGCATCAAGGTAATTTCTCTCATCAACCAAAAATTTTCTAATTGTTCCTTCAGCTGCTCCCCTAAATAATACTCCATGAGGCAATACTATTGCCATTGTTCCGTTTTCATCCAGATGATAAATCATATGTTCTACAAATGCATAATCTGCTTTGGATTTTGGAGGCAGTTTTCCTGCCGCACTGAATCTTTCATCATCCAAGAATTTTTTATCTGAACTCCATTTTGCTGAAAATGGTGGATTTGCCACTATTGCTTCAAATCTCTCGTCAATAAACAACGGTTCCTCTAAACTGTCTCCCTGGCGAATATCAAAATCATTGAAATTTACATCATGAAGAATCATGTTCATTCTAGCTAAGTTATAAGTTGTTTGGTTTAGTTCCTGACCATAAAAGTCTGTTACTCTTACTTCTTTACTTACACGAAGCAAAAGTGAACCTGAACCACATGCTGGGTCATAAACAGATTTTAATCTGTTTTTACCAACTGTAACTAATTTTGCTAAAATCTTACTTACTTCCTGAGGAGTGTAAAATTCTCCTGCTTTTTTACCGGCATCTGATGCAAATTGACTTATCAGATATTCATATGCATCTCCAAGAATGTCATTTTCATCATTTTCAAGTTCAAAATCTATTTCAGATAAGTGTTTTATTATTTGTCCAATTAACTTATTTTTATCGGATACTTCCCTTCCAAGTTTGGATGACTGTAAATCCACATCATCAAAAAGATTTTCAAAATCCTGAGCACTTTTTCCACCAATTGATGAATCTCCCACTTTTTTAAATGCCCTTTCAACATTCTGAATTAAGTCCTCATCACCAACACTGGCCTGTTTAACTAAATTTGAAAAAAGATCCTGAGGTTCTATGAAATATCCTAAATTTTCAATAGCTTCCTGTCTTAAATCTTCTTTGAATTTATCTATTGCATATGCCTGTTCAAAATCCAAACCGTCCTGTTTTAATTCATTTGTTAATCTTAACTCAATTTTTTCAGATAAATATTTGTAAAAAATAAATCCCAAAATATAATTTTTGAATTCATTTGCATCCATTGTTCCGCGTAATACATCTGCTACTGCCCATAATTTTGTTTCTAAATTTTGTTGTTTGTCTGACATTTATTAATCTCCCACTAATTTATCCAATATTGCTTTTTGTGCTTTTTTATTGTTTTCTACTGATTTTAGTTTTAATTGAATTTTATCTTCTAATAATCTTAATAATTTACCATACTCTTTTTGATTATTGTAATCTGGAATTGGTAGTTTAACTTCCCTCATATGATTAATTTTAATCCATTTTCCCGCTGAACCTTCTCTTAACTTATTTAGTTCACGCGGGAATATACTACTTTTTAAAAGAAAAACCATAAAATCAGAATCTATATTTTCATGTAATCTTATGATTATATAATCACTTGGAATTATGATTCCATTTTTTGTAATTTTAGTTACTTTATCTAGATCAAAACTATGAACAATAATATCATTTTCTTTTGAAAAGTATTTTTCAAATTTTTTAAGATAATTATCTGAAACTGTTTTAGATTCACAGTCAAACTGTAAAAAATTATCAGAGTAGGTTTTGTGAACCACAACTTGTGATTCCCCATGCTCATCACCATATCTAGATAATCTAACTCCTGAAAAAACATCAGCTATCTGTGATAATCTTTTTATTTCTATTTAAATTCCCCCAAATTTTTTATATAGAACATTTTAATCCCATAGGTCTGAATTTGCAACCAACCTTATCATGATATTCTATTTTAGCATATTTAATTAAGGATAATGGATTTATTAATTTGTATGTTGAAGGTTTTTGATTGAATTTATATCCGCATTTCACACGAAGGTTACGATAAATATTATTATAAATTTCCCCGTACTCCATTATCTTGTGTAAGGGAACTTCATCTATTCCATTATATCTAACTCCATTTACAACCCTTGCATATTTATTTCTTGTCAGTAACAGTTTATCAAATTCACTTTCAAGTAAAACATATTGTTTATTATATAATTTTCTTGAAAAATTTCCAAAATCGTTTATTCCAAATATTTCTAATATTTTAGCCCGATAATTGTTTTCAAACTGGAATCCTATTAACGGCATTTCAGAAATTTCATCATAACTATCGATGATTTTCAGTGTTTGGTATAATCCCCCATTATCATACTCATGGTTGATGAAATAGTTTAATCCAAATTTTACAGCATCGCTGTTTTCTATTGATTCGGCATTTGGTATTTCATTTTTAAGAATTTCATGTTCTTCCAATACTCTTTCATAGTCTGCAATTGTTAATGGCTCGTATATTTCATATTTTCTGAAGAGATTAAATATGTCTTCTTCATTAAATACTGTTTTTTTAATTCCATGTTGTATAATAACCTCCAATACATTATCAGAAATTAGATATTCCTGATTATTGTTATGAATTACTAATTTATCATTAAATCTATCAAAAGTTATTCCGTCATCATTTAATTCTTGTACTTTTTGTTGAGTAGTTTGTTTGTTCATTTTAAGACCTTTGTTTTTTTTATTTAGAAAAAAACTGCCTGTAAATATGAAAACAAGTTTTATATTTCTATTTTGAATTTCACAATTAAACAAAGGTTTAATAATGTTGAAATAAATAGATTAAAGTGCAATCAATTTACTTGTCATATTTATATGGCAAGTTTTTTTATTCTTAAATTAATTTTGTCCTATTCGCACAGGACAAGATATACTTTATACTTTCTACCATATAAATGTTTCTGTCCTAATTAATTAGGACAAAAATAAGAAAAATTAAATCAGTGCAAATTTATCTACCAAATCAATTATTTTACTTTTTAACAAGCTAACTTTATGTCTGCGTTCTAAAAATCCAATATCTTCATTAAATGACTGTTTAATATCATCATCACGTAATTTACCACTATATTCATACTCTTCAATGATTTTTCTAGTTTCCTCACCAGATAAGTTTTCAGAAGCTACCATTTCATTAATTTCTTTATTTTTCTCTTTTTCAAAGTATTGCGGCAACTCCTCATCAACATCAATTTGCCCATTAGATTCTACAATATTTTCATGTATAAACTTATCAATAAGCTCTGCTTTACTTTTAAGCTCATGGGAAGCTTGCATTAAATCATGAATCAAGCGGACATCCTTTTTAAATGAAGAATCTTTTGGATCCAAGTCTTTTAAAAGATTTATTATATATGAAACATTAATGTTATCCTGTCTTGTAAGTTCTATTTCAAAATCTATATCATCTAAAATACTTGACTTTTCAGGACTTTCTCTACGGCTAACCTTAGCATATAAATCCAAATATTTACTTTTATAATCATTTAAATCTTGTTCTGTTAATTTTAAATCATCATAACTAAATTCTGCAAATGTAGTCATCCTATTTAAAACCCTAAGAATATTTTTAAAGTTTAAAACAAATTTTTCAACATCTTTTTCATCTTCTAAACCATCAACATCCTGTACATCCGGCACTAATGTTAAAAGTCTGCTTGCACAGGAATTAAATTTTTCAACATATTCACTATAAGGTAAAGTTATTACATAACCTTCAGCATCAGTATCTGAAAAAAGTCTAACTGCTTCATCAACTCTTTTTTTAAGATTTCTAAAACAGACAATATTTCCCTGTGTTTTTTTAACATTATCAATCCTGTTTGTTCTTGAAAATGCTTGAATTAAACCATGATACTGCAAATTCTTATCAACATATAATGTATTCAATAAAGGATTATCAAAACCAGTTAAAAACATATTGACAACTAAAAGAATATCAATTTGCTTGTTTTTACTTCTTTTACTTACATCAACATAATATGAACCGAAATCATCTGTTGAATAATTAGTTCCAAACATTTCATTATAATCCTCAATATGGCTTTCTAAGTTATCGCGGGGATGTCTATTACCTTCCTCCAAATCTACATTGTCTCCATATGAATAAATAGCTGCAATTTTTAAATCAGGATTTTTCTTTTTAAAAATATTATAATATTTATTTAAAACCGGAACTGATGAAACACAAAACATACTTGTAAATTCTTTGTGATATGTTTTATTATTATGATATTTAATAATATAATCAACAATTTTCTCCAATCTTTCTTCAGATTCCATAACCTCTCCTGTATCAATAGCTTCAACTTCAATATCAGTTTTAACCCTGCTTTTATATGTTCCAACATAATCTACTGCAAATCCTAAAACATTTTCATCATGAATAGCATCTTTAATTAAATAGGAATGCAGACGTTTTCCAAATAAATCCTGAGTGGTTCTTGATTTATTTGCATTTTCAGCAAAAATTGGAGTTCCTGTAAAGCCATAGTAGTTAATATTGGTAAAGAAATTTGTAATGTCTTTGTGCATATCTCCAAACTGGGATCTGTGACACTCATCAAACATTAAAATCATACGAAGATTCCTATAGTTTTCTAATTGTTTTGCCCTACCTTTTACAGCACGATGCAACTTTTGTATTGTTGTGATAATAAGTTTATTTTTACCTTTTAATTGTTTAATAAGAGCATTTGTATTATCAGTCCCGTCTACTGCACCTGCTGAGAAACTATTAAACTCTTTAGTTGTTTGATAATCCAAATCATTTCTATCAACAATAAACATTACTTTATCAATATCTTCCCTACTGGTTAATATTTGACAAGCTTTAAATGAAGTTAAAGTTTTACCTGAACCTGTTGTGTGCCATACATATCCGTTAGATTTATTTGAAACACTCTCAAGAATAGCTTCAACAGCATAATACTGATATGCTCTTAAAACCATCAGTGATTTTTTTGTTTCATTTAAAACAATGTATTGTGAAATCATTTTAGATAAATGACATTTTTCCAGAAATGTAGTTGCAAAATCTTCTAAATTATTGATATTGTTATTATTTTTATCTTTCCAGAAAAATGTAAAGTTATAATTTAGTTCTGAGTTATTTGAGAAAAATTTAGTATTCACACCATTACTTATTACAAAAATCTGTACATAATTAAAAAGATTATGGAATGAATGTAACTGATATCTTTGAATTTGTTTAAAAGCCTGTTTTAGTTCAACACCTCGCTTTTTAAGTTCAATTTGAACTAAAGGCAAACCATTAATAAGAATAGTCACATCATAACGATTTTTATATGTTCCTTCCATTGTAATTTGATTTGCAACTTGAAAAATATTTTTACACCATTCTTTTTTGTTTAAAAATTTAACATAGAATGTTTCATCTTCACGAGAAAGTTCATATTGGTCTCTGAGCTTTTTAGCTTTTTCAAAAATAGAACCTCCTTCCAAATGAATAAGAATCTTTTTAAACTCATCATCAGTAAAAGTAGTGTTATTAAATCTTTCCAATTGCTGTTTAAAATTAGATTCTAACTCTTTTTCATCTTTAATTAAAACTTGCTCATAACCTCCATCAACTAAGGTTTTAATTAAATTATTTTCTAGAGCTGCTTCACTTTGACTAGCCATATTATCACAACAATACTCAAATTATTTTTAATATTTGTTGTGCTGATTATATACAAGTTACTGTTAATTTCTAAGAAAATAATAAAAGCAATCCATTAATAACAATGAAAAAATAGCTAATCTTAAAAAATAAAAAAAAAATGATTTGAGTAGTCAAACCCAAATCACAAATAAATTTATAATTTTCTTTTTCTAGATCCGACGAATATTACACTTAAAATACATAAGAGCAACATTACAAGTGGATTTCCTGTATTCGGTAAGTTTACAGATCCTTTACCTTCATTATCTGAAGATGAACCCTCTGGATGAACCGGTTTATCCTGATCGATCGGAGCTGCTTTTTTAAGGACTTTAACAGTTACATTGTCGTAGTTGTTTTCCATGATTACTTCGAAGGTTTCGCTTGTTACATTGACATATACTGTTGAATTGCCTTCGTTTAATGCTTTAGCTACAAATGTTAATACGACTTTTTCACCATTTGTTAAGTTTCCTATAGACCAGTTGCCCGAAGTTATGTCAAATGTTCCTTTTGTTGCATTATATGAGAGAATGCTTAATGCATTTGGTATTAATATATTAGCAATAGTATTTATTGCATCGCTTGGTCCATTATTTATGACAGTAACAGTGTAGACAACATTGTCTCCAACATATATTTCGGATTTGTCAGCAACTATGTGTATTTCCAGATCAACAATATCTCCGGATTCTATAGTGCAGTTGGAAGTTTTGTTTCCAACATTTACAGTATTTGTAATATTTCCTGATTTGTTTACACATACATCAGCAGTCAAATCAACAGTTGAATTAGCTGTGATGTTTAAAATCCATGTAATAATTCCAGTAACAGGGTCATATACTCCGCCGTTTGAAGCATTAATGAATTTTAATCCTTCAGGAAGAATATCTCTAATTACAACATTTGTTGCATTGATTTTTCCAGGGTTGGAAACTGTAATAGTGTAGGTTATTTCATCTCCAATATGAATATCAGAGGAATTAACTTCTTTTACAGTGATTATTTCAGGAACTGTTATGTTTCTGACAGCTGTTTTATTACCAACAGCAACAGTGTTAGGTAAAACACCATAACCTAAAACAGTAACATTTACATTGAATGTTTTGGTTTCGCCTTTAGCTAAATCAACAATCCAGGTAATTATGCCTGTTTTTTCATCATATGTGAAGTTTCCAGTTGCATTTAAGAATTTCAATCCTTTATCTAAAACATCTGTAATAACTACATTGTTAGCATCCCCGATACCGTCATTAGTAACTGTTACAGTGTAGGTTACATTATCTCCGAAATTAGGAATTTCGTTGTCAACTGTTTTGTCAGGATTGATTTCAGGAACAGTCACATTAACACCAGCAGTCTTATTACCAACAACTAAAGAGTTAGTAACATTTCCATAACCTACAACAGTAGCAATCACACTAAATACTTTACTTTCACCTTTAGCCAAATCAACAATCCAAGTAACAGTACGTGTAACTTCATCAAAGGAGTAATTACCAGTTGCTGAAACAAATTTAAGACCTTCACCTAAAACATCACGAACAACAACATCCTTAGCATCACCAATTCCATCATTAGTAACAGTAACAGTATAAGTTACAGTATCACCGAAATTAGGATTAGTAATATTAGCTGTTTTATCAGGAATAATTTCAGGAACA
>OBLO01003492.1_pt1 | contig 11230 bp, 7 predicted proteins | sample 1519401 | NCBI WGS metagenome assembly OBLO01 (sample SAMEA2602897, study PRJEB22501) | metagenome | reverse complement strand
ATATTCTTTGTCTGTGTAATCATCATCCGCAAACAATGCATAGGGAAGTTCCGGACACTTTCCCTGCCTGTCACGCTTATCCTCTGGCCAGTAACGACTCTCTTTCATTCTGCGAAAAAATCCATCGTCTATCTTTTCTACTTCTTCCGCAAAAATTTTCTGCAGCAATTCTATTCTCCAATTACGACGATCCAATCTTCGTTTTGCTGTCCGAAACCCTCTTCTCTCTTCTGCAGTCTGTGCACTGTCAAATAGCCGTACACCCCAAAGTGTTTTTCCATGTGCGCGCAAAATTTCGTACTTCTCATTTGTCACAGCCCATCCAACCGAACTGCTTCCCATATCAAGTCCGAGATAATATTCCCCTTTCATCTGTTCTTTCCTCCATTTTCTACATTTTATCTAATTTTACCATATATTTTGATTTTTTACATCTTTTCTTTCCTATTTTCAACAATTCTACTTCCTGGTTCTTGCTGTTCTCACAGTACTGAATCATAACCATGTTTCATTTCTAATTTTAGACAACAAAAAAACTGCTGTCTATGAAGACAACAGTTTTCGTTCCACACACTGTGGACCATCTAACGATGGCGTTTTCGATAAATCGTTATTTGAACTTATGATGTAAAATTTAGTATGGTACTAAACTATCTACACTATACTTCTATTTTTTCCTTTCGTCAATCTTTTTTAGAAAGTTTTTATGATAATTATTCCATTTTTTTCTCTTGCGTCCTTCTTGTTTTTATGGTAAAATATATCTTGTTCTGATTACGAACACTGCCGCTGTGGCGGAATTGGTAGACGCACTTGACTCAAAATCAAGCGGTGAATAACCGTGCCGGTTCGAGTCCGGCCAGCGGCATAGCTAAAAAAGATCTGCAAAAACGAACGTTGATGCAGATCTTTTTTATTGTCTTCCCTTCAAAAAAACAGCTTTTGAAAGAAAGAAAACCCCTTTCGAAGAACCGGCCATCTGCCGCATGGTTCTTTTTGAAAGGGGTTTTACTGTTGTTATTTCTTATTTATTTCCAAACATCTTTTCATACTCCGGTGTTCCATCCAGTGTAGCGAAGTAATCCTTCGGGGTTTCTGCGCGGCGGATGACTTCAAAGCTGCCGTCCTCTTTTAACAGAACCTCTGCAGATTTTAATTTTCCGTTGTAGTTGTATCCCATGGAAAATCCATGTGCGCCGGTGTCGTGGATGAAGAGGAGGTCTCCGACTTCCACTTCCGGAAGCATGCGGTCGATCGCGAATTTATCGTTGTTTTCGCACAGGGAGCCTGTTACGTCATATTTGTGGTCGCACGGCTGATCTTCTTTTCCCATCACCGTGATGTGGTGGTAAGCACCGTACATAGCCGGTCTCATCAGGTTGACCGCGCAGGCGTCGCAGCCGATGTACTCTTTGTAGATGTGTTTCTGATGGATGGCGCGGGTAACGAGTCCGCCGTATGGTCCCATCATAAAACGGCCCATTTCCGTGTAAATTGCAACATCGCCCATGCCGGCCGGAACGAGAACTTCATCGTACACTTTATGTACACCCTCGCCAATCACGCGGATGTCATTGCCTTCCTGATCCGGTTTGTACGGAATTCCGACGCCGCCGGAAAGATTGATGAATTTAATCTTCACGCCCGTCTCTTTCTGCAGCTTTACAGCCAGCTCAAACAGTGTTTTTGCCAGAACCGGGTAGTAATCATTGGTTACGGTATTACTTGCAAGGAAGGAATGGATGCCGAACTCTTCTGCCCCTTTTGCCTTCAGAATGCGGAATGCCTCAAAAATCTGCTCGGTTGTCATACCGTATTTGGCATCTCCCGGATTATCCATGATGTCGGTGCTGATTTTAAACAGTCCGCCCGGGTTATAACGGCAGCAGATTTTCTTCGGAATGTAGCCTAATGTTTTCTCAAGAAAATCAATATGTGTAATATCATCAAGGTTAATGATCGCACCAAGCTCTGCAGCCAGTTGATACTCTGCAGCCGGTGTTACGTTGGATGAAAACATAATTTTATCTTTCTCAAATCCCATCGCATCGGAAAGCATCAGCTCCGTGTAAGAAGAGCAGTCGCATCCGCAGTCATATTCACCCAGCATTTTGATCAGTGTCGGGTTTGGATTCGCTTTTACAGCAAAATACTCACGAAATCCCGGATTCCAGGAAAAAGCTTCCTTTACCGCTTTCGCATTCTCACGAATTCCTTTTTCATCGTAAATGTGAAACGGAGTTGGTACTGCTGCTGCGATTTCTTCCAGTTTTTCTTTTGTTACAAAAGGCTTCTTCGTCATTCTCTTTTGTCTCCTTCTTCTGCTTATTTTGCCTGAATAATGTGAAGCATGTTTGTCATATATCCTTCACCCGTCACCTCGTTAGTAGCAGGGTCTCCGGCCGTAAAAATAACCATATCGCCACGTTCTACAAGCTCCTCACGGCGCACCATATACATAGCATGGGAAATGATGTTCTCCGTAGAATCTTCCTCGTATCCGGTCACCGGACGAACGCCCCAGTAGAGCTGCATTTTTCTTCTTGCCCATTCATATGGGGTAACGCCGTAAATCGGTACGCTCGGACGAAGGTTGGAAATCAGTCTTGCGGTCTGACCGGACATCGTCGGAGTCACAATGCAGGCTGCTTTGATGTGTTCTACCATAGAAACGGCTGCACTTCCGACTGCTGCGGAAACATTCAGCTTTCCTTCCAGCGCTTTTCCATCGCGGTAATCTTCGAATTTCAGATAACGCTCCGTCTGCTCGGCAATCTCTCCCATCATGGTAACTGCCTCGATCGGATATTTTCCGGCTGCTGTTTCGCCGGAGAGCATGATCGCGTCCGTTCCATCATAAATTGCATTCGCAACATCGGCTACCTCTGCACGGGTCGGACGCGGGTTCCGGATCATGGAATCCAGCATCTGGGTTGCCGTGATAACCGGTTTGTATTTATGATTGCATTTTTCAATGATAATTTTCTGTACATGCGGTACCTGGCACGCCGGAATCTCTACACCAAGGTCTCCCCTTGCAACCATCACACCATCTGCCGCATCGATGATGCTGTCGATGTTCTGCACACCCTCCGCATTTTCGATCTTGGCAATGATATCAATATGCTCTCCTCCGTTTGCCACAAGGAACTCACGGATTTCGTTAATTGCCTCTGCATTTCGGATAAAAGAAGCCGCTACAAAATCAATATCCTGTTCAATACCAAAGAGAAGATCTCCTTTGTCTTTCTCCGTGAGGTTCGGAAGATTGATCGAAACGTTTGGTACATTCACACCCTTCTTCTCTCCGAGCTCGCCGCCGTTTACTACGGTACAGACAATTTCCGGTGCATTTACTTTTTCTACGCGCAGGCCGATCAGACCATCATCGATCAGAATTGTGTCTCCCTCTTTGATATCGTCGGTAAGGCCTGTGTAGCTGACAGAACAGTGATGTGCATCGCCGGTTTCCTGAACGGTTGTCAGGGTGAAGGTCTGTCCGGTTACCAGATTTACTTTTTTTCCATCTTTTAAAACGCCGGTACGAATTTCCGGTCCTTTGGTATCCAGAAGGATTGCCACAGGAGTTTTCAGCTCTTTTCGAAGCTCTTTCAGCATATCCATACGCATTTTCTGCTCATCGTGGTCTCCATGAGAAAAATTAAAACGAGCAACATCCATTCCGGTTTCAATCAGTTTTTTCATCAGGTCACGGGAGTTGGTATTTGGTCCCATGGTGCAGACAATTTTCGTTCTTCTCATACTTTCTCTCCTTCTTTATTTTACATGTTCATGTGTAAACAGGTGATCCTGGCAGTATTCATAGTTTCCGTTGCATCGGGAACAGAAACGGAACTCCAGATTCGGATCATCTTTTTCGGTCCGGCCGCAGATCGCACATTTGTGTTTTGTGATCCCGTTCGGATTGCGGTATTCGGCTTCGCCTCTTGAAACGGCCTTTTTGAATTCCTTCCGGCGTCTGTTCTGCTGGAAAGAGCTGCGTTTTCCTTTTCTTGTCATCAGGAAGAACACAAGGACGTTTGCAAGGGAACAAAGAATAACAACACATCCTGCCCAGTTTCCGCTCATGATGCTGGTAATCATGCTGTAGGCGAGAAGCGCTACGTCAAGGTATGCCAGCCATTTGATTTTGATCGGAATAATGAAATACAGCAGTACCTGCATATCCGGAAAGCTGATCGCAAAGCCGAGGAAAATCGAGAGGCTGATGTAGTAAGTGCTGAATGCCGTTCCCATCAGCGACGGATATCCGTTGACTGCATATAAGATTCCATACAGCAGGAAGGAACCGATAATGGTCATCAGAATACCGGAAAAGATGTAAACATTATACTTGAAATCTCCCCAGGCTCTCTCAAGGCTTGTTCCGATTGAGTAATAGAAAAACAGCATGATGATCGTAAAGATATCAAGGCTGCTCGGCGGAATCAGAATCCAGCTCACCAGACGCCAGATCTGGCCGTGCAGAATATAATATGGTTCCAGTGTCAGATACTGTCTCATAATGGGGGCCGCAAGCGCAATGATATAGCCCGCAATGTACGTTACAATAATGTACATCGTCAGATGGCTTAACGCGTATCTCCCATATTTTCGCTCCATTTTGTCTAAAAAATTCATGCACACTCTTCCTTTTTGTTTGTTTTATTTTACCGGCTTTCACTGCCCGAAAATACATTCTCATTATACGTGCTGCCTTTTCGTTTGTCAAACGGTATAACGGTGAATTTCGTCTCTGAAAAAGAGCTTTACGAATGTTTTACTTTCCGGTATAATTTACTGGAAATACTTGTTAATTTTCACTCAGCAGTGAAACATTTACTGTTTCGCTGCGTAAGAAAGTGATTCAGGTGTGAGCAGCCCTCCTTTTGCGAAGCAAAACTTTAAATGAGGGCTGCGAATGATACCGTTTACTGGGTACCAGTGAACGGTATCAAATCTTTTCCAGTTATTTTATAAATATACGAAAAAATTCAGGAGGACTTTATATATGGCAGGATCATCATTTGGTACCATCTTCAGACTGACCACCTGGGGAGAGTCTCATGGAAAAGGCGTGGGCGTTGTTGTGGACGGAGTGCCGGCCGGCCTTTCGCTTTCCGAGGAGGATATTCAGGTTTACCTCGACCGCAGGAAGCCGGGACAGAACCGCTTTACCACAAAACGGAAAGAATCCGATACCGTTCAGATTTTATCCGGCACTTTCGAAGGAAAAACGACCGGTACCCCGATTTCCATGGTGGTATGGAATGAGGATCAGCATTCCAAAGATTACAGCGACATTGCTTCCTATTACAGACCGGGCCACGCCGACTATACGTTTGATGCAAAATACGGTTTCCGCGACTACCGCGGCGGCGGACGCTCCTCAGGACGCGAGACGATCGCACGCGTGGCTGCAGGTGCCATTGCCTTAAAAATGCTCTCTGAGCTTGGCATCACCGTTTCCGCCTACACCCGCTCCATCGGTGACGTGGAAATCCAGTCTTTTGATGCCGCTGAAATCGCGAATAACGCCCTGAATATGCCGGATGCAGACGCTGCCGAAAAGGCTTCCGAGCTTTTAACAAAAGCCATGGCGGAAAAAAATTCCGTCGGCGGTGTGGTCGAATGTGTCGTTCACCATATGCCGGCCGGTGTCGGCGATCCGGTGTTTGAAAAGCTCGATGCCAACCTTGCAAAAGCACTCGTCTCCATCGGCGCCGTAAAAGGCGTGGAAATCGGAGACGGTTTCTCGGTCTGCACAGCTACCGGGCTTACCAATAACGATGCCTTCCATGTAAATGCGGACGGCTCCATTGTCAAGCTGACCAACCACGCCGGCGGTATTTTAGGTGGTATCAGCGACGGAAGCGATATCGTTGTCCGGGCTGGTTTCAAACCGACCCCGTCCGTTGCTGCTTCCCAACAGACTATCAACAAAGATGGTGAAAACATTGCCATCGAAATCAAAGGCCGCCACGACCCGATCGTCGTTGCACGCGCCGTTGTTGTCGTGGAATGCATGACCGCTCTTGTCCTGGCGGACGCACTGCTCGTCGGCATGAGCGCCAAACTGGACAATGTAAAGAAAGTCTGGGCTCCGGACGAGAAATAAAGGCCGGACTGCTTCTTTCTGGCTTCAACACAAAAAATGCCTGCGGGATACAGTTCTTCCTGCAGGCATTTTTGCGTTATTTTTTTAGTGAACGCCTTTTTTCGTAATCAGAATACAGTTCGGCGTCTCCACTTTCATCGGGCGGCCTTTCTGAACCAGCACGTTTTTCTCATAATCAACGGTAAATGTTGTGATCGTGTTGGACTCATGGTTTGCCACTGCGATATGTTTTCCGTCCGGGAACATTGCAATATCCTTTGGATATTCGCCGCTGATCGGAAGTGCAAACTTCTTCTCCAGGCAGCCGGTCTCCGGGTCGATATGGAACATTGCTACGGTATTGTCTCCGGCTGTAGAAGTAAACAGGTAGTGGTGATCCGGGGAAAGGCACATGCCGGATGCAGCGTCGTGCGCCTGGTCCACGTTCGCGGATGTGGTGCTGATCGACTGCAGTTTTTCAAATTCCGGTCCGTTTCCCGTATCACGGTAGCTGAATACATCGACTTTGTTCATCAGCTCGTAAATGACATACGCGTATTTTCCGGATTCACTGAAAACGATCTCTCTCGGGCCGGATTCACGCTCACAGCGCAGGATATCCACCAGTTTCAGGCGGTCACGCTGTGTGTTCAGCTTGTACATTTTGATCTGGTCAATGCCGTTGTCGACTGCGCAGACATATTTGTTGTCCGGTGTAGGAACGACACAGCTGACATGCGGGCGGAAGTTACGCTCTGCCACACTGCCAAGGCCCTTGTGGAACACGCCGTCCATCAGACTTCCGAGGCGGCCGTCCTTATGGGTATGTACAACGGTTACTTTTCCGTCATGATAGCCTGCCACGAACAGGTATCTTCCGGTTTTGTCCACCGACAAATAGCAGCCGCGCATGCCGTCGATGTCTACTTTGTTGATCGGGGTCAGGTCTCCGTCATCCTCCACTGCAAACACTGCAACGCCTTCATCTGCAATCGAATACAGGTATTTGCCGTTTAAGGAACGGGCAATGTGGGAAGAGTTGTTGACCGGTATGACTTTTCGCTCTGTCAGAGTGCCTTCTTCTACATTTACATCATATAAATGAATACCAATGCTGCTTCCATGGGTATAAGTGCCTACATAGGCTACGTACTCATCCTTCATGTTGTTTTCATCCTTTCTGCCTTCTCGCACATCGTGTGAATTTTCTAAAAATATTTTAACACAATTTCCGCGCCACGACAACGAGGAAAACGGATTTTTGATATGTAAACGGTAACACTTTATTTTTAGACACAGGATATTCTCCTGCAGAGAATTTTTTAGATATTTCTATTGTTTTTAGATTGTAAGAGTTGAGGTTTCCGCTGCATACCATTTCCATTTTCTACGCTCTCGTCAGACTGATTTCCTGACTCATCATTCCCTGCAGTTTCTTGATTGCGCGGCTGTACTGGCACTGCAGCGCCTGCTCGCTTTTCTTGCAGAATCCGCTGAGCTCTTTGTAGCTGAATCCATATGCTCTCCCCCAGAAAATGCGCTGATCCATCGGATTCAGGTTCTGAATGCAGTTCTGCATCACCATTCGTTCCTCAATCTCGGCTGTCGCGGCCGCCTCCCCTTCATTTCTGTTCTCTTTCTGATACTGTGTATAGGAAACTTCATTCTGATAATAATGTTTTCTGCGCTGATTCTTGATCTTGTTTTTTGCCACACAGAACAGCCATTTCGTCATCTCTTCTCCTTCGAGATCGGCAACGGTTTCAAATTTTACCACCAATACCTCCCATACATCGTTCAGCACATCCTTCGCCGTCTCCCGGTCATTGTTCAACTGACCGCAGATATAACGGAACAGCACATGACTGTTTTCCTCGAATATGATCTGAAAAAATCGTTCCTTCTCTTGTCTCATACACTTCTTTCTCCCTCCTGTTATTTCGCTGTCCTTCTCTTCCGGGCCCGTCATATATGTAATGTGTTGAGACTATCGAAATCTTTCGTTTTTTCAGAATATTTCTACCATTTGACCTTATTACTTTTGTTAATAAAGCAAAATATTGCGTTATAACTGCACCGCGGCGCATAATCAAATTTTTTCTTTCGAAATCAGAAATTACTGTTTCTGACAAAAAATTCCCGCAGAAAGGAGCTTTCTTCCTCTCTGCGGGAATCTTCTATTTTGGTTTTATTTTATTTAAAGTAAGCAACACCGGACTCAAAGATCTTCAGATCCTGCTCTCCGTAGATGTTGACTGCTACGCCGTTGTCGCGGCGCTCTGCGTGTGCCATCTTACCAAAGACACGGCCGTCCGGGCTGGTGATACCCTCGATTCCGCAGTAGGAACCGTTGACATTCCAGTACTCGTCGTTGGTCAGGTTTCCGTTGACATCGCAGTAGCGGGTTGCAATCTGGCCGTTTGCCATCAGCTTGTCGATCCACTCTTTCGATGCTACGAAACGTCCCTCTCCGTGGGATGCCGGGTTGGTGTAAACACCGCCAAGCTCGGCGCCTGCCAGCCATGGGGATTTGTTGGTCACAACCTTCGTGTAAACCATCTTGGAAATATGGCGTCCGATGGTGTTGAAGGTCAGAGTCGGGGAGTCCTCCGTCTGTCCGAGAATCTCACCGTACGGAACGAGTCCCAGTTTGATCAGTGCCTGGAATCCGTTGCAGATACCAAGGGCAAGTCCGTCTCTCTCATTCAGCAGTTTGGTAACAGCTTCTTTGATCTTCGCATTCTGGAATGCGGTTGCAAAGAATTTTGCTGATCCATCCGGCTCATCACCTGCGGAGAATCCGCCAGGGAACATGATGATCTGCGCCTGGTTGATGGCTTTTTCAAAGGCATCGACAGAACCGCGGATGTCTTCTGCGGAAAGGTTGCTGAATACCTGAGTGATAACTTTTGCACCGGCACGCTCGAAAGCTCTGGTGCTGTCATACTCACAGTTCGTTCCCGGGAAGACCGGAATGAATACGGTCGGCTGTGCCAGCTTGTGGGAGCATACGTGGATGCTCTTTGCCTGATAGCAGCTGTCTGCAACAATTCCGTTTTCGTCTGCTGCTGCCACATTCAGGGCATCTACCTCCGGAAGCTCTGCACCGGATACGGTCTTGAATACTTTTTCCAGCGGTTTGTTCCATGCGGAAACAGCCTCGCGGATGGTGATTTCGGTGTCTTTATAGGAAAGAACCGGTTTGTCTGTCACTTCACCGATGACGGTGTAGGTGCTTGCCAGCTCTCCGACTTTTTCAGCCGGAACTTCGCAGATCAGATCTGCAATATATGGAGTAAAGAGATCTCTCTCGTCTACATTGTGCTCGATGGTTACGCCGAGAGCATTACCGAATGCCATCTTGGATACGGCTGCTGCGATACCCTGACGGTCTACGACATAAGCGGCTTTCACACGGCCGTTCTGCATATCCTCATGCAGTTTTCTGTAGGTTTCCATGACGCCTTCGTACTCTGGAAGCAGATGTGCGTCGACTGGAAGGTGGATCCACACGAGTTTGTCTCCTGTGTTTTTCAGCTCCGGAGATACTACATCTTTTAATTTTGCAACGTCAACCGCGAAGGATACGAGTGTCGGCGGTACATCGATATGATTGAAGGTACCGGACATACTGTCTTTTCCTCCGATAGACGGCAGGCCGTAGCCCATCTGTGCGTCGTATGCACCAAGAAGTGCTGCGAACGGCTGGCTCCAGCGGTGCGGATCCTCAGTCATTCTGCGGAAATATTCCTGGAAGGTAAAGCGGACTTTGCTGTAATCGCCGCCGACTGCCACGATGCGGGACAGGGACTCGGTTACGGCATAGACTGCTCCGTGATACGGGCTCCAGCTCGATACGTATGGATCAAAGCCGTAGCTCATCATGGTAACGGTGTTGGTTTTTCCATCCGGAACCGGCACTTTTGCAACCATGGCCTGAGTTTCAGTCAGCTGATATTTTCCACCGTACGGCATCAGCACGCTGGCTGCTCCGATGGAGGAGTCAAACATCTCGACAAGACCTTTCTGGGAGCATGCGTTGAGGTCTGACAGGGTGGACAGCCATTTTTCTTTCACGTCGGCAATGTCACCGCTTCTTTTTAACGGGGTGTCCTCTGCTTTTGGAATCTCTACGAAGACATCATTCTCCTGATGTGCTCCGTTGGTATCCAGGAATGCACGGGAAATATTGACGATCTCTTTTCCTCTCCAGGAGAGTACCAGACGCGGGTCCTCGGTTACGACTGCAACTTCGGTTGCCTCCAGGTTCTCTTCTGCGGCATATTTCAGGAACTGCTCACGGTCTTTCGGGTCGATGACAACGGCCATACGCTCCTGGGACTCGGAGATGGCGATCTCGGTTCCGTCGAGGCCGGCATATTTTTTCGGTACTTTGTCCAGATTGATCTTAAGGCCCGGTGCCAGCTCGCCGATGGCAACGGAAACTCCGCCTGCACCGAAGTCGTTGCATTTTTTAATCAGAAGGCTGACTTCCTCGCGGCGGAACAGTCTCTGCAGTTTACGCTCAGTCGGTGCGTTTCCTTTCTGTACCTCTGCACCGCAGGTCTCGATGGATTCTGTCGTATGTACTTTGGAGGAACCGGTTGCACCGCCGCAGCCGTCTCTTCCAGTACGGCCGCCGAGCAGGATGATGATATCGCCCGGATCGGAATTTTCACGGACAACGGCACGGCGCGGTGCTGCTCCAAGGACGGCTCCGATCTCCATACGTTTTGCCACGTAGTCCGGATGGTAAACTTCTTTGACATAGCCGGTTGCAAGACCGATCTGGTTTCCATAGGAGCTGTAGCCGTGTGCTGCTTCTCTTACGAGTTTTTTCTGCGGAAGTTTTCCTTCGAGTGTCTCGCTCTGCGGACGGGTCGGATCTGCGGCTCCGGTCACACGCATTGCCTGATATACATAACCTCTGCCGGAAAGCGGGTCGCGGATTGCACCGCCAAGGCAGGTTGCCGCACCACCGAATGGTTCGATCTCGGTCGGGTGGTTGTGGGTCTCGTTTTTGAAGTTGATCAGCCACTCTTCGTCTTTTCCGTCTACATCTACCGGTACGACGATGGAGCATGCGTTGATTTCATCAGACTCTTCCTGATCTGCGAGTTTTCCTTCGGATTT
>OBLO01003469.1_pt1 | contig 11284 bp, 7 predicted proteins | sample 1519401 | NCBI WGS metagenome assembly OBLO01 (sample SAMEA2602897, study PRJEB22501) | metagenome | reverse complement strand
CCTCCTAAATCCTTGTTATAATATATTATAACCGCATTTTTGTGAAAAATCAACGAAAATGAAAAATAAAAATCTATATAGAGGGTTTAAGAGGATGGTTGTGTGGAGAGGATATGTGGTTGTCAATCAAAAATGGCAACCACACATTAAATTACACATAAGTAATGTGCGGATGTCAAAAATTTAATATAAAGAAGGTGGTGAGCCAATGATAGAAGGCAGCCTGGGAAGCAGTTTATTTTGCTCCCCAGGCTACTTTCGCTTACAGGTTCTGCCGGATGATCCGGGTGATAATACCTACGGCCACACCCCGCTCCATATCCAGACGGGTGACGGCAAAAGATACATCGTCCTTTTTGCCGGGCATCCGGTAGTCATAGCAGGAGTGGGCTACCGCATTGACGCCATTGGAGAGGCGCACATAGACAACGCCCTTGTGGACATCTGTGACACGGCCGGCATACTTGCCCTGGATACGGCACTTCTGCAGGTTGTCCCTGTCGGTGTTCTCGGAAATACTCTTGATGTCAGCCTTGATGCCCAAGTCCTCCAGACTGTTGCGCCGCACGCTGAGAATACGGACCAGAACCTCATCGCCTACGGAAAAACGCTCATGGGCGTCACCGATCCAGTCCCAGGCAAGGTCACGGGCAAGGATGGAGGTTTCAACGCCGAAAACTTCCACGCGCACAACCTTTTCGGCCACTGCAATCACACGCGCCTGGACGATGCGGCCCTCATAGACACGGTACATACCGGCAGCATCCGTATCCAGATAGAAAATCTGGCGTTTGCGCAGCATGGCCTCCTTTCGGCTGGCAACTACGCTGCGGGTCTTGGAGTCGATACCACGCACGATGAAGTCAATGTCAGCACCCAGCATGTTGCCAAGGATCTTATTTTGGCGCAGCATAAGGTCGGTATATTCCTGGCCGGAAGGGCTGCGGCCCAGATTGATCATCATTTCCTTGATAGGGATAATGACACGGAACCCCTTGTAATCCACAACTGCCACCGTCTTGCGGTTGTCCAGCTGTTCAATGCCGCCCAGCTTGCCGGTGATGATCTTGCGGGTGCGGTAGGCATTATGGATCTCATGCCAGATTACATTATCACGGTCTTCGGCAGTCTCGACATCATCCCGGCTGCGGATGGTAAGGACGGGGGCCTCGCTGCGCTGGGGGCGGGGCTGGCGCCGGGGAGGAGAAGGAGTGGGGGCAGGAGCGGCAGCTTCTTCCACGACAGGAACATCAGGCTCCACAGCAGGTTCCTCCGTATCAAGAATAGAGTCGGCTGTATCCGCCGACTCTGTTGTTTCGGCAGGGACTTCCTCTGTGACAATTTCTTCAGGAGCAGCAGCTTCTTTCTTCTTTCGGCTGGTACGCTTGGGCTTGGGAGGTGCAGGGGGTTCCTGCACAGCGTCGGCATTATCTTCGTAAACATCAGGCGGCTGCACATCAGAGTCTTCCGGCATATCAGTGGGAGCAGCGCTTTGATCGTCTGTTTCAGCAGGCGTATCCCCGAACATTTCCTCCTCGGTGAGTTCAGGAAGGGGATCTTCAGCCATATCTTCGGCAGAGGTGTCCTCCAGGGGCTGATCCATTTGCCCCAGCAGTTCGTTCAAATCCAGACCATCGCCAGCGTCAGCAGGAAGGGATTCAGGTTGAGCGGTATCGGCCGGCAGAGTTTCATCTTCCGACATAACGGTTTCGGTAACAGGAGTGTCCTGTTCCAGAAGTTCTTTTTTCTTGGTTGCCATAGATTAAAACCTCCTATGAATTTGATAGTTTTGTTTAAGACAGGATGGAATCCTTGTCTGTGGTGATAATGCCTTCCGGCGTACCGGCAGATTTAGGGGTCGGAGTCTCTTTGGGTGATTTATCCGTGGGGGATGCCGGCTTGGTGGCTTTGCGCTTTGCCGGTTTCTTTGCTGCAGGAGCCGGTTTCGGCGTGGGTTGCGGTGTTTTGGCGGCTTCTTCTTCCAAGCGGCGCCATTCCGGCACATGGGCAGATGCTTTGCAGGAACGCAGGTACTTGGCTTCCGGGTGTTTGGAGTAATCCATTTTGTCTACCTGCAGAACCTTCTTGCCACGGATGATGATGAGCGCCTGATCCAGCGGGAGCCGCAGGACTTCATCAGGAGTAAGTACAGGGCGTTTTCCAACACCGGAGGTCTCACGAAACTCTGGTGTATAGTTGGAGATACGCCAGGTGCCCAGCTGTTTGGACTTACTGGATACTGCTACGGAGGCAAGCCCTGTCCTGGCAGAAATAAATTCGGCAGTAAGCTGGTCTGTACAGCCTAAAAACAACTGCGCGTCACAGTTTCCAATGATTTCCTGCCACAAATTCTGCGGGTATCTGTTCTGCAATCCTGCGAGATTTTGGAACACACAGGACATGGAGATATTCCGGGATCGTATTACGCTGAGCCGGCGGGAGAGGTCTGGGATTGTGCCGCACGCTGTCAGTTCTTCCCCAAGGATATGGACAGGCACAGGCAGTTTGCCGCCCTCGCAGTTGTGGTCTGCATATCGCACCAATTTGATGAAGCAGAAAGATAGAAACAGCGAGGCCAGAAAATCAAAGGTGCTGTCCTGGTCGCTGGTAACGAGGAAGTAGGCACAGGGCTGCTGACCCGGAAGTTCCAGATCGATCTCATTCTTAGCGGTAATTTTTTTAATCAGCTCAGACTGGAATACCTGCAGGCGGCTGCCCAGACCGATAATCACGCCGCTTCGCACTGTGTCGCTGGCCTGCTTGAACAGGCTGTAGGGTGCTTTGGCAGGGTGCGTGGAAGGAAGCGCCTCGAACAATGTGTCAAGTTGGGATTCTCCATTGAGAGTCAGCAGCCGGTAGACTTCGCCAATGTTGCGGTTTTCTTCCGCATAGCCTTGATCCACATACAGTACCAAGGCCTTGAGCAGATTCATCTCGCAGGCATCCCAGAAATGGTCACTCTTGCCGTTGTTCGTGGTGTTCTTGATGATGACATCTACAAAAAGCTGGGCCATTAGTTCCTGTCCCTCAACTTCGGCAAGGCAACACCAGGAATCTGAGTTTTCAGGCGAAACGAGGTTGAATACCTTGACACAATAGCCCCGGCTGCGGAGAAATTCGCTTGACTTCTCGTACAATTCCGATTTGGGATCGCAGATGATCAGCGATTCTCCGGCGCTATTTTCGCCTCGGACAGTGGCCTGAAGGATACGGTTCATACAAAACGAACGGGTTTTCATGGAACCACTGGCACCGTAGACGGCCAGATTGCCGTTGATTCTGGTATCTTCCGGTATGCAGACTGCTTTGCCATCCAGCATACCCAGTACAACACCCTTGTGTTTTCGCAGATCAGGCACCAGATCCAGTACGCCGGACATCTCTTTGCGGGACATCCAGCCGGAGGTGCCATAAGTGCCTTTGGCGGAGTAGGAGAAATTACGGTCTTCATCATACTCGCCGGCATCACCATATCCCATGCGCATGACCATGATGAGCAGCACTGCTAACAAGCCAATGCAGATCAAGATGCCATACACGCCATAAGGCGGTCGGAGCACAGAGGAAAGGCAGAGAAGGAAGTCGGGCGAAGCGGCCAGCGGTGAAGTACCATCGCCGGGAATGCCGCCGCCCTGTTTCCAGGTTGCATAGTTGCCCAAAAGCTGCGCCAGAAAGCCGCCTGCGTATAGGATTGCAAGAATGGCAAAGGGCGCTGCAATCAGGCTCACGATCAGTTTTTTCTTGTTTATGGGAACAACCTCCCCTCGAATTTTGTGAAATCAATGGTCTGGAAGCGCACCCGGGAACCGCAGTAGCTGCGAAGTACCTCTGCCTGGAAGTCAAAGCAGATCAGTATGCCCGGGCGCTCGGATAGTTCGAGAGAGGTGTTAAAGCGTGCGATACGGGGCAGATCACAGAAATAGCCAAACAGGACTGGTGAGCCGTCCGGTGAAATTCCGTCATGCTCAATAGCCAGTCCGGGCTGCCTCGCAGTAAGACCTTGGAGCAGAATGCGATCCAGCTCCGCAGTTTTCCCAGGGTCGCACAGCAGTGCAAGTATCACCTCCCCCTGATGGTCGTTGGTAAGATAAAGAAAATGCTCATAGCTGCCATCCAGCATGAAGAAATCATGTTTGCGTCCTCCGGTGCTGGTCAAAATCTGGTAAGCCAGATCCATGCTGTTGCCCAGAATCAGTCCATGAACATCCTCATGGCGAAACTGTGAGGACAGGCGTTGTTGGCAGATTACACTCCAGATCAATGCTTTGACCCGCATTTCCGATTTGTAGCGCCATTTCATCAGGGCGCTACTGCTGTTGTAGGTCACGAAGATGCCGGAGGGCGCAAGGAGTATTCCAGTGGAGCGGGAACTGCGGATCTTCGTGGTGTCGATCCCCATTTCTTTCACTTCTCTGGAACTGAAAAAAGCAGGATAGACAATCCTGCCGCCAGCGTAACCCTCCGGCGCAAAAATTGCCGGTTTTTCATCCCGATACACACATACACCCGCATTATCCATGGTCACATAGGTTTCTGCCAGGCGGTGTAGCCGGAGTCTTCGGTCAATTTCGCATTTCAAACGGTGGGTGTCGGTATCTCCTGTCAGGTAGCTGGCAAACCTGTCCGGCCGGCTTTCCAGCAGAGTGGCTTTGGCTCGCGGCCCCAGACGGTAGCCGCGCAGTTTATCCCGGTAATAGGTACGCAGCAGCCCGTCTTTTTTCAGTGCAGTGACAACAGACTCCAGATAATATGGACTGCCGGGAAGTCTGTTAAGCTGGTCTGTGGGGAACTCGCCGGAGATGGCAGTCAGAGAGAGAAGCCTGTACGCCATCGTGTCTGGCTGTGGGAATTTCCCAAGTGATCACCTCCTTGTGGTGTGTGGCTTTTACCGAGACTGCAAGGAACTTCGGTAAAAATCCGTGGTGTAACGACAGAAAAAAGCCCCGAAATCCGGGGCTAAATACGATGTTGCGGCAGGTCGGACAAGCAATGGCTGAAAATGCTCAAAAATCCGAGATGGATTTTAGGGTGTTTTCATGCTCAGCAAGCCAGGCGGGAAACCGCTTTTTTTCCATGACACTGATTCTGGTACAGTCCTTTTCGCCCAGCGCAGCGGTGTTGTAGGCATCGCAGAGCAGGCCGGTATCGTCAGCCATGACGAAGGTGGAGAGGACATCCAGAAGCTGCTTTTCTTCCAGATTGTCGTAGTCACGGATACGCCGGGTGGGAAGGCACTGGTCATAAACCTGCGTAAAGCACACCACACAATCGCTGAAGCGGGGCATGGGATGCTCTTTGGCGTATTGCTCCAATGAGAAGTAGAACGGGTCGAGCAGAAACTCAGTGTTTTGCCTCTGCTTGCGTTTTGGGAGCAGACCAGGCAGGGTGACCTCCAGTACACCGTCCTCATAGACAACCTCAATTCCGTGTACAATACCGGCGGATGTCAGGTAATCGCCTTTGCGGATGGTGGTGCTGGAATATATCAAATGCCGCAGCCTGCAGGCAATTTTCTCTGCCCGCAGGGCGGCGTCAGTGGATAAGACTTCATAGTTGTCCGGATAGCGCTGAATATCCGTGGTATCCATCGCGTAAAGAGCATTGCTCAAACGGGATATATCATCAAGAATGCTTCCGATTCGGTGTGAGATGATTTTTCGTTCCAATCAAGTTCCTCCTGTTTTCTTAAAGTAATGCACCTGGCCCGCTGCATCCACGGTGCAGAAACCGGAAATGCCAGGGCAGTCAATGCGGCGAATGTCTTCCGGATTATCGACCAAAATGATGCGGCGTCCACCGCTGCGGTCATCCCGAAGCGCATGGTTGATTAGGGCCTCCTGGCCGGATGTAGAGAGGATGTTTTATAATGATACGACTATAGAAAAGAAGAGAATCATGCCAGAAACCTCATCGGGAGCATGATTCTCCCCCGCCCCGAAAAACACCAAGAGCCCCCGGGCTGCACATATGAGGTGGTTGTTTTTTTTTGCCCCACACCCAGAAAAAAAGTAGCCGCCTGTATCAGTTTGAAAAATACGGCCCTGCTTTTGCAGATGGGAGAGCAGGGTCTTGATGATTTCTTCTTTGCCAGGGTGAAAGCAAAGAAGCTGCTGCATATTGAGACCGGGATACATCGTGACGATCCGCAGCAGAGCCGCAGCTTCATTTCCATAGATTTCAGCCCTGGTCTTCATGGGTATCACCTCCAATGGCGTAATATAGGCGTATTCAAGACGCATTAAATAGGAAGGAAAGCCAGTCAGTGTAAGCTAAAAAGATGATCTGGCTGGCAAAACTGGCTTTTAGGCGTAATACAGACGCAAAGCAGACGCATAGCGGCGTCTGGCAGGAAAGTTGCACATGGGAATCACCTCGCTTTTCAAATTGTTATATCTGCTGTTCGGCAGATGTGGATTGTTCACGGCGTTTTCGCTCTACGATTTCACGCAGCTCGCGGCGGTCGGTAGTGATCAGATCCTTTTCCAGAGGGCTGGCTTTGAACTCCACCATAATATTGTTGTTATTGGTAGAAATCAGACCGTGACCTCTTTCAAAGTGAGTAATCTCCATTGTTTCAGCATCGGACAGGTGCAGGGCTTCCTGTACCCGCTGGGCTTCGTCGTCCTCCAGATTCAGAATGATCTTGGTCTTGGAGTTGTTGATGATGCCCTTACCAAATCTGCCGCCGTCAAGGTCAAAGAAATCGGCAAGATCCTGGCTTGCAAAAATCGAGGCGCCGCCGTAACCGCGTATGGTTTTGGCAATTTCCAAAAGAAAATCACCGGCCAATCTTACACCAGCAGCACCGGCACCGGATAGAAGCTGCCAACACTCATCGATGAAGATGGCTTTTTCTTCTGTACGGTCGGCTTTGGCTCTGTCCCAAACAAAGTCCAGCGCCACAAACATACCTACGGTGAGCAGGTCTCCGGTGAGGGAGGAAATATCCAAAACAGTGTACTTGTTGTCGAGCCGAACATTGGTCTGCTTATTGAAGGTGCTGGCGCTTCCGTTTACCAGACGATTTAGGATGTGGGCCATGCGCATCGTTTCCTTGGAGGTTTTCAAAATTTCGTACAGGTCACCAAGCACCGGCATCTCACGGTACTGGCCGGGCTTTGCAGGGTCTTCCAAAGAGGCATTATCATGAGTGATGCCTTTTGTGTTATAGGTACGAACAAGGGCTTCGTCCAAAAGCTGTCGTTCCTCGTGAGACATATCGGGGATCAGCAGACTGAAAAATATGTGGAGCTGTTGGATCTTTGCTGCAAGTTCAGATAACTGGATGCCTGGACCGTCCAGAAGTTCGTTCACCGAGCGGTCTACCCGCCGAATCTCCATGACATTGATGCAGTGGGGACTGGCCGGTGAAATCTGGATAAAGGAGCCGCCCACATTGGAGCAGGCGCGATGAAATTCATGGCCTTTTAGGGGCGCAACAATGAAAATGGGGATATTTTTCCGCCTCATTCGCAGCGCCATCAACTGCATGGTAAAGGTTTTGCCGGCTCCGCTCGTGCCAAGGATCGACATATTGGCGTTCTTATAGACCGCAGAATTGAAGATGTCCACGATAATAAGGGAACTGTTGTACTTGTTAACACCCAGCAGGATACCGTTATCATCACACATCTCATAGGATGTAAAGGGATAACAGCTTGCCGCACCGCCTGTCAACAGGTTGCGCTTACCCCGCTCATACAGTTTCTTTTCCATTGCCACCAATGGCAGGGCAGATAAAAACGCCTGTTCCTCCCGAAAATGGCAGGTGCAGGCGTTCATGTCCTGTGAGAGTAGGAGCTTTTTCATTTCGCTGACCTTCCATTCCAAGTCTTCCTCGTTGGAGGCAGTAATGGTAATCAGCAGATTCAAGTAGTAGAAGTCCTCGTTGTTGGCAAGGCCCTCTTTGAGAAAGTACCCGCTTCGGATAGCGCCATCAATGTCATCAAAGTCGGTGTTGGTGTCGCTGGCGTCCTTGATTTTGGAACGGTTGATACGCAGCTGCTGTCCGACTTTCTGGATGATGGTTTCTTTGGGCTGACGGGAGAGGAACATATCCATATCGATCCCGTCACCGGCATTGACGATAAGACTGAGCCAGCCGGCTGGAACCTGCGTTTTGTAGCCATCAGAGGGCACCAGCAAATAAGCATAATACAGACCGTCAATGCAGATATGGTGACCATGCGTGAAGTCAATGCTTTTTGGCGCACAGAATTCGGTGGCAGGGATATGGTCGATCTCACTGTCGCGCCCTTTGGCAAGGTACTCAGCCACAACCTCCTGTGCCCGGACGGAGAGCGGCTTTACAGCACTTTCATTTCTGCAGAGCAGGTTATAGAGGACATCTACGGTAAACTCATCCCAGTTTTCCGGAACGATGACCTCGTTACCGCACTGACGGAGGTAGTTGGTAGCAGTATGGACTGCACTTTGCAGGGCATTGATTGCCTCGCCTTCTTCATCAGAGCGCTTGGTGTTGCTCCACGGCTCATATTCAAAAATCAGGAAGAAACGTCGGGTAATTGCCTCACGGGAACCAATCTGCTGAACGAACTGGAGGTAGTCTTCCTGCATGAGCAGACACTGTTCATTGGTCTCCTGTTCCATCTCCTTCCGAACGGTATCCAGATGGCGGTTGATCTCTGCCCGACGTGTCAGTACCTTGATTTGCAGCTTGATGGGGCTGATTTTCAAGTAGGATACAAAGGAATAGATGATGTTCCGCTGTTCCTGGGCGCTGCGCAGCATAAAATTGATGGGTACTACCTCGACGACCTTGACATAGCGGTGGTCCTTCGTGTAGATGATGCCGTTTTCAATTTTGGAAATCGGCAGATAATCTGCTACCGGGTTAAGGCAGGCGGGCTTCGGCTCCTGAGTGCGGATAGGGCGTTTTACTTTGCGTTCCTTGGAGACCTTCTTTTTTTGCGTGGCGGCTTTCTTCTCCTTGGCAGACTTCTGCTTTTTCACAGGACGGAGTTTTTGGCGGATCTCGTAGCTGCGAACTTCATCAAACTCTGCTGGGAAATCCTCTCTGCCGGAGCGCCGTGACCGCCTGGGAGTCTTATCGGTTTTGTGTGCCTTCTTTTAAATTTGCTTGCCGCCATGCTCTGCCGCAGGAACCGCATCTTCTGCGCTGTTACCGCCTACAATGCGGCGGTTTCGCAGGTACTTTATGAAAATCAGCAGAAAAGAGGAAAGGCTCTCACCGGAAATTCCGATAAGCGCCACCAATGCTGCTGGCAGTGCGGTCAGGCACAAAGCGATGATACGGGCAGTCAGGCTAAGAGGGAGCAATGAAAAAACCGGCACACCAATGGCAAATGCCAGGATGCCGGCTTCAATCACATTGCGGGCTTTGAACATACCACCGAAGAAGGTGCCTGACTCGATGAAATTCGGTGGTATTATGTAGGTATCTCGGTCGATTTTATGATTCATGATTAACCTCGTTTCCGAAGCCGGGCGGGCACATCAGCCGATAATCCAGAACGGACCGCCAGCTCCAGCGCGCCGGCTGGCCTCATTTAAGATAATGGACAGATCCCAGAGCTGTTCGCTCCGTGTGTAACTGGCAGGGTCAGCCACCATGATCTTGCCGTCTTTTACGCCACGCAGGACAATGAAGTGACCGGATGAGGTAAAGTGGCCTTCAGACATGATTGCTACTACCAGTTTACCATTAGCCAGTGCGTCTGTGATGCGCTGTGGTTCCGCAGTGGTACAGCCGGAAACCGGAAGCCCCCATTCCCCAGCGGCGGCAGGTATCAGCGCATGGTAAGAACCACTGCTTTTACACCAGTAGCCGTTGTTGTAAGACCACTCGGCCATCTCCACAGGGTCAACCATATCGTCCGTCAGAGAGGACACCACGATTGCCATAGCGGTGGGGCCGCAGCCATAACCGCCAATATTGTCCGTACCATATGCTTTACCGGCATAGCGTTCATCCAGCTGATTGTAGTAAACAACAGGTGTGATCCCGTCGGTGAAAGTAACATCGCCCAGAGCAGTGATGCTGTTTCCGGTCCACGCTTCCAGATTTTGCAGCAGACCATCGCCCAAGAACAGGCTTAGGTTGGAGGCATAATCGGCTGCAAGCTCCTTTTGGTCATCGGTAAGCTGGAATACAACATCAGAAAAATAGGACTCACCGTTGTAACGGACAGTATAGACCATCCATGTTTCTGGCTCTGTTGTTTCTTCCCCAGTCTCCGGATCGGTCACGGTGCTCTCACGAATCTCTTGCTTGCTGGTGTAGGAATATAGATGCTGCTTGTTTTCCCGCAGGGTGGCGGCAAGGTCATTTAGAGAAATGCTTTCAAAATCCTTGTCTTTGGCTGCACAATACTGAGAAATAAACAGGTTGGCGTTATAAATAGGCCCGCCGGAATAAGCATTTTTGACCTCCATATGGTCGGCTCCCGATGCCGCAAAGTCAGCTTCGATCCGGGCAAGTACATCATCCAGTGCCTCGCCCAAGATGCCGTTGAGGGTAAAGGTGATCTCGTTGGCGTTCTCAATAATCGCTGTTTCGCTATTCAAAATCGGAATTTCGGGGTCAGATGGCGAAAAGGCATTGGTCAGTCCGCCGAAAATAAGACCGGGGAGCATGAGAACAAATAATACCGGCAGCATAAGCAGGGCAATGACTGCCACAATGATTTTCCCGATATGCTTCCGGCCTGCCCACACTGCGCCTGCAACTGCACCGTAAGGACCGCCTGCGGCAGCGCCTTTGGCAGCGGAGGAAATAGCTTTTCCGGTTTTGATTGCGCCGCGGATGGTATGCGCTGCGGAGGCACCGGTCTCCACAGCTTCGGAAAAACTGCTTTTTTGATCTTCTGGCATTTATATCTTGTCCTTTCTCCTCGGGGCTGGAGGCAGCTTTTTGACAATGGACTCGTTGAAGGCGATAGAACCGTCAGGAGCCATATAGGGCGATTTGTCAACAGCATCCACAGCGTACTGCTTATACCATGCTGTGCCATCCACGGCATGAACGGTGGTGTACTGGCCTTCCGGGGCAACATATTGGTCTGCGTGGTACATACCAAAGGAGATGCCTTCGGGATGTTCCTCGGTCACTTCTGTTCCGGTGATGCGGCCGCCGCCGATTTCGACATTTTGGAAGGTTGGAATATTTTCAGCTCCGGATTCCAGTGCCGCATATCCCATGTAAGAGTGCAGGGCTTCGGCGGCTTTTTCACCGGAAATGGAACCCATTTGGCTGATACTGCCAGTGGCTACGCTGGCGGTTCCATTGTTGTCACAATTGCCC
>OBLO01003461.1_pt1 | contig 11297 bp, 10 predicted proteins | sample 1519401 | NCBI WGS metagenome assembly OBLO01 (sample SAMEA2602897, study PRJEB22501) | metagenome | reverse complement strand
GTCACGAATTCCAAAGGAATTATCCAGATAATTTCTTGTAAAAACTTCTGTAACTTCATATTCTGGAAAATATTTTTCCAAGTATTTTCTAATACAGAAGTACTGAGCAAGATCTCCTAGATTTGAATGCTCTGGAACTCCAAAATAATAAATCCTATTTTTTGAAGAATCATCGTTTTTTATTCTCTTTGAATTTTTATAGTCATTAGTTAACTGTTTCGGACGTCTTCTCAGCCACCCCAGTTTTGCACGAATACCACTCATTTCTTTATCCTCCTTCACATCATTTTTGTGCAAAATTTGTGTACAAGTCCAATTTTTCTTCCGCAAATTTTATCAACTAATATCATCGTTTCTTTAAACACCTTCATTTTTCTAAAGCAAAGGATAAACATGATATTAGGAACTATGCAACTCAAAATCAATCCAACTACAATAATCATTAAATCGCTAGTAAATGAAAACAAATCAGAAATGAAATAAGTCACCATGCATAATAGAATAGATATTCCTGTATATCGTAATAAATCAATAGTGTATTTTTTCCGTCCATCCTTAAATACTACAGTAAACAGATTATGAATCACCCATGGCATTCCAATAAATAGTGTACTCAAAACCGTTGAAAGAAGGATTCCATAGATGCCAATAAATTGTACAAGTACTATATTCATAATTAAATTAGCAAGCGCCGTACACAATGGCCGAAAACGATCTTCGTGCCACATCCCAGCAGCATCTTTATAAACGATAAGTACTTGATTTAAAATACGAATATAAAAATAAACAACAAAACAAACAACGCAGCCAAACGACAGCAGATATTTTTCTCCTACCCAAATCCGCATAAAAGGCTGATATAGGCATAAAAAACAAGAACAGCAAAAGCAGCCAATCCAAGAAATCAAAAAAGTCAGCTTGTTCAAATCTCTTAGGTTCTTTTCTTCTGTATCAACAATCAGACTATTCCCAATTCCGGCAGTGCATGCAGTAAATATTACAGTTACAAATCCAAGTACAGAATTCATAATATAATAGTAGTTGTTATATACGCCCAAAACCGACAATCCAAGAAATGCTGAAATTACAATGGTATCCGCAGAATTAACAATAATTCCGCCAAGCTTTGAAGTAAAAAGATCTCCCACACGACGATTAATACTCTTCACTTCCTCTTTGTTTAATTTTCCCTCTGGTTTATAAGTTGGATACATTTTGTTTGCAAATACTGCGGTTACAACATTAAGCATGACCTGTGACACAAGTGCAATTATTAAGTACATATAATAATTCTTCCAGACAAGTAAAACCAGAATCTGTAATATATATTGTACCGTTGTAACTAAGATAGTTGTCTTATTTACAATATCCGTTCTTTGGTGTGCTGTAAGCAAGCTATTTCTATACGCAAACAACCAATATGATGCCACTGTTGCAGCTAGATTCAATCCGTATATCACAAAAACATTGATTCCAGCAGGCACATCGCCCGAAATTAGTTTCGGAACGAATGGCATAATAACAACACCTGCAATTAAAACGATCCATCCAATTGCTCTATAATAGACTTTGTACAAACGAAGCAGTGCGCATATCGTTGTACTATCATCTTCTGCTATCGGTTTATACATACTATAAACCATAGCAGAACCCACACCAAGTTCTGCTAGATTTAGAACCTGCAGGATCGAAGTAAATAAGGAGTTCAATCCTACGTATTCTACACCTAGAAGATATATCATTATAGTTCGTATAATGAATGGCGTGATAAGCTGATATAATTTCAGTGCAATTCCTGATGTAATATTTCTCGTTGCATTTTTTGTTCTATCTATTTTCATATTCAGTTCTCACCTTCTTCCGACATATCATCAGTATACATTCCTACGCTGAACATTATTAAAACATAAAAGTAAATATTATAATACGCAAGAGAGGCTATTCCACCAATCAAAAAGGCAATTATTGCACCATATAAAGTATAACTTTGTCTTGTCTTTGCTTTTCTAAGTTGCGTTAAAATATAAAAGACTAATACCGAAAAAAATAAAAATCCAATTAATCCTACTTCTATCAACAATTGAAACGGTGAATTATGTGCACTGTTGTACCCAGCTGCAAATCTGCTTAAAGTGTTTTCCACAATATTATTCTTATACCCATAGCCAATCCAAGGACTACCGAGATAAATTGCCACAATATTGGTATATATAACATCTCGTCCAGTTAAGGTTACATCTTTTTGCAAAACATCCGTAATAAACTGTGTTATAAGATTTATCTTCATATATACTTGAGAGATAATCAACCAGTTAAGGAATATATTTACAATATAGACACCACTAGGTGAAAAGAGCTTTAACAACTTATCATTTCTACTTTGCGTAAATACCAAAAGAGTCACAATAATTATTCCAAGCATTATAATGCCCTGACCACTGTGAAGTCCTACCATATCTAGAGCTGTTAGTCCTAAAATAAGATACGATCTACAACTTACTTTTCCAATAATTTTATAATCCAAGGCAATTAAAATCGCCAACAAACATATCATTGTCTGTGCTGTATTGGCACGACTTGATACAAAAAAATGCAGTCCTAAATTCTCTCTAATTTCATTTGGTGTGGTAAAACATACAATCACAGAGCCAATTATATATACCAATGATAAACATGCTGTTGCATTCCTGAAACTCTTTTTTCCTTCTGTACCTAAATTTGAGAAAAAGACGCACATTGCTATTATACATATACAAAACTCTACTGCATTAAATAATTCACTTGAATTATTTAGTACAGTAGTAATGATTTCGACAGTTGCAAAGCCTATTATAATAACATGCTCTTTGCGAACACGCATTCCCCAATTTTTTATTATAATAATGGTTGAACTTGCAAGTCTTAAAATTAACAAGAACCTACCCGCTCCTGGAATAAAGCTATACATACTATATGCTGGAAGCCAAATAAACAGTAACGCAAGATATGTTATCGTTTTTTTGCTTACTATCATTTTTCTTTCGCTCATCAACTATCCTCCAAGTAGTCTCATTTGACAAGAAATCATTTTTCTTAGCTTGCACGTATTTTCTTTGCTGGATTTCCTGCCCAAATTTCTCCTGCTGGAATATCTTTTGCAACTACTGACCCAGCACCTACAATTGCATGTTCTCCAATTGTGACACCTTTAAGAATATAGCATCCTGCCCCGATAAATGCACCTTCACAGATGCGAACAGACTTTCTTCTAATGGGACAATCTTTATAATACCCTTTGACCCTTTCACTATATTCCAACGGATGAAAGTCCGTATCATAAATGTGACATCCAGACCCTATCGTGACATTATCTTCAATAGTTACTTCTTTTTCACAGGTAATTGCAGTATTGGAAATTCCGCAGCCATTCCCAATAGTCAGTACAGCATTTTCATTTACCTGAAAATATGTTTTGTCGCCACATCCTATCGGATTTGCCCATGATGCCGAGTTAATAGATACATTGTTTCCAATCAAAATCTTTGCACTCTCATAATGACGGTATATATATATCATTCCCTTAGACCGAAAGTTCTTTCCATATTGAACTCGATTCAATCGGAACTTAATTTTATTCAACGGTGTATACATTTTACTGCTATAAATATGAAACACCTTCTTTATCATCAAAAAAACATCCATCCTCCAACTCCTTATTATTTCTTTGAAATCTGATGGTAAACATCTAGCAAACACTTAAGATTATTTTCATACGAATGCGTAATAGCTGCATGCTTTCTGGCATTTTGCCCCATAACACTCGCTCTCTCAAAATCTTTAAATACCTGCATTACATAGTAGGCCAGCATATAAGGTGCATCGCTTTGATAAAGATAACCCTCTTCTTTATCTTTTAGAAGATCAGCCACTCCTCCAACATTCGATGATACAATCGGGACTCCCAAAAGCATTGCTTCTCCCACAGAATTAGGCGAATTTTCAATAGTGGATGGCGAAACGAAAACATTTGCTTCCAACATCTCCTGCTTCATCTGTGTTTCATTTAAACTTCCACAAAAGTGAACAGCATTCGTCAGGTTATATTTTTTCAATTGCTTTGAAATATATATGCCATAGGAATTGCCAAACACTCCTGTCTCTTTTGTAATATCTACACCAGAAACATGAACTGACACGTTGGGATAAAATGAAACAATATCTCTTAGTGCTTCAATAAACAAGTGAAATCCCTTTACTGGATAAGACGCTTGACTGATAAAGATTCTTTGTTGAACACATTTTTCGGCTTTCCATTCTCCTGAATAGAAGGATTCACGTAATGTTTCATTTCCAACATAATATTCTGCTTTCGAATTCAATCTATATGTACACGCTTTATCCCACGAAGTTCTGCCCATAATATTGGGCGTCAACTTTATGGTTTTTTCTTCATATAGTCCTCTTTTTTCAAAGTTCTTTATTCCAGCATAAATATTTTTTCTGCCAACCATTTCTCTGATTGTCACCGCATATTTAACAGATGTTGGCAGATTCAACGCATAGTGTTTTGCGTAAACGCTAACAAGTCCTTGAATAGAAACTAATAGTTTATCTTCTATTCCCAAATTTTTAGCAGCCTGTGCAAAAAAACAATGATACTGAAATTCCGTGCCATGAATATGGATAATATCAGGTTTTACCTCTGACAATATTCTTTCAGCTTCGTGCACACCGGACTCGTCATCAAGACATCCCAGTCTCATTTTTTTTCCATCATACGGAATCCCATAGTATGTTAAATTATTAATTGCACCTTTCTCCGATTTACCATATGGGTAACATACAACTAACTCTATACTCTTATTCTGTAATAAGCCCTGCGAAATTCGATCCAGCCAACCACCTATATTCACTTTATTGTTACCATCCTGCATTCTTGAAATAATTGGCAATTTAACATTTGTTATCCACAGAACTCTCATAACTCCCGCCTTCTCTCGTTTATCTTATATCAAATACGCCTCTTCCCGCAGAGACATGAATTGTTTCCCCGATGACAACATTACCCATATCACTTACAAGCATTCTTGCATAGGCAGCGACTTCGTCTGGAACAATATATCTTTCCATTCCATTTTCGTCACAATAAAGATTGTCCCCCTCTTTTATACCTAAAAGAGGTGTTGCAGTCGATCCCGGAGCAATTGCATTTACAACAATGCCGTGTGGTAGTAATAGCTTAGCCAATCCTTGCGTCATTCCATTCAATCCCCATTTGGATAAGCCATATGGAGAATATGCCGGTTCAGATCCTCTACTAGAAGATATTAATAGAATGTGCCCTTTAATTGCATTATCTCTCATATACTTGCCAAATGCTTGGCACAAAAAAAATGCTCCTTTTAGATTTATATCCATTATCCGATCATATTCCGCTTCCGACATTTTCCAATAATCTATATTTTCCGAATGGACACCACCAGAATTTACAAGAATGTCTACTCTTCCAAATAAAGAGACTGCTTCCTCAACTTTGTCATTAAACGATTCTGGTTTTCCTAAATCCAGTACCATTCCTTTTACATTCACATCTTCAAACTTATCAAGTATTTCTGCCATTTTTTTCTGGTTGGTTCCAGTAATAATAACCTTACATCCACTCTCTAAAAAGTCTTTTGCAATTGCATGTCCAATTCCACCAGTTCCACCAACTATAACAGCTGTTTTTCCATTTAATATTTTATTTTCATCAACTATCTGTGGAATAGTTACGACATTTTTGGTTTTAAGGAGAGAGATTATCTTCTTAACAGTTTTTACAGTTTTTCCCATTTCAATCCCTCCACCTTAATCCATCTTATCGTTTGCCAAACCTATTTTGGCTTTATTAATTGACTTTTTAGCGCAATATACCGGACAAATTCCAACAGCCAAAATTTTCATTTTTTGTTTCATATTAACTTCGCCCTTTAGCAGAACAGATGGCATTCTTCCTCTTAATTCCTGTCTACATTTTTTATACTCAGCCGCATATTTCTCAGTAGTATCACTGCCAATAATCTGTTTTAATAAAAAGAAGTAGTTATTCCAGATGTGCCAGTCTGCTGCGTTTCTTAACTTTGGTGTGTTGATATATAAGTTATCTTTTATTGTTTGTATATTCCTTAGCGCATTTAATCCGTGTTGTACATTGTAGTTTGTAACACCGCTATTAACATTGTTTAACCTATAATTGTACACTTTTCTATGACCAACTCCAACATGATTCGCATGCTGAGCTGCAGTAGCAGCAAAATACAGTCCCTCTCCAAACCAAGGAACCGAGAACGAAATATTGTTATCTCGTAATAATTTCAAGCTATATATTTTATTCCATGGACCAATTGCCATATGGGGATAAATAATAGCAGCTGTTGCATCTTCTGCCGTCCATGTTTCAATATGATCATGCTCTATTTGCACCTGATCACGCGAAGTGAATACCTTATCTGAGAAAGCCATTGTCGAACCAGTTTCATTAATTAGTTTCATCATATATTCGACGCAATCCAACGATAGCCAATCATCGCCATCAATGATCATCACATAATCACCAGTAGCTGCATTAAGACCGTAATTTCTTGCCTCGCAGGTGCCACCATTGACTTTATGAATAACTTTTATCCTTTCATCTTTAGCTGCATATGCATCACATATCTCGCCGCTATTATCTGGTGACCCATCATCTACCAAAATTACTTCTATATTTTGATAAGTCTGCTTAATGATAGAAGTAATTAACTTATCTAAAAATGGCGCTGATTTATAAACAGCAACAATTAAACTCACTTTTGCATTGTTTTTCATATCATTCTCCATTTACTTCAATAAAAAATCTTCAATTTTACTTGCCCAATTTCTGTATCCAAATTTTTCAATAGCAGTTTTCCTTGATTTTTCGTGCATGGCCACAAACTTATCATCTGGCATCTTGATACCCATTCTAATTGCATCAACCAAGCTCTTCTTAGATCCAACTTCACAGAAAATGCTGTCAACCATATTTTTCAGATAATATGTCGTATAGTCTCCTACTTTTGAACAAATTGGAACTATTCCGTAACACATATTTTCTGGTATCTTGCTTGGAAAATTTGCCCGTGTCAATTCATTATCAAATCTTGCCAGTACTAGATAATCCATTTGTTTGTACAACGCAATTAAATCCGAATATTCCATCCATGAATGTACAATTACTACGTCTTTTAATTCATCTAAAACACTGGGATTTTTTATTTTGCTTTTCAGCTTCTCTTCAGTTGTTCCTGTAATATGGAAAACCACCTTAGCCTTTTCTTCCTCTGAAAGAGAATTAAATGCATCCAACATTAAATCAATATCATCTTCACAGCCATTTAATTTTGCCCCTGGATAAATAAACTGTATTTTAGAAGGCTTACTTACTTTTAATGCTACCCCATATTCTTCAGGATCGGCCATAATCGGAAGTCTCAAGGTTGTGCATCCATATTTTTTTTCTTTTTTTTCTAGCGCTTCACTGATTGGAAATGCTTTTTTTATCTTTCTAAATTTCAGATTCCACTTGTAAACATTTGTCCAGTACTGTGGATTGATATAGGGCAGCTTAAACTGTGACGGTCTTAAATCATCAAAGTGAATGTAACTCACATGATTAATTCCAAAATTTTTAATTAGCCAGTTGATTGATTGCCATCCCAAGTCTCTCAAAACAAAATAATCATCTTCAGAAAATTGATACTTTTCAGCCATTTCCTTATAGAAGGAAACTCCCATGCCATATTTTACCTGTTTCCAATTCTGCGCATTATAATATTCAATATTCCTATATTTATAAGTTGTACCATCAAAATCTTGTTTTCTATTTTCTCCAACACCAAGAATTATCACTTTCCAGCCAAGTTCCATGAGCGATAATGCAAAATACTGCTCATAATTGGCTCCAGCTGTACCTCTTGGAAATTTTATTGATCCCAAAATGAAAAGTCTATTCATGCCTCTTCCTCATCTTTTCTTGTTGTATGCAATAGCCCTCTCAAAAAAGTCAAAGCTTTTCTTTTTTTCAGTCGCAATTCTACAATTAACTTCATCATAATCTATCTTTTTTTGAGATGCTTTTTTTGCTTCATCAACATTTTTTACTGAGCGATACTGCAAGCCTGCAATATCAAGAATTGTATCTATTCTGTCATTAAACATCTTCCACTTCACAGAAACAAACGGAACATTCAGGTTGATTGAAAACGCTGTCGCATGAAATGAGTCTGTCACAACAAGAGTTGCCTTCTGAATATACGAAACAAACTCTCCTACGGTAGGTAACATAATTGTTTTCCCACCATGAATTCTTCTGTGAAGTGCTGTGCTAATACGAATAACCTCAATTCCAAGCGCTTTTCCTAATTCAATCGCTATATCCGATGTGGCACTATCTTCATGCAACTGATACACCAAAACGTAATTTTTTTTCTTTATTGGTTCTGCCAATTGAGTCCACTTTTCTTTTGGAATCATAAATGTCGGATCCAAACAACATTGTTGCAGACTTACACCACTTTTCTCGATTATACTAAGTCCAGTTATTTCTCTTGTAGAGATGGCATCGTACCTTTGCAGATAGGTATTTATAATCTTTTTTTCTTCGTCACTGAAATCACTTCTTCCAAAGCTTGCAGCGTAAGAAATTCTTTTCGTTTTTCTATCGCCAAAATCCAAGAAATATGCTCTGTCAAACTGTTTATTTGCATCTAAAAAATTATTCCAAACCTGATCACTACCTGTACAGTATATATCCGCCACTGGTGGATTTGAGTCCAATTCAGACATCGATTCATATCTGTTAGACAATGGAATGTATTTTTTTATGAACGGCTTAAAAACACGATTTTGTAATTTATATGAGGGCCAGTTTATCGCGGCTACTATCAAGCATTTGATTGTGTTCTTATGAAATGGTTTTGCATCAATGTATAACTGCTTTAGGGATCCATATCCAACTAAACGCTCGGGATAGTAATCGATTATTTCCGGTTCTATCCCAACCATTCGAAACATTTCACATGTAGCATATGTCTGTAATACCGAGCCATAATTATTTATCATATGCATAGTAATAATATCAGCCTTCATTACTTTCCACCTTTCCATACACCTTCGTGAGCAATTTCAAATGTGCTTCTAACGAATATCCCTCTTTTACGATTTTCCAAGAAGCTTCCCCGAATGATTTTCTCTCTTTTCTATCTAAAAGTATTTCCGTAATTCCTTTCGCAAATCGATTAACATCACCCGGATCACAACAGTAACCATTCTCTCCATCATGCACAATCTTGGGAATTCCACCCACATTTGTACTTACAACTGGGAGACCATACCCCATTGCATCTAGCACTGACATCGGCATTCCCTCGTTATAAGACGGTAAAAAGAATACATCTGCTTCCCTAAGCAATTTATCCTTTGTATCACCACGAACCCATCCAGGGAATTTCACATTATCGGATATACCTTTTTCGGCAATCAATTCTTTGATTGCTTTCTCATCAGCTTCACTTCCTGCTCCAGCTAAGACAAACTTCACATCCGGTATGTTTTTTCTTACCTGCGCTATAACCGTCGGAATATCATAACAACCTTTTCTTTTTCCTAATTCACCAAGAAACAGAACTGTGTTATTACACTTCCTCTGCATCCTTTCCTCTAAAGCATCTTCATGAAGAACACTATAGTTTTCAATTATTTCAATTCTATCTTCCGGAACAATCTGGCTCAGTCGTTTTTTCCATTCCTCAGAAAGAGCAATTAACACGTTACATTTACTATATACATTTTTAATCTTGGCCTTTTTTTCTTCCGATGCATTTACATAGAATTCGTCAAAATCAGCTCCATGTATGTGATTAACAATCGGAATTTTGCGCCAAGATGCCATATAAATAAATGGCATCTTTCTATAAAATGATGGTCCAAAAGAAGAATGAATGTGAACCACATCCGGCCTATGAAACATTAACACATATGCAAAATGAAAATATCCGCAAATACCTTTCAAAAGTTTGTCAAATTTGCTTCCATCTTTATATGACTCTACATAGGTTATTTCATAGTCCTTCTCTAATTGTGATCCTCTATATCCATTTACGACCGCAGCTATTCCACCCTTTACCATTCTATTTGGAACGACCATACATACTCTTTTCATATTTACTTTCCCCTTATCATTGCATTCCAAATAAACTTCGTATTAGTGCTCCAATATCTCTTAAACAATCTCTTCGGATCTTGTACTAAGCGATATACCCACTCCATATTATGTTTTTGCATCCACATCGGAGCACGCTTAATATTCTCTGCGTAATAGTCAAATCCGGCTCCAACACCTAGCATCAGTCCATCAATTTTTCCCTGATGTGCTGCCATCCACTTTTCCTGTTTTGGAGCTCCAAGCCCAACCCAGACAAAGTCTGGGTTAGTTTCATTAATTCTCTCTATAATTGCCTTATCTTCCTCTTCCGTCATCGGTCTAAACGGAGGACTGTACATTCCAGCAATTTGGATTCCCGGATAATTGCTCGTAAGTTTTTGATACAGCAATTCCAGTGTTTCTTCTTTGCTGCCATAAAAATAATGGCGATACCCTTTCTTTGCAGAGATCTCAAAAATCTCCCCCATTAAACTTGGGCCTGTTGTGCGCTCCATATTCTTATGACCGCGTTTCTGACCAACAGTAGAAAGAGGACCGCCATCTGGAATTGCCATTAACCCGCCATTTTGAATTGCGCAGTAATCCGCATCTTCATAGCTGGTTACAGTCGTATGTACATTTGAGACACATATATAGTCTCCTTTTATTTCCGAAATATTTTTTTCGAGATAGTCTACCAACCACTCCATATTGATTGCCGCAATATTAACGCCCATAATATTGCAAGTTGGAATGAGTTTTTTATCAACCTTTCTCACAAACTCCATTTCTGCGCCTTTCCTTCTTTAGCTGTTGTTTTATTCAGACGATTAAATCTTTTATTACGAACCACATATTTCATTAAATAACTACATTAATCTGTAGCATTGGTCTCCCCAACGCTACAGATTTAATTTATTCTTATTACCCTTCTCACCACACAAACGTTGCTTCCCAAACATCCACCCCGGAATTCTGGTAAACCTCCAGCAGTCTCTCCCGGAGCATTTCCTTTGTCACGCCCTTTTTCAGGATGACCTGCAGGAAACCTCCGCCGCCGGCGCCGGAGATGAATTTGCCATCGATGAGGTCTTCGCAGCTTGTGAAGATCTGGTCG
>OBLO01003447.1_pt1 | contig 11321 bp, 10 predicted proteins | sample 1519401 | NCBI WGS metagenome assembly OBLO01 (sample SAMEA2602897, study PRJEB22501) | metagenome | reverse complement strand
CGGCATTTTCCGGGGCGGGGGGACTCCCCAGTGGGAAGAAAAAAGAAGCAGAGGAAAACAGGCGGCCTCCTCTGCCCTTGAAACTGCTGTTCTCAGCGGAAGGAGCTACACAGCCTGCTGCAGGCCGTCCAGCTTCCAGCTGCCCGTATCGTGTTCGCGGACGAAGGTCCAGTATTCGCAGGCGTGTTCGGGCTGCTCCTGATTCGGGTTCTCACGCATGAGCACGTCGAAATAAACCGTGGCGCGATCCTGGTCACCGAATTCCTCGAATTTGGTGAGCTGGGCGTTGATGAGCAGGATCTGGGTCTGGCTGGGATTGGGATCCTCCTCCTTCTGGCGGCGGAGTTCCTCGATGACAGGAGCCGTGGCGAACTGGGCTATGTCGTCAATATCGCGGCGATCCCACGAGGACTGCATACGGGTGTACGCCATTTTGGCACCCTTGAGGAACCCGTCCACATCGAATCCGGCCGGAATATCGGGGTTATCACTGGTGAAGGCGCCGGCGGTGCCGCCGCTCTGTTCTCTCAGTGCGTCCCAGCCTGAGGGCTGAGCGTCGCTGCGCTGCATGCCTCCATTGTCAAAGGGAGTGCGCTGGCTTCCTCCATACGAAGTGCCGTAGGCAGCACGATCCTGGGATTCGCTCCCCTGTGCCCCGCGGCGGCGTTTCAGGAATCTGAAGAGCAGCCAGACTGCGGCGCCGATGAGAAGGATGTCCAGAAGGCCGATACCGCCTCCGGAACCCATCATGCCGGGTGCGCCGGCACCCATGCCCGCACTGTGGCTCCCGAAGAGGGAGCCGAGGAGGGAACCGGTGAGAAAGCCGCCAAGCATGCCGCCGCCGAAGCCGCCAAAGAAGCCCGGACGGCCCTGGGGTGCGGCCTGGGGAATGGACTGGCGCTGCTGGGGGGCTGTCATGGCGCCGGGAGCGTAGCCCGGATTCTGGGGACGGGCTGCGGGGGCCCGCATGGCAGGCTGGCTGCCGAAGGATCTGCCACCGCCCATGCGGGCCGCGTCGGCATCGCAGGGTATGGTGGTCACTGCGGCCGTAAAGGTCAGGAAGAGAAGAGCGAAAAGAACGCGTAATTTCATGTGGGATGACTCCTGCCGGGAAACCGGCGGTGCTGAGATGACCTGGCCCGATCAGAGGCGGACCGTACGAAGGAGAGAAAACGTCCGGGGGCTGGCCCGAACCATCAAAATACTATTATAAGTGCAGAAAGGGGTTAAGACAAGGAGGACAGGTCTGACGCATCAGGCCCGCCGCTGTGGCAACCCAAAGCAGAACAGCGGCATCGTGAGCGTATGGACGCCATAGTCGTTATTTTCATCCGGGTAACCCGGGAGCCCGGACTTTCTCCGGTTCTGCGGGGTATTTTCATGGCCGGCGGGAGGAGCGTTGCAGAATCCGGGGGACTCTTTTCCGTCCGTGCCCTTGCTGCGTCCCCGGACACACTGCTGTTTCCTGTGGTGGGAGGCAGAATAAGGAGATCAGGAACATGGCCGGGAAGAATGTCCCCTGCAGATTTTCCGGTGTGTCAGCCCTGATAGGGGGCGCTACTCTCCGTTCAGACTATCAACATACAGCCAGAAGACGGTGCTTGTCCTGAGAGGAGCGGGCTTGCCATTCGGGCCTTTAAGGGGAGCACCCGCGCGGTAGGCTCTGCAGCTCCACCAGCCCGGGCGGTTCAGGACAGCCCCGAATTCCCCGGCCGTGTTGGTGCGCTCCGTGATAGACTCCTGCCAGCGCATGAGGGCCTTGGTGTTATCCGTGTTGATACGCTGGATTTCGACGTGCAGGTCCTTTTCGGGCTTGCCGTCCACGAGCACTGTGGCAGAGAAATAGGCGGGCGCCGTGAGTCCGAAGGGGCAGACCAGAGGGACAATCTCAAAGCTCAGCCCCACGGGCAGATGCCATCCCCAGTCCTCTCCATAGACGGGTAGCATGGTTTTGACGATCTGCTGCTCATACCCCTGCCGGGCCTGTTCCCACCAGGGGCGCGTTTCAATGGAAAACTGATAGAGGCCGCGGCGGCTGAGACCAACGTTCGTTCCCCAGGCTTTTTTCCCGAGATAGCTGATTTCCTCGATGTCGCCGAGGAGGTCATCGCGGGCCACGGGTTTTTCCCTGAGCCTGGCCTCGTGATCGAACCGGTAGACAGTGAAGATGCGGGGCATATCCATGTCCAGCCCCTCATGTCTGAAAAGATCCATCCCCGCGATGAGCATGTCCACTTCCTGGTTGATGACTTCAGGGGAAGCACAGGCCAGTATGCTTGCATTGACGGCAGCTACGGTGTCGGACATGTTGGAAGCGGTTTTTTCGGGAAGAGGGGCTGCCGGCGGGGGAGTCTGCCCCTGAACTGCAGCCGGCGCGGCCGGTCCGGGCGCGGATTCAGGAGCCGGTCTGGTTCCGTTTCCGGCAGAGGCTTTTTCAGAAGATGTCTTCTGCTGGGGCTGACCGTCTTTCTTTTCGGCGGTCTCCCCCTTTGCGTCCTGTCCGGCCTCTGAGGGCTTTTGCTGCGCTCCATCCCTGACAGATCCGGCTTTTGCAGCCTGATTCCCGTTCCCCGCGGGCGCTGCCTCAGGGGCTTTCTTCTGCTGGGACTGGCTGTCCTTCTTTTCCACAGTCTGTGCCTTTGCGTTCCTGCCGGCTGCAGGGACGGAAACCTGTTTCTCCTCTATGCTGGTCTGGCTCGGAATGAGCAGCGTTGTCTGCGCGTGTCCTGTCAGGGGAGTGCCTGGCAGGATGAGGAAGAGGGAAAACAGAAGTGGTGCGTAAAATTGAAATTTCGGCATGGTCGGCTCAGGGTAGAAGGAGCGGGCAATGTTGTGTTTAAAGGAAAATAGCAGGAAAAGCGTGAAAAGTCACTTTATTACTGTGTTTACGGACCTGGTGGAATAAGATATATTAATTAGCTTGTTTTGGAAGCGGCCTTCGGATCCCCGGGGCCGGAGGAGGTTCCATGGGCATTGCGGAAGCGGCACTGCTCGTCATCTGGTGTATTTCCGGATTCATCTCTGGAGTCTGCAGCCTTGGCGGGGCCATCTTCGCTGTCTCCGCGGCACCGTTTTTCCTGCCCCTGCGCGAGGTCATCCTGGTCAGCTGCATCCTGAACTTCTTTATCGATGCCGGCGTGGCCCTGATGCATCTGCGCTCCTGCCTCTGGAAATCTCTTCTGCCCATGCTGGCGACAGCACTGCCGGGGTCCGTGGCAGGAATCTACATCTTCAGGGTGCTTCCGGAATTCTGGCTGCGTATCCTGGTCGGCACCCTCCTTATCGTGTTCTCCCTGTGGACGGCCTTTGGCCGCGTCAGGGCCCGGCGGGAAAGTACCGGCATGGCAGCGGCAGCCGGCTTCTTCGCCGGCGTGTTCGGAGGATCCATCTCCCTGGACGGTCCGCCGGCCGGAATCTATGCCGTGTATGCAAACTGGGAGCCCAGGCAGATGCTTGGTACCCTGAGTGTCTTCTTTTCCATCCGCGAATTCTTCACCTGCATTCTGCAGTATAGGGCCGGCCTGTACACGCCGGAGGTCATACATTATTCCCTGATCGGCCTTCCCGCCTGCATCGCCGGACTCCTTCTGGCCTATCCTGTTGCAAACCGCATAAGCAGAAACCTCATGCAGCGGCTCGTGGTGCTGATTGTTATCATTGGCGGAATTACCTGCATCGCGAAGGCCTTCTGAGGCATTCATGCAAAAAGATTTCCGCCTGTCCACTGGCGGATCCGGGCCGGATGCCCGTCTGTGCGGGCTGGAAAAATATCAGATAATTGTCTGTTCTATCGTTTTTTATTTTTTATCCCGCCCGAAGACGTTTTTCCAGGGAGAGACGATGCCCTGGCCCGGGGACTTTTTTAGCATCCCTGCGGACACGCATGGCTGGATATCCGGCTGCTGACATCCGCAGCTGTTGATTCCCATTGGCCGTTTTTATCTGTCCGGACCTGGCTCTTTTCACCCGCAGCTAACAATGATATTATCCACAGGGTGGCATGACGAAGTCAATGCATATATGTACCGATTTCGTTAGTCGGGACAAACGTGAGTAGCCTGTCCTGTGGGACGGTAAAAGCGGATGCGAAAGTCCCTCAATGGGAAAGAACGAGAAATGGAACGTAAAGCTGACTTTCCAGGATGGAGTGACAGTATTTTATAGTTTTCAGTAACGGCACACTGAAGGGCCGCGGATGCCGTCCGGCGGCGGGATCCGCCTTATTTCTGCGCACAGAGGGGATCCCTGTTATGACGACATTCATTTTTGGCGACTATATTTATGAAACTCCTATTTTTGTGATCAAAGCCTTGAAGAAGGCAGAGATCCCCGAGGCCCTGGAGCAGATGGAAAAGCTCAGGCGCACGGGTTTCCTTGTCGGCTATATCCGATATGATGCCGTCTCCCCCGTACCTGACGAGGAAATGCAGCCGGATCCGCATTTCGAACCGGCTCCCTATGTGCATTTCGTGCTGTTCAGGCATCGCAGGAAGCTTCCCGAGCTGAAGCCTGCAGGCCCTGCCTTCTGCCCCTCCTTCTCGAAGCATGTCAGCCGGAGGACGATGGAGACCATGCGCGGCGCCGTGCTGTCTTCCAACGCTGACGCTGATGTCGAGGTTTCGCAGGAGGCTGTTTTTTCCACGGCCTGTCCTGGACGCGCCGTGTATGACCATTTCGTGCGTCTGAATCCAGCGGCTCCCCACATCTACTTCAAGGATGATTTTGAGGAGCTCATCTGTCTTTCCGACAGAAAGCTTCTGGAGACGGAGAAAAAAGATTTTGGCGAGCCCGAGTACATCACTCTGCAGGCGGCTTCCGAAGAGGACGCGGCCTGCATTGCCTCACGTGCCGAAACCTGTGCCGAGAAAGGCTCTGTGGAGCGCAGGGGGTGTACTGTCACCCTAACGTTCCGCAAAGGGGCTGTCGTGAAAGACATGCTGGACGCCTTCTTCCCCGGACCCGGTGCCCTGGGCCGTACCGGCACGCCGGATGATCTCTTCGGTCTTGAGCTCCGCCGCCGGGGCATTTTCGGCGGCGCCATTGGTGTGCTCAGCCTGCACAGCGTGGTTCTTTATTCCGGCTGCAGAACGTTCGAGAAGCGTCCCGACGACAGTCAGTACAGGCTGGCTCTCGGCGCCCGCATCAATAAAGGTGTTTCCGCTCAGGCCGCCTACGAAGGCATGCTTGCTGAAGTCAAGGAGCTGACTCTCCCGTCTGATTTCGCTCTTGAAGAACGCATGCGTCTCGAGGATGGCAGTGTTTTTCTGCTCGAGAGGCATCTGACGCATCTGAAAAAGCTGGGCGAAAGCCACGGGATTCCCGTTGAATCCCTTCAGAAACTCATCGACGGCCTTGAGGACGCCGGCGTCCTGCCTGTGCCAGGAATGCAGGATCGTTTTGCTCCGGAAGTCCTGAAATCATCTTGGAGCAAACTGCCCGCCGAATGGAGCGGTATGGTTGAGGCCGGAGGCGTCTCCGAGCTCAGGCTGTCTCTGAAAGGCAGCGGCGCTTTGGAACTTTCGGCCACCCGGGCCGCTGATCCGGCTGCAGGCAGCAAACCGCTTCTGGGTCTTTCCCGGAAGGCGCTCGACGACCGCAATGATTTCATGGCGCTCTCCTCGAATTATCATCCCTGGTTCGATGATGCCCTGCAGCGTGTGGCTGGCGGGGAGTGCTTTGATGTTTTCTTCGTGAACCGCTTTGGCGCAGCCTGCTGCGGAGCGCACAGCGATCTGATCTTCGAGGTGAATGGAGAACTCGTGACACCCCCTCTGACTATGGGCGGCGTCCACGGTGTCCTCAGAAACCTTCTTGTGGAGAAGGGCGTGATCAGGGAAAAGGAAATGAGCATGACCGAGGCTTTCGCCGCGAACCGTGTCTTCTGCGCCGATCCCGTCTACGGAACGGTTGAGGTTGACCTGCAGGATCCCCGCAGGGGGGCAAAATAGGTCAGCCCTTTATGAACGACAGAGCCTCCGGAAGATATTCTTCCGGAGGCTTTTTTTGCGCTGTAGTTTGTTCTGACCCGGCCGCGTCTACCCTGGAGAGATGACGACCGACATGGCCGAGAAGCTGGCCGTGCATTTTGTGCCCTCCCCGAGACCCAGCTTCTGCATGGAGTCCATAGTCATGAGCGCAGCCATACCCGTGCCGTCCGTGAGTCTGAGACGGACACTGCATTCCAGAACGCCTTTTTTGATGAAAAGGACAGTCGCCTGGAGATTGTTCGGGCAGCTGGTCAGGGTATTTTCGGGAGAGAGAACGACCCAGGGAGCCTTGACTGTAGCCGTGACCGTCTGACCGAGGTGCAGGTTGAGGCTGCGCATGCTCTCTTCGGAGATGAGAGCCGTGATCTGCAGGCCCGAAACAGAGGTCAGCGTAATGCTGGACATGTTTTTGCTTTCTGTGATGTCGGTGATTTCACCGGCAAAGGCGTTACGTGTGGAAGAGTGCCTCAGAGCCTCGCGCCGCAGATGGGCGTGCATAATTTCCCTGGCTTCGCTTTCTCCGAGTTCCTTCAGGCGTATGGCCTGAAGGGGGCTGGCCAGGCCAAGGTATTTCTGAACGAGGGAGACGGGGATGCCTCTTTCCAGAAGTTCGATGCCCCGTGTGTGGCGGAGAACTCTCGGGCCCCCCAGTTCTTTTTCGAGGCCGCAGGCCTCGGACGCCTGATAAAAATTCTTGCGGACGTAACCGGGGTCAATATGCGTGATGGTTCCGTGGTATTCCGTGAGTGCGGAATCCTCGACAATGGAAAGCATCCTGTTCATGGCCTGCTCTTCCACCTGCACGTCCCTGTCCCTGGCCACGTGAATAGTAGACGTGGAAAAGACAAGGTCACGGTTGTCGTTGACGTTCAGGGCTTCGCTGAGGCGCAGTCCTCCATGGCGGATGAGAAGATAGACCATGTAGAGGCGCAGTCTGATGCGTCTCTGTTTGGGAGTGCCCGCTTCAGCCGGCCACCGCTGCCAGAAGGTGTCCAGGGCTGAGAGGTTAGAGGAGGAAAGATGTTTCGTCATAGGCAGATCCAGGCGGAATGCCGCAGGCTTTAATTCTTTTCCATTACCACTCCCGCAAGAAAAATAGAATAGCGTCACGAATATTTCCGGGAACGTGATTGCGCAGGCCCGTTTATCCTGCAGGTGGACGGCACAGACCCCGGCTGGCTGCGGGGAAAACAGTGTCGCAGACAGAAATACCGGAGCAGGGGAATCTCCTCCGGTGTTTCTGCCTGTGCGGTTATCAGGAAATCCAGTGCAGGATTTCGTCCTTCGATGGTACGCGCCCCGTGCACATCACTCTGCCGTCAATAACAACGGCAGGAGTGGCCATAACGCCAAGGGACATCATCTCTCTGAAATCAGTCACCTTTTCCACACTGGCTGTAATCCCAGCCTCCTGAACGGCAGAGGAAACGAGTTGTTCTGTTTCCCTGCATCTCGCGCAGCCGGGACCGAGGACCTTGATTTCCATGGCAAATCTCCTTTTTAGAAAAAACTGGCCTGAAGGATGTTGAAGAACCATCCCACTAGCGTGAACAGAACGAGCAGCATGGCGAGGAAGACAGCCAGAAGCTTCCATTGCATGACCTGTCTGAGCATGATCATTTCAGGCAGGCTGGCCGCAACCGTGCTCATGCAGAAAGCCAGAGTCGTGCCCACTGGGAGTCCCTTGAGCAGCAGACTCTCCATGACAGGGATAATGCCTGTGACATTCGTGTAGAGGGGGATACCGATGGCGACGGAGCAGGGAACTGACCACCACTGGCCTGCTCCGAGATGCTCTGTGAACCATTCCTGGGGAACAAAGCCGTGAAGCAGGGCGCCCACAGCGACACCGAGGATAAGCCATTTCCAGACCCGTCTGAAAATGGTTCTTGTTTCGGCGTACGCGAACGAGTGCCGTTCCTTCAGCCCGATTCTGGAACCGCTTTCCGTCTGAATGGCCGTGCCGCAGGGAGAAATGTCCCTCAGAGCGTCCGTGACAAATGGCTGCAGCCAGCGCTCTGCGTGGATGGCGTCCATGAACATGCCGCCCGCTACGCCAGCGAAGAGTCCGACAGCCACGTAGGCTGTCAAGAATTTCCATCCGAGCAGTCCCCAGAGAAGCACCACGGCGACCTCATTGATCAGCGGCGATGTGATGAGAAAGGCCATGGTGATGCCCACGGGGATGCGCGCCATGGTAAAGCCGAGGAAAAGGGGAATGCTCGAGCAGGAACAGAACGGGGTAATCGCCCCGAAACCGGCGCCCAGGAAATAGCCGAGTACCCGTCCCCTGCGTGAGAGATAGTCTCTGACCCGCTCCACGCGCAGTCCGGCCCGGAACCAGCTGATGACATAGATCATGAGGACGAGCAGCAGGAGAATTTTGGCCGTGTCGTACAGGAAGAATTCGACGGCGTCTCCTGCGGGAGAGCCTTTTTTCAGAGAGAGGAGATCAAAGGTGATTTTCTGCGCGGTCGGTTCGATAACGGAATACAGTGCGAACCAGAGGAGAAGAGCCAGAATGGCGGTGACGAAATCCCTGATGCTTCCGGCGGCTCCTGGTGTCAGACGAAAAAACGTTCCCTGCCGGTTCAGTCCGTGAGCCGCAGCGGAGTGTTTTTTCCCGGATTCAGCCTGGTTTATGCCCATACTTTTCCACGCCTCCTGGTTCATTCCCCGGATGAGGACGGATTCTTTCCGGGCATGGCTGTCAGGAGAGAGCGCTTTGTCAGCATGTCGCCCGTGCACGCCAGGAAGGAATCCAGACAGCGGATGGCCAGGCTGTAGTAGATGCTGGTTCTCCGTTTTTCGGAAGTGACGATGCCCGCTTCCCGGAGAACGGAAAGATGCCTTGAGACTGTGGATATATCGCCGCCTACCAGAGCCTGCAGATCACCGACGCACTTCTCTCCGCTCCTGAGCGCGTCGGCTATGAGAAGCCGGCTCGGATGGCCGAGCGCCTTGAAAATTCTCGCCTGGGCGGCGATGCGTTCCCTGTACCGGAGCATGTGCGCCTCCTGTTATATTTGTCTTTTAAGCCAAATAAGCAAATAATGGGGAACCGTCAAGGTAGGGAGCCCTTTGTCAGAGAAATTCGCGGGGGAGGGCTTCAGGCCGCGCAGGCTCCGTTATTTCTCCGGTCTGTCGCCAGGGCACATGGCCTGCTCGAGCGCCCTGACTGTTCCGGCAAGGGCATCGAGGGGAACTGACGAGTAGCTGATGACAAATACGTGGGGCAGAGCCCTTTTTTTATCGTGGAAGAAGCGGGAGAGCGGGGCGATTCTGACTCCGAGGGAGAGAGCCCGCTCTGCGATGGTTTCATCGTTTTCGGAGGTCCTGAGCGTCAGGAGAAAATGCAGCCCCGCGTTCTGTCCGGAGACGGAAGCGTGCTTTCCGAGAGGGCCTTTCGCGATGAGCGCCATGAACGCGTCGCGTTTCCTGAGGCAGAGCCTGCGCATGCGGTTCAGATGCGTCTCGAAGGACCCGAGTTCCATGAACCGCGCCAGTGTATACTGCTCGAAGTTGGATACAGCGCAGCTCAGATAGGAATTTTCCCTGGTGAAGCGGACGGAAAGCTCGGGAGGCAGCACCATGTAGCTTATGCGCACAGTGGAGGCGAGAGTCTTTGTAAAGGTGTTCATGTAGATGACACGGCCCAGCGCATCGACGCTTTTCAGTGTTGAGAGCGGTTTGCCGGACAGTCTGAATTCACTGTCGTAGTCGTCCTCGATGATGTACCTGTCACTGCGCTTCGCTGCCCAGCCGAGGAGTTCGTAGCGCCGCGACGGCGGCATGACCACGCCTGTCGGAAAATTATGCGAGGGGCTGACGTGAGCCACGCTGGCGCCGGTATTCTCAAGAGATTCCACCGTGACCCCGCTGCTGTCGAGGGCTGCGCAGGCTGTCGGCACGCCGAGGCTTCTGTAGACCTGTCCCGTTCTCGGGTAGCCAGGGTCTTCCATGGCGTACACGAGATTTCTTCCGAGGAGCCTGACCAGAAGGGCGATGAGATATTCTGTGCCGGGGCCGACCACAATCTGCGAAGGATGCACCTCCATGCCGTGGAAGGCCCTGAGGTGGTCCGCTATGGCTTCCCTGAGCTCCGGTACGCCTCCGGTGGGCGGATTGGTGAGCAAAGCCTGCTGGTCGCATCTCAGTTCCCTGCGCATGATGCCGGACCATACCGAGAACGGGAATCCAGAGAGCTCATTCTGGCTGGAGGTGAGATCGGCCAGCAGTTTCTTCTCAGCAGGCTTTTTCCCCATCTCCGGTTTCGGGAGATTGTTGCTTCTGAGCGCGGCGAGAGCCTTCAGATCACTCGCGTAGTACCCCCGTTTGGGCAGGGAAATGATGTAGCCTTCGTCGAGAAGACGCGCGTAGGCGTTTTCCACCGTTATCACGCTTATACCCAGATTCTTCGCGAAAGGGCGTTTTGAGGGCAGACGCTCGCCGCTCCTGATATTTCCGGCGAGAATGTCGTCCCTGATGCGGCGGGAGAGGTAGGAATAAAGCGGTTCTGACCTTGTTTTTTCCAGTGTGTACGTGAGCATGGCCCTGTTTTTATCCGAATCTGACCTTTCTGAATATATCCAATCTGAAACTTTTTTTTATGGTCAGAATGATGTGGAGTGTCCTCCGCAAAAAGAAATCCACTGGGAGGACAGACATATGGCAGAAAAAAAGGAAGACCGCTCGGCACTGAACCGCGAGCTTGCCCAGATGTTCAAGGGCGGCGTTATCATGGACGTTACAACCCCCGAGCAGGCGAAGATTGCTGAGGAGGCCGGAGCCTGTGCCGTCATGGCGCTGGAAAGAATTCCCGCGGATATCCGCGCCGCGGGCGGTGTCTCGCGTATGTCGGATCCCGCCATGATCCGCGGCATCCAGAAAGCTGTCTCTATTCCTGTCATGGCCAAGTGCCGCATCGGACACTTCGTCGAGGCGCAGCTCCTCGAGGCCATTGAGATTGACTATATCGATGAAAGCGAAGTGCTTTCACCCGCGGACGACGTGTATCATATCGACAAGACCAAATTCAGGGTGCCGTTCGTCTGCGGTGCCAGGGATATCGGAGAGGCTTTGCGCCGCATAGCAGAGGGAGCCTCCATGATCAGAACCAAGGGCGAACCGGGTACCGGCGACATCATTCAGGCCGTGCACCATATGCGGAAAATGAATCAGGGGATTTCGCATATTTGTTCCCTGCGCGAGGATGAGCTCGGTGAGGAAGCCAAAGCTCTTGGCGCGCCGCTCGATCTCGTGCGGTCGGTCTGGAAGAATCACCGTCTTCCCGTCGTGAATTTCGCGGCCGGCGGCATCGCCACCACCGCCGAT
>OBLO01003438.1_pt1 | contig 11345 bp, 9 predicted proteins | sample 1519401 | NCBI WGS metagenome assembly OBLO01 (sample SAMEA2602897, study PRJEB22501) | metagenome | reverse complement strand
AAATAAGGGCGGCTCTCTTCCTCACGAAGAGAGCCGCTACTTTACATTCACTAAAAAATTATGAAAAACAAACGCTGTTCATAGAAACATATTAAGTGTGATGTTTTAGAGATTTTTTTGTTCAAAATCCGGACCCTTGTCAGGATGATTATCTTTGTGCATTCTTCTTTGAGAAGCTTTTTTACGTGCGGAATTTTGTTCGGCCTGCCATTTCTCATACTGTTCTTTTGTCAGAATCTTTTTTATTTTCTTTTCTTTGGTTTCTGCGGCTTTCTTTTGTGAGTCGGCAGAATTGGTATCTCTGTTCATCATCGGACCACCTCCCATTCTGCCCGGGAAACCACCTTCTCCCATCATTGGCGGTTGGCCTCCACCCATTGGCGGACGTCCTCCCCGCATACCGGGACCTTCTCCCATTGGTGGGCGATAGTCATCCGAATTTTGCATAGCCTTGAAAAATGCTTTTTGCTCTTTCAGGTTCAGCTTATATATTTTCTTATATTGTTTATCTGTCAGTTGGAGCAACTTATTCATTTGCTCTGTCATCTGGATTGCTACCTTCTCTGGATTCAGAACTTTGCGTGGAAGATGCTTTTCTTGTTGCTGCCTTTCTTGCGGCTCATTGGCTTCTTGTGCATCTATAAAACCTGCACAGCATGTTAAGCTGACTGCCAATCCTATCAATTTCATGTTTTTTCTCATTTCTCTTACTGCTTTTATTTGTTTTAATATCTCAAAGCTAAGTAGATACTGGAGCAGATAAAAATAAAATCGACTAAGGGTGGAGATTTGTCTATCAAATGCCTGACTTTTCTTCGTCCGATGGGTTTATGCTATTATGCTTTGGGGTGGAGGAAGGTTCCCCGCCTTGAAACTACAACAGTAACCTATTACCATTCTGAAAATACGATGAATAAAGGGTTTGATAATATAGGTGATAGGTTGAAAGAGGATTCTTGTTTTTATCTATGAGAGTGACTGTCCATTCATTTACCCATTGAAAAAGGAAAATATGAATATAAACAAATAGTTTGTGGATAGTCTCATTATGCTATAAGCTGCTAAATTTGTAGCCAATAATAGAGCATATATTATGAAAAGACTACTATTCATTTTTTCCTTTTTTTTCTTGTTCGTGTTAAACGGAAAAACACAGGAGGTAGAGATTCTGACATTAGAGGATTGCCTCCGCATTGGTATTGACAATAACTTGTCGCTAGAAGGAAAACGTAAAGAAATACAAAGAAGTAAGTATGGCGTATCTGAAAACCGTTCGAAGCTGTTGCCGCAAATAAATGCGATAGCCGGTTATAGTAACAATTTTGATCCTCCGGTGTCCGTCACAGACGGATCATCTTACGGTGTTCCTTATAATATAACGCAGACGCTGCAACATTCTGCTAATGCAGGACTGGAAATGCAGATGCCGCTTTTCAATCAGACTCTTTATACTTCTATGTCCATAGCTAAAGTGATGGAAGAAATCAGTCGTCTGTCTTATGGAAAAGCCAGGGAAGATGTTATTCTTCAAATCAGTAAGATGTATTATCTCGGACAGGTCACGGCCGAACAAATCATGCTGATAAAAGCAAATATCACCCGTCTGGAAGAATTGAGAGATATTACACAGGCTTTCTTCGATAACGGAATGTCTATGGAAGTCGATCTGAAAAGAGTCAATATCAATTTGGAAAATCTGAAGGTGCAATATGACAATGCACAAGCAATGATGAAACAGCAATTGAATATGCTGAAATACATTATGGATTATCCGGCTGAAAAGGAAATCGCGCTGACACCGGTAAATACCGATAGCATTACTACGGTAGCCCTGACCGGCTTGTCGGAAAATATCTATGAACTTCAACTCTCACAATCGCAAGTGCAACTGGCGGAACGGCAAAAGAAGATCATTACTAATGGATATATCCCTTCTCTTAGTCTGACAGGTAGCTGGCGATATGCTGCATATACGGATAAAGGTTATCATTGGTTCCACTCCGGTCCGTCCAATCAATGGTTTCGTTCCTATGGAGTGGGGCTAACCTTGCGTATTCCGATTTTCGACGGACTGGATAAAACCTATAAAATAAAGAAGGCGATGATCGATATAGAGAACAAAAGACTGGCATGGGAAGATGCCCGGAAGAATCTGCAAACTCAATATCTGAATGCAGTGAACGACCTGATGAACAATCAGCGTAACTTTAAGAAACAGAAGGATAACTACTTGCTTGCCGAAGATGTGTACGCAGTCACTTCCGACCGTTACCGGGAAGGCATTGCTTCTATGACGGAAGTGCTGCAAGATGAAATGCAGATGAGCGAAGCTCAAAACAACTATATCAGCGCACATTATAACTATCGGGTGACTAACCTGATGTTGCTTAAACTAACCGGACAAATAGAATCATTAGTCAAATAATACGCAAATAACAATCATAAATATGGAAACAATGGAAAATAACCTTCCTTCCGCTACTCATCAGGAGAAAGCAAAAAAAATGAAGAAACTTCGTCGCTGGCAGATTGCTATCAGCCTTCTCGGAGTGGCTATTATTGTTTGGGGAGTGATTGAAGTGATCTGCCTTTTTTTGAATTATAGCCAGACGGAGACTAGTAACGATGCACAAATAGAACAATATGTGTCTCCTATCAATCTACGTGCTTCAGGTTACATTGACAAAATCTACTTTACAGAACATCAGGAGGTACATAAAGGAGATACTTTGCTGGTACTGGATGATCGTGAATATAAAATTCGCGTAATGGAGGCTGAAGCTGCCTTGAAAGATGCGCAAGCCGGTGCGACCGTCATCAATGCTACACTCAATACCACGCAGACAACAGCATCTGTTTACGATGCGTCTATTGCCGAGATTGAAGTACGGTTGGCGAAACTGGAAAAAGACCGGAAACGATATGAGAACCTCGTGAAACGAAATGCGGCTACTCCTATCCAACTTGAACAGATTGTCACTGATTATGAAGCTACGCGTAAGAAGCTGGAAGCTACGAAAAGGCAGAAAAAAGCAGCTCTTTCCGGTGTAGATGAAGTGTCCTACCGTCGCATGAATACCGAAGCGGCTATTCAAAGAGCAACAGCTGCGCTCGAAATGGCCCGGTTGAATCTTTCCTATACGGTTGTAATAGCTCCTTGTGACGGAAAACTCGGCCGTCGCTCATTAGAGGAAGGACAGTTTATTTCGGCAGGGCAGACCATCACCTATATTCTTCCTGATACCCAGAAATGGATCGTTGCCAATTATAAGGAGACACAAATCGAGAACCTGCATATCGGACAGGAAGTATTTGTCACAGTAGATGCTATTAGCGATAAAGAGTTTAAAGGCAAAGTCACCTCTATATCAGGAGCTACCGGCTCCAAATATTCATTAGTGCCGACCGATAACTCCGCAGGCAACTTTGTGAAGATCCAACAGCGCATCCCCGTACGCATCGACTTCACCGATTTATCGAAAGAAGACAACGAACGATTAGCAGCAGGCATGATGGTAGTAGTGAAAGCCAAACTCTAACCACCGTGCACCTATAATTCATAAATCATAATTCATAAATCAAAGATTAATGCCCTCTTATCCTAAAAATTATCCTTTCTATAGCTGGATGCCCAAACCGTTGGGTATTATCATTCTGTTATTTTTCTTTCTGCCGATTCTTACGGTAGGCGGGGTTTATTCGGTGAATAGCACCGAAATGATGAGCGGGCTTGGCATTATATCCGAGCATATCCAGTTTGCCAACTTTGTTACTTCTATTGGTATGGCAGCCTTTGCTCCTTTCCTATATCAGTTGGTGTGTGTGCGGCGGGAGAAGATGATGTGTATTGTCGGGTTTGCGTTCATGTATATATTCAGTTATATCTGTGCAAAGACAGACAGCGTTTTTCTGTTGGCGCTTTGTAGTCTTCTGACGGGTTTCTTGCGTATGGTACTGATGATGGTCAATCTGTTCACACTCATTTGGTATGCAGGTGGAATGGAAGCTACCCGCAATATTACTCCGGGCTTGGAGCCGAAAGATACTGCCGGTTGGAATAAATTGGACATTGAAAGATGTGTGAGTCAGCCGGCTGTTTATCTGTTTTTTATGATTCTGGGACAGTCGGGCACAGCATTGACGGCTTGGCTGTCCTTTGAATATGAGTGGAAATATGTGTATTACTTTATGATGGGGATTCTCCTGATCTCTATTTTGCTCTTGTTTATTACCATGCCGAATTATAAGTTTCCCGGAAGGTTTCCTATTAATTTCCGTAAGTTCGGCAATGTCACTGCATTTTGCATCTCGCTGACTTGTCTCACGTATGTGCTGGTTTATGGAAAAGTGCTCGACTGGTATGATGACGAATCTATCCGTTGGGCGACAGCTGTAAGTATTCTTTTTGCGGGAATTTTTCTATATATGGACGTAACGCGCCGGTCGCCTTATGTTTTGCTGGATGCGTTCAAACTGCGTACTATACGTATGGGAGCATTACTTTACTTATTATTGATGGTGATAAACTCCAGTGCTATGTTTGTCAATGTGTTTGCAGGAGTGGGGATGCATCTCGATAATCTGCAAAATGCTTCATTAGGTAATTGGTGTATGGTAGGTTATGCTATTGGCGCCGTGATTGCTATGGTGTTGGGAGGTAAAGGGTTACATTTTAAGTATCTGTTTGCGATGGGATTCTTCTTCCTGTCTTTATCAGCTGTTTTCATGTATTTCGAGGTACAGACAGCAGGAGTTTACGAGCGTCTGAAATATGCGGTTATCATCCGTGCCACAGGCATGATGATTCTGTATGCGCTGACGGCTGCTTATGCCAATCAACGTATGCCTTTTAAATATCTTTCTACCTGGATCTGTATTATGCTTACTGTGCGTATGGTTGTGGGACCGAGTATTGGCGGAGCAATTTATACAAATGTTTTGCAGGAGCGCCAACAACACTATATAACCCGTTATGCGCAAAATGTGGACCTGCTTAATCCGGATGCTTCCACTTCCTTCCTTGGTACGGTACAAGGTATGAAATATCAGGGAAAGAGTGAGACGGAAGCCCGTAACATGGCTGCTATATCTACCAAAGGGCGTATTCAGGTGCAGGCCACGCTCTCTGCACTCAAAGAGATGGCGGGATGGACAATTTATGGTGGGTTAATTTGTATGATATTTGTGCTCGTTGTTCCTTATCCTAAACGAAAATTGCTAACTTAGCGTCGTTTTTGATAATGATCTGTTAATATATTAGTATGATGGATAGCGGACAAGATCGTTTATTGCAGTTTGATCGCGATTTGTTAAGTGGGAAAAATATATGTAGCTCCGAAGGGATATTTGTAAATTTTCCACCCTCACTGAAGAAACCTTTCCAAATGAAAGGACTGGGGCTGGTTATTTGCCGCCAGGGTAATTTCCAGTTTTCGCTTAATCAGAAAAAGCATTTCGCTGAAGCGGGCGAAAGTTTGTTTATTCCCGAAGATGGCGAGTTTCAGGTTTTGCAAGAATCGGAAGACATGGAGGTGCAGATTTTGATCTATCAGATAGAACCTATCCGGGATATTATGGGGAATCTGGTTGTTTCCATGTATATGTATTCCCGCCTTACTCCCGAAGAACCTTCTTGTGTCTGGTCTACTGGTGAGGAAGAAGAAATAGTAAAGTATATGTCTTTATTGGACAATGTGTTGCAGTCGGAGGAGAATTCATTTAAACTTTATGAGCAGAAATTACTTCTACTTGCATTGACGTACAGGATTTGTTCTATTTATAATCGCAAACTTGTCAATGACGGGCGGGAAGTGGGAGGACGCAAAAATGAAGTCTTTATTCACTTGATCCAGTTAATCGAAAAATATTATATGCAGGAACGGGGTGTTGAGTTTTATGCGGATAAATTGTGTTTGTCTCCTAAATATCTTTCTGCCGTTTCTAAGAGTATCTGCGGATATACCGTGCAGGAACTTGTATTCAAAGCTATCATTCGTAAGAGCATCTCATTGCTTAAAAATACGCAGAAAGATATTCAGGAGATTTCAAATGCCTTCGGCTTCCCCAATGCTTCTTATTTCGGTACGTTCTTTAAGAAGCAGGTTGGGGTTTCACCGCAGCAATATCGGAAGAATCTTTAAGCGTTTATTCTTTTTCACCATAGGCAAGGTCGCCTGCGTCACCCAATCCCGGAACAATATAAGAATGTTCATTGATTTCCGGATCAATGGCAGCGCACCAAATGGTTGTCTTGTCTTCAGGAAATACATTCTTTATATGGTCAATGGCCTTTTGGCTGGCAATAATGGAAGCAACGTGAATTTCAGCGGGATGACCTTTCGTCAACATTGCCTGGTAACTTAGTTCCATACTGCCTCCTGTTGCTAACATAGGGTCGGTGATAATCAGCGTTTTGTCATCAATGCGGGGAGAAGCGATATATTCTATGTGTATATCGAATTTTAGCGTATCTTTATATTTGCGGTAAGCGGAAACAAACGCATTTTCCGCTCCGTCAAAATAACTAAGGAAACCTTGATGGAAAGGCAGACCAGCACGCAGGATCGTACTGATTACTAAATTGTTGTCCGGCGTACTGACCGGAGCGATTCCCAGTGGTGTCTGGATGTTCTTTACCGAGTATTTAAACTCTTTACTCATTTCATAAGCCATGATTTCTCCGATCCGTTCTATGTTACGGCGGAAACGCAGGCGGTCATTCTGAACTTCTACATTTCTAATTTCGGATATGTACTGGTTTAGAATCGAATTAGTTTGGCCAAAATCAATTACTTTCATATTATATTTTAATCAGATTTTAATCTCATTTTCATAGTATTGATAACATACTGGCTTGCAAAGTAAACGATAATCTTTCAAATTGCAATATTCAGTTTGCAGATATTGTTAGGAATTTATAAAAGAGTTTCAATTAGGGAAAAATTTCTCTAATACCTTCTTCCTTTCCAAAGAAAGTATTACTTTTGTAGCCGGATTTACAAGGGGCTATCCAAAGCTCCCCATGTTAAGGTGAAAAGAGATAGAAAACAAAATACCAATTTTAATTAATTCAAAGAAAATGGCAAATTTAGATTTAAGCAAGTACGGCATCACAGGTGTGACCGAGATTTTGCACAATCCGTCTTATGATGTTTTGTTCGCTGAAGAAACAAAACCGAGTCTGGAAGGCTTTGAAAAAGGTCAAGTAACTGAATTAGGCGCTGTGAACGTGATGACAGGTATCTATACCGGTCGTTCTCCTAAAGATAAATTCTTCGTTAAGAATGAAGCTTCTGCTGATTCTGTATGGTGGACTTCTGAAGAATACAAAAACGACAACAAACCATGTACTGAAGAAGCTTGGGCTGACTTGAAAGCTAAAGCTGTAAAACAACTTTCCGGCAAACGTTTGTTCGTTGTTGATACTTTCTGTGGTGCTAACGAAGCTACTCGTATGAAAGTACGTTTCATCATGGAAGTAGCTTGGCAGGCTCACTTCGTAACTAACATGTTCATCCGCCCGACTGCTGAAGAACTTGCTAACTACGGAGAACCTGATTTCGTATGTTTCAACGCTTCTAAAGCAAAAGTTGACAACTACAAAGAACTGGGCTTGAACTCTGAAACTGCTACAGTATTCAACCTGAAGACTAAAGAACAAGTAATTCTGAATACTTGGTACGGTGGTGAAATGAAGAAAGGTATGTTCTCTATCATGAACTACATGAACCCGCTTCGTGGTATCGCTTCTATGCACTGCTCTGCTAATACAAATATGGAAGGAACTAGTTCGGCTATCTTCTTCGGTTTGTCTGGTACAGGTAAGACTACTTTGTCTACTGACCCGAAACGTAAGTTGATCGGTGACGACGAACACGGATGGGATGACGAAGGTGTATTCAACTACGAAGGTGGTTGCTATGCTAAAGTTATCAACTTGGATAAGGAAAGCGAACCCGATATCTACGCTGCTATCAAACGTGACGCTTTGCTTGAAAACGTAACAGTTGATGCTAACGGTAAGATTGATTTCGCTGATAAGAGCGTAACAGAAAACACTCGTGTTTCTTATCCTATCTATCATATCGAAAACATTGTTAAACCTATCTCTAAAGGTCCTCACGCTCAACAAGTTATTTTCTTGTCAGCTGATGCATTCGGTGTATTGCCTCCGGTATCTATCTTGAATCCTGAACAGGCTCAGTATTACTTCTTGTCTGGATTTACAGCTAAATTGGCTGGTACAGAACGTGGTATCACTGAACCGACTCCGACATTCTCTGCTTGCTTCGGTGCTGCTTTCTTGTCATTGCATCCTACTAAGTATGCTGAAGAATTGGTTAAGAAGATGGAAAAGACTGGTGCTAAAGCATACTTGGTTAACACTGGTTGGAACGGTACTGGTAAACGTATCTCTATCCGCGATACTCGTGGTATCATCGATGCTATTTTGGATGGCTCTATTGATAAGGCTCCTACTAAGGTTATTCCTTACTTCGATTTCGTTGTTCCTACAGAATTGCCGGGTGTTGATCCGAAGATCCTTGATCCTCGTGACACTTACGCTGACGCTGCTCAGTGGGATGAAAAAGCAAAAGACTTGGCTGGTCGTTTCATCAAGAACTTCGCTAAGTTCACTGGTAACGAAGCAGGTAAGAAATTGGTTGCTGCCGGTCCGAAATTGTAATCTGAATTTTACAGATTTAACATATAAAAAGTGGTTCCTATCGGGAACCACTTTTTTTTATGCTTGAAAATGCCTAGATTTGTTGCAAACCAAATATGATAGCAAATGAAATTATTTAGATTAATGTTAGTTGGTGCAGGCATGTTCGTATTATGCAGCTGTACATCGCAAGGCTCCCGACAGAAGGAAGTTGTTGCGGATAGTGTTTCCGTGAGCCAGGTAAACCCTGTGGTAGAAACTATTATGAGTCGCCGTAGTATACGGAAGTATAAGCCCGAGGCTGTGGAGCGTGAAAAGATGCAGACTATAGTAGAATGTGGAATCAATGCACCTAATGGAATGAATAAACAGTCATGGGAGGTTCGTGTAGTAGATAATCCGGAATTTATCAATGGTTTGACTGAAATATTCAAAAAAGAAAATCCCAAAGCGGCAGAACGTCCGGGATTTAAGAATATGTTCAATAATGCTCCTACAGTAGTGTTTATTGCTAACGATCCTGCATATGATATGTCACAGATAGATTGTGGTCTGTTGGGTGAGAATATGATTTTGTCTGCTTGGTCAATGGGAATAGGTTCCTGCTGTTTGGGAGGGCCTGTGCGTTTCATGAAATCACCTGCAGCTGCCGAATATATGAAACAGTTGGGATTCAGTGAAGGGTATGAGTTGCTTTATGCGATTGCTTTCGGTTATCCCGATGAAATGCCGGCTGCTAAACCTAGAGAGGTTAGTAAAGTGAAGTTTGTAGATTAGAGATAAAAAATCCCGAAGGTAATATGGCCTTCGGGATTTTTTTATATTCAATGTAGATTGATTAGCTTTTGTTGGCTCTCTTGCGTTCTGTTTCGTCAAGAATCACTTTACGCATACGCATACTCTTTGGAGTAACTTCTACATATTCATCTTCCTTAATGTATTCCAATGCTTCTTCCAACGAAAATACTACCGGAGGAATGATGCGTGCCTTGTCATCAGAACCTGATGCGCGCATATTGGTAAGCTTCTTCGATTTAGTTACATTGATAACCAAGTCGTTTTCATGAACATGTTCACCTACTACTTGGCCGGCATATACTTCGTCTTGCGGATAAATGAAAAATTTGCCACGATCCTGTAATTTGTCAATAGCGTATGCAAAAGCTGTTCCGCTTTCCATAGCAATCATAGAACCGTTGCTGCGACGTTCTATCTCACCTTTGTATGGTTGGTAACATTTAAAGCGGTGGGCCATGATCGCTTCTCCGGCCGATGCAGTCAGTACATTGGTGCGAAGACCGATAATACCGCGCGAAGGCATATCAAACTCAATGTTTACGCGGTCACCCTGTGTTTCCATAGAAACCAAATCACCCTTACGGCGGGTTACCATATCGATCATTTTACTGGAATATTCTTCGGGCACACTGATCGTTAATTCTTCGATAGGTTCGCATTTTACTCCGTCTATTTCTTTGAAAATAACCTGAGGCTGTCCTACTTGTAATTCGTATCCTTCGCGGCGCATGGTTTCAATCAGTACAGAAAGATGAAGTACACCACGTCCTGATACAATCCATTTACCGTCTTCCAGTTCGCTTTTGCGTACACGCAATGCCAGGTTCTTATCTAGTTCTTTGGTCAAGCGATCTTGGATGTGGCGTGAAGTCACAAACTTACCTTCTTTGCCGAAGAAAGGAGAATCGTTGATAGTGAATAACATACTCATGGTCGGTTCGTCAATGGCGATGGGGGGCAATGGTTCCGGATTTTCGAAATCGCAGATGGTATCACCAATTTCGAAGCCTTCTACACCTACTACAGCACAGATATCTCCCGATGAAACGGCATCTGTCTTTTTACGTCCTAAGCCTTCAAAAGTATGTAGTTCTTTGATTTTAGACTTTATCAGACTGCCATCACGCTTTGCCAGTGTAATATTCATACCTTCTTTCAGGGTACCACGATGTACACGTCCCACAGCTATACGACCTGTATATGCTGAATAGTCTAAAGAGGTGATTAACATTTGAGGAGTTCCCTCCAACTGCTTCGGTGCCGGAATATGCTCAATAATAGCGTCCAACAACGGAACCAGGTTTTCTGTCGGGGTCTTCCAATCAGTACTCATCCAATTATTTTTGGCAGAACCATAGATAACGGGGAAATCCAACTGATCTTCTGTAGCATTCAGGCTGAACATCAAGTCGAATACCATTTCGTATACTTCTTCCGGACGGCAGTTGGGTTTATCCACCTTGTTCACAACAACTACAGGTTTCAAACCGATCTGTAACGCCTTTTGCAATACGAAGCGTGTCTGCGGCATCGGGCCTTCGAATGCATCTACCAATAAGATACATCCATCAGCCATATTGAGTACACGTTCTACTTCGCCACCGAAGTCGGCGTGTCCCGGAGTATCAATAATATTGATTTTTGTTCCTTTGTAGTTAATTGAAACGTTCTTTGAAAGGATAGTTATCCCTCTTTCGCGTTCCAAGTCATTATTATCCAATACCAGTTCACCATTTGTCTGGTCGTTGCGGAACAAATGTCCCGCCAGCATCATCTTGTCCACCAAAGTCGTTTTTCCGTGGTCTACGTGGGCGATGATCGCAATGTTTCTAATGTCTTGCATACTATACCTATATATTTGGCTGCAAAGGTACGATTTTTA
>OBLO01003437.1_pt1 | contig 11356 bp, 8 predicted proteins | sample 1519401 | NCBI WGS metagenome assembly OBLO01 (sample SAMEA2602897, study PRJEB22501) | metagenome | reverse complement strand
CCAGCTTCGATGAAGAACTCAAAGGTTCCGGAAGCGTAATGTCTACATTTCTTACCGATATGAAACAGTTATTTAATTCTGCTATTACAACTGATAACATTCAGGGCATCATCATCAACCCCTGGAACCGGACGATTATGTTGGATAAAGTACTATTGAGAATTATTTTAGGGGAGATTTCTATTTAATTCACTAAGCCAAATCCCCGAACCGTAATAAAAGGTCCTATCCTGTGCATACGGACTCATGGTTGGTAATTCTTAAGTAAAAAAGTTGACCGTTTGCTCACAAAAAATCCACTGTCTGAGACGAATGTCGAGTTTGGATTTTTTGTGAGCTCGTTTTTAGGTCAACTTTTTTGCTTTAGAATTTCCCCATGTTGGAGTCAGCACAGGATAGGACCTTGTAAGTTTATTCCGATCGGTGATAGCCGCCATAATGCATTAAATAGAAAAATTAATTAAACCCAATCAAACGTCTTGCAACTGTATACGCCAGCGATGATATCTTACGTCCTGATTTTCCCGGAATATTCATAGTCTGTCCGAGAATTCCATAGCGGATCTTTATAAAACTGCGCAGATCTTTCTTCTTCAGATACTGCCATAATTCCTTTTTCTTCTCCAGATTTTCTTTATTCTTGGAACGGATACAAAGAATAGAAGAAACTGTCATCATGATTGCCAGATAATTCAACATATACTGTCTTAATTTCTTACTTCCGATGTTTTTCAGCTGATACATATCAATCATTGTCTTTGTGACAAATATCTGCTGATCCAGCCTTTTGATCATTACTTTCTCATTAACCGACTGATCCTCGCGTCCGATAAAATATCTGTAAAAATCTACATCCATATAGTAAATCTTTCGCACATGTGGAAGTGGATAATATACATAAATATTGTCCACATAGAATGTATGCTTCGGCAGATGAAGCTGGATTAATTTCAACATATCGGTGCGATAGATAACTGAATGCATCAGAATATACTGATCTAGATGAAAATGTCCCATATCATCCCAACGGAAAATCTCATCCTGCGGCAGTACATTACGGTAATGGATTACTTTCTTGTGTGCTGCTCCAACTTTCTCATATACGTAGTTGGCAATCAGCATATCTAATTCCATGGCATCTTCTTCCATATGACGCAATACTTCCAGAATTTTATGAAGTGCATCTTCATCCACCCAGTCATCACTGTCTACAACCTTAAAATATTTGCCGGTGGCATGTGTCAGTCCGGAGTTTACAGCATCTCCATGTCCACCATTTTCCTTGTCTACTACTTTAACAATTGTAGGATATTTTTCCATATAGTCGTGAGCAATCTCTGATGTTCTGTCTTTTGATCCGTCATTTACGATAATAATTTCAACGTCTTCTCCACCCGGAAGAATACTTTCTATCGCATGAGCCATATAGTCCTGTGAATTGTAACACGGAATGGCAAAAGAAATATATTTCATTCTTCTTTTCTCCTCTTTCTTCAAAATTGACTTCTATTAGTATAATCTATTTTCCTCTGTTTTCCAACAAAATCTTTGTAAAATCCCGTGTTCACAATTTGTTCATTTATCCTTCAAAATTCTTTCACTACTTTAACATTCTTTCTTCATAGGTCTTTTTTATACTATAATCATCAAAGAAATACACAAGACATTATCTAGTATGTAAATACTATTTGGAATAAACTTTTTCATAATACATGCCGGGAATCGCGAAAGCGGTTACCCGGCATCCTCCCTTTATGGAAAGATTCTACTTGTTTTTGTTGTCTGGCTGCATTTTTTTCAATATATTCCCCAATCTTTCTCTTTTCCAGAAGCCAATTCCCGTTAACATACCTGTGAGCATAATACCTGAACACAATATACTTTTACCATTTCTTTTGTTCATCTGTTCTTCTTTTAACTGCTCTTCTTTTTTTACCGCTTTCTCATTTCCATAAAAAATATATTTCTTTACAGGCTCTGTTATCTTCTGTAATAATGTTTTTTCCTGCTCTATCTGAAATCCAATCCGTGAGATCTGTTCATTGCCCGCAAGATCTTTTGCCTTTACTTCAACTTCATATGCTTTTGCTTCATCTACTTTACATTCATAAAGTCCCTTTTGCTTTTCACTCTTTTGCTTCGCTCCATTAATCTTAATGTATTCAATCTGATCTTCCGGATTTTCCGTTCGGATATAAAATTTTCTTTCCTTTTCATAGCTTTCTCCTTCTCTGATATTTTCAAATCTGATCACCGGCGGGGTATGATCAATTGTAAACCTTGCCTTTGCATCACTCTTATTGCCTGCAGAATCTACCGCTTCCACAACCAGTGTATGCATGCCTTCTTTCTCGTTCTCGTCCCCGGGACGGTATTCTGTATCATTTATTTTCATGGTGTATTTATAATTGATAAATTTTTTCCCCGATTCTCCGGCCGAATACTCCCATCGGAAGTATTTTAAATTTTTTCCATCGATTTCATCCACATGAACAATCACTGGTTTTTCTTTTTCACTACTCCCCTGTCCCTCCCCCTGTTTTTCATGCCCTGCCATATCAGCTGCATTCATTCTCAGTTTATATATTCCGTCTTCTGTAAGTGTCTGACTGCTTTCTTTTCTCATCTTTCCTGACTCATCCGACTTTCCTATCCGCCACTCTGTGATCTCTGTTTCTTCTTTTCTTCCAGTGATATCTTCCTTCGAAATATGTGCCTGCACAACCTGAAATATATTTTCCTCTTCTGCCAGATAGTTCACTTTAATCGGTTTACTGGTGATCATATAATCCTGCACTCCTTGTATAGCTGCCTCCGGAACATTCCTGTCAATATAGACCTTATCTGTCACTATCGTCTTATTTCCTGCAACATCTTTTACAATAAAAGTTACTGGAATTCCTTCACCATTCTTCGATTCTTCTTCCATTCGAAATATTTCTGTTTCTTTATTGCTTTTTCCAATTACTTTTTCTCCTGTTTTACAGATAATTTCCGCAATCTGACTTCCATTTAGCCCATCGGAAGATTCTACCCGGACTTCCGCAATATCTTTGTGCCATATCTCCGAACCTCCTGTTATTTCATAATGTACTACAGGTTTACTGCTATCCAGCCAGAATTCTTTTTGACTTTCTGAATTTTCTACCCGGTGTCCTTTTTCATCTTCCATCCATATCTTCAATTCATTTCCGCCGTCTGTAAAATTCAATTGTTTCAACAGGAAGCTTTCATTTTGTCTGTCCAATATTCCTTCCTGCTGTTCATTATTTCCATTTTTGAAGAGATATCTTGTTGTCCCTCTTTTGCTCATATGCGTAATTCTTCCATCCGGACGATGAATATAGTATCCGTTTTCCCCATCTGGTTCGTTATATACAATCTGATAAGGTTTTATCGCTTCTTTTTCAGAGTCTTCTTCCGGATCTTTATCCTCTTTTTCAGAGTCTTTATCCGGATCCTTATTCTCATCCTTGTCTTCTTCCGGATCCTTGTCTTCTTCCGGATTCTTGTCTTCTTCCGGATCCTTGTCTTCTTCCGGATTTTTATTCTCATCTTTGTCTTCTTCCGGATCTGTTTCTTTTTCTGCTTCTCTGTGATCTTCCGCCTCTGCCTGTACAATGCTTCCAACTGCTGACATATCTGCAAACTGTGAGCCTATGATCATTCCTGCTATTACAACCGTGATTGCTTTTTTTATCTTCCTACCCATACCTCTTCTCCTTCCATCTTGATCGCATATTCTTTCTGCAGCTTTTTAAATTCCTCCTGATCCGGCAGTTGTCCGTCATCTCTTACATACTCTTTGATCTTCATGGAACATTCTTCCCTGCTGACGGACGGATCTGCACACATGAATCGGATATGCATCAGTTTTAACTCCTGAGATTCCTTCAATTCTCCGATTCCCTGAATACAGATATCCATTGCCATATCGCACCTGCCTGCTGCTTCATATAATTGTGCAATTTTTTTATACAACATTTCTCTGTTTCCGTCCTCCTGCTCCATCTCCAATAGCTCTGTATATATCTTTGCCGCTTCCTCCTCCGTCTTCTTTTTTTCACAGGCGACCGCTTGGTATTCTAACATTTCTTTTTTTACCGGATCATTCAGATAATCCGTCTGCATCCCCCTCTTTACCAGTTCTAATACCTTTTCTACACTGTCCTCGTCATCCAGAAGTCCATATCCTCTGATCAGGCACTGGATTTCCTGTTTTTGCTTCTCCTCGGATATCTTGCTCCTTTTTTTCCATACCTTTTCCAAATATGCAAGACTCTTTTTATATTTTCTTACATCTTCCGGACATTCCTGTTTTTCATATGCGCCGATCAACATTTTCAGATTCTCCGCAAGTTCTTTATTGGTCAGTTCATTCAGACAAATACGGCTTTTCTCCACATTCCCGACATTTAAGAAATACGCAAGTGCCAGTTCCAGATATTCTTCGTCCCGTTTCTCATTCTCCTGACTGTCTGTGCGTAATTCTGTATTGGCATTACTGGTTGCTTTCTGTTGTTCCTTTATTATTCCGTCAGGTACATTTTTTCTTTGCTGTATCAACATGTACCCTGCCGCCACCACTGCGAAAAATAATGCGATATATATCTTCCACCTGCGTTTTCCTTTGTCTCCCGAACTTTCTTTATTAACTTTTTCTTTCCATTTTGGGATTTGTTTTTGAATTTCTGAAACGCTTTGATAATAAGACCCTTTTGTTCCCATTGTTTTTGAAATGATACTCTGAAGTCTGTGTTCTTCCCACCGGTTCAGATGCGGTTCTGTTTCTGACGAAGCGAGAATATATTGAAATGTCTTTCCCAATCCATATATGTCCAGCTCTTTACTGGCATTTTGATAATAATTCTCTTCCGGAGGGAGAAAATATTCCCGCATGTCCCTCCTTTGCATAAATACTACCTGTTTCCTGTTTGTCTCGGCTTTCATATCCAGAAAATAAACCCTGCCGTCCTCCGCCAGAATAATACTGTATGGATTCACATACTGATAGCATGGATTCCCTCTGCATCTGTGGATCAGTTCCAGCTGTTCTGCAATTGCCTTTAACAACAGGAACATTTCCTTCTTCTCCATTACCGGATGATACTTCAAATATCTGGCAAGTGTTCTTCCCTGTACATTTTCAGAACTGATATAACAGATCTGTCCATGTTCGATCAGACGCAGTACATCATAGCTTTCCTTTTGCTGCAATGCATTCCACCTCAATTCTATTCTTCAGTTTTTTTACAAATGGTAATTTTTTGAACCCTCACACAGGTTATAGAATCTTTATAGATTGATTAACCGAATCTATCTTGAAAATATAGATTAAGCATATACTACCTGATTATTTTCAAAATTTCAAGACTTTTTTTACTTTTCATGCACTTTTTTATCGCAGAAGATCAGACGTCCCGATAAAAAAACGTCCTGACATGAGATATCCTCATGACAAGACGTTCTTTTATCTTCTCTCTGATTTTAAATGGATTATCTGTGGCTGAGTTCTTTCGGTGTATACAGATGTCTTGGAATTCCATCTACCATAACCGGTGATACATCTCCCTGGATCAACGGACGTACATATGAAATAAATTCATTTGTTACATAAGTGCCTTCTTTGTTTACCCAGCTTCTTGGAACCAGCTTTTCATCATTGGCAATCTTATGTACATCTTTCACTTCCGTTCCGCACTGATACGGATCATCGGACAGACGTTTTAAGACAACCATCTTTCCGGTATCTCCTTCGTCTGCTGCTTTTACTGCAGCTCCTCCAACCTGATATGCCTCCAGAATATCTACTCTTGAAGCCGCATGCGATGCAGCTCTCTGCAATGTACTTAATTCAATCGCACGTGTCTTACATCCGATCTCACCTGCAATATAACTCGCCAGATAAGATGCAGTTCCTGATAACTGTTTGTGTCCGAATGCATCCACAAAATCAATACTGTTGCCAAGTTCACATACATATGTACCATCTGCTGTACGGATCCCTTCTGATACTGCAACTACGATGGATGTCTTTTCCTGTAATAACTGCCTGATCTTTTCCCCGAATAACTGAAGATCAAACGGCAGCTCCGGCAGATAAATAAGATCCGGACCTTCACAATCCTCTCCCTGTGACAGTGCTGTGGAACCTGTCAGCCATCCTGCATTTCTTCCCATGATCTCTACAATAGATACTACGCCCTTTTCATATTCCAGGCAGAAGCTGTCACGGATAATCTCTTTCATCGATGTTCCGATATATTTTGCCGCACTTCCGTATCCCGGTGTATGATCTGTCAACGCAAGATCATTATCAATTGTCTTCGGACATCCTATAAACCGGATGGAATGTCCAAACACAATTGCATAATCCGATAACTTTTTAATCGTGTCCATAGAATCATTTCCGCCGATATAAATAAATGCTTCAATATCCAGTTTATCCAGAATTTCAAAAATCTTATCATAAACTTCCCGGTTCTCATGTATCTCCGGAAGTTTATACCGGCAGGAACCTAAGAATGCAGCCGGTGTTCTCTTTAATAACTCTGCATCCAGCTCTGTCTTGATGTGATCTGACAGATCAATATATTTTTCCTTTAATAATCCCTGAATTCCATGAAGCATTCCGTACACTTTATTCGCTCCACGGTCTTTTGCTGTCCGGTATACACCGGCAAGACTCGCGTTGATCGCTGCAGTTGGTCCCCCAGATTGTCCTACTATTACATTTCCTTTCATTCGCTTGTTTCCTTCCTGTTTTTATTACATTTTGCTGTTGATTTAATATTAGTATATTTTAACATAAAAGTCTAGTAAATATTGTATTTTTTATGCATTTTCACCATTACAAATGAATAAAAAAATCTCTTATCCTTCACATATACACTTTGTATAATAATATGAAAGACAAGAGATTTTATGATCAATTGATATTTATTCAGCTTTTACAGGATTGGAAACACTTACTTTATGATTATACCACTTTCCTTTTGTTCCGATCAGTGCCAGATCAAATTCTTTGTCCAGTGCCGGCACCGGAACATCAAAACCGTATACTTCTTTCGGCTTACCCTCTATATCTGTTACGACATTACCATTTTCATCTGTTATAGTATCTGTCGTCGGCTGCAAAAGTTTTGCTTCCTTTTTCTTGGCATCTTTTATTGTACCAGGAAACAGATTTACAATATTTTTTGATACAAGACTGATATGAATCGTCATCTTTCCGTCTTTTACCGTCAATGTCCCCTTATCATCATATGCATCATTTACATGAAACATGGAACTGTCCGTTTTAAACTCTGCTGTATAGGTTCCATCTTCAATCGGAGCTTTTGTCTCTTCCTTTTCTGCTGCTTTCTCTTTTTTCGCATCAGACTTCTGCTGTTCTGTCTTTTTGCTCTCTGACCTAGATGTCTTACTGTCATCTTTACTGCCGCATCCTGTAAATACAGACACGGTCATCACTACCGCTAATGCAAGCGTCATCAGTCTTTTTCTTAACATTGTTCTCTCCCTTTAATATTTTTTACTGTGCATCCATGGCTGCTTTTGTATGAGCTGCATATAACTGCTGGATTGCATCGATCTCTCCAAGACCTGCAATCTGTGTCTTTACACTGTCAAAGTTCTTAGATGCCTCGAACTGGCTCAGCCATGAATCATCATCATCTCCGGCCATGTCATTATTCGCATGATCACCTGCCACAACCATCAGTGGACGAAGAATGACATTCTTATATCCGGCATCTTTTACTTTTGCGATAACAGATTCACACGAAGTTTCCTCCGGTTCTCCTTCTACTGTTCCGATAAATACATTCTTATATCCCAGCTTTTCCATCTGTGTCTGCATCTGGGAATAGCTGATCTTTGCTTCATCTGATGTTCCGTGTCCCATGAATACAAATGCTGTACTATCTGCTGCGACTGCATCAAGGCTGTCATATTCTGCTGTCTTAACAGCTTCTGCTGTAATTGCTTCTGCTACTGCTGCTTTATCTGCATTGATCACTGTCGCATCCGATCCGACTTCTCCGAGAAGCGGTTCTGCGATCTTGACAGATTCAAATTTATCTTTGTAACTCTCCACTGCTTCTGTTAACTCTTTATATTCTGCACCATGCATTAAGTGTGTTGGCTGTATAATCAGTTGCTTGACACCATTTTTTACGGCACGCTCTAAAGCCTGATCCACATTATCAATCTTCTCGCCATCTCTTGCCTGTACATGGTTGATGATGATCTGAGCTGTAAATGCTCTTCTTACAGACCAGTCCGGATTTGCTGCCTGGAGTGCTTTCTCTACTCCACCGATATCGGCTGCACGGCTCGCATTAAAAGAAGTACCGAAACTTACTACCAGAAGTTCCTTTTCTCCGATATCATCTCCATTTAACGGGTCATCCTGGGAAGCATCTCCTGTATCTCTTCCGAAGTAATCCGGATCGGCATTGTCTCCTTCTACCAGTTCTTTCTGCGCATCTGTCAATTTATCCCACGCTTCTTTTGCTGCTTTACACTGTTCATCCGTCTTGTCTGTTCTTTCCTGAACGTAGATCGCATCAATCTTTTTTGCAACTGCATCCGCTGCTTTCTGATCTTCCTTTTTTGAAGAAGTCTCTGTCTTCTTGTTACTGCTGCTGTCGGAGCTGTCTGATTTTGCTCCACATCCGCCAAATGCCGCTACACACATAGCTGCTGATAATAATACTACTACCAGTTTCTTTTTCATTTCTTTCTACCTCCTGTTTTTTGATTGTCAATACATGAGATACAAGATCTCTGCCACCGGCGGTTCCTTCCGGACACATAATATCAAAAAAAGCCTCCGCCAGGAAACGAAGACAACGAAAATAAAACTGTATTACATAATATCTACATATCACATACAGTTCTGTGACTTATTTCGTACTGCCAATTCCTCGTGGCCTGAACTTTTACGTTCCTGTACTGCGAAAGGCAGGTCTCCCGGCTTATTGCTCTGGCGCTTCAGCTCCCTTCCCGGTCATCCCAGTGGGTATGCAGCTTCCGCTCGCAAAATACGGTGACGAGTTCGTACAGGATTCTCACCTGTTTCCCTTTTCACCAGTCAGATCATTCTTTCCACAAATTATTCTGAATCCTTCTGACTGACACCTCACACAATCTTGATTAAATTTACTATGTAACCTTAACACAGTTGCCCAAATTATGTCAATACTGTCCCGGTCATCTGAATTGAAACATCCGCTTCGGAACAGCAAAAAACCCTCGTCCGACTTAATGTCAAACAAGGGTCTCTCGTACGTGCGCGAGAAGATTCGAACTCCCGACCTTCTGGTCCGTAGCCAGACGCTCTATCCAGCTGAGCTACGCGCACATATTCATTTTATTGTTTCCGAAGTTTTTGTACCTCAGCAACGAAATTAAGTATAGCGCAATGTATTCCATCTGTCAACAACTTTTTCAAACTTTTTTATTATTTTTTACCCGGAAGATTTCTTTCTTCTTTTGTTAAGGCAAAAAAACCCAACTATGATATAATCAATACATGTTTGTAAATATATTAGGAAACGAGGATTTCTTTATGACAATGACAAAAAAAGTTGCTGTAATCAATGATCTGTCCGGTCTTGGACGATGCTCCCTGACTGCCGCCATCTCTGTATTATCTGCGATGGGCATCCAGACATGTCCACTCCCGACAGCCATCTTAAGTTCTCAAACAGAATATCCAAGCTACTACTGCTATGATTTTACCGATAAGATGGATTATTTCCGTCAGGAATGGAAGAAACTCGGCACTTGCTTTTCTGGGATCTACACCGGTTACATTGCCAGTGTACCTCAGATTGAAGAGATTTTTCATTTTCTGGATACGTTCCAGACACCAGATACTTTTCTTCTAGTTGATCCTGTAATGGGTGATGACGGCATGACCTATGATATGTATACTTCCGAATTCCTGTCTGCCATGAAGGAACTGACCGCACGTGCAGATGTTATCACTCCAAATATTACAGAGTTCTGTCTGCTGACAGATATGGATTACAATACCCTGCAGAACTCCTCTTTGTCCCTGCATCAGCTCATTTCATGCCTCAAAGATGCAAGCCATACATTAACAGCAGAACGTACGAAAAAGATCCTTATCACAGGAATTCGCTTTACTACAGATGATGGAATCCCTAAGATTGGAAATCTCCTGTTAGACGGCTCTTCGCATTTTCTGTCGGCATTTCCCTGCTGCGATGGAAGCTATTCCGGTACCGGCGATCTCTTTGCCTCCTGTATCACAGGTGGACTTGCCCGCGGAACTTCCCTTACAGAAATGATGCAGACTGCCGGATCTTTTCTCGAAAAAGCATTAGCTGATTCCGTAAAAGAACAGGTCCCTGTAAACGAAGGAGTTAACTTTGAAAAATATTTATATCTCTTACATTAAGAAAAATCACCATATATCCCGATAAAATTTCTCTACTGAAATTTTTCCTTTTGATATATGGTGATTTTCTTTCTATAATGATTCGTATCTTAAATTCATATTTCGTTACATAATTTCTGACAATCTAATCTGTGCTTCCACAGCTTCTGCCAGTAATTTATGATTCTCCGGATAATATCTTGTCGAAAATACATACTCTCCATCATTCACAAATACTTCTACCGATGATCTATCAGCCAGAATCTTCAGATCCTTCACTTCATCCACTTCCACATAACGCATGCTTCGTCCTGCAGATACAGAAGTCTTGTCCTGACTTATAAAATGCATCCGGAATCTTCCGTCTGCATAATCCAGGATCAGTTCATTCGACAGGATGACTTTAAAACGGTTTTCTGCAATATTCAAAATCTCCAGTTCATACACCGGATAACCGTCACTGGACAACATACCTTTTACAGCACTTAACAGATGTTTTTTCTCATCCAGTTCGCGAATCGGGCGCTGACAGATCTTTCCATTTTTCTCGAAGATTTCTCTCGGAAATGTAAAGCAGTGCTGCCATCCCGTCTGAATCGTCGGATTTGTATACTCTTCACAGTCCGGCATTCCCATCCAGCTGATGTGAATTCTTCGTCCGTCTTCTGTCTCAAAGCTCTGCGGTGCATAATAATCAAATCCATAATCCCATAAGTGATATTCTGACAGCTTATATTCTCCAAGAATATCTCCTTCTATCTCAAAATATCCGGACTGATATACATTGCAGTCATCCCAGATACCGCCTTCCAGCCCCTGGACCGATGTAGAAAGAAGCTTCTTCGTACCAATCTCAAAGTAATCCGGACACTCCCACATATAACCGAATGGATTTTCTACTCCGGCAGCTCTTATTCTTCTATATTTTCTTCCGGATCATCAATT
>OBLO01003431.1_pt1 | contig 11376 bp, 6 predicted proteins | sample 1519401 | NCBI WGS metagenome assembly OBLO01 (sample SAMEA2602897, study PRJEB22501) | metagenome | reverse complement strand
CGTAACAGACAAAATCTGTTACGCAATAAAAGTCTAACTTTTTGGGGTCACCTCATGTAGGTGTTATTTTTTATAACATCTACATCTTTATCATCACTACCAGCTGTTTTCTCATACCCAAGTTTGAATGTGACACTCTCATTCTGAGTATCAGAAGTATTTCTACAGTTTGTACTGTCACCAACCTGATAATCGGTCAATACATATCCATTGGAATCTTCTTCACTTACGGTATATGTTCCACGAGGCAGATTCTTTAATTCATCACCATCATATGTGGCTTCATCGTAATTTGCAGGAACCGTAATTGAAACCTTCTTGATTTCTTCTCCAGACTTGTCTTTAATACTGAAGTTGAATGTACAATCAGTATCCAGTGTACTTTCCAGTTTTTTCGTGATCTGGATTTTACCTGATATAACTTTAATTGTATAAACGCCATACGGTTTTGTAAGATCGTTTTTATTTACTGCATCTACAATATGATCTGCATCACCTGCTATATTGTTACTGGTATTTGCATTACTTTCGGCTGACGGTTCTCCAGCATTATAGCTTACCTTCAGATAATATGTAGCATTCACATCTGCAGTTAAATCTGTAACCTCGGTTGTGCATTCTGGATTACTGTACCATTTGATTGTGAAACTATCTGGCGAAATATTGTATTTACTAGTATTTCCAGCAAGATCAAACATTTCATTCAATACAGTGCTTTTATCCGGAAGGTTATCACCTTTATAGATTGTAACTTCTTTGTCTCCAACCTCCAGTTTGGCTTTTACGTTTACCTTAGGCTGTGGAAGAACAACTTCACCATATCCTGTGGTTATCTTAGAATCCGGTGTGACGTTTGTAGGTACGTTGTTTCCTCCGATGTAGTCATCTTTTGCCTTCACTGTGATTGTATTACTCCATTCTCCCTTTTTCTTGTTGGGGATGGTCTGATCAGTCCATGTTACAACCTGGTTTCCGTTTTCATCTAGGGAGACTACCCCTCCATTCTTTAATTTTATGATCGTTCCATTTTTCAACTCTTCGTTTTTTATCGTTTCTCCATTGTCCTTAACAATTACGAACCTCGGATCAATCACATCCGTAACTGTTGCACCTACGATGTCTATGTCGTTGGTAATTGTGTTTTCGATTTCTTTGAAGATTTCACCCAATGATGCAGCATCATCTGCCACTTTCGCACAACCCGGTGAGGCAATTCCAGGATACTTCTTATCGTTATATGTTCCACCTTCTAGAAATGCCTTCGATCTGTCATTAAGGGCAAAACCTATTGTATAAACAGTATATCCCGCATCTCTTAATTCTTCCGCTTTTGTCTCAGCACTTTTCTGTGCCTTCTTAGACCAACTATCACCTCCACCTGTTGGTTCACCGTCTGTAAATAATACTACACATTTAGTTTTACCATCATTAGCTACAGCACCTAATTTCGTCTTTGCGTTACTGAGTCCTACTCCTGGATCTGTACCACCGTTGGCATTCAATGCATTAACGAATTTTTTTAAATTCTGAGCATTATCACCAACTCCCACTTCTGTTAAATCCATTGTGCTCCCGTGATCACCATAACCATAACTACTAAATGCCGTAATTCCAATCTTGCTATTTGGTGATTTTGCCTTTGTATCATCTATAAACTGATTTACAGAATTTTTCAAGGCATCTAATCTGGTAGTTGTAGACTTTGTATAGATTTTGCAATTCGCATCATATTGGTCTGCTGGTGTGTCTGTCATCCAGTTGCTAACATACCATCCTGCCTCATACCGCTTTGATCCCTCATAATACCACATCGACCTATACTTACCATCACTCTCTAAATAGTAAGTAGTTTTTTTATTCAGCCCATTTCTTCCTTCTACAGTATTCATAGCCACATATGTATAAGTGACTATTTCTTCTGCCATAGATCCGGATACATCCAATACCAACATGATATCAGCAACCGGCTTTTGTGTTGATGTTGTTTCGCTTGTTGATGTTGATGCGGCTTTGATATTGATATTATAAGTTCTTTCATCCCAATCTTTTACTGTTGCAGTTTTGCTATGTTCCATACTGGATTGGATGATTTCCTGCTGAGTCTGATTTACAATATTGTATACGCCATTATTTAGCGGAACAGGAGTTACCCCATCTGAATTATATAATGTTGCTACAGCAGAACCATCTGTTTTTGAGACTTTTACAATCCATTTTTCATTGGAAAGACTATATCCATTAGGGGCCACTTTTTCTTCCAGTGTGTATGTCCCTTCTCGTAAATCGCTGAATAAAACTGTTCCATTAGAATCAGATGTAGCTTCATATACTTTTGCAGGATCTGAATTATTAGTCAAGCTAAATTTTGCACCCGGCAGCGCCACTTTATTTGTATTCACCTTTTGGAAGCTGAAATTAGCTAATGGTTCCTGTGTTACTTGTACTATACTGGCATTTGGAAGCGTAAACTTCATTTGACAATTAGATTCGTATGCACCACGTTCCATATAAAGAATTGTCAATGTATGATTCTTCTGTTTTTCTTCATCTGACAGATTTGCTGCCTTTCCAATACAGTTCCACAAATTAACCTTTCCTGTTGCTGCCTGATGAATACCACCAAGATCAATGACTATGTCCTTACCATCAAGAACTACCCATAAATCATCGTCACCTTTGAATTCGTAATTAAGTGGTCCTACATAATCACCAATTTTGAATGTGACATCATATCGCATTCCGAAATAATAGTTATGATATATTTCACTTTCTTCATAATAAGGTTTCACGTCGTCTAACGGATAAAAACCACTTCCTGCGTTTGCAACCTGCTTTCCATTTCCATCTTGTACGTTACTAAGTGTATACGTATCACCGCTTCGGTCAAATTTCAGAGTGTAATTCCAATACACTTTTCTCAGATATCTCTTTTCATTCCCAGATGTTATATAATAAGCATCCTCATCCACAAAAAATCCTGGTTCTGCGTAATTGAATATTACATCTCCGTTACCGTCAATTTTTTCTAACAATTTTGGAATTGTATAATCTTTTCCCGTGTAACGGTTTGCATCTTTTTCATGGCCGGTACTATCCTTCAAACTAATCTTATACTTTTGATACTCCGTATAATTGTGGTTAACGTTTGGATCATTCGATCCTGCAATAAGTTTTTGATTCTTATTATTAATGTCTGTGTCTGGTGACTTGCCATTCTTCAACTCGTTAAATGAATGATATTTTCCATCCACTTCACCGGCTTTAACGGTATAGTCATAAAATTTAGTACTTCCAGTAATCGGCTCATTTTTAGGAGTATAATAAACCTTAATTGTGCAATCACTTGTGATTATGTTATTATTAAGTTCATCAAGATTTGATATTTTTTCGGAGCTTCCATTTGCAGTAATCTTCTCTGCCCCATTGAAAGTCCAGTTATCAGCTATGTCATAATTGCTTATGCTTTCCCCAGGTGATAATTCCTTTTTGCTTGCATATATCATAGTCTTTGGATTCTGGGTATCATCATAGTATTCGATGGTAACGTTAACCTTCGAATTACCTTTCTGAACAATGACATATTTTGAAAAATGCGGAGCATCAAATACAACTTTTCCTTCTCCATCAACAGCACCCTTCATGTCTTCCGCTACGTTATTATCATCCACATGCAGTACTGCTGCATTCTCGCTGGATGTGATCTCCGGGGTGTCTACGCTGACCTGTACCGGAGTGGTTGGCTGTACTTCGGAACCGTTTACCAGGAATTTGATATCGTAGGAGAAGATATTCTTGATGGAAAACTGTTCTTCGATCGCTTTTTCTTCTACTGCTTTTTCGATTTCCTTTACTTCGTCTTCTGCAGTGATCTCTGTTACGGAAAGCTGTGCGTCTGCGGGAAGTGCTCCTGCTTCTGCGGTTACGTTAACGGTTGTGTTTCCAACAGCCTGGCTCCATGTGAGCTGCTGGTTTTCAGCTTCCGCCTGTGTTGCATCTTCCTCAGGAGTTTCCGCCGTAGCATTTTCTGCTGCGGGAGCTGTCTCCTCGGTCGGTACAGCTGCAGGTTCCTGGGCTGCCGGTGTCTCTGCTGCAGGTGCCTCTGTTGTCGGCTGTTCTGCTGCAGGTGCTTCCGCTGCCGGCTGTTCTGCCGGAGCTGCGACGGTTGCTTCCGGTTCTGCGACCGGTTCTTCGGCGACTTGCTCCACCGGTGCGGTTTGCTCCTCGGCTACTGCCTGGCCTTCATCTGCTGCGTAGGCAGCCACGTCCATGTCATCGGCAACGGCTTCGTCCTGAGTCTGTACTTCCGCTTCCTGTGGGTATTCGGCCTGTCCGGTCTCGGATGCGAATATGAAGCTGCTGTTGCTTATGGCAACGACCATGCAAAGCACCAATGCCAGAAGTCTTTTTTTATTTCTACTTTTCATGGTTTTCTCCCTCCTCTTCATCCAAAGCACTCTCTATCAGTTTTAATAATTCTAAAGCGCTGCGGAACTGCTGCTTTTCTTTTTTTTCCACCCAGGTCACCGAACCCTGCCAGGTGGCATTCTGCCTGTTGTAGATATTTAAGATAAAGGTCTCCGTCTTTTTAGTAGAATCGCTCACAGCTGTTCCACCTCCTTCTGTACTCTGTTTTTATATATGTATTATAATAGACTCACCATTACTAAAAGCATTACACTCATTATATATTTTGTGTTTTTTTTATTTTTGTTGGATTCTGTAACGTTTTGTGATATCGGTGCGGATCCTGTTCCCTGTTGGCGTAATTATGTCCGTCTGCTGGTGATATATGTGGAATCTACTGTATTTCCTTGGATTGGTACGTTTCTCTGGCGGGTTTTTGCCTCATTACTTATATTGTATGTGGAATTTTATGGTTTATGACAGGGTTTTTGAGATCGGTACGGTGGATCCTATTATATATAGAAGAAACTCGTTTTTTATTACTCTTTCATTTTGTTCCGATCTGTGATCGAATTACCCGGATGTGAAATGTAATACTTTTTGATGTTTTCCGCCTGTACAGAAAAAAGCAGGAATCCTTATCTTTTATAAGAGTTCCTGCTTCTGTACTTTTATTTTCTTCCCAGTATGGCATCCATCTCGATGATCAGTTCCAGGACACTGCAGAATTCCATCTCCTGATGTCCTTCTTTCCATGCAAGGATGCCCTGCCAGGTGGCGTTCTGGCGGTATTTGACAAAGATGTGGAAGGTGGCGCAGATGCCGCTTTGTTCCATCAGCTGCTGATATTCCATACTTTTTTCATGTAGTTCCTCCATCGCACGCTTTTCCGAAGTGAACTTCCGAAGGATCACGGAGGATTCCGGAAAACGAATGCTGTCGTAAAAGTCTGCCATGTAACGGATCAGCTGCACGACATTTTCAAAGGACTGTGGCTCCTGGGAATAACCGTGATATAGTCGGCCGGATATCTCGCTGGCATGACTTTCGTCCACACACACCGTGATCAGGTTCGGTGCTGCCAGTACTTCTCCATTCCAAAATTGACTCATGTTTCACACTCCTGTTCCTGTTGCCTATTTCCAGCGAAATTCATTTTTCTGAAAGCTTAATCTTGCATTTGGATTCTCCACGTCTGCGATGGATGATACGTAATATTCCAGATATTTGTTCCAGGATCCATGTTTTTGTGTGAACCGTGCGGCGATACGCCGGAAGATAATGTCACAGTTTTCCTGGCTGGTCCCGACCAGAAGGATCAGGAACTGAGACGGGCTGTATTTGGAAAAGGAATCTCCGCGGCGCAGACTGTTTTTTACTGCCCGGTGCAGTTCCATGGACATCACATCCAGCTTTTCCCGGTTTTCCATCGGATGGCCGTTGCCGTCGGTCAGGGAGCATACCATAAGGAATGCGGACTGTCCGTTTCGCTCGATCAGCCGACGCACCAGCCGGTAGTTATCCCGGAAGCTTGGCAGGCTGCAGTAGAAGGCACCGTCTTCGTACTCCGGTTCTTTCAGGTCTTCCTTGATCTCTCCTGCCGCATGGTATTTTCTTCCCATCCGTTCGCTCATCTCCTGGAACTGGTTCATCATGCGCTCGGATGGTGTGATTCCCAGTTCTTCAAAGAACATTTTTGAAGTCGCATCGTACAGCTGATATGCTTCTTTGTAGCGGTTCATACCCATCAGGGCATCAATTTTTAAGGACTGCCATTCGTCGAACGGATAGATCTCGATGGCATTGTCGGTCAGTTCCAGAATGGTGTCGTATTCGTGCTGTTCTTTTCTGTAGGCACACAGCCGACGGAGTATCTTGGAATATTTGTCTTTGTAACGGACACTGTTCATGATGACCCAGTCTTCTCCGGACTGCATCGGAAGAAGTTCTCCTTTGTACAGCCTGCAGGCCTTCTCCCACAGATTCATCTTCCTGGTTTCGTCTACTTCTTCTTCTCCTTCTCTGACAAGTTCCATAAAGCGTGCCACATCCAGATCTACTTTCATCGGGCTGCGCCAGTAAAAGACACCTTTTTCTTTTACGATATACTCATATTCCGGCAGTCCCGCTTCGATCAGCATCTTGCGCAGACGGAATACTGTCACACGCAGGTTATTGCCCACATTTGCCAGCTCTTCTCTTCCAAAGAGATCGTCAAGCAGCTGTGCTCTGGGGATTCCTGTGCTCCCGCGGTCCTCCACCAGACTGGAATGTAACAGAATCTGCAGTAGTTTTACTGCTTTGGTTGCCGAGTTTCTCTTGAAGGTTATCGGCTGTTCTCCATAGGTTATGGAGAACCTTCCCAACATATTCACTTTGAGTTCCGGTAACTGATTATCCATATGGTTCCCTCCCCTCATCTACTCCTCGTTTTTATCATAGAAAAGTAAATCGCCTCCGGTATGGTATCTCCCGGAAGCGACTTCTCGCTGATTTTATTTTAGTCAGTAATCTCTTCTTTGTCAACGCAAAGCATTACACTTTTTTTACTTTCCACGATTTTCTGATCACCTTCGCCAGTTCTTCCTCACGGATCGGTTTTGCGATATAGTCATCCATTCCTGCTTTGCGGCAGGTTTCCCGGATGTCTGCTGTCGTCTGTGCAGTCATCGCAATGATCGGAATCGATGCCGCATCTTCCCGTTTCAGGCCACGGATACGCTGTGTGGCTTCCATGCCGTCCATCACGGGCATCATCACATCCATCAGGATCGCATCGAAACTGCCGGCAGGGTTTTGGGAAAACAAAGCTACTGCTTCCTGTCCGTTCCATGCTTTTTCTACTTTTGCCCCTGCTTCTTCCAGATAGAACTGTGCGATCTCCATATTGATCTCATTATCCTCTACCAGAAGGATCTTTCGGTCACGGAGGAGATCCGATATATCTCCTCCTACTGTGGTTGTTTCTGAAGCGGCTGTCTCACTGACGGTGAACGGCAGACGGAAGGTAAATGTGGTTCCCTCTCCACGGACGCTCTCCACCTGAATGGTTCCGCCCATCTTTTCTACCAGACCTTTGACGATCGACATTCCAAGTCCGGTTCCCTGATAGCGTGTTCTGGCTCCGTATTGTTCCTGGGTGAACGGCTCAAACAGCTGATTCTTTACAAAGTCCCCGCTCATGCCGATACCGGTATCTGTGATTCTGAATTCGTACCAGGCTGTTTTTCCGTCACAGGATAATTCTTCCACGTCGGTATCCACGGATCCCTGCGGTTTGTTGTATTTGACCGCATTGCTGAACAGGTTCAGCATGATCTGGCGCAGCTGTAACGGGCTTCCTTTCAGTGCTGTGTGCTGTATATTTTTCCGGTGTACCCGGTGTGTAATCTGGTTCTGTTCCAGAATCGGATTCATCAGTACCGCCACTTCCCGCATCAGCACTTCAAGGTCAAACGGTTCATTCTCTTCCTGGATCTGATTGGTTTCCAGTTTGTTCATATCCAGTACATCGTTGACAAGCGCCAGCAGATGATCGGCAGATACCTGTATCTTATCCATACATTCTTCCATCTTCTCCGGGTTGTGTTCATTTTTCCGAAGGATCTCCAGCATCCCCATGATGCCGTTGATCGGTGTACGGATATCATGGCTTATGCGGTTCATGAAGTCTGTCTTGGCTTTGCTTTCTGCATCGGCCTCCTGCACCGCTTTTTGCAGCCGTTCTTTTTCCTCTTCTTCTTTTTTATGGAATTCCGAAGTGTTCTTAAACAGGATAATTCCATGTACAGCACTGCGTTCTTTTCCGGTCTCCCGGTCATACAGCAGTTCCCGGGACATCAAGATCGTCTTCTGAAGCCAGATCATCCTGCCATCCTGTTTTTCTTCCCGGTACTCTACGGTGATCTGTTTATCCCCTTCCCGGAAGCGTTTCAGCAGTTTTTCCGAGGAATCCATGATCCGGTAGCTTTCCAGCGTATCGTCTGTCACCTTCCGGCTCCGTTCTCTGCAGTAGGCATCGTAAGAGCATGGCATCTCCCGGTTGATAATAATGCTTTCACGTTTCACATGGTAGAATGCATTTTCCAGACAGTCATTGGTCAGATCTACGGTATATACCGCTTCCGCTGTTTCCATTAATGCGTCTACATAATTGCTGTTTTCCAGAATAGACTGTTTCATCTGCTCGTAATAGCGGATCAGTTCCTGTTTTTCATCCACCAGGTTCTGGCTGCTGTCCCGGAAGTTTTCCTGTCCCAGGATAAAATGGTGTAGTCTGCCATCTTCTGTGGCATCCAGAAATCTCAGGATCACTCTTCCCCGGTGAACCACATTCTCTCTTTTGTAACGATAGGGGATCTCCAGCTGGGGATTGTCCTTTGTCAGCTGCTGTTCCAGGGAGGTAAGCTGTAAGGTCTCCCAGAATTCTTTTCTCACCCGGTCGGTTGCCAGTTCTTCCACGATCTGTTCCACCGCCCCGGAATAACTACCGTCTTCCGCGAGAAAGTAGCCGGTGCTTGACCGCAGGATCGCATACTGATCCATCAGGGCATCACAGTACAGACAGTCCGAAAAATGGTATTTTTCTTTTTTGATCCATTCCAGCAGTTCATAGGCTTTCTGCTGTTTTTGTGTTGCTTCTTCGATCTTTGCCCTGTTTTTGTCCACGTACATGTTTTTATCCGCCAGCCGGAACAGTTCCCGGAGGGTGGAACCGGCAAAGTCCAGGGAGATTGCGTACCCTGCCGCATAGCTGATCGGCATCTCCGGGTGTTTTGCGGAGTAGTTTTCCATCTGTGTGCGGATCTTTTTTAAGGTTTCCCGCATCTTCGAGTGGTCAGTCTTTTGAAAAATCGCGATGAATTCGTCTCCTCCGTCCCTGCCGACAAAGTTTTCCGGATCTACCGCGAGGCGAAGCTGTTCGGCAAAGGAACGGATATATTCGTCTCCCTTGTCATGTCCCAGATTGTTATTGATGACCCGCAGGTTATTCAGATCAAACACACAGACGGCTGTACTCTCTTCTTCTCCGAGAGGGGTGGGATCGCTCAGGATCTCTTCGCATTTGTTTTTGTTCGGCAGTCCTGTGGATTCATCCAGATAGATTTTCTTTCGCAGGATCCTGTTTTGTGCCGCACAGCGGAGTGCCCGAAGCAGTTCCACACCGATCAGAAGTACCAGGCAGACAATATCTGCAACTACAATCTTTTCAAGATGATTCAATGCAGTCGCTCTTTTTTGTGAATATCGTTCCGCAATGCCGGTTACCTCATCACACATCCGGAAAAACTTCTCGCTCATATTGATGATTTCTGTCTGTTCATAGCCTTTTTGCCGTACTTTCGAGATTTCTTCTTTTAATTCCGTAAAGTAAGCTGCAAGTTCATCCATTTTTCCCTGGAATTCTGTATCCTCCAGCCGTACCAGATCCAGTTCGTCACTTCCGAAACGAAGTCCGTTGATGATCGCTTCCACAGTCGCTATCATCTCGTCATCCGGCTCCTTTGACATTTCCAGTTTGATCACCCGCTGGGTTTCTCCGCGAACCAGTCCGGCGTAGTTTACGACCCTTGCCGTTCCCTGGAGGTCACTGACCAGCGACATGATACCGAAAAACAAAATAATCAGTATTATCGTGAGTACCGTCATCCCTACCCGAAGGATATAGGCTACTCGTTTTTCTCTTTTCTTCATCCATGTTTACCCCATATATGATTTATATTCCTGTGCTCTATTCTACCTGATTTTACCGGAAACTGCAATGTGAACAGTAACCTTGGAATAATTTCTTGACATTTCTTTTCTGTCTTCTTATAATTACCGTTGATAATTACCAATAGTAATCATTAAAGGAGTATCACAATGAACGTTGAACTTATGAAACGTATGATGGATGCCTGTTATCTGGCGCAGCGGGTCCGGGGGATGCTTCCGCCTCTGCCGGCGGGGGTGACTCCTGCGTATATTCATTATCTGGATATTATTGAGATGCTGGAGAAGCAGGGTGTCCGGGCAAAGATATCGGACATCAGCGATGCGCTGGATCTGCCGAGACCCGGTGTGACACGAACGGTGAAAGCGATGGAGGCCAAAGGCTATCTGAAAAAGGCTGCCTCTTCCGAAGACGGTCGTATCACCTATCTTTCTCTTACAGAAGCCGGTAGGGAACTGTCCCGTATCTACAACGAACAGTTTTTTACCACTCTCACCTCTTTTATGGAAGATATCCCGGAAGAAGATGTGAAATGTACGATCCGCACCATCGATGCGGTACATCAGATTATGTGTGAAAGGAGACCTGACCTTGACAAATGCAAAAAATGATTTTACACAGGGTAGTATTCTGAAAAAGCTTGCCCTCTTTATGCTTCCGATCCTGGGAGCACTGGTATTACAGGCTGCGTATGGAGCCGTTGACTTACTGGTAGTGGGAAGATTCGGTTCCACCTCCGGACTTTCCGCAGTTTCCACAGGAAGCCAGGTACTAAATCTCGTTACTTTTGTCGTGATTCAGTTTGCTACTGCGATCACTATTCTCATCGCCCGTTATCTGGGTGAAAAAAGGCCGGAACGGATCGGTTCTGTGATCGGTGGCGGAGTTATCGTTTTTGCGGCAGTTTCTATTGTTTTATTTTTCCTGATGGTTGTTTTTGCACATCCCATCGCCGTACTTATGCAGGCCCCTGCAGAAGCTGTGGATCTGACCACTAGTTATGTGCGTATCTGCGGAAGCGGTATTTTCTTCATCGTCGCCTATAATCTGATGGCTGCGATCTTCCGTGGTCTGGGGGACAGTAAGTCACCGCTGCTCTTTGTTCTTGTTGCCTGTATCGTCAATATCGGCGGGGGTCTGATCTTCGTTGCCGGGCTCCCTCTGTGTGTTGCCCGGGCGGACCTCTCCCCCCCTTTTTTACACGCGGGCACGCTGGGTGGTGTGGGTTGTTTTTTTTTTAAGCAGGAAAAGACCGGTAT
>OBLO01003428.1_pt1 | contig 11376 bp, 10 predicted proteins | sample 1519401 | NCBI WGS metagenome assembly OBLO01 (sample SAMEA2602897, study PRJEB22501) | metagenome | reverse complement strand
TAATCGTACAAATAAAAAAACGAATAATTCCGATGTTCTGACTAACAGAATATCGAAACTGTTCGTTTTTTGTATGATTTTTATGCAACTCTCTTAGATTTCATTTTTTGAAATCCTTGTAGAGACAAGCACAGATCTATCTCGCTTAAAGTAATATGACATTACAATTTTTCAGGAACAGCTGTAAGTAATTCTTGAATAGCTGCTTGGTTGCTTCCTCCAGCCATAGCCATGTCTGGTTTACCACCACCACGACCATTTACGATTGGAGCAAGTTCCTTGATTAAATTGCCAGCATGAATATCTTTTGTCTTGCTAGCCACAAGGACATTCACTTTCTCACCAATGGCTGCCACAAGTACAAGAACGTCTGAATAGTCTTTTTGTTTCCAAGTGTCTGCAAAAGTGTGTAGAGCACCCGCATCAGATACAGAAACTTGGCTGGCAATAAAGCTGTGTCCATTAGCTTCCTGAACATTCTTGAAGACTTCACCTGAAGCAGCTGCTGCTGCTTTTTCTTTCAGTTCAGCATTTTCTTTTTGCAATTGGCGAAGTTGTTCTTGCAAGGCTTCAACCTTACGCGAAACTTCTTTCATTTGTGGGACTTTCAGTGTCGTTGCAATAGCTTTCAAAGCATCTTCTTCCTCACGGTAAGCTTCAAATGCTTCTTTGCTCGTCACAGCGAGGATACGACGAGTTCCTGAGCCGATTCCTTCTTCTTTGACAATCTTGAAAAGACCAATTTCAGAAGTATTCTTCATGTGAGTACCACCACACAGCTCAATAGAGTAATCTCCAATTGTCACCACACGAACTTCTTTGCCGTATTTTTCACCAAAGAGAGCCATTGCTCCCATTTCTTTAGCCGTATCAATGTCTGTTTCAATCGTTTTGATGTCAATTGCTTCCCAGATTTTTTCATTGACTTCTTGCTCAATACGACGTAGTTCTTCTGCTGTAACTGCTTGGAAATGAGTGAAGTCAAAGCGAAGAAATTCTACTTCATTAAGAGAGCCTGCTTGCGTTGCGTGTTTACCTAAAACATTATGAAGAGCCGCATGAAGTAAGTGTGTCGCTGTGTGATTTTTCATAACACGGTGACGACGATTGTGGTCAATTTCAAGCTTATATTCTTGGTTTAGCGTGAGTGGTGCTACCACTTCTACCGTATGGAGCGGTTGTCCATTTGGGGCTTTTTGAACATCTACAACTTGGGCAATGAGTTGACCTTCAGAGTCAAAAATGTGTCCATGGTCTGCCACTTGTCCCCCCATTTCAGCATAAAATGGTGTCTCTGAAAAAACAAGGTAAGCCTTCCCAGTTGAAACTTCTTCAACTTCTTCGTCAGCTGCCACAATCGCAACCAACTTCGCAGATAAAGCCTCTTTTTCATAGTTAAAGTGGCTTTCAGCTGTAATGTTTTGCAAGGTTTCATTTTGCATGCCCATAGAGCCACCTTTAACAACACTAGCCCGTGCGCGTTCTTGCTGCTCTTTCATAGCAACTTCAAAGCCTTCGCGGTCTACTGTCATACCAGCTTCTTCAGCAATTTCTTCGGTCAATTCTACTGGGAAACCATAGGTGTCGTACAGTTTAAAGACATCCGTTCCTGAAATAACAGACTGTCCTTTTGCCTTTAACTCTTCTACAATGCTTTGTGCAAAGTGTTGACCTGAATGAAGCGTGCGAGCAAAGGATTCTTCTTCACTTTTGATGATTTTTTCGATAAAATCTTGCTTTTCAAGCACTTCTGGATAATAGCTTTCCATAATCTTTCCAACAGTTGGAACGAGTTTATAAAGGAAAGGCTCATTGATCCCTAATTTTTGACCATGCATCGAAGCACGACGGAGCAAACGACGCAGAACATAGCCCCGTCCTTCATTTCCTGGAAGTGCGCCGTCCCCAATAGCAAATGACAGAGAGCGGATATGGTCTGCAATGACCTTAAAGCTCATATTGTCACCGTCTGGATTGTAATTCTTACCAGATAATTTCTCTACTTCACGAATAATCGGCATAAAGAGGTCTGTTTCAAAATTTGTTTTTGCCCCTTGGATGACAGCCACTAAACGCTCTAAGCCTGCACCCGTATCAATATTTTTGTGAGGCAACTCCTTGTATTCACTTCGTGGAACAGCTGGATCAGCATTGAATTGGGACAAAACAATATTCCAAATTTCAATATAACGATCATTTTCAATATCTTCTGCAAGCAAACGAAGCCCTAGATGTTCAGGGTCAAATGCTTCCCCGCGGTCAAAGAAGATTTCTGTATCGGGCCCAGAAGGTCCTGCCCCAATTTCCCAGAAATTGTCTTCAATTGGAATCAAATGGCTTGGATCGACACCAACTGAAATCCAACGATTATAAGAATCATGATCATCTGGATAGTAAGTCATGTAGAGCTTGTCTTTTGGAAAATCAAACCAGTCAGGACTAGTCAAGAGCTCAAAAGCCCATTCAATCGCTTCATCACGGAAATAATCACCAATAGAAAAATTCCCCAGCATTTCAAACATGGTATGATGACGTGCTGTTTTTCCGACATTTTCAATGTCATTCGTCCGAATCGCTTTCTGCGCATTGGTAATCCGTGGATTTTCTGGAATAATGGTCCCGTCGAAATATTTCTTTAATGTTGCTACGCCAGAGTTAATCCAGAGTAGGGTCGGGTCATTGACTGGTACTAGACTAACAGACGGTTCGACAGCATGACCTTTTGAGGCCCAAAAATCTAGCCACATTTGGCGTACTTGAGCACTTGATAATTGTTTCATTTTCTTCTCCTTAAAACATTTCTCTAACTGATTTTTCTATTGCCCATGTGAGTTTTAAGAACTACTTTCAAGAGCTTCTACATAGTCAATAGCCACACACAATGAAATCACTAAATCCGCATAGGCATCTTCATAAACTACAACTTGATAAGTGGACATCAGGTGCAAGAGTTCTTTTGAAATCTCTGCAATCACTTGTCCCTGCGCATCCAGCAGACGAAATTCCAAATCCCAGATATTCCCCTCGATGCGCAGACCTAAGTTGTCAAATTCATATTTATCTCGTAAAAAAGTGAATTTTTTACGGATATAAAAACTCGAACCATTGCGCAATTGAATTTCAAATTGAGGTAAGACTGTTAGCACAGTCTTTTGAATTTGGCTGACTACTTCACCCTTGTCATCATAAATCGTAAAGGTTTTGGGAATTTTTAAAAAGCTCCCCTCCACTTGATACTCAATGTTTCCACGATCGTCTTTGATGTCAAACTTCTCACCACCAAAGCGAAATTTTTGTTTTACAAGATAGGTCTTCATGACGATTCCTCGCAAAAAGACAAGTCCACTAGACGAAGGGCGAAAAACCGCGGTACCACCTTCATTCAATGAACTTGTCATTCTCATTATGTATGCAATTTTTTCTCTGAGTAGCATGATTTTAGCTCTCACATGGCTTGCAGCACCGCCAATTCTCTGGGCTAAGAGATCAAAAATCAATTCTCAATAGATTTATTATACTCACTTATGAGCTTTTCGTCAACTTATTTTGATGAAGATGACGAACTAGATGTTGATTTGCTATCTGACTTGACATATTGTGAGAATAGACTTTGGAAAGCTTGATCTTTCACTTTAATATTGGCTGCTTGTAATTCTTTGGCAACAATTTTTTGGATAAAGGTTCGATCATTTTGCTTTTGTGTCAAGATAACATTTTTCAGTTGTTTCTTGTAGTCTTTCCAATTCGCTGATTTTTCAGACTTACTATTTAGTTTCACAATATAATAACTTGAAGAATAAGTTGATGATTTAACGGTGATAACATCCGAAATACCGTTTGCTTCAAGGGCAAAAGCCGCTTTTTTAACAGCATCTGGGATATCTGTCGAAGCTGAGTCAAACTTCACTTCCCCACCCTTATCTTTGGTCTTGGTATCCGTAGAATTTTCCTTAGCAATTTGTCCGAAATCAGCACCTTCAGCTTTGGCTTTCTCCAGCACTTCCTTTGCCTTGTCTTGACTGTCAACTTTGATGATTTGAGCAGTCACTTCTGGTGTATAAGATTCATATGCTTTTTTATAATTTGCATCTGTCAATTCTTTTTCAGCTGCTTTTTTGACAGCATATTCGACCAATTTATTGGTTCTGATTTGTTCACGATAAGTATCTTCCGTCAATCCTGCTCTTGCCAATACTTGTTGGAAAGCAGTTCCGTAAGTGCTCTTACTCTTATTGAACGTTTCATTGACTTCTTTTTCTGTAACATGTTTACCATAGCTCTTTTCAAAAACTTCTTGAATGGTCATATTGAGAAGTACTTGTTGAGCGGCTGCATTATTTTTCACTTTGTTATAGAAATCATTGACAGTGATTGTATTTCCTTTCATTGTGATAATATCTTTACCACCAGCTTGCGAGCACGCCGCTAATGTTACAACTGACAAAAGCGTAATAGCTCCTGCTAGAATTTTTTTCTTCATTATGAAAACTCCTTTTTTTAATTCACTTTCTTATTGTACCATAAAATAGATTTAATATCTTAAATTTTCCTAAAAACTGTGAAAGTTTAGGAAAATATTAAGAATCTCATTCTTTTCTAATCATCAGAATGCCGTCACCAAGAGGCAACAAAGTTGCAGTCAAGTCAGGTTGATCTAGCGTTTTATCAAATAATTGGTGCAACCCTCGATAAATCGTTCGTTGACCTCGACGCACTTCCTTAATGTCTTTCACTATATCACCACCCTGAAAAACATCATCTATGATGATAATCCCTCCTGAAGCAAGGCGCTTCAGAACTTCCGGCAGAAAGACAACGTATTTGGACTTAGCAGAGTCCATAAAGACAAAGTCATAGCAATCTTTCAAACTAGGAAGAATATCCATTGCGTCACCTTCTAGCAATGTAATTTGCTTGCGCTTATCAAACTTAGCAAAGTTCGCTTTAGCAAAAGCAATCATTTCTGGATTGCGATCAATCGTTGTAATTTGAGCCTGCGGTGCATGTTCTGCCATTAAAAGAGCTGAAAAGCCAATGGCTGTTCCAATTTCCAAAATCTTTTCTGGCTGTAAAGTTTCTAATAGAAAACGAAAATAGGCAACTGTTTCATGAGGAATAATGGGAATATTTTCTGCATGAGCAAAAGTTTCGAGCTCTTTTAAAGAGCCCGAAACTTGTTTTTGCCGTGTCCGCATAAAATCGACGATTTCTTTTTTGACAACGGGACGACGCATATTGTGATTAGCATTTTTACTATAGGATTGGACCATTTTATGCCAGTCCTAACTTTTCTACGAGTGCTTCAAATTCATCAAGACGACGCTCAAAGACTGCAAAGGCAGCATTGAGATAGTCTTCTTTTTCCATATCTACACCAGCTTTTTTAATGACATTTAGCGGATAATCAGAATTTCCTGCTTTCAAGTAGTTGAGATACTTCTCTTTATCTTCTTGCGTTCCGTTAACAATCTTATCAGCTAAGGCAGAAGCAGCTGAGAAACCGGTTGAGTATTGGAAAACATAGTAATCATAGTAGAAATGCGGAATCCGTGCCCATTCGTATTGAATTTGTGGGTTGTCCTCTTTCGTCAAACCATAATATTTTTCATTCAAATCTGCGTACAAATCATTCAAAAATTCACTCGTCAAGACTTGACCTTCTTGGTCAGCTTTGTGAATGGCATGTTCAAACTCGGCAAACTGAGTTTGGCGGAAAACAGTTCCACGGAAACCGTCCAAGAAATGATTCAGAATCGCAAAGCGGGTTTGATCGTCATCTACTTCTTCCAATAATTTCTCCGTAAGGATATTTTCATTGGTCGTAGAAGCAATCTCAGCTAAGAAAATAGAATAATCTCCGTAAACGTACGGCTGATTTTCACGAGTGTAGCTGGAATGCATGCTGTGACCAGTTTCATGAACCAGCGTAAAAAGATTGTCCAACGTATCTTGCCAGTTGAGCAACATAAAAGCATTGGTATCGTAAGAACCACCAGAATAAGCCCCAGAGCGCTTGCCTTGGTTTTCATAAACATCAATCCAACGATCTGAAAAGGCTTCTTTTACTCGACTTAGATAATCTTCTCCAAGGATAGCTAAGACTTCTTCTGCTTTCGTCAAGGCTTCCTCATAAGTAAATTTGTAATCTGCTTCTGACAATGGTGTATAGAGGTCGTACATTTTCAAATCAGAAAGACCTAAAATCTTTGCACGTAGCGCAATATAGCGATGTAAGAGTGGCAAATGTTTGTTGACCGCAGACACTAAGCTATCATAAACACTTTCTGGAATAAAGTTAGCAGACAAGGCAGCTTCACGCGCAGAAGAAAAATTACGAACTTTGGCATTGTAATTATGAACTTTAACATTCGTTTGGAGTGTCTTAGCATAAGTGTGTTGGTATTGCTCATAGACGCTGTAAAGCGCTTCATAAGCTTCCTTGCGGACTGTACGATTTTTCGACTCCACTAGACTGATGTAATTTCCGTGCGTCAATTGTACTTCATTTCCTTCTTCGTCGTGTACGGTTGGAAAGACAATATCGGCATTGTCCAAGATTCCAAAAGTATCACCCGCAGCACTAAAAATTTCACTAGCACCTGCCAACAATTCTTCCTCACGCTGAGAAAGGATATGAGGTTTCTTTTGCAGTAGCTTATCAAAGAAGTGCTGATAGATTTGCAATTCAGGCTTTTCAGTTAAGAAAGTCTGATATTGCTCGTCTGTGATTGCCATAAATTCTGGTTCATAGAAAGCAAAGGCCTGTCCGAATTCACTATAAATAGCCATACCCTTGGCTTGGTATTCTTGGTATTTTGCCACGCGCGTATCTTGGTCATTTTTCATGTGAGCATAGGAATAGAGCTTTTCTATGCGACGCATTAAGTCCAATTGGATTTCTGTTGTTTTTAAAAGGCTATCAGCCGAATCCAAAAGATGACCTGCTAAGCTGCTGGCTCCTTTTAATTCTTTTGAAACTTGACTTAACTCTGCCTCAAAAGCTTCATCTGTTGGGAAAATCGTTGTTAGGTCCCAAGTGTATTTTTCTTCAATTTCATTTCTTTGTTTTGCCATAAAATTTCCTCCGTCCTTCCTATTCTATCATAAATATTGCCAAAAATCTTTGCATAAAAAGCTGGGGGATAGAGAATTTGGAGATTTTTATTTTTTTCATAATAAGCTGAAAATTGTTGGTAATAAGGTGTGAGGTCTTGAAAAATCTGACAAAAAGAGCTGGCACGAACAGGCTGAACCTGCGGATAAAAGTCACTAGCCGTTTTAGTCAATAAATTATCACCCGCTTGATACAATTCTGCCTGTAATTTCATCCATTTAGGTTGTTGATAATAGAGCTGTTGACGAACATAACGGCAAATATTTTTATCCTCTTTTGCTAAAAAACTGGTCATCTCCTGCCGTTGAAAGGGCGTTCGCAGAACAGTCAAAAGGCTGCCCTGACCAAAAGGAAAAGACTGGACCTTATATTGAGCTCGACCATGCAAATCTTCGTGAATCAGATACTTGAGCCGAATCTCCTGCTTTTTATCATCCAATTCCCACAGATAAAAGCCCATATTTTGACTGAAATAAAGAAAATCTTTTTGTAAATTAGTTAAAGAATCTTTCAGCCAAAGTTTCTTTCCTAATAGCCAAAGAACATGATAACCGTGCTGATGATAACTGTCCGTACGCTCTTTTAAGCGCTTTTGACTCAGCGAACTGCATTGAACTTCAAGCGCAATCTGTTTCTCTACTAACAGATCTGCAATTTGTTGCAATTTAGGTAAATACGCTTCCACTTGAACTGCATGATTAGACTTTCTGGCCCAAGTAAACAAGGCAGCTTTCAAATTCAGGTGTTCTGCGCTTTCATTTTCCGTATAAAAATGACAGTCTTTTAAAGAAATATGAGCAAAATGCGGTCGCATGACTCTTCCTTTTTTAAAACGGACCGCCTCCAAACAAGCTGGACAGAGAAATTTATCCAGCGGATTTACCGTATCTTCCACAGCATTTAGTAGGTTCCCATTTTCCTGACAAGCTATTAGCATAAATTATTTTCCCCTTTTACTGAAATTATTCGCAAAAAAGAGAAACTTCCGAAAAAGTTTCTCAAATCTTTTATAAGGGGAAACAAATTTATTGAATCGCTTCAGCACCGTTCATTTCTTCTTTGTACAACTTAGTATCATACATCTTAATAAATGGATACCAAATTACAAAGGCAGCCAGAGCACAGATAAGTGCAACCACAAAGGCACCAATATTACCACCTGAACCAACGTATACTCCAATACCAATAGGTGTTGGCCATGGTGTTTGGGCAATCGCTTTACCAGCTAGTCCAAGTTGAACAGACCAGTAACCAATCGAAGCAGAGACGATGGGAGCCAAAATAAATGGAACGGTCAATATTGGATTATATACAAGTCGAAGTAAGGATTATTTTCCCGATGGGAGTCAATAGCAAAGGACATATAGTAGCTAAAGCCAATATAGTCAACAGTGCCCGCCAGCAAATCTTCCTGATCCTGCTTGCTAAAGTCCACCTTGATTCCCTTTCTTTCCCAGTATTTGAGAATATGCTCAGGATATCGACCAAAGACATGCACGTCTGTAAAGTAATAACGCTTCTGCATAGCTTTCATAGCCATAAGAATATCCTTTGGATTACAAGTAGCCGGATAAATAGGGCACATGGCAATCATGCAACCGATTTGGAAGTCAGGATTGATTTCGTGACCAACCTTAACTGCACGCGCAGAAACTACTAACTCATAGTGAGCAGCCTGATACATGATTGCTTCGCGATCATCGCCTTCTTTATAAACAATCCCGGAGTTGGTGAAGGGAGCAAAATCTTCCTGATAATTAGCTTGGTTGTTGATTTCATTGAAAGTCATCCAGTATTTGACTTTATCCTTATAACGCTCAAAAACAACTTCTGCAAAGCGTACAAAGAAGTCAATCACTTTACGGTTTTTCCAGCCACCATACTCAGTTACCAAATGATAAGGCATTTCAAAGTGAGACAAAGTGATAACAGGCTCAATACCATACTTGAGGCATTCGTCAAAAAGGTCATCATAAAATTGCAGACCAGCTTCATTAGGCTCTATTTCATCTCCTTTAGGGAAAATCCGCGTCCAGGCAATAGAAGTCCGGAAACACTTGAAGCCCATCTCTGCAAAAAGAGCAATATCTCCCTTGTAACGATGATAAAAATCAATGGCCTCATGGTTAGGATAGTACTTGCCTTCTAGGACCCCTGGGGTAATTTCCCGAGGCACTCCGTGACGAGTTGCGGTCATAACATCCGCCACACTGATACCTTTTCCACCTTCCTACCAGCCACCTTCCAGTTGATGTGCCGCAACAGCTCCACCCCAGAGAAATCCATCTTTAAAAGTTGACATATCTAAAGTCCTCCTGATTTTGATATTTTCATTATACATCTAAGAAAGCGCTTTTAAAATCTATATTTTTGCCACAATAATGCGGAAAAATGATAGATTCGTATTTATAGGTAGACTTTAATAAACGGAACTTCCCTTGATTTAATATCACCTTTTACTATTAGACTATCATTTTTAACTATCTATCGAGCTATTGATTCCATTATCTGTACATGCCTCTTTTCATTCAAACATCAAAAGTAACAAAGTACTTAATAAAGGGGCTGGAAAAAATCCAGTCCCTTTATACTTCTCTTAACCAAACAATTTCTGATTTGACTTGTTTGGTACTTTCAAAAAGAAAGCTAAAACAAGCACTAGAACCATTACACCAGCTAAGAAAAAACTCATCATTTCATAGCCAGATTTATCAATAATATCTCCTGCAATATTTTGAATAAGAATGGTTCCCAAATTGCGCGCTGTCTGCACCAAAGCAATAGCTGTGACCAAATAATTCTCATCTACTATGTTAGCGACAATCTTCAAAGTCACCATAATCAACAACATACCTGTAGCATGCTTTGACATTAAAGTTAAGAGAATCTTGGAAGTAAGCCCCAAATCCAATCCATAAATCACATACTGTAAAAGCAAAATTCCCAAAGGAATATAGAGCAATTTTTTAATTGGAACCTTATCCATAAAAAGATAAGAAAAGAAAATCAATGGCGACTCGCAAATTACAGAAATAGCTACCACAGTTGTCGCCATATTAACACTTAAACCGCTATGCTCTAGCATAGAAGGGATATATGTATGCCCTGTATTTCCAACTCCAGAATAGAGTGCCACGATAAGAAGATAAAACAAATATGTTTTGTTTTTGAAAATTTTCCCAATAGAAGAGTCATTTTTCATTTGTGTGGCTTTTTTTGAACCTTGATTATGTTTTGGGTCAATCCCAAATACCCCAAGAATACTCACACACATCATACCGATAAACACGATGAAAATTGCTTGCGGTGAGATGAATTTATAAATCAATCCTGCTAATTGTGAGCCCATTGCATAACCAAAAGTACCCCAGATACGGATTTTCCCATAAGTATAAGGGCTTCTAGCAGCCAACACATCCATAACAGGATTGACTCCATTGACCAACATTAAAACAGCACTATACCAGACTGTCAACAATAAAAGATTATTGGCTTGCATAAAAAAGATTGCTCCCAAAATAATCAGAAGAAAACTATAAATGGTCACTTTTTTAATGCCAATCTTATCGTTTAAAATCCCCATGAGTGGCTGAACAATCATAGAAGAAAAGAATGAGGCAGAGACAACAAGTGAAACTTGACTAGCTGAGTACCCCTTATCCAACATATAAACAGAAATTAAAGTTGAAAACAATGAGTACGATAAAAAATAAAAATTATACATTAAAAAATAAGCGAAATAGCTATTCTGAAATTTCCTAAACATGATTTTCCTTCTCCCTAAAAAGGTGACAAAGCTCGATTGGATAAATCAATCGAGCTTTCTATTTTGCAATGAGTGATTAACGTTTCTGACGACGAGATAGCTGTGTATCGTTAGTTGTACGCTGTTTTCTTCTTTGCTTACGTTTCGTTGCTTCAAAAACGACAATGAGCAAAAGAATGAGCAACGGAACTGCGACCAGAATGTGATAATCTAAAAAGAATCGCTTCAAACTTTTTCCACTAGACTTTGCTGTTGCAGTTTTTACAGTTGACTTAGCTGTACTGTTTTTAGTTGTTCTTCCTTTTTCTGTAACATGTTCTCCGTTCGAAATGAGCGAAGAAAGTTGTTCCAAACCATTCTCGTTTTTCAATACTCCATTTTCCACAACCGTTTTTGCTGCAGTTCCTTTTTTCACTGTGGCATAGAAATCTTTTGATAATTTATAGGTCTTTCCATTGATTTTTCGCTCACCAGCATTAAAAACTTTTTTATATTC
>OBLO01003410.1_pt1 | contig 11421 bp, 10 predicted proteins | sample 1519401 | NCBI WGS metagenome assembly OBLO01 (sample SAMEA2602897, study PRJEB22501) | metagenome | reverse complement strand
CTTGCATCCGGTTGGACATGCACCAAAGCCAGTAAGCCGTAACCTTCACGGAAACACGCTCACCGCGGGCGGGCGTGGTGCGTCCGAAGCGGGGCAAAATAACCCTGGGCGCCGATGCCGACGGGAGTCAGATAGACAACGGGGGGGCGGGTGCCGCGGCAAAAGGCAGCGGGGTACGTATTCCCGTACCGCCGATGGTCCGCCTCGACGTATCGCCGGACGTGGTCTTTGAAGCCACGCCGAGCCTGTTTACTCTCGATGGCAACGTGGATGTGCCGTGGGCGCGTATCGTGGTACATGACCTGCCGGAAAGCGCGGTTGGGGTTTCCAGCGATATGGTTATGCTTAACAACAATCTGCAGCCGGAGAAACCGCAGACCGCCGGTATTCCGATCAACAGCAACCTGAACATCCACGTCGGTAACAACGTGCGTCTTGACGCCTTTGGTCTGAAAGCGCGTCTGACGGGCGATCTGAAAGTGGTGCAGGATAAGCAAGGTCTGGGGCTTAACGGGCAAATTAATATCCCGAGCGGTCGCTTCCACGCCTATGGTCAGGATCTGATTGTGCGTAAGGGCGAGCTGTTGTTCTCCGGTCCGCCGGATCAGCCGTTGCTCAACATCGAAGCGATTCGTAACCCAGATGCCACCGAAGACGACGTGATCGCTGGCGTTCGCGTCACCGGTACCGCCGATGAACCGAAGGCGGAGATCTTCTCCGACCCGGCAATGTCGCAGCAAATGGCGCTTTCCTACCTGCTACGTGGACAAGGGCTGGATAGCGAACAGAGCGATAGCGCAGCGATGACTTCAATGCTTATTGGTCTGGGGGTTGCACAAAGTGGTCAGGTTGTGGGTAAAATCGGGGAGACATTTGGCGTAAGCAATCTGGCACTGGACACGCAAGGGGTGGGCGACTCATCTCAGGTGGTTGTCAGCGGATACGTACTGCCAGGTCTGCAGGTGAAATATGGTGTGGGTATATTTGACTCCTTAGCGACACTCACGCTACGTTATCGTCTGATGCCTAAGCTATATCTGGAAGCAGTGTCTGGCGTAGATCAGGCACTTGATTTGCTCTATCAGTTCGAGTTTTAGCAATGCGAATATTTGTCTACGGCAGTTTACGAACCAAACAAGGCAACAGCCACTGGATGACCAATGCCCTGTTGCTGGGAAATTTCAGTATCGATAACTACCAGTTGTACAGCCTGGGCCACTATCCAGGCGCGGTTCCGGGAAATGGAACAGTACACGGGGAAGTTTATCGTATTGATAACGCCACGCTGGCAGAGCTTGACGCTCTGCGTACCCGCGGCGGTGAATACGCACGCCAGTTAATTCAAACGCCGTACGGAAGTGCATGGATGTACGTGTACCAACGTCCGGTTGATGGCTTAACGCTGATTGAAAGCGGTAACTGGTTAGACAGAGACCAGTACTGATATATCGTCTACCAGAATAAACAACGCCGCCTTCGGGTGGCGTTGTTTATTAAAGGCTTAAAACTCCACGCGCGCGCCGAGGTTATAGCGGCGTCCTTCCACCTGCGCGGATTCATTCCATGCAGTCGTCAGTTTCGGATCTTCATCCAGCACGTTGTAGATCCCTGCCATCAGCTGCGTGTGCTTATTGAGCTTATAACGTACGCCTACGTCGACCATCGTGTAGTCATCGTACTTATAGTTATTGCCGCTGTTGCGGTTACTGCTGCGGTAATTCACCGTACTCCATACGTCCAGACTCTGCGTTGCCGCCCAGCTCAGCGACAGGTTCGCCATATGGCGCGGGTAATCGTTGAGCGCGTAGCCTTTGTTTACGCCGCTTTTCTGTTCGCTATGGTTCCAGGTGTAGTTAGCGTTGGCTTTTACATCGGCGCTAATCTGCCAGTCGGCATTCAGTTCTATGCCGTACACGTCCGCCTTGCTGACGTTGAAGTATTTACTGACGGAGTCCGCCTTGTAGCCATTCACGGAGCACTGATTCGTCGATGTGGTTTCGCAAATGGTTTGTTCAGCAATTTTGTCTTTGAACTGCGTATAGAAGACGGTGCTATCCAGTGACAGCGCATTCCCCGTCCAGTAGAGGCCCAGCTCAGAGTTAACGCTTTGTTCTGGTTTCAGATCGTCGTTACCGACGGTCAGGAAGGGATAAGGTACAGTCGAGCCGTATGGGGTGACAAAGTCGCTGGATGTCGCACGCAGCTCAGGTTTTTTATAACCTGCGGAAACGCCGCCCTTCAGCGCCCAGTCATTGCTGAAGGCCCAGTTACCGTACATTTTCGGCGTAATATGTGTGCCAAAGTTATCATCCTGGTCCATACGCGCTGATGTGGTCAGGATGAAGTCGTCAATGCTCCAGCCGTCTTCAGCAAACAATGCCCAACCGTTACGGCTGATTTTTGTCACTGGCTCAGATCCGGGCAGCGTTTTGTTGGCCACATCAAAGCGGTCATTCAGCTCTTCGCGGGTGAAATTCGCCCCAACGGTCAGTTTATGGTTGTCGAGCGTGAAGGTGGTTTGCGAATTGGCGACGTAGTTCTCCATCTGCACATACTGCGGCGACTGGCTGTCATAAACGTACTTCGAACGGCCTTTTTCATAGTTTATGTAGTTGGTCGTTGCGATGGTGTCGTCGGCATACCAGCCGGTATGCGTTAGGGTGGCGGCGTTACGATCGAACAGCCATGACCACGGCGCGCCGCGCTTCTGGGTACGGTTTTTCTCCTGCTCACCGGTGACCACATTGAGATCGAACAGGTTATTTTCGCTAGCGGCCAGGCCCAGCGTCATATCAACGGATTTACGGTTGTGTTTGCCGAAATAGTTATTGCGATCGTCATCGCGACGGTCGAGCCAGTCGGCCGCTACGCTAAGGCCGAGAACATCGGGCACAATCGGCCCCATGGTAAACAGATTCATCTGGCTGGTATTACCCAAATACTGGTGTTCCTGAAGCCAGGTATTGGCGGCAATTGCCGTCGTCCACTCTTTTGCGCCATACGGTTTTTTGGTAATCACGTTGACCACACCGCCGATGGCATCTGATCCGTACAGCGAGGACATGGGCCCGCGGATAACTTCGATACGCTCAATGGCCTCCATCGGCGGTAAGAAGTTGGCTTCAGTACCGATGTCATGTCCGTAAGGGCGAGATTCACCGGTATTTTGTTTGACGCTGTTGACCATAAACGCGGTATAGGACGGGTCCATGCCGCGGATCATAATGCTGCCAGCGTTCATACCGCTGCTGTTGGTGACCGAGACGCCAGGAAGGTTTTTAATCGCTTCACCAATGCTACGGTCCGGCTGAATATCCAGCGTTTTACGATCGATAACGGAAATGGTGGCCGGCGCTTCGCGCTTTTGCTGCGAGAACCCGGATGCGGTGATCACCATTTCATCTTCGCTATTGCGTGAGGTTTCGGTGAGTTCTTCTGCCTGAGTGGGGAAAATAACACCGCCTGAGAATGCAACGATCCCTGTCAGCGTAATAAGTTGACGCGTTTTCATAATATAGACACCTGAAAAGTAAAAAATAAAAGCATCACCTTGCAGCCCAGAAAAGCTGCAAGGTGTCAGAAGCGTTTTTAATTATTAATATTTGGAGAGGTCGATTTTCAGCACATAGTCGGGCTTCACACCGGTCATTTTTTCCGGCTGTTTGACGCTGACATACAGGGTGTTGGCATCAGACGAGAGCGCCAGGCTGTTAGGTAACGCATTGGTTTCAATGCTTTGTTTTACCTGATAAGTCTTGCTGTCCACAATGCTGATGCGCTTTGCATTACGGTGGGTGATATACACTTCCTGGCGCTTTTCGTTATATATCACTGCCAGGGAGTTGATAACCTTAATGGGGGCAATAACCTTACCGGTATTAATATCAACAACCAGTACATCCGCTAAATCAGGATCGGTCAGGAATGCGCGATTATTTTTTGCATCCAAAGCAATATTCAGGAAAAAATGTTTTTTGCCTGGCTCAATACTAAAGCGGTTAATAATTTGATGGTTAGTGGTATCCAGCGTAATAAGTTCGTTGCGGCCATTTACGACATACAGGCGGTTCTTATTGGCATCTACGGCCATACCGGTCGGATACTGGCCCATGTTTTCAAGGGTGGCGATTTTCTCGTGCTTTTGCGTATCCACCACCCAGACAATACCCTTTTCAGCCACGCCGGAAACGTACAGGCGGTGATGCTGTTTATCGAGCACCATTTCGCGGGTATGGACAATTTCTTTCGGGTTTTTGGCTTCGCTCAGTTGCAGTATCGCCAGCTCTTTACCGCTGCGGGTATCAATGAGCGTGACCGAACCCTCCAGCGTGTTGCCGACATAGAGCACCTGGTTTCCTGCATCCAGGGCAGTGGCAAAGGCACGACGGCTGGTTTCGATAACTTCAGTCGTGGTGAGCTTCTCCAGATCGAGTTTATAGATAAGCCCGCTGGTTTTATCTTTATCAAACGACGGCGACGAGGCAGCAAAAAGCGCATTCTGCTGGCTATCAACCGCCAGTTCATACACGCCGTTGCCAACGTCGCGGGTCAGAAAATCTTGCTCAGGTAGCGTCTGCGCCACGCTGGACAGGCTGGTAAATAACAGTGCTGTGGCGAGAGCCACGCAGGAATAGCGTTTCAGGGACTTCACATTGTGGAGGTTCATTGACTTTTATTCACATTTATTTACATGCTTGAGATGATAATGAGATCTAATCTCATTCGCAATTAAGATAAATGAAATGTGACTACCCAATCTGGTAGGTGTTTATAGGCATGGTTTATGTGTGTGTATTTACAGCAAAAATCACGATAGCTCAGTTGCCGTTACTGCAATGAGGTTATGTTAATTAATATATCTAATTATTCCTGAAATAATATTCTCCGTATTTATAGTTATAAAAAAATTATTTAATTTGATCTGCCTGGCATAAATAATTAAACGCCATAGGCAATATTACTCAGGTATAAATTTACTAACATGGAGGATAGTAATGGATGAGCAATATTGTTTATCTTAAACTTATTGGTGAACAGCAAGGTGATATTTCTTGTAGATGTGGTACAACTGATTCAATCGGTAATCGTTGGCAACGAAACCATGTGAATGAAATATTTGTTTTTTCTTTGTGTTCGGAGGTGACGAATTCAGGAAAAGGTGCAAATCTACAGAGCTTAACATTCAGTAAGCAAATAGATAAAAGCTCACCACTATTAATGAATGCGATAATAACAATGAAAACCTGTTTCTAGAGTTTTGGTTTTATCGCATAAATAGATATGGTCAATGGGAGAAGTATTATTATATACAGCTCAGAGGTGCTTCAATATCAAGCATTCAGATGAGAGTTATAAATGACGAGATACATACAGAAGCAATATCTGTTGGTTATGATTATATTCTCAGTAAACATCTGATAAGTAATACTGAGTTTAGCTATCTTGCTCTACCTGCGGAGTACAATAAGCTGTTTGTTCCTGTGCCGAAACCCCAGACGCAAACTCTTAACAGTGCTGGTGTAGGCCGACTGCTGGCGGCTGGGGGGATTTATAACGGCAACATCGAGGGGTTCAGGGATACTGCAGAAAAATTGGGGGGTGATGCCGTCAAAGGCTATGACCAGGTTCTTAATGAGAAAACGGTCAGTACTGCCATCATAGCGGCCTCAATTGCCGCAGGTTATGGACTTGGGAGGATGGAGTTAGAATCGGAGATTCGGGTACTTAAGGAATTGGAGCATTTTGGTGCCAGAGGAATATCATCAGGACGCCCTTTTAATCCCGATTTAGCTGGAGGGCCTATTGAGAATTTAACCACGGATGGTGTCACTATCAACTATGACGGTATAGCTGTCGTAGAAAAGCATGTGTCGCGGTTTAAGCATGATCCTGCCAATGATGTAATGATTAAACGCTTGAAGGACATTGCTGATGGTAAAATCCTCCATGAGCAAGTTGATTTGAATTACTATACTCATGAATGTCGGGAGTTCCAGCGTTATTGCAATTTAGGTTGGGAGACCGGCGAACCGGAAGGTTTTGAGGGGTATGAACTGTGGAATAATGCCCATACTGCTACTCTGGAAGAGTATAACCTAAAAGCTTCAGATTTATATCACCCGGATGCGATACTAGATGATTAATGAAATTGAATTTAACGTACTGAAAGTTATGGCTGAGAAAGACAAAAACTGGAATTGTTATCTTCTTGATCGGGTACTTTCTGTAAGAGATATTCCAGGTTTTGGTAATGTAGTCAGAATTGTTAATAGCTTGGCTGATCAGGGCCTTGTAGAAATCATTGATATCGAAAATGCTACTCAACCTGACTATCGGGTTACTGATGAAGGGCATGAGTATGTAAAAAACCGTCATTCAGGAGATTAATAGCAGAATGACCAATGCCAGTCAGTGGTTAATCGATTCCTTTCTTTCCGGTGTGCTATCTGCTTCAGAGTTTGATAAGCAATACCTTGATGCCTGGAGATACTATAGAGACATCAGATGATGTTAGTAACCTTGAAGTCAACACTCAAGTATATCTGGATCGGGTATTTACTGCGGTTGACCAGTATTGTTCAGATTCTGAATTAAGAGATGATGATGATCTTGATGACGGTCAGTTGCTCAGCGAAATAACTCGGTTGAATAGACAGTGGTGCGAGTCAGTGTAGCTTGAAAGCATCTCTATGAATCAATTGATGAAAAATTCAGTGAGGTATATTGATTGGTTAAGACACCTGCCGCGGAGTGATAGTTTATATGTGTTAACTGACTGTCTGAACTGTGGTGAAAAGGGACTTTCTTATCAATATCTTGGTTTCGATAATAGTGATATAGGATGGAAGATTATCTGGTGTGAGACCTGTAAATCAGGAGTAACGGTTTCGAGAACCAAAATACCCGAAGGGGCTAGTAGGTTAATAGATTTGCAGGAGCAGGAACGTTTTTTTGAAACGAAGCCTGAACTGAAACTAATCTTTTAGAGTAGTATCAAAAAAAGCCCCTCATAAAACGAGGGGCTTCAATCAATTATGCTGACTTTAGAAAGCGAACTTACTTCTTCGCGCGCTCGAAGGAAGCAACGATTTCAGCTTTAGCGGCTTCAGCGTTGTCCCAACCGTCAACTTTTACCCATTTGCCCGCTTCGAGATCTTTGTAGTGTTCGAAGAAGTGGGTGATCTGCGCTTTCAGCAGTTCCGGCAGGTCGGTCACATCTTTGATGTGATCGTATTCTTTGCTCAGCTTGGTGTGCGGTACCGCAACCAGTTTCGCATCTTCACCGGATTCGTCGGTCATTTTCAGTACGCCAACCGGACGGCAGCGGATCACTGAACCTGGCTCCAGCGGGTACGGAGTCGGGACCAGAACGTCTACCGGGTCACCGTCCAGAGACAGGGTGTGGTTGATGTAACCGTAGTTGCACGGATAGAACATCGCGGTGGACATGAAGCGGTCAACGAACAGGGCGCCGCTCTCTTTGTCAACTTCGTATTTGATCGGATCTGCGTTCGCAGGGATCTCGATAACAACGTAGATATCTTCCGGCAGGTCTTTACCGGCAGGGACGTTGAGTAAGCTCATGTCTGTTTCCTTTAAATAAGCTATGGCAAACAAGTGGCGGGTATTATAGCCAACTCGCGCGGAATGTCTCCGCTTGTTTTCGCTTTCTCTGCGTGCATTTTCTTCTTTTTATCTCTCTCTCGTGACAGAAAAATCCATATCTTCAGCCGCATTTTTCATAGTGAGATGAAAGCGATTACAAAGTTGTGATTAACGTTTTATTTACTTTTTTGAAGTGTGATGTAACGCAATCCGTTACATGCTCAATTGTCTATAGTTTTTTCGCAACGGTTAATTAACCAACAATAATCACCCTACGAGGATGCACTTATGTGGAAGCGCTTACTTTTAGTCACAGCAGTTTCGGCAGCCATGTCGTCTATGGCAATGGCAGCCCCTTTAACCGTAGGATTTTCGCAGGTTGGCTCTGAATCCGGCTGGCGCGCCGCAGAAACCAACGTCGCGAAAAGCGAGGCCGAAAAGCGGGGAATTACGCTGAAAATCGCTGATGGCCAGCAAAAGCAGGAAAACCAGATTAAAGCAGTCCGCTCATTTGTTGCGCAGGGCGTCGACGCCATCTTTATTGCGCCGGTCGTGGCAACGGGTTGGGAGCCGGTGTTAAAAGAAGCTAAAGATGCCGACATTCCGGTCTTTTTGCTCGATCGTTCCATCGATGTAAAAGACAAATCTCTCTATATGACCACCGTCACCGCCGACAACGTGCTGGAAGGTAAATTGATCGGCGACTGGCTGATTAAACAAGTGGATGGCAAGCCGTGTAACGTCGTTGAGCTGCAAGGGACCGTTGGGGCCAGCGTGGCGATCGATCGTAAGAAAGGCTTTGCTGAAGCTATCGCTAATGCGCCAAACATCAAAATTATTCGCTCTCAGTCCGGTGACTTCACCCGCAGTAAAGGGAAAGAAGTGATGGAGAGCTTTATCAAAGCGGAAAACAACGGCAAGAACATCTGTATGGTTTACGCCCACAACGATGACATGGTGATCGGTGCGATTCAGGCGATCAAAGAAGCGGGCCTGAAACCTGGCAAAGATATTCTCACCGGTTCTATCGATGGCGTACCGGATATCTACAAAGCGATGATTGATGGTGAAGCCAACGCCAGCGTCGAACTGACGCCGAATATGGCCGGCCCGGCATTCGACGCGCTGGAGAAATTCAAAAAAGACGGCACGATGCCTGAGAAGCTGACCATTACCAAGTCGATCCTCTATCTGCCGGATACGGCAAAAGAAGAGTTAGAGAAGAAGAAAAACATGGGCTACTAAGCCTTCATGAAAATGCCGGGGGCGCTGCGCTTGCCCGGCCTACATTACGCTCTTTTGTAGGCCGGATAAGCGTAGCGCCATCCGGCGTGATGCAGGGGGAACCATGACCACCGACCAACATCAGGAAATCCTCCGCACCGAAGGATTAAGCAAATTCTTTCCCGGCGTCAAAGCGTTGGATAACGTGGATTTCAGCTTGCGTCGTGGCGAGATTATGGCGCTGCTGGGAGAAAACGGAGCCGGCAAATCGACGCTCATCAAAGCGCTGACCGGCGTTTACCATGCCGATCGCGGCACTATCTGGCTTGAAGGCCAACCGATCACCCCCAAAAACACCGCCCATGCCCAACAACTGGGGATTGGCACCGTGTACCAGGAAGTGAACCTGCTGCCCAATATGTCGGTTGCCGATAACTTATTTATTGGTCGTGAACCGCGGCGTTTTGGCCTGCTTCAGCGCAAGCAGATGGAAAAACGCGCGACGGAACTGATGGCGTCATACGGTTTTTCCCTTGACGTGCGCGAGCCGCTGAACCGCTTTTCCGTGGCGATGCAACAAATCGTCGCCATCTGTCGGGCGATCGATCTCTCCGCGAAAGTGCTGATCCTCGATGAACCCACCGCCAGCCTCGATACCCAGGAAGTTGAAATGCTGTTTGGCCTGATGCGACATCTGCGCGATCGGGGCGTCAGTCTGATCTTCGTCACCCACTTTCTCGATCAGGTTTATCAGGTCAGCGATCGCATTACCGTCCTGCGGAACGGCGGCTTCGTTGGCTGCCGTGAAACCCGAGAACTGCCTCAGATCGAACTGGTCAAAATGATGCTGGGCCGTGAACTGGATACCCATGCACTACAGCGTGCGGGCCGCACGTTGCTGAGTGATAAACCGGTGGCGGCATTCAGCGGCTTTGGCAAAAAAGGCACCATCGCGCCATTTGATCTACAGGTGCGTCCCGGTGAGATCGTCGGCCTCGCCGGACTACTGGGGTCCGGGCGAACGGAAACGGCGGAGGTGATCTTCGGTATTAAACCCGCCGACAGCGGAAGTGCGCTGATTAAAGGCAAACCGCAGACCTTGCGATCGCCACATCAGGCTTCGTGTCTGGGGATCGGTTTCTGTCCGGAGGATCGCAAAACGGATGGCATTATTGCTGCCGCTTCGGTGCGGGAAAACATCATTCTGGCATTGCAGGCGCAGCGCGGCTGGCTGCGGCCTATTCCCCGGAAAGAGCAAAACGAGATTGCCGAGCGTTTTATCCGCCAGCTTGGTATTCGTACTCCGAACGCTGAGCAACCGATCGAATTTCTCTCCGGCGGCAATCAGCAAAAAGTACTGCTCTCGCGCTGGTTACTGACCAAACCGCAGTTCCTGATCCTCGATGAACCCACGCGTGGGATCGACGTTGGCGCGCATGCGGAGATCATCCGCCTGATCGAAACGCTGTGCGCGGATGGTCTGGCGCTGCTGGTCATTTCATCCGAACTGGAAGAGTTAGTGGGCTATGCCGATCGGGTCATTATTATGCGCGATCGCAAACAGGTGGCCGAGATCCCCCTGGCTGAACTGTCCGTACCGGCGATCATGAATGCCATTGCGGCCTAAGGAGACTATGGTGATGCCTCAATCTCTCCCTCAATCCAATCCGTCTAAACGGCGGTTCCGTTGGCCAAAGGGGATGCCACAGCTGGTGGCGTTACTGCTGGTGCTGCTGGTGGATAGCCTGGTCGCCCCGCACTTTTACCAGGTGATTTTGCAGGATGGTCGGCTGTTCGGTAGCCCGATTGATATTCTCAACCGCGCCGCTCCCGTGGCGCTGTTGGCGATTGGTATGACGCTGGTGATTGCAACCGGTGGCATCGACCTTTCCGTGGGGGCCGTCATGGCTATTGCTGGCGCCACTACCGCGGCGATGACGGTGGCCGGGCACAGTCTGCCGGTGGTGCTGCTTGCTGCCTTAGGATCCGGCATTCTGGCTGGGCTGTGGAATGGGATTCTGGTGGCCATCCTCAAGATCCAACCGTTTGTCGCCACGCTAATCCTGATGGTGGCCGGGCGCGGGGTGGCGCAGCTTATCACTTCCGGGCAGATCGTCACCTTTAACTCGCCCGAACTGTCATGGTTTGGCAGCGGCTCGCTCTTACTGTTCCCTACGCCGGTAATTATTGCACTGCTCACGCTGGTGGTGTTCTGGCTGCTGACGCGGAAAACGGCGCTGGGTATGTTTATCGAAGCGGTGGGTATCAACATTCGTGCGGCAAAAAACGCCGGGGTGAACACCCGCATTATCGTGATACTCACCTATGTGCTGAGCGGCCTGTGCGCGGCTATCGCTGGCATTATCGTCACGGCGGACATTCGCGGGGCAGATGCCAATAACGCCGGATTATGGCTGGAGCTGGATGCCATCCTGGCGGTGGTTATCGGCGGCGGGTCGCTGATGGGCGGGCGCTTTAACCTGCTGCTGTCGGTGATCGGCGCCTTGATTATTCAGGGCATGAACACCGGGATTCTGCTGTCGGGCTTCCAGCCGGAACTGAATCAGGTGGTCAAAGCCGTGGTGGTGTTGT
>OBLO01003402.1_pt1 | contig 11439 bp, 8 predicted proteins | sample 1519401 | NCBI WGS metagenome assembly OBLO01 (sample SAMEA2602897, study PRJEB22501) | metagenome | reverse complement strand
GTTTCAGAATAAAAAGATTTTAAATTCATAAAATCCTTTATTCCAAAACATATTTGCTAAAATTTACTTACTTTGCTTTATTGTGTAACTAATCGTGTCAGCCAAAAAAGCAGTATAGCCGTTACCGCTTGGCTGCATAGAACAGTTCCATGCCATGGCTTTATGATAATGTTCGCGATTTTCCGTGCTGCGGTATCTAGTAACTGCAACTGCTATTTTTTGCCCTGCTTCAACGGTTGTTTCCTTTGCTGATTTTTCTATTACACGATTGCTGTCAGCATACCGTCTATTAACATAAGCAGAATAATAACGCTTGCTTTTTGCAATATTCTTAACCGTAGTACTCGCTGTATTACCATCTCCTTCTGCTACCATTGTCGTAATAGTTTTTGATTTTGTGTATGTGTAATTCTTTCCATAATAATTAGGCAGCGACGCAGCAAAAGCAAGACTCGACACTACTAATGATAATATCATTGAACAACAAAATACCTTTTTAATTTTTCTGAACATTTTTTATCTCTCCTTCTTTTTTACTTTACAGCTTTCTAGCTGTATCATATAATTAATTTGTTACTTTATGTATGCGTTCTTTTCGGTATTCCACTACCATATGAAAAGAACGCTTTTTTCAATCATTACTCTGTAAATCATATCTGAATACATTCTGTCACCTCCCTTACACTAACAACCTTTAGCCCTCTACTTTTTCCGTTTGTCTACCAATTTTTTCATTTGGTCGGGAACCTCTGGTTGATTCAAAAAGAAATGACATACTTGAGAGGTTGAAATAACCCCAACAGCAAGTGCCAACGCAGCAAAATTCTTTCCAAATTTTCTAACCATTTTTTTTAACATCTTTTTATCCTCCCTGGTATATTTTTTACGTTACTCATTTTAACACAACATAATATTTGTAACCGTTTTTTTTATGAACGGTCGTTTTTCGCACATGAACGGTAAAAAATACGATTAATTTCTCACTCACCCGTGTTTTTTCTAAAATATTTTCGTATTAATTCTATAATTAATGTAGCTAACGCGCACTCTACAACTAATACTAGTTCGACACATAGTTGCTTTTTTCCGAATATATATAAAACAAAATACAATACAAACAATAAACAAATTAAATATCTTACCCGAATATGCATTTTCTTTTTATCTTCCATATCCATAGGTTTCTCAATACAGTCAACTGGCGCAATAATAGAAATTAGACCCATGCCAATTCCAGCCATTAGCAAATAAAACCAGTCAGGCAGAAAAATCAAATAATTGGGTAAAAAAATACAAACTAACACAATTGCGCAAGAAGTCAAAAAACATAAAAGGGAACTTTTTAAATGACATCCTCCAATCGAACTTCTAAGTGGAACCATGACAAGTAGAAAAATAATTGCACGAACGCACTCTCCACATAACATGCCAATCGCAAGACACGAAACAATATTCAAGACATTTCCAAACAAGGATTTTATTGAATACTCATATAGCTCACGTTGTTTTTCCTCTATAATCGATGCTTTTATCAAATAATTTGTAACCATACTGCTCACCATCTTTATTCCTCCCTTATCGGCACCTGAATCATCGTCTCATAAGATTCTTTTGTGTGGCTGACAAGCATAGTTCCTCCATAATTTTCCACAGTATCCTTAACATTGCTTAATCCCAACCCATGAAACCACTTATTCTTTTCTTTTTTCTTTTCAGACGAAACACTATTTTTAGCATAAAAAACAAACGATGTATGTGTCATCTCTAATTTCATTTCAACGTATGAACGCTTCTTTTCGCCACATGTCACTGCCTCTATAATGTTATCAGTTACATTTCCAAGTACAACTACCAAATCATAATCATCCATGATTTTTCGATTTTTATTTATCTTAACAGATAACTCAACAGCACACCCAATCTGTTCCAATCGTTCCTTAAACCCGCCAATAATTGAATCCACAACCAAATTTCCCGTATTAACCGAAGAATATAACTCCGCAAACGAATCATCTATTTTCTCGATATAATTGATTGCTTCCTCATAATCAGATTCTTCCAGATATTTTTTAATCATCTGATTGTGCTTATTCACATCATGAATCAATCGATTTCCTTGAACAAAAGAACTTGCTAACTGTTCATATTTTTCCTTTTGCGTTTTAATCTGTCTCTCCATTTGTTCTTTATTGCTCTGCTCGGTAATATACCCGGTCAACGTATTCAAAAGATAATAAGAAACCATATTCAATATAAGAAGACTTATCACACCAAACAACCATGAAATTGTTGGCTGACCGGATACCATACCATTTATCACTACAACACTTAGCACAGGTACAATCAAAAAACCAACCTGGTATTTAATCGGAATATTTCCCTCTCTTTTCGTAAATATCTTTTTAAACAATACAAGCAAAAGAAGAAATATTTCAACTAAAAACAATGCTATTATTTCTTCCTCTTCACCTTTAGTTATTCCCAATAATACCATTAAAACCTCGGCAATTCCCTCCGCAATTATAGAAAAAACAATAAATACCGCCATTGCAAAAAAACGTTTCACTAAATCTGTTTCATAAAAAATCGTAAGAAGAAAAGTCCCCACAATCATAACTATCAATCGTGCATAAACAGACTGCGTCTTATTTAATATCAATGATGAAATAAATTGCTGCGCAAGCAAAGCTAGCATCAAAATCCATTTATTCACGCTTGATTTTCTTTTCCCCAAAATATCTTCAAACAAAAGATAAATTACAAACGCATCAAATACACAAGAAACGATATACAATGCTGTCATTTGTGATTTCCTCCCAACACCAAATACTTTGTAAATACTTCTTTAACCTCGGTAATTTTTCTCCTACTCATCTCGACTCGTTTACCAGTTGTCATCCGAATTTCCCGTTCAAAAAAAGAATGAATAAATTTCATATTAACAATGCAATTTCTGCTAATTCGTATGAAATGATTTTCAACAAGCTTATCCTCATAATCCGAAATATTACCTTTCGCATTCATTTTCGATTTCTCTAAAGTAATTTCCATTACCGCATTTCCCTTTTGTTTCTCAATAGCAACAATATTTTTCAGACGCACAGCCGTTTCATAACCGGTATCACCGTCAGTAACAAGTATACTGGCATTATCTTTTTCAATATACTGTATTGTTCGGATTATTTCCTTTTTAAAAACATCATAAGTAATCGGCTTTAATAAATATTGAAATGCCTGAACACCAAAACTTTTCTGCATATACTCCGGATAACTGGTAAGAAAAGTAATAAGTACCTCTCTTGATACCAGTTCTCGAATTTTTTCCGCAATCTCAATTCCATTCATATCAGGCATTTCCATATCGAGAAGTACCATATCATAATAATCATTTTGTTTTTTTACATTTTCCAGTAATACAGTTCCAGATACATAAAAATCCAATTCAAATTCTACTTCTATCTGAATCATTAACTGATTAATATAATCCTTTATCTTTTTACCATTCTCAATCTCATCATCACAATACGCAATACGCAATAACATAATATAATATCCTTTCTTATGTCTTATATTTCCAGGTTCAATATCATTATAACAAATTCATTCTATTTCAACGATTTTATTTATGAACGGTTGTTTTTTGCACATGAATGGTAAAAAAGTGCCAATTAATCCCATAAAGAGGAAATTGGCACTCTACAACAAATCAAAATCCTATCTCACAACCCCACTCTCGGTCGGTCCAAAGTAAGATTCTTTGGCATCTCCCTCATGACTAAGCACAAGTTTCTGCAAAACCAAACCGGATTCCATACTATAGATATGAATCGTATGTACGCCCTTATCCAATGTTACCTTCGTTTCTCCATAGTGGCAGTTATTTAAAACACCCTCTGCCCAGTCTCTGGCACGGCTGTGGCCGCCACCAATGTTATAATGCTCATCAAGAACAGTCTTAACTTCACTCGCACTGCCGTCATCAAAAGAAACGGCATACCGCATATTGCGTCCATCTTCCAAGCTGTTCGTCGGTGCTGTAATCACACGCAGTGTGTACTCACCACCCTCACGAATCAAAACGGAATAAGAAAGACTTGGTCCCTCGCCCGGTTTGTCAAAGTTTGTTCCCATCGGGTACACTTTCATAGAAGAAAGGGTTTTACCATATTCTTTCAGGCATTTCCATTCCTTGCCATCTTTTGATTCATTCGCTGCAAAATGTTCTGCCTCCATCGAGACAATACCATCGCGCTCTACAAATGTCATCGGCGGCAACTTCTCCGTTATTACAACTGCTTTTACTTTTACTTTCACTTCACAGCCTGCTGCCTGAACAAGGATTTCAGACTCTTTTGTCCCGGTAAGTTTTGAGAAGTCAACGGACACCTCAAAATTACGGACAGACTGTGGACCACAGGATAATTCACGAATCAAAACAAAATCATCCTCGCATGTAAGTGTCACATCAAGCAAAGCATCTTTGGCATTCGCAGCTTGAAGCAGATATGTTTCTTCACCAACAGAAGTAAACTCAGGAAAAGAAACCTCTCCTTCCGATACAAAGCAATCGGAATCTGCTGCATGAACAAGCAGCTTATCCTCATCCGATACAGCTCCCTGAACGGTCTCCGGGTACTTCCAGTCCTCATCATTCCAATGCGTAAAGCCGATGTGTGCCGAAAGCATCATGCCATCCCATTTGCCATCTGCCATTTCTTTATTATAATAATTTGTCAGTTCTTCATCATATGTAATGCATTGTTTTACTTTTTCTGCATAATCCTTTGCTGCTGCCACACCATACTTCGCATAAAATTGATTCTTCGCTGCATACAGATTCATCAACTGAACGTTTGCCCCTGCAACTGCCGGATAATAAACAAGTCCATAATAACTTGCCTTTGCTTCTTCCGGAAGTTTGCCATCAATGTCATCTGCCATCTTTTTAATGCGGTGGCAGAGATGAATCATTTTACTGCTTTCACCGTAGTGTGTCACATGATAGGTATCCGGATATGTTACTTCCGGACGGCGGTTACCATGCATTCTTGTATATGCTTTCAAAACAGAAACAATTTCTTCTTTGACATCGTCATCTTCTACAACGCCGCCAAACTGCTCTTCTACCCAGCCACGGATGAAATCATCGGTTTCATTTGGATGATTGATTCCCATTCCCTCATAATCATAAGCAAGTGCCATGTAGTAGGAAAGAGGAAGTTCCTGCGGACGGATATCTCCGACATTGACAATCCACAAATCTTTAATACCGTACTCATATGCCATGGTAAGCTGTTCCCATACTTTTGGAAGCGGTGTCGAATTAACCCATTCATAGGAAACCGGCGAACCATGATAATCAAAATGATAATACAGACCAAAACCGGCTTTTCTTTCGCGGTTTTCCTTGGTTGGCAGTGTACGCACATTTCCAAAGTTATCGTCCGACAAAAGAAGAATCGTGTCATCAAGCGCAGCCCAGTCTTTTAAACCTTCTACGCCATCGCCGCCGTAATAATAATCTTCTACCTCTTTGTAAAGGGCAAGCATCTTTGGCATGTCATCACAGCCTTTTGCCTTAATAATCTCTAACTGGTCTGCAATAATCTTGCGAAGCAGTTCCACATTTTCCTGAATCGAGGAACCTTCCGGAAGCATTGTCGTATCACGCTCACCACGCATACCAATCGTAATCATATGTTTAAAGTCTTTGTTTCTCTCTACGCCATCTTCCCAGTAACGGTACAAGCCTTCGCCATTGGTATAATAATTCCAGTCTTTTCCATAACCGACATTATTCGTATCGGTCTTTACTTTATCCCATTCTTCACTGGAGCGCATCAAAGGTTCATGATGAGAATTTCCAATCGTGATACCAAGGTCTGTCGCTAATTTTACATTTGCCAGTGGATCCTCTTTGCTTCCATCCAAGCACAAAGAAGCAGACCACATCGCCGGCCAGAAATAGTTGCCCTTTAAACGGAGCAAAAGGTCAAATACCCGGTCATAAAATTTCACATTAAAATCACCAAACGTATTCATGACAAAGTTGCCAAGAGACGGCCACTCATCATTCATAAAGAATCCACGGAATTTAACCGAAGGCTCTTTTGAGGTAAATTCGATGCTCTCATCCCAGACAATCTCTGCCTGTTTGCGCGGAATAGCATCTCCCCAGTACACCCATGGTGACACACCGATTTTTTCGGAAATGTGATACATACCATGCAAAGTTGCCACAGTCTCTGTTCCGGCAATCACCAGTTTATCGCCGTCCACAAGACAAATAGTATAACTCTCTCGTTTTCCGTCTAATTGAGAAACATTTAGTTTCCCATTTGCAATCATTTCATCAATCACCGGATTTTTTCCAATGGTACCCGGAATTATCGAATATCCCTCCGGCATCGCATCACAAATTTTTGGCGCCACACCCGTGACAAGTTCAATATCTTTCTGAATTTTTTCTGCCACGTGGGAAAGTCCCGCAAAATCATCCGCCTCTTTTGCAATGTAAAGGCTCGCAGCCTGTGTTCCTTTTACCAATTCAAACATAAAACTGTTTCCTTTCTTATTTTAGGTCAAAGCCAAAATAATTTACTGCATTGTAATATGAAATATTTTTCACGATTTCTCCTAAGAGGTCATAATCCTCCGGGTACTCTCCATTTTCCACAAGATTTCCGATATAATTGCATAAAATACGGCGGAAATACTCATGACGCGGATATGAAATAAAACTTCTCGAATCCGTCAGCATACCAACAAAATTGCCAAGAAGGCTTAAAGAAGCCAGTGATTTCATATGCTCTTCCATACCGTATTTGTGGTCATTGAACCACCAGGCAGCACCCTGCTGGATTTTGCCGCGCACGCCATCCCCCTGGAAACATCCAATCATCGTTCCAATCAATGCATTGTCGGTTGGATTTAAGGAGTAAATAATTGTTTTCGGAAGATTTTCCTCGCGGTTTAAGGCATTCATAAAATCTGCAACTTCAGCAACAAATCCTTTTGGATTAATGCAGTCGATTCCGGCGTTGGCACCGGCACTCTTAAATACCAGTTCATTATTCTCGCGCTTTGCACCATAGTGAAGCTGCATGACCCAGTTTCTCTTTTTGTACTCAGCACCTAAAAACAGCATGCACATTGTGCGGTACTGTTTTAATTCCTCTTCGGTCAAAGTCTCACCGGCAAGACTTTTCTTTACCAGTGCATTTTCTTCTTCCTCACTAAGCGGACAAAACTCTGCATAATCCAAACCGTGGTCAGAAACTACACAGCCTCTCTCTGCGAAATAATCCAAACGTTTAACAAGTGCTTCTTTGAGCGTTGTAAAATCCGTAATGGTGACGCCGCTTACTTCACCAAGTTTCTGAATGTAAGAAACAAATCCTTCTTTTTCCGGACTCATCGCAAGATCCGGACGCCATGCCGGAAGAACCTGCACATCAAAATCAGAATCGGCTGCAATCTGCTCGTGATAATGTAAATCATCAATCGGGTCATCTGTCGTACAAACGAGCGTAACACCGGACATACGAATCAGATTTTTTGCAGACATTTCCGGTTTTTGCAAAATTTCATTGCATTTATCATAAATTTCTTTCCAATTCTTCTCAGATAAAGTCTCATTTATGCCGAAATATCTTTGTAGTTCCAAGTGACACCAATGATACATCGGATTACCAATGCAGTTTGGCAGGGCTTTGGCAAAAGCGTGAAACTTTTCTTCGTCCGGGGCATCCCCTGTGATGAAATATTCATCGACACCATTTGAGCGCATGACACGCCACTTATAATGGTCAGCTCCTAACCACAGCTCCGTCATATTTTTAAAATGTATATCCCCTGCAATTTCCTTTGGGACGAGATGACAATGATAATCTAACACCGGCACCTGTTTGGCATAATCATGATACAGTTTTTTTGCTGTATCGGTTTGTAGTAGAAAATCGCTATCCATAAATGGTTTCATGGTCTTTCCTCCTAAATATTGCGTTCATTTTTATTTTAGCATATAATCGTATTAGGGTCAAAAGGTAAAATGTTTTCACAAAAAGAAAGGAGAGCGCTATGCCAATTATAAGTAATTCCATTCAGAACAATGGTGGTTCCTCGCAGGGAATCCGTTCCCAGACAAGGACCTACCGCTCCGGAAATTCCACACTGCACCTGCGTGAGGGGCAGACACTGCGGGGTGTCATTAGTGATATCCACGGAAATGACATTACCCTTTCCATGGAAGATGGATCATCCTTTACCGGTCAGCTTCCCGATGCCAATCAGTATTCCATCGGACAAAAGGCTGCTTTTCTGATTACTGGTCTTGAAAATAACACCATTTACATGAAAGCGACTACAGGAGCTTATTTGTTAAATATGGAAGATACCATTGCCCAGGCACTTGAGGAAGCTTTACTCCCACGCTCTCCGCGTAATCTGGATGTGGTGCGCAGTCTTCTTAGCAATAGCCAGTCCATCAGCCGTGAAAACATTATGGCATCAATTCAATTGTGTGCCCAGTACCCGGAAGCCGACGTTCACTCCGTTATCACGATGAAATGTCTGGGACTGCCGATGACAAACGAGTCCGTTCTCCAGTTTGAGAACTATCAGAACCAGACACATCAGTTATTATATAAAATGGATGCGCTCACCGATTCGATTGGTGATATGCTTCACGCAATCGGCAGTCAGGTTCCTGCATTGGCAAAAGAAACTGCTTCCGCTCTCTTAGACTTAGCGTTAGAGGGTGTGACCGTGCCGGAAATGACTGAGCAGGCAAACGAGACCGCTGCCGTATCCGCCGAGGAAAATTCAGAAGCACCTATCCCGGAGACCGGAGAAGAAGCTGCAAACACCACGGGAAATCCCGTTCAAGATGGCAGCAATGGCACAGCGGGCGCAGAAACTTCCACCCCTTTTTCGCGGGTAAAAAATCTGATTAATAATTTGACCGAATCCGTGGGATCAAAAAACACGCCGGAACCGGAAAATCCCGCTTTTTCCAAAGAAGAACTAGGTGCCTATCTCCCGGAGGAAGAACGCGCGGCAGTCCACGAGCAGTTACGTGACCTTCCTTTTTCCGAAGCCGCAAAAAAACAGCTTGCCGATGGTACACTTTCGGTCAGCCGTTTTCTAACCGAGGTAAAACAAATGCTTCCTAACCTCACCGATGAGCAGGCAGGAAAACTTATATCCTCGGACGCCTTTCGAAAACTTGTTAAGGGACAGTTTCTTTTCAACTGGACGATTTCGCCAAAACAGCTAAAAGAGCCCGGTGCGCTCACGGAAACATATGAGAAAATGGCAAAAGAGTGGGAAACGCTCTCTCATTTCAGTCAAACCGTGTTAGGCAAAGATGTCTTTAGCAAACTTTCATCTTCTGCCTCCGATATGATAGAAAACCTAAACTTTATGAAAACGCTAAATGAGACATTTCCTTATATTCAGCTTCCGATTAAACTGCAAAATCAGAATGCACATGCAGATTTGTATGTGATGACACGCAAGGAAGCCTTGAAAAAGAACCCGGATAACTTAAAAGTTCTGCTCCACCTTGACATGGAGCACCTTGGCACCTTGGATATCCGGATTGCCAAAGAAAACACTGCGGTTTCGTTAAACTTTTTTGTTTCTGAAAAAGATACACTTCATTTATTCGAGCGCAATGTAGAACTTTTGCAGGATGCCATTAACGCACAGGGTTATGCCTGCACCTCCGAACTTTCGCTCAAAGAAAAAGAAGTCGATATTGTCAATGATTTTCTGGCAACAAACAAGGCACCAATCGGTGATATGAAACGATACAATTTTGACCTGCGGGCGTAATCAGTCCGCAGGCTTTTTCTTTTCTCTTGCAGAAATCAGGATACAGGCAGCAAGCACAAACACAAGTGCCGCGGCACCGAAAATTCCGGTATCCATCCAATGCGACAAATCAATTTTATCACTTTTTCCAAAGACCGCCAAAAGAGCAAGAACAATTCCCATCAGCCCCTCTCCCGCAATCAGACCGGAGCAAAATAAAATTCCTCCTTCGGCATCTTTCTTTTTCCCAGATGAAACATAACTCAAAATTCCTCCCACCAAAATCGAAGCCGATAATTCAAACGGCAGATACAGTCCAATTGCCACCGGAAGAACCGGAACGCCCATAATTTCAACCGCCACGCCGATAAAAACGCCAATAAAAATCAGTGTCCACGGAAGATTTCCCTCCATGACACCCTCGGTAATCATTTTCATAAGAGTTGCCTGCGGTGCCGCTAACGCCTCACTGCCAAACTGCCACGCATGATTTAAAAGCATCATTACACCGCCAATTGTAACTGCCGACACCGCCACACCAATCAGTTCGCCGATCTGCTGGCGTCTCGGCGTTGCCCCCAGTAAAAAACCTGTTTTTAAATCCTGCGAAGTATCACCGGCAAGTGCCGCCACAATGCAGATTACCGAGGCAATCGAAATTGCTGCTATCATCCCCGGCATACCGATGGTATTTGTCGCCTTTAACCATGCCGTCACAAGTAATAAAGTGGCAATCGTCATACCGGAAACCGGATTGTTGCTGCTGCCCACCAGTCCGACCATGCGCGAAGATACGGTTGCAAAGAAAAAGCCAAATAAAATGACAAGCCATGCCCCGGAAAACGAAATCGGAAGTGCCGGAACGAGCCAGATGAGTAAAGCAAATAGAACAATTCCTCCAATGACAACCCGAATATCTAAATCTCTCTCCGTGCGCTTTTCGCTTTTTTCTTTTCCACTCCGTGCTGCCTTCACTGCTTCATAAAAAGTGGAAAATAAAAGTGGCAGAGTTTTCACCAGACTGATCATGCCTCCTGCCGCCACAGCTCCCGCTCCAATATATCGGATATAAGAGCTCCAGATAGCACTTGCCCCGCCCTCGTTATAAAGAGTGGCGATTGGCACCGTACCGGGATACAAAATACTTTCACCGCCAAAAGACACAATTGCCGGAATCAAAACAAACCAGCCAAGAACCGCTCCCGCAAACATATACGAGGCAATTCGGATTCCACAAATATATCCCACTCCTATAAGTGCGGGATATACCTGTACGGAAAACAATGTTTTTAAGGAATTAACGGGCACCATAACCGCTCCCGGAATTACCTTCATCCCATCGACAATATACTTAACCAGAGCAGCAATACCCATGCCAAAGAAAACAGTTTTTGCGCCGCTTCCACCCTCTTCACCGGCTAGCAGCACATCCGCACACGCCGTTCCTTCCGGATATGGAAGCACCCCATGTTCTTTTACAATTAATGCTTTGCGCAGCGGAACCATAAAAAGCACGCCAAGAACGCCTCCACACAAAGCAAGTGCTGTGATGGTAAACAAATCCGGCGTCTCCGCCTTTCCTTCTTCTGCCCACAAAAATAACGCAGGCAGCGTAAAAATGGC
>OBLO01003399.1_pt1 | contig 11445 bp, 12 predicted proteins | sample 1519401 | NCBI WGS metagenome assembly OBLO01 (sample SAMEA2602897, study PRJEB22501) | metagenome | reverse complement strand
CATTATTTCTTTTTAATTTCCCTGAACAGTATTTAAGTTATGTTTTTTCCGTGGATTCAGCTTATTTTCCGATGGTTCCTCATCCAATTTTCTTTAATTTTTTTGCAGGTGCTGCGCTGGGGCTTCTCTATCCATTTCTAAAAACACGACTAACCGCCATTTCTTTAGGTCTTTCGATCTCTGGCGTATTCCTGTTTATATATAATGCTATAACCCACACGTGGGCGGGACATGGAATTAATGGTTATGGATTTACTTCATTTTTGCTTGTTTTATCTGTTCTGCAATTAGAGCGCGCAGGGTACGCAATAAAGTCTAAGGTGTTGTTATATTTAGGTGGAGTGTCATATTCGGTGTATTTATTACACATGAATATAAAAAATATTTTCATAAAGCTGTTTAAGCATAGTGTTGCGGATATTAGTGAATATAGAATATTTCTGTTAATTCTTTCTATATCTACCACAATGCTTTTGGCTCATTTTACACATAAGTATATAGAGATTTATCTTACCAGATATTTAAAGAATAAGTGGAGAGGATTGAAGATAATCAGAGCAAATCAATCATAAGTAAAATGTCACTATGGCCGCGTAAGCGGCCGAAAAGTACGCTTATCTCAATATCTGTTCTAACTTCTGCGTGTTATAGGAATTAATCAAATAGATGAAATATGGAAAGCCTTTTATTTATTCAATAATAATAGCTTTAATACTCATATTTTTCATTCCAGGCATCCTTCGTGCATCAGTGATAGAAGTCAAAGTTGTTCGTGTTCTCGATGGCGACACCTTTGATACATTGCATGGGAAATACCCTTTGAAGGTTCGTATGTTAAATATTGATGCTCCTGAAAAAAAACAACCTTATGGCGAATGGTCTTCACGACAACTGAAAAAACTGATTGCAGGGCATACCGTTACAGTTGTTTACACCCATACCGACAAATATGGACGCATCTTGGGGCAGGTTTTCACCGCGAATGGCATTGATGCCAACCGGCAACAAGTAATATCAGGCGCAGCATGGGTTTACGAGCGCTACAACACAGATTATACCTTGCCTGGTATCCAAACTCAGGCAAGAAAAGATAGACGCGGTTTATGGGTAGAAAAACAACCTATAGAACCGTGGATATGGCGGAAAAATCAGAAGATGAAAGATAACAACTAACCACGGAGATCAGAATGCTGATTCACCTAACACCTAGATATTATGCAAAGTATAGTGATGTTCAGGTTGATGTTATTGATGTTGAAATACCAGAGCTTAAATTAATATTGAAAGCGAATGTTGATATTGTCATTCGAACCCCATTCCCAAATAAAAACTATAAAGTGGTATGCAGAAAGAAAGGGCGCAAGGCAATTAATGGAATTCTGGTTGAAGTCGATAAAGTGGTAGAGGACTTTACAGTAATTACGCGATGGGCTGTTAATGGTGAAATTTCAAGGCATGAAACGTATTATCACGTTAGCGATAATGAATTTGATGCTGTAACAGAGGAGGATTTTCTATGGAGTGGATTTTTTAATACACCATACCGCGCCCGTTGTAAAAAAATTGAAGAGGGAGGGACTTTAGTAAAAAGGCAGTCAGCGATGGTTACACTAACTGGTGATCTCAATTCTAATGATGATGATAATTACTGGACGTATAATAAAGTTGATAGTGAAGGGATTGTTCGTTTTAGAGCGGAGTATATAAACCTTCCCACAGTAGAACGAGAACGTATAACAACATCTTTCTTTGGGAACAAACGTTTCCCCTCTTACGATGATAAATTTGATGCACAATTTCAATCTTATAAGTTAACTGTAGTACCCACGGAGATGAAAGAATTAGGTGTCTATATTGTACTTCTCAGGGATTGGATTAAGGAGCTAAAAGAGGATGGTGAACAAGAGTATTTGTATAAAATACTTGACGAAATAAATTCAAAGAATGAATTTTTCTTTTCTAACACTAATCATCTAAAAATTCTCGCTGATACATACTCATCTACTTATAACAAGCTTAGCGAACAGAGCAAGATGTATGTTGATGATTGTCTCAGTCAGCCTATTTTTCATCTTCTTATTAGCGATGTAGATGAAGAGAGCAAACCTGAAGACGAGTAAATGCCAGCAAAAAAGTGTGGCCGGTCGCAGCTGCAGCTGGCGAAATGCTGGCGAAACCCGGCATCGAGGAATGGCGCCAGGCGCAGAACTGCTGGCACTCCGGTTCTGGCCGTGGTGGTTGGCCGTCAGACGGGCGAGCAGTGCGCAGCCTGTCACTGTATGCGCGTAGCGCATGGAGGCGCGGAACGGGACGGGCATAGAGCACCGTAGCCAAATCCGCGCCTGACCCGGCGCAGCCGGTTACGATCCTGAAAGTGAGCAGAACAACCCCCCTCCCTGCAAAGCTAAAACGCGCTTACAGCGATTTTGTCCCTGAGTTAAGGCCAACGCCCCGGTGAGCGGTCAGGACGGCGCTGTGCGACGTTCTGAGCGTGATTTCCGGGGTCTTAACGGGTGTGACCAGCGGGAACAGCCGTTTAGAGGCTTATGAGCACTATATTAAACAGTTAAGGAATTTATTATGAAGATAAACATGGTTGGAAGCGTCACTGTTTTACTCTGTTCTTTATTTTCAACCTCAGCACTGGCAGATGAACCCTGCAACATGACTCTATGTATGTGGGGGAAGGTTAAGGGGGAGAGTAGTAGTGAATGTCAGGGGCAGATTAAAAAGTTTTTTAAAAAACAGGTGAAAAAGAAAGGTTCTTTTTTGCCTAATCATACAGCTGATGCTCGTAAAGGAATGTTGCAGGACGAGTGCCCATCAAGTATGGCTCCAGCTCAGTTTATCGATGAAGTGATCAAAAAATTCGGACGCATTAAAAACGGTTAACACTGCCGCGTCATAAATGACTTGCCCAACCCCTCATGCGGAAAGAATAAATTCTTTTCGCATTCACGGTTATAGTTAAAGGAAAGAATCATGAAGCGTTTGTTTATCGCGGAAAAACCTAATCTTGCTCAGGTGATCGCGCAAGCGTTAGGTAATCCTCAATATAAAGATGGATACATAGTATGTGGTGATGATGTTGTTTCATATTGCGTTGGTCATTTACTAAAAATCGCGCCCCCCGAGCATTACAATCCTGAATATAAAAGATGGAGTAAGGATACTCTTCACATGAAGTTGCGGCCAGTTCAGCACCTTGTTATTGAACGTACTGCCGAACAGTTTGAAACTTTGGCAAAACTAATTTCTCAGGCTGAAGAAATTGTTCACGCAGGCGATCCGGATGAAGAAGGGCAATTACTCGTCGATGAAGTGCTGCAATATTGCTGCTGTACTGCGCCTGTTAAACGTGTACTGATAAACGATCTGAACCCTGAAGTAGCTCGCCGGGCTTTATTAAATCTACGTGATAATGCTGAATTTAAAGGCCTGTCTAACCGTGCTTTTGCTCGTAGCGTAGGGGACTTTATTTATGGTATTCCGGTAACGCGTGCTTGCACCGTTGCCGCTCGCGATTTGGGACATACTGAAGTTATCTCTGTTGGTCGAGTTCAGACCCCTGTTTTGGGAATGATCGTTCGTCGTTTCCTTGCCAATCAGAATCATAAAGAATCATGGTACTGGCAGGTTAGAGCGCATTTAGGCAGTCCGGACACCCCAATCATTGCAGGCCTGGTAATTCCTGAAGACGCGCCGGTTGACGATAAAGGCAAAATTAATAATGAGGCTTACGCTACGGAGCTGGCTTCCGCTTGCACAGGCAAAAACGCCATCGTGACTGCTGCCTCGGTAGAGTCAAAAGCAAAAGCACCACCGTTGCCATTTGCCTTGCTTGATCTTCAGGTAAAAATGAGCCGTCTTCATGACATTAGCTCAGAGGAAACTTTGGCGATCACTCAGGCCTTGCGCGAAAAGCACCATGCAATAACGTACAACCGTTCTGACTGCCGTTATCTGAATGAAGAGCAATTCGCAGATGCACCCGGTACCCTGCGCGCAATTTCGAGCACTTTTCCGGAGCTTGCACCATTTTTTGCCAAAGCAGACAGTAGCCGTAAAAGCAGGGCGTTTAATGAAAGTAAAACAACAGCACACACAGGGATAATCCCAACGCAGACAACCATCGATGCCAGCGTTCTCACAGTTAATGAGAAGAAGGTGTATCAAGCGATTGTCGAACAATACCTTGCGCAATTCCTCGAAGAAAAAGAATTTAAATCAGCACTGGCTGAGTTCGGAATAGATAAATATACATTCCGACTCAGGGCTACCCGCTGTACTAATGCAGGTTGGTCTGCCTTGCTTAAAGAGAAAGACGGGGATCAGGAAAGTAACACCTTGTTTGATGCACTTTCAGCACTGAAAGAAGGTGATACGGCTGAGTGTCATAAGGTTGACGTAGTTCGTGATAAAACAACGCCGCCTCCTTTGTATACAGAGGCTTCACTTCTGGAGGATTTACGCCGGGTAGCGCGGTATGTGGAAGATCCAAAGATTAAGCAACTGCTTCTCGACCGTGATACCGAAAAAGACGATCAGGAACAGGGCGGTATCGGCACCCCGGCCACGCGTGGAGCAATACTCAAGCTGTTACTTGAGCGTGGATTCTACAGCATATCCAAAAAGCAAATTGTGCCAACTGAGCTGGGTATCTCGCTTATCCAGGCGTTGCCGCCGATCATGACTACTCCTGACATGACGGCGTTGTGGCACGAGCAACAAAAAATGATTGAGTCAGGCGAATTGACTGTTGATAGCTTTCTTGACGAGCTTGAAACCTTCGTCGCTTTTCAAGTGGACAACGTAGACCTTTCCCGGCTTAAGGTCACTATTTATCCGTGTGATTGCGGTGGGCGCTATGTTCGACGTAAAAACGATAAGGGCGCGTTCTGGGGATGTAACAACTATCCAGAGTGCAGAAATGCTGTTCCGGATCGTAACGGACAACCTGATTTTACGGCGATGAATTTTGACGCAAATTGCCCACGCTGCAAAGCCAAGATGAAGTATCACCCTAAAGCCTGTAACTGTACGAATGAAGCGTGCAAGTTTGTGTTGTGGGGGACTCAGTTCGGTAAGGCTCTCACGATCACCCAAATTTCTGACCTTCTTTCTAAAGGTAAAACTCGCGAAATAAAAGGCTTTAAATCTGTCAAGACCGGCAAAAAGTACGATGCGGCGCTGCAATTGCAGGCTGATGGCAGCGTTTCACTGATGTTTAATAACAAGAGGAAATAACTATGGCATCTCGCGGTGTAAACAAGGTAATTCTGGTAGGCAATTTGGGTGCAGATCCTGAAGTTCGTTACATGCCAAACGGTGGCGCAGTTGCTAATATCACCCTGGCAACGTCTGAAACGTGGCGTGATAAAACTTCCGGTGAAATGAAAGAGCAAACGGAGTGGCATCGGGTAGTGCTGTTTGGCAAGCTGGCAGAGGTTGCCGGAGAGTATTTGCGTAAAGGGTCACAGGTTTATATCGAGGGACAATTACGTACTCGGAAATGGACAGACCAGGCTGGCATTGAAAAATACACAACGGAAGTTGTTGTGAACGTGGGCGGTACTATGCAAATGCTTGGTGGACGACCGGCAACCAGTGGAAACGGGCAGCAATCAACACCTCAACCATCGCCACAAACACCACCGGGTTCGAATGAACCTCCTATGGATTTCGCTGATGATATTCCGTTCTGAATGACGGCGTAATTACTACGGCCAGCTGCGACCGGTGAACGTTTTTGACATCAAAAAGACGATGCCGGCAACGCAGCTGGCGCATGAAATGATGGCATTTTAAATGCCCCAATATGGGGCTTTTTTGGGTAAGTCTCCCGTCAGAAGGGCAATTCTTCCTGTCCTGAGAAATCATCCTCATTTGCCAACCACATGCGATGCTTCTCGGTTAGCCACTGGAGAGCTTCCCATGTGTCCACTGGTTTATCAATTTCAAATTCATACCAGGAAGGTTTTGGATACTCCCAGACACGGCCGCACCAAACCAACCCGTCATAACGCCTGAACATTACAATCTGGCCGTTCTCTATAAATTGCGGATATGCGCCAGGGTGAACAATCAAAACGTCTTCGCCATGCCATTTGAAACTATTTAAACCTTCCCGTTGCCCCGGATTATAGTCGCTCTTCATCGCGTCACCTGCGTGTTGTACTGTATATATAACCAGTATATTATTACAACTCAAAAAAGCAATCTGGCTCCCTTCATTACTCAGGCGCTCCCTTCGGCTCCCCGGCGTTGCCGGGTCGTCTGCCCTACTCCGCTAACCCGCTTACTGCGTAACCGGGTAATCTCCGCCGAACCCGCAAAGGCGCGGTTTCGGGCTGATCGCTAGGGTCAGATAGCGAACATCCAACCCCCTTCTCTTTTGCCGTCATAAAAAGTCTGGCCATCGCGCCCGGGTCAACCAAAACGCCAGCAAAAAAGCGCCGCCGGTCGCAGCTGCAGCTGGCGAAATGCTGGCAGTCTCTGCTGTATTGTGAGCCGCTACATGATCGAGGTAGCAGCCATGCGGGAACGGCGACACGCCGCCGTCCCACGCACCCGGAAATCACGCTCAGCATGTCGCAAGCGCCATCCTGACCGCTCACCGGGACTGGCTTAATCCAGGCGGAATCGTGGCTTTAAGGCCGGTGGTAGTTGGGCTTTGCAGTGAGGGGGGTTGTGCCGTGTCATATTGAGTTATCCAGGCGGCTGCGCCGCGTCCCCGGCGACACTCACCGGCAATGCAAAATAGACGTGTATTTGTCGCCTCTTTTAATTCAAAATCATTGCAAAATATCACTATAATCTGTAATATGTATTACATGGAAAGCACGGTGCTTTCCGATAAAGGCCGGTCGGCCAGGAAATTAAAATGAAAAAATTAGAGTTTCGTAATGGCACTGTTTCAGTTGGTGATGTTTTTGCTTCCTCGTGGGGTTATGAGCAAACGAACGTCGGATTTTACCAGGTGATTAGCACTCATGGCAAAAAAACAGTCTGTATCCGTCCTATTGATAGTGAAGTTATATATATTAACGCTAACAGTTATTTAATCCCCATTTTTGATGCATTCATAGGAAATGATATTTATAAGAGACAAGTTAAAGATCATGCTTCTGAACCATGTATTCAGGTTGATTGCTGCGAGAACGCGTATAAATATGATAAGGATGCGAAAAAGAAAATACGATTTACGACATATGGCTAATGGATAAATAATAACCCGGTTTACCGGGTTTTTTTACGAATAAATGAATGAAAGCATTGCATTTAATCACTATAATCTGTAATATGTATTACATGGAAAGCGCGGTGCTCTCCAATAAAGGCCGGTCGGCCAGGTGATAAAAATGGAACGTACAGTAAAATTCATTCGATTCCTTAACAAATATTTCGATGCTCAACTAAATTCTGAATTTGATCCTAGCGTTAAAGGTCAGAATAACACCGGTAAAGATATTGATACAATCTGGATTTACGAAAAAGAAAACGATTGTGAACCGGTTTTAATTCTCAAAGATGCTCACTGGTATACTGACAATAAAGAAGAAGGTTTTTGGATTGTTGGAAATGTATATTCATCGCTGAAGCATGGCGAAATGATTCATGAAGATGAATTTCGTCAGTTAGTTAAAGATAAAAAAGTAATTAAACAATAAACCAACCTATGCCCCGTATTAATCGGGGCAACAAAGGCCGGTCGGCCAGGAGAAAAAAATGACTACTATTAATGCTCTTTCTTCAAATCCTCTTTCTACATGGTTAGCATTCCCGGCAAGCCAACTTATGACGGATAAGGGGCAGTTAATACGCCATCTTGAAGGGCGTAAAGTGATGTATGGTGAGAGTGCAATCCCGTTTGAGCTGAATGAAAAGGGTGAATTGACGCAGGACGGCGCGGCGTATCCTTCCGTTGGTAAACTCTCCCTTGAACTGGTTGACGTTACCGAGCAGCTGCGTCTTGCCTGGCTGGAAGAACAAAAACGCGGTGCAGATTATGTCAATCCGCACGAAGAACGCCAGGAACAGCGCCGTGAACGCTATGCAGATCGAGCTGAACGCGCCAGAGCCGAGGGCAGCGCAACATTAAAACGCGCTCATGATATGGCTCCAAATCCACCGGATCAGCCTATTCTCATTGGACATCATAGCGAACGCCGCCACCGTCGGACGCTTGAAAAAATGGATAATCTCTATCGTCATGCGTTTGTTGAGTGCGCTGGCAAGGCCAGCCATTATGACAGTAAGGCCGAGGGCGTTGGTCGCGGGGGAATATCTGGTGATGATCCGGATGCCGTTCGTAAACTTCTGGAACAGCTACAGGGGCGGATTAAGGCGCAAGAAACCATGAAAGCCTGTAATGCGGCAATCCGTAGAAATAAGACGGAAGAAAAGCAGTTAGCCGCCCTGTTAGCGCTCGGGCAAACGGAGGATAATGCACGCACGCTGTTAAAAGGGGATTTTTGCGGGCGTATCGGTTTTGCCTCCTATTCATTGCAAAATAATAATGCGCAGATTAAACGGCTTAAGACCCGTATTATGGATCTGCAAGCAGTCAGAAAAGACGCTGAAGAAGTTGAAGAAGAGCATGAGGGGTTTGTGATGAAAATCGACAATGATGAAAACCGTATTATGTTTATTTTCGATGGCAAGCCAGAAGATGCAATTCGCGCAGCGTTAAAAGCCAGAGCTTTTAAGTGGAGTCCAAGCCGGGGGGCGTGGGTTAGGAAAATCACTGCTAACGCGCTTGCTGAAGCTGAGCGGCTTAAATTGGTTCTTATTGAATTGAATCAGTAACAATAAAGGCGGGGAAACCCGCCTTTTTTATTGCGGAACACGAAAATAAGTTAATGTGCATATTGAAATAAATCACTAAAATCTGTAATATGTATTACATGGGAGGCGCGTTGCTTTCCCAATAAAGGCCGGTCGGCCAGGAGCAAAATATGAATACATTATCAATAGGGCAGTGTATTACTTCCGCAGGTTCTGAGTATGTAGTAAGCGCGGTCAATCTGGAAGACGGCACACTTTCATACACCATTTTAGGGCTAAATTCCCTGACGCGTACAAATCTGCTGGCTACGTCCCTGGGCTATTATGGCTTGTCTTCCCGCCAACTCTCTCTTGATGAACTTCGTGATCGCCGACGTGAGGTGCAGGGGGCAATCAACCAGCGTGAGGCTGAAGAACGCGAACAGCAAGCCGCGCGTGATACTGCCAAAGAACGTATCAACGCAGATCCGGATAATGCCTTACTGGTGAAAGTGAACAATACCTGCGGTTCGGCAAAAACAGCTGTTAAAAACATTCGTATCCTGCTTAAAAAGCATTTCCCTGGCGTAAAATTCTCTGTCCGTATGCCTCACTACGGAAGCGTCTATGTGTCGTGGGAAGATGCCGCTCCGGAAGATAAGGTTAATGCCGTGATTTCTCGTTTTAAACACGGCAGTTTTGATGGAATGACAGATTGTTATAACTATCATAACAACCCGTTTAATGATGCCTTTGGTGGCGTGGACTACATCAGCACATCACGAAAAAGAAGTGATTCGCTTATCGCTGAAGCCATAGAGATCTTGCGCAAAGAAGATGGCGATGATTTCCCGGAAGAAGTTACTGTAGAGGCATATAAGCGTGGTGCTCTGTTATATGTTGGCCGCGAATATTCGCACAGAGGCTATCAGGGCGCGGTTTCCGACGCTATCGAGAAAATTGATAAAACAAAAAAATAAGCCGCGATACAGCGCCCATAAGGGCGCTTTTTAGTGCAATCATCCGAAAATTGGTTTACAGCGCTGACAGCCTCCGGGGGCATCGAACCCCCTCCAGCTGTTCTGTTGGCTCTGTGCAGGAGTGTTAAAATGGAAAAAATATTCTATACCCGAGGTAAAGGGCGCGTGAGAAAGTCGCTTGACGTCTATAGCGACGGTGAGCAGTACCGTTTTCTGTTCACTACCCTTGATCGTACCAATCCCTCAAAAGCTGAAAAGGCTGCGGGCGCGAAGGAAAAACGCTTTAAGGCAATGGAAGAGGAATTTTACGTCGAACACAAGGCTGTGATTATTCCAACTGAGTATCCGCAACCAGAGCTTGTGCAGAAGTTCATAGATTTTTTGAAGGGAGACATCACGCGTGAAGCAAATAGCAATTAAAAAATCCGGTAATAGTGTAACCGTCAGAATTCCTTCAGCCATTCTGAAAGCTCTCTCATTGAATGTTGATGATCCCGTAAATATTGACATGGAAAATGGGCGTATCGTGATAACGCCGGTAAATCCAGCAGAGGAAGTAACCGAAGCGAAACCCGCTGTTGCTGGGTCACTTGCTGAGGCCGTTCGCGTGAATATGGGGCTGACGCAACAAGGGATTGCAGAATATTTTGGTATTACGTTGAGTGCTTGGGCGAAAAAAGAACAAGGCATTAACCGGCTTTCGGTGGCCGAGCAGCACTATTTCCAGCTACTAATCAACCAGCATCCTGACTATGTGATTGTTCGCCGCCCAACTGACGGTGTCACACCATTGCAGAAAGCGAGCGCGGCGGCAACTAACCTGGCTGTCTATCTATCAGGTCGTCTTGTGTTGCCAACTGAAACTAAATCTTTACTGGCGACTTTAAATGGATGCGTTCGTGAGTTTTCTGAAGATTGGCAAGCTGATTTAGATCAGGTAATTGGCAGTGCCTTACCTGACGAAGCGGCGGTTTTAAAGGCGAAGCTGGACGAACTTCTGGCAGAAAACGCTGACCTTAAAAAACGCCTGGCAAATAAATAGCCTGGCTCTCTTCATTACTCAGGCGCTCCCTTCGGCTCCCCGGCGTTGCCGGGTCGTCTGCCCTACTCCGCTAACCCGCTTACTGCGTAACCGGGTAATCTCCGCCGAACCCGCAAAGGCGCGGTTTCGGGCTGATCGCTAGGGTCAGATAGCGAACATCCAACCCCCTTCTCTTTTGCCGTCATAAAAAGTCTGGCCATCGCGCCCGGGTCAACCAAAACGCCAGCAAAAAAGCGCCGCCGGTCGCAGCTGCAGCTGGCGAAATGCTGGCAGTCTCTGCTGTATTGTGAGCCGCTACATGATCGAGGTAGCAGCCATGCGGGAACGGCGACACGCCGCCGTCCCACGCACCCGGAAATCACGCTCAGCATGTCGCAAGCGCCATCCTGACCGCTCACCGGGACTGGCTTAATCCAGGCGGAATCGTGGCTTTAAGGCCGGTGGTAGTTGGGCTTTGCAGTGAGGGGGGTTGTGCCGTGTCATATTGAGTTATCCAGGCGGCTGCGCCGCGTCCCCGGCGACACTCACCGGCAATGCAAAATAGACGTGTATTTGTCGCCTCTTTTAATTCAAAATCATTGCAAAATATCACTATAATCTGTAATATGTATTACATGGAAAGCACGGTGCTTTCCGATAAAGGCCGGTCGGCCAGGA
>OBLO01003397.1_pt1 | contig 11450 bp, 9 predicted proteins | sample 1519401 | NCBI WGS metagenome assembly OBLO01 (sample SAMEA2602897, study PRJEB22501) | metagenome | reverse complement strand
CTCTTTGCGCATAGTCTTTATCGAATGTACAATATGTACGCCGACGCGCACGGGTGGAAGACCGAGATCGCCAACCTCAACGAGACGGAGCTCGGCGGCGTGCGCGAGGCGAGTCTGCTCATCAGCGGACAGGGGGCGTACTCCCGCCTGAAGTTTGAAAGCGGGGTGCACCGCGTCCAGCGCGTGCCGGAGACGGAGACCGGCGGCCGCATCCACACCAGCACCGCCACCGTGGCCGTGCTGCCGGAGATGGACGCCGTGGAGGTGCACATCGACCCGAAGGATCTGCAGATCGACACCTACCGCAGCTCCGGCGCCGGCGGCCAGCACGTCAACAAGACCGAGAGCGCCATCCGCATCACGCACCTGCCGACCGGCACGGTCGTCGAGTGTCAGGATGAGCGCAGCCAGTATAAAAACAAGGATCGCGCGATGAAGATCCTGGCCTCACGCCTGTATGCCGCGGAAAGTGCCCGGCAGAATGCCGCGCGCTCGGCCGAGCGGCGCAGCCAGGTCGGCACAGGGATGCGCAACGAGCGCATCCGCACCTACAACTTCCCGCAGGGGCGGGTGACGGATCACCGCATCGGGCTGACGCTCTATAAGCTCGATCAGGTGCTCGACGGCGATCTGGATGAGATCATTGATGCGCTCACGCTGGCCGGTCAGGCCGAAAAGCTGCGCGCATCCGCGGAGGAAGCATGAACACGAAACGAATCACAACCGAGATCGCGCAGGCAGCGGATGCCATCCGCGCCGGGCAGCTCGTCGCCGTCCCGACGGAGACGGTCTACGGCCTTGCCGGCAACGGGCTGGATCCCGCCGCCGTCGCGCAGATCTATGAGATCAAGGGCCGGCCGGCCGTCAAGCCGCTGTCGCTGATGGTGCACGACGCATCCGCCATGGCGCGCTACTGCGCCGATGTGCCGCCGGCGGCATACACGCTGGCCGAGGCGTTCTGGCCCGGCCCGCTCACGATCGTGCTGCGGGCCCAGGACTGCGTGCCCGAGATCGTGCGCGCGGGTGGGCAGACTGTCGGCCTGCGCTGCCCGGATCACCCGGCCACGCTGGCGCTCATCGAGGCCGCGCAGCTGCCGCTGGCCGCGCCGTCGGCCAATCCCTCCGGCGCGCCGAGCCCGAAAACGGCAGACGATGTGCTGGCGTATTTCAATGGGCAGATCGCGGCCGTCATCGACGGCGGGCCCTGCGGCATCGGCCGGGAGTCCACGCTCGTCGATCTCTCGCACACGCCGTACCGCATTCTGCGCTCCGCCGCCGTGCCGGACGATGCCGTCTGGGACGCGCTCGTGCGGAAAATGCACATTGTCGGCATCACGGGCGGCACGGGCTGCGGGAAAACGACCGCGCTCATGGAGCTGGAGCGTCAGGGCGCGCTCGTCATCGACTGCGACGCGGTGTATCACGAGCTGCTGGCGTCCAATACCGCCATGCTCGCGGAGATCAATGCCCGTTTTCCGGGTACAATAGAAAATGGGACGCTGCAGCGAAAGCGGCTCGGCGCAGTCGTGTTCGCGGACGCGGCGGCGCTCGACGACCTCAACGCCATCACGCACCGGTATGTCCGTGCCGAGGTGCGCGCTCGCCTGCGCGCGTGGGCGCGGCAGGGCGGCACGGTCGCGGCGATCGACGCCATCGCGCTCATTGAGAGCGGGCTGGCGGAGCTGTGCACTGTCACCATCGGCGTGACGGCGCCGCGCGAGGTGCGCATCGAGCGGCTCATCGCGCGCGAGGGCGTGACGCGCGATTATGCCGAGGCGCGCATCGACGCGCAGAAGCCCAACGAATGGTTTGCCCAACATTGCAGCTACGTGCTGGATAACGGCGGCACGCTCGCCGATTTTCAGCGCCGCTGCCATCAACTGATACAGGAGGTGCTCTCATGAGCGAAGATAAGGAACTCAAGCAGTGGAAGGAAAAGCTGTTTTATCAGCCGAAAAACGGCTATGATCGGATCGACGCCGAGCAGACCGGGGAGATCTTTGCCTATGCCGAGGGATATAAGCAGTTTCTCAACGCCGCGCGCACCGAGCGCGAGGCCGTCAAGGAGGCCATCCGCATGGCGGAGGCCGAGGGCTTTGTGCCGTATACGTTCGGCATGGAGCTGCAGCCGGGCTCGAAGGTGTATGTCAACAACCGCGGCAAGGCGCTCATGCTGGCCGTGCTCGGGCAGCAGCCGCTTGACCACGGCTGCGTGATCGCGGGCGCGCACATCGACTCCCCGCGTCTCGATCTCAAGCAGACGCCGATGTATGAGGACTCGGAACTGGCGTATTTCAAGACGCACTATTACGGCGGCATCAAGAAGTACCAGTGGGTCACGATCCCGCTGGAGCTGCACGGCACGGTCGCGCTCAAAGACGGCAGCACGGTCGATATAGCCATTGGCCGCGAGCCGGATGAGCCGCAGTTTGTCATCACCGATCTGCTGCCGCATCTCGGCAAGGATCAGATGCGCAAGACCATGGAAGAGGGAATCACGGGCGAGGCGCTCAACATCGTCATCGGCAGCATGCCGTATGCCGGCGAGGGGCGCGACCGCGTGAAGCTCGCCGTGCTGTCGCTGCTCCATGATGAATACGGCATCACGGAAGAGGACTTCCTGTCGGCGGAGCTTGCCGCCGTGCCGGCGTTCCCGGCGCGCGACATCGGCTTTGACCGCAGCATGATCGGCGCCTACGGTCAGGATGACCGCGTGTGCGCCTATGCCGAGCTGCGCGCCATCCTTGGCCTCGACGGCGCGCCGGAGCGCACGGCCGTGTGCATCCTCGCCGACAAGGAGGAGATCGGTTCCGACGGCGTGTCCGGCATGCAGTCGCAGGCGTTCGAGGCCTTCATGGCCGACCTCTGCGAGCAGCAGGACGTCGCGCTGCGCCACTGCTTTGCCAGGAGCTTTTGCCTCTCGGCGGATGTCTGCGCGGCCTTTGACCCCAGCTTCCCCGAGGTGAGCGCCAAGCGCACGGAGGCCAAGCTCAATTACGGCATGGGCATCTGCAAGTTCACGGGTGCACGCGGCAAGTCCGGCACGAGCGACGCCTCGGCCGAGCTCGTGGCCTATCTGCGCCGTCTGTTTGCCGACAACGGCGTCGTCTGGCAGCTGTCCGAGATGGGCAAGGTCGATCAGGGCGGCGGCGGCACGATCGCCAAGTTCATGGCCGACCGGAATATTGACACCATTGACGCCGGCGTGCCGGTGCTGAGCATGCACGCACCGTTTGAGCTCGTGGCAAAGTTCGACTGCTGGATGACGTACCGCGGCGTGCTGGCTGCCTACTGCGACACGCAGGCGTGACCGGATGCGGCAGGGGAAAACGGGGACAGTGACCGTTTTCCCTTGTGACGCAAAGAAAACCGTGGTATAATCAACATTCCTATCTGCGTATTGGGAGGTGCATCCGTGACCATCTGGAACGCGATCCTGCTCGGTCTGGTGCAGGGCATCGCAGAGTTTCTGCCGATCTCCAGCTCCGGCCATCTGTCGATCCTGCAAAACCTGTTTCATATGTCGACGGCGGAAAACGGCCATCTGTTTTTCGATGTTCTGCTGCATTTGGGCACGCTCATTTCCATCTGCATCGTCTACTGGCGGGACATCGTGGCCATGGTGGTCGAGACGATCGCGTTTTTCCGCAGCGCACGGCTGCCGGCCGAGCAGCGCCGGCAGCAGCTTCCCGCCGCACGCATGGTGCTCATGATCATCCTGGCGACGCTGCCGCTGTTTTTGATCCTGCCGGTCAACGATCTGGTCGAGCAGCTGTACTACCACACCTTCTTCATCGGCCTCATGCTCATCCTCACGGGCTTTCTGCTGTTCGTGGCCGATAAAATGCCCAAGGGCACGCGCACAGAGAAAACCATGCGCGTGCGCGACGCGCTGGTCATCGGCGTGTGTCAGGCCGTGGCGACGATCCCGGGCCTGTCCCGGTCGGGCACGACGATCGCGGCCGGCATGGCCACGGGACTGGACCGCAGCTTTGCGGTGCGCTTCTCGTTTCTGATGTCGCTGCCCGCGGTGCTGGGGGCAAACATCCTGTCGCTGGCCAAGGCGGCCAAGGCGGGCATTGACGTGTCGCTCCTGCCGGCGTACCTGATCGGCATGTTCGTGGCGATGGTCTCGGGCGTCGCGTCCATCGGCCTTGTCAAGCGCCTGACGTCGAAGGGCCGTTTCGGCGCGTTTTCCTACTACTGTTGGGGCGCGGGCGCACTGACGATGATTCTGTCTCTGATTTTCTGAGAGGACGTTATATAACATGGCAACTTCATCATCCAAAAAGAAAACCGGCACGGCGAAAAAATCCGCCCCGGCAGCAAAAAAGCCGGCCTCCGCGCCGAAAAAGCAGACTGCTGCGCCGAAAAAGCAGCCGGCTGCCAAGGCGGCTTCGGCCGCCGCGCCGACGGCACCGACATGGCCGTATGCGCTGGCGTGCATCGTGCTGTCGCTGCTGGCGTTCCTGGGCCTGTTTCATGCCGAGGGCGTCGTGATCGACGGCTTTGCGGGCTTCCTGTGCGGCATCATGGGCTGGGGCTTTTGGGCGTTCCCGTTTGCGATGCTGCTGCTGGCGTGGGTCTTTGTGCGCAATCCAGAGCGACACTTCTGTCTGCGCGTGACGGCGTCGCTGCTGATCGCGCCGCTGTTCGGCACGATCGTGCACCTCATGGTCTGCCGCGTGCCGTTCACGGCGCAGACGTTCGGCGCGATCGTCGGCCAGCTCTATGACGGGGGCAAGGCGCTCACGTCCGGCGGCGTGATCTCCGGCGGCATTGGCTATCTGCTCAAGGCCGGCATCAGCGTCTATGCGGCGCTGCCGCTGACGATGGCGGCGTTCGTGTTCTGCGTGCTGGGCAGCATGGACCTGACGGTCGGCAAGATCGCGGCCTGGGTGCGCACACGGCGCGAGGCACAGTACATCCCGGACGAAGACGTGCCGCTTGCGGAGGATGAGGAGGACGAACCGGAACCGCAGCCGCTGCCCGAGCCGCGGCGCAGTGCGCGCCGTGCCGTGCCGGACAAGCCGGTCGCCAAGAAAAAATTCATCGACATTCCGGTCGAGGAGACCATGACGGAGCCGGACGACGATCCGATCGACCCGATCCCGGTCAAAAAGCCTGCCCGCGGCGCGAAAAAGGCCGCGCCGGCCGATGCCACGCAAAATGTCCAGCCGCTGTCTGTGGAGGAGGCGGCCGATATCTGCGGCGTCACCCCGGTCACGCAGGAGATCCAGGACCCGCCAAAGCCGTCCAAAAAGGCGGCCAGCGCTGCCGTCGCGGCGGAGACGGCCGCGATCACCTCCGCCATCGAGAGCGAGAATGCCGACCACTCGTCCTATCAGCTCCCGCCGGTGTCGTTCCTGCGCGCGGGGAAGAAGGATCAGACGGACGCGACGGAGGAGATCCGCTTCAACCGCGACCGGCTCAACACTGCCCTGAGCAGCTTCGGCGTCAACGCGACCATCCGCGATGTGACGCGCGGCCCCACGGTCACGCGCTACGATCTCGAGCTCGAGGCGGGCGTGAAGCTCAACAAGATCACGAACCTCTCCGGCGACCTTGCGCTCGCGCTCGGTGTGGAGAATGTGCGCATCGCGCCGATCCCGGACAAGATCTCGACCGTCGGCATCGAGGTGCCGAACAAGGTCGTCAGCGCCGTTTGCCTGCGCGATATCATCGACTCGCCCGCGTTCCGCAATGCGAAGTCCAAGCTCTCGTTTGCCGTCGGCAAGGACATCGGCGGCAACTGCATCATCGGCAACATCGCCAAGCTGCCGCATATGCTCATCGCCGGCACGACCGGCTCGGGCAAGTCCGTGTGCATGAACTCGCTCATTCTGAGCCTGCTCTATAAGGCGACGCCGGACGAGGTGCGCCTGATCATGATCGACCCGAAAATGGTCGAGCTCGGCATCTATAACGGCATCCCGCACCTGTTCATCCCCGTCGTGACCGACCCGAAGAAGGCGGCCGGCGCGCTGCAGTGGGCGGTCGTGGAGATGCTCAAGCGCTACCGCCTCTTCTCCGAGGCGCAGGTGCGCGACCTCGCCAGCTACAATGCCCTCCAGAAAAACGAGCCCGACGGGCAGACGCTGCCGCAGGTCGTCATCGTTATCGACGAGCTGGCCGACCTCATGCTCTGCGCCGCCAAAGAGGTGGAGGAGAGCATCTGCCGCGTGGCGCAGATGGGCCGCGCCGCGGGCATGCACCTCATCATCGCAACGCAGCGCCCGTCCGCGGACGTCATCACCGGCCTCATGAAGGCGAACATCCCGAGCCGCATTGCCTTTGCGGTCTCGTCCTCGCTCGAGAGCCGCATCATCCTCGATACCTCCGGCGCGGAAAAGCTCATCGGCATGGGCGATATGCTCTATGCGCCCATCGGCACCGGCAAGCCCCTGCGTGTGCAGGGCTCGTTTGTGTCGGACGAGGAGCGCGAGGAGGTCGTGCGCTTCATCAAGCAGAACTCCGAGGCGCAGTACAGCGACGATATCATCGCGCAGATCGAAAAATCCGCCGCCGAGGCCGACAAGAAGTCCGGCCCCGCGCCCGAGGCGGACAAGCCCGCCAAGAGCGACTATGACGAGCTGCTGCCGCAGGCCGTGGATGTCATTCTCGAGACGAAGCAGGCATCGGTGTCCATGCTGCAGCGCCGGCTGAAACTCGGCTATTCGCGCGCCGCGCGCATGGTCGATCAGATGGAGGAGATGGGCATCGTCGGCCCGTTTGAGGGCTCGAAGCCGCGCAAGATCCTCATCACGAAGCAGCAGTGGCAGGAGATGCAGTATGTGCAGGGCACCGCGCCGAGCGAGGTGCTGCAGGCGCAGACGGACTTTGCCGATGACAACGAAGAGGAACCTGAAGACGATGAATCATGATCTCCACACGGGGCGGCCGGAGCGCCGCCCCGTCGGCACGATTGCCTTTCCGGATGGGGCGGACTTTGCCCCGGAAATGACGCCGGCGCAGGTCGGCGCTTACAGCACGCTCGCCCTCGCGCACATTGGCGACGGGGTATATGAGCTCATGATGCGCACGGCCCTGTGTGCCGCCGGGCTCACGGCCGTGACCGACCTGCACCGCGAGACGGTGCGCCGCGTCAACGCGCCCGCGCAGGCGCGCGCGGCGGAGACCATTCAGCCCGCGCTCACGGACGAGGAGCGCGCGGTCTACAAGCGCGGCCGCAACGCGAAGGTGAACTCGGTGCCGCAGCATGCGGACGTCGCGCAGTATCACGCGGCCACGGGGCTCGAGACGCTCTTTGGCTGGCTGTATCTGCTCGGCCGCACGCAGCGGCTGCGCGAGCTCTTCAGCAAGATCACGGAGGTGCTGTAACATGCCAATGGACGCAGTTTTTCTGCACGGCCTGACGCAGGAACTGACGCAGAGCCTGACCGGCGCGCGCATCGACAAGGTGCAGCAGCCGGAGTGCGACCTGCTGCTGCTGTCCGTGCGCACGCAGAGCGGCAACGCGAAGCTGCTCGTGCACGGCGGCGTGGGCAGCGCGCGGGTGCATTTCACGGCCGGCACGTTTGAAAATCCGGCCGAACCGCCGATGTTCTGCATGCTTCTGCGCAAGCACCTCGTCGGCGCGCGCATCACGGGTATTTCCCAGCCGGATTTTGAGCGTATGCTCATCCTCGACCTTGACGGGCGGGACGAACTCGGCACGCCGGTCAAAAAGCAGCTCGTCGTCGAGATGCTCGGTCGCCAGTCGAACGTCATCCTTGTCAGCGGCGACGGGCACATCATCGACTGCATGCGCCGCGTGGATTCCTCCATGAGCGAGACACGGCAGGTGCAGCCGGGGCTGTTTTACCGTATGCCGCTGCGGCAGGATAAGCCGGTGCTGTTTGATACGACGCCGGAGCAGCGCGCGCAGGTGCTCTCCGCCCCGATCACGGCGGCGACGGTTGACAAGTGGCTGCTGGGACTCTTTTCCGGTGTGTCACCGCTGCTGTGCCGGGAGGTGTGCTTCCGCGCGCTCGGCGATGCCAGCCCCCGGCTCGAGCGGCTGGACGATGCGCAGCGTGCACGCCTGGCGCATGAGCTCGATGCGCTTGTATTTACCGTCGAGACGAACAATCTTTCCCCGACGATGCTGCTCGACGGCGAGCGGCCGAAGGACTTTTCCGCCGTGCCGATCCTGCAGTATCAGGACGCGCTGGAATGCCGCGGCTGCGGCTCGTTTTCCGAGCTGCTGGACGAATTTTATCTCCGCCGCGACAAGGCGGAGGCCATGCGCCGCCGCTCGCAGGAGCTGACGCATCAGGTGCGCACCCTGCGCGACCGCACGGCCAAAAAGCTGGCCATCCAGCAGTCGGACCTGCTGCGCTGCGCCGACCGCGAGGCCCTGCGGCAGAAGGCCGACCTCATCAAGGCCAACCTCTACCGTATCCAGAAAGGTGACCGCACCGTGACGGTGCAGGACTACTATGCCGAGGGCTGCCCGGACGTGACGATCGAGCTGGACCCGCGCAAGAGTCCGCAGGAGAACGCCGCCGCGCTCTATAAGTCCTACCGCAAGGCCAAAACGGCCGAACAGCACCTGACCGGCCTGATCGCGGAGGCGAGCCGGAACCTCGACTACCTCAACAGTGTGCTCGATGAGCTCGCGCGCGCCGAGAGCGAGCGCGACCTTGCCGACATCCGCGCCGAGCTGCGCGCGACCGGGTATCTGCGCCAGCCGCGCAATGCCAAAAAGGAAAAGACGGCGCAGCGCGCGCCGCTCGCCTTCGTTTCGAGCACCGGGTATGAGATCCTCGTCGGCCGCTCCAACACGCAAAATGACGAGCTGACGCACCGCACCGCCCGCCGCACGGACATCTGGCTGCATGTGCAGAAGGTACACGGTTCGCACGTCATCATCCGCGCGCACGACACAACGCCGGACGATCAGACGATCGCCGAGGCGGCGAGTCTCGCCGTATACTATTCGCAGGCGCGCGGCGGCGGGAAGACACCGGTGGATTACACCATGGCGCGCTTCGTGCGCAAGCCGTCCGGCGCGCTGCCGGGCATGGTGCTCTATACGGACTACCAGACCTGCATGGCCGAGAGCAATGAGGCGCTCGTGGAGCGCCTGCGCGTGCGCTAAGGCAGCAAAAAAGCTCCCCCGGCGGGGGAGCTTTTTCTGTTTCTCTTGCGGTATATTGCAGCAATTTTTCGCGTACTGGTTGGACGGTTGACGGATGCGGAAAACTGCGGTATGCTTTTGGCGGCAATGTGGGTTCAATCCGGCGTTGCCGGAGACTTTGACGAGCTATGGAGGGAGCAATGCGCAGATCATGGAGCTGCCCGCCCGGGCAGGGCGCAGCGATGCCCAGACGCCGCGGAGGCATCCGGCTGCGGTTCGATCCGGGCGTTGACCCGGAGGTGCGGCGCGCCCTTATGCAGTTTGTGCGCTGGCTGCAGACGCAGTACGCGTTCCCTGTGCGCGTGCCGGTCTATGTGCGGGCGGCCGAGCGGCTTTTGTGCCGGGATGGCGATCTGGCCTGCGGGACATTTCTTGGCCCCAGCGATCCGAAACAGGAGCCGTATATCCGCCTTGCTGTCGGAGATTACCCGCAGATGCTTGCAGCGTGGGGACAGGACAGTGCGCTGGCATCGATCCTGCGCTCGCTCGCGCACGAGCTGACGCATTATTTTCAATGGGTGCGCGATCCCGTGGGGTATCAGACTGCGGACGAGTCCAGACTGGAGCGGCAGGCGGATCGCTGCGCCCGCGAGACCTTATACGATTACGCGGATGTGTATGCGCATCCGTGAGGTACACATATCCTTTTAGGGCAGAAAACGGAGGAATCCTTATGAAAAAACTCATTGCCTATTACTCCCGCGCGGGAGAGAACTATTTTTCCGGGACGCACCGCGCCATCGCCGTCGGCAACACGGAGAAGGCGGCGCGGCTGCTCGCCGAACTCACCGGTGCGGAGCTGTTCCACATCGAGCAGAAGGTGCCGTATTCGGACGACTATGACACCTGCGTCGCCGAGGCGCGGCGCGACCTGCGCGCCAATGCCCGTCCGGAGCTGACGGCGCTGCCGGAGCGTCTGGACGACTATGATGAAATTTATCTCGGCTATCCGAACTACTGCGGTACCATGCCGATGGCGGTCTACACCTTCCTTGAGCACTATGATTGGCAGGGGAAAACCATCCATCCGTTCTGCACGAACGAGGGCAGCGGCCTGTCGAACACGGAGCAGGACATCCGGCGGGCTGCAAAGGGCGCGCGGGTCGCGCCCGGTCTGTCCCTGCGCGGCAGCGCGGTGGACAGCGCAAAACCGAAACTGGAGCAGTGGCTGCGCGGGTAACGTGTGCGTTCTGACCGGCAGAGAGGAAGGAGGCTGTGCATGAGCCGAAACGCAAAGATTCTCATCGATTTGGCCGTGCTCGCGGCCGTTTACGGTATCTGGCTGCTGCCGAAGTGGCGGCCGCTGGGGAAAAGACCGCTGCTCGTCTATACGCTCATGTACGGCTGCCTCGCCGGGATCGTGCGCTTTACGCTCATGCCGGTGCTCACGGCGCTCCCGTTCTGCTTTGACCATCCGTATGTCCCCATGCACATGGCGCCGTTTGAGGACGTTATCCTCCGCCACGGCGATTATGTCCGGCAGATCGTGCTGAACATCGCCCTGTTTGTCCCGTTCGGTGTGCTGCTGCCGCTGTGCCGCAGCTGCTGCGGCAAGCGGTGCAGCTTCTGGCGCTGCCTGCTGCTGACGCTGGCGCTCAGCGTCGGCATTGAGGTCGTGCAGCCGCTGCTGCACGCATTCCGCAGTTCGGACATTACGGACGTCATCACGAACACGACCGGCGGCGTGCTGGGCTATGCGCTCTGGGCGATCGTGCACGCCTGCCGGAAAAAACGTGAAGATTGACCTGCCTTGAGATACCGGTGCTTTTGCCGGTATCTTTTTTGTTGAAAATGTGCCGCTGTTTCGCTATACTATTACAAAAAGCGGAATTTTGCGGTCTAAAAACAGAGAAAAAACAAAAATCGGAGGAGAGAACATGGACGAGCGGATCTATCGCGAATACGTCGCGATCCTGAAAGAGGAGCTGCAGCCTGCCATGGGCTGTACAGAGCCGATCGCCGTGGCGTACTGCGCGGCGTTGGCCCGCAGGACGCTCGGCGCGCTGCCGGAAACGGTCGAGGTGCTTGCGAGCGCGAACATCATCAAAAACGTCAAGAGCGTCATCGTGCCGAATACGAACGGCCAGCGCGGCATTGCGGCGGCCGCAGCGGCAGGTATCGTTTCCGGCAATGCCGACGCGCAGCTACAGGTGCTTGCGAGCCTCACGCCGGAGCAGGTGGACGCAGTGGGCGCCTATCTGCAGCAGGCTGCCTTTACCGTCCGGCGCGCGGACAAGGACTACGTGTTCGACATTCAGGTGCGCGTCACGGCGGGGGCGGACAGCGCGTCCGTCGAGATCGCGGGCTA
>OBLO01003395.1_pt1 | contig 11451 bp, 10 predicted proteins | sample 1519401 | NCBI WGS metagenome assembly OBLO01 (sample SAMEA2602897, study PRJEB22501) | metagenome | reverse complement strand
CCATCAGTGGTTTACATGCGTCTCCCCGGCGTCGGTGAGGTGCCCCGGGGCGGTCCTGTATATCCCCCCAGCCCCCCGTTATGCCAGGTGTGAGGTAGCCCCCCCGGGGAAAAGGGGGGGGGGCCTCGGCCCTCCCGGGGGGGCCCGCCCCCGGGGGGTCCACGGGGCACTGACCGCCGTAGACAGCTCGATGGTGCCGCTGCCGCCGGTCCAGAGATACTCCACTGTGACCGTGCGGCTGTATGCCTCCGGCCGGTGCAGCGTCTCAATGGCGGCCTGCACCGTTTCCGGCGTCACCTCCACCACTGTCAGGGCGCCGCCCTCCGCAGGCAGGTCTCCACCGCCCTCGGCACTGGTATTGGTGTCCGGCAGGACCACCCGGGAGGAACGGCGCAGGTTGCTCACCAGCATCAACAGCACCACCAGCACAACCAAGATCACAATGCCCCATGTCACCAGCTTCTGTGTCCGCTTCATGCCGTCCCTCCTCCCCTCTCATTTACGCAAGGTCCTCCGCCGGCTGCTCCCGGTGGCCAAAGTACCACAAAATGTCATCCACGATCCGGCGGCAGGCCTGTCCGTCTCCGTAGGGGTTCACGGCATGGGCCATTTTCTCGTAGGCGGACTTGTCCCGGATCAGCCGCTCCGCCATGGTCACGATGTCGTCCTGCACCACGCCGCAGAGCTTCACCGTCCCGGCGGCCACTGCCTCGGGACGCTCCGTCTCCCGGCGCATCACCAGCACCGGCTTGCCCAGCGCGGGGGCCTCCTCCTGAAGTCCGCCGGAGTCCGTCAGCACCAGGTAAGACCGGGCCATGAGGTTGTGCATCTCGTCGGCAGGCAGCGGATCGATGAGGTGCACCCGGGGCGCGCCCCGGAGATAGGTGTCCACCGCTTCCCGGACCACCGGGCTGAGGTGGACGGGGTACACCAGCTCCACCTCCGGATTCTCCTCCGCGATCTGCCGCAGCGCCAGCATGATGTTCTTCATGGGCTCGCCGTAATTCTCCCGGCGGTGGCAGGTGACGAGGATGATCTTTTTCTCCCCGTAGGGCAGGTGGTTCAATTCGTCCGTGGAAAATTTGTAATCCTCCCGGACGGTGGTTTTCAGCGCGTCGATCACCGTATTGCCGGTGACGAACAGCCCCTCGGTGATATTCTCCCGCAGAAGGTTATTTTTGTTGTTCACCGTAGGACAGAAATAGAGATCCGCAATGGAGGAAACCAGCTTGCGGTTCATTTCCTCCGGAAAGGGAGAATACTTGTCATAGGTTCTGAGACCGGCCTCCACATGGCCCACCTTCACCTGATGGTAGAAAGCGGACAGCGCCCCGGCAAAGGTGGTGGAGGTATCTCCGTGGACAAGGATCATATCCGGCTTCAAGGTGTCAATGGCCTCGTCCATACCGGTGAGGCACTTGCTGGTGATGGTGGACAAGGTCTGCCGGGGGGTCATGATGTCCAGATCCCAGTCGGGCTTTACCTCAAAAACCTCCAGCACACTGTCCAGCATCTGCCGGTGCTGGGCGGTCACGCAGCAAAGGCTCTCGATCTCCGGCCGGGAGGCCAGTTCCTTCACCAGCGGGCACATTTTAATGGCTTCCGGCCGGGTGCCGAAAACGCTCATGATCCGCAGCTTATTCATGGCTGCCGTCCTCCTTCTGCTTGTCTTTTTCCTCGTGATGGCCCAACTCTGTCAGTTCTTCCAGTTCCTCGTGGAGTTCCTCCTTCACTTCCTTGGGGAACACCACCCGGGCGGCCACAACCGCCACAACGCACAGAGCGATCAGCAGCAGCATGGCCTTCGCCTCGCCGCCGGTGGTCAGCACCACGGCGGACAGGCCCAGAATACCGGAAATGACGTACAGCGTTGCCACCGCCTGCTTCTGGTTCAGACCCATGTCGATGAGCCGGTGATGGATGTGGCCCCGGTCCGCGTGCATGGGGCTCTGGCCGTGGGCCATCCGGCGGATCATGGCGAAGGCTGTGTCGAAAATGGGCAGACCCAGGATCAAAAACGGCACGGCAAAGGAGATCACCGCGTAGAATTTGAAAAGGCCCTGAATGGACATGGTGGACAGAATGAAGCCCAGAAATGTAGCGCCGGTGTCGCCCATAAACATCTTCGCGGGGTTCAGGTTATAGGGCAGGAAGCCCACGCAGGCACCCACCAGCGCCGCCATTACCACCGCCACCTGGGCGTCGGAGGTAATCAATGCAATCACCAGCACTGTGGCGGCAGAAATGGCGGACACGCCGTTGGCAAGGCCGTCCAGGCCGTCGATGAGGTTCACCGCGTTGGTGATCCCCACGATCCACAGCACCGTTACCGGGACGGACAGCCAGTTCAGCACCCAATAGGCATTGGGAGAAAAGATGTTGGGGTTGGATAACGCCTGAATGGACACGCCGTTCAGAGCCGGGATCAGGGCCGCCGCGATCTGGATCACGAATTTCAGCTTGGCGGGCAGGGCCATGATGTCATCCACCACGCCCAGCACCACGATGATGACCGCGCCCAGCAGGATGCTCTGCATCTGGGGGTTCAGTCGGATATCCACGAACAGCAGGATGCTGGCCATAAAGCCGGCGAAGATTGCCAGACCGCCCAGCCGAGGGATGGGCTTGTGGTGCATCCGCCGCTCGTCCTTGGGCACATCGATCGCACCCACCTTGTAAGCAAAGCTCTTGACCACCGGTGTCATCAGAAAGCTGACCACCAGAGCCGTCAGCAATGCCAGCGCCACCGGCGCCATCAGCTGATTGTCAAATCTCATGTTTCCTCCGCCGTTACCGGGCCAGAAAGCCCACTTTTTTGTAGACCTTGGACAGGGTGCGGTTGGCTACATAGGCAGCCTTCTCTGCACCGGCGCGGTACACGCTCTCCAGATAGGCCTTGTCAGCCAGCAGGCGTTCCGTCTCCTCCCGGATGGGGCGCAGCAGCTCCACCACGGACTCGCCCACGGCGGTCTTGAAGCTGCCGTAGCCCTGACCGGCAAATTCCGCCTCAATAGCCGCGTAATCCCTACCGGTGGCCACAGAGTAGATCTGCATCAGGTTGGAGACGCCGGGCTTGTTCTCCGGGTCAAAGCGGACGCAGGCGTCGGAATCGGTCATGGCCTTCTTGAACTTCCGCAGGATATCCTCCGGCTTTTCCAGCATATACACGCAGCCGTTCTGATCCTTGTCGGACTTGCTCATTTTGCTGGTGGGGGTGGTCAGGCTCATGATCCGGGCGCCCACCTTGGGGATGTAGGGGTCCGGCAGCTTGAAGGTATCGCCGTAAAGGCCGTTGAACCGGGTGGCAATGTCCCGGCAGATCTCAACGTGCTGCTTCTGGTCGCCGCCCACGGGCACCAGATCCGCCTGATACAGCAGAATATCCGCCGCCATCAGAGCCGGATAGGTAAACAGGCCCGCGTTGATGTTGTCCGCGTTCTTGGCGGACTTATCCTTGAACTGGGTCATGCGGCTCAGCTCGCCGAACATGGTGTAGCAGTCCAGCACCCAGCCCAACTGGGCGTGGGCCGGAACATGGGACTGGACGAACAGCACGTTTTTCTCCGGGTCCAGACCGCTGGCGATATAGGCCGCCAACTGGACCAGGGTGTGCCGCCGCAGCTCCGCCGGGACCTGCCGCACGGTGATGGTGTGCATGTCGGCCATCATATAGTAGCAGTCATACTCATCGGCCAGCGCCGCCCAGTTGCGGATGGCGCCCAGATAGGACCCCAGCGTCAAATCGCCGGAGGGCTGGATGCCGCTTAGAATTCTTTTTTTCTGAACTTCGTTCTCCATAATAGTACCTCGCTTTTCTGTATTTCAGCCGGAAACCGGCAGACGTATCTGTACAGGGCATATTTTAACTGATACAGTATACCACTCCCCCTTAAAAATTGCAATCCGAACTCTTGACTTTCCTGTCTGAAATAGGGATAATGTATTTTGTGTAATTACGTATATTTTGACATGGAGGTATCATTCATGGCTTTGGATAAGACATTTTTTGAAGATTTGGAAGCCCGCATCCCCAAGGGGAAGGTCCGTACCCGGTTCGCCCCCTCCCCCACCGGCTATATGCACGTGGGCAACCTGCGCACCGCGCTGTACACCTGGCTCATCGCCCGCCACGCCGACGGCACCTTCATTCTCCGAATCGAGGATACGGATCAGGGCCGTCTGGTGGAGGGTGCGACGGACGTGATCTACCGCACCATGAAGGAGTGCCATCTGGATCACGATGAAGGCCCGGACGTGGGCGGCCCCACCGGCCCCTATATCCAGTCCGAGCGCCGGGACCTGTATCTGCCCTACGCCCAGCTCCTGGTGGAAAAGGGCGCAGCCTACTACTGCTTCTGCGAGAAGGCGGAATCCGAGGAGGACTCCGGCGAGTTTGACCGGGCGGACGATCCCTGCCGGAATCTGAGTGAGGAAGAAGTGGCCGCTAATCTGGCTGCCGGTAAGCCCTACGTGATCCGTCAGCGGATCCCCCACGAGGGCACAACCACCTTCCATGATGTGTCCTTCGGTGACATCACCGTGGAGAACAAGACTCTGGACGATCAGGTGCTGCTGAAGCGGGACGGCTTGCCCACCTACAACTTCGCCAACGTGGTGGACGATCACCTCATGGGCATCACCCACGTGGTCCGAGGCAGCGAGTACCTGTCCTCCGCGCCCAAGTACAATCTGCTGTACGAGGCCTTCGGCTGGGAGGTCCCCACCTACGTCCACTGCTCCCCCGTCATGCGGGACCAGCACAACAAGATGTCCAAGCGCCACGGCGATCCCTCCTACGAGGATCTGAAGGCTCAGGGCTTCCTGACGGACGCCATTCTGAACTATGTGGCGCTGCTGGGCTGGGCGCCCAAGGGCGAATTCGCCGAGCAGGAGATCTTCTCTCTGGACGAGCTGGTGAAGGTATTCGACATCGCCGGTATCTCCAGGTCCCCCGCTATTTTCGACATCGAGAAGCTGACCTATTTCAACGCCACCTATCTCCGGGCCATGGAGCCTGCCGCCTTTGCGGAGGTTGCGGAGCCTTACATCCGTCAGGCGGTGAAGAACCCCGCTATCGACGCCGCCGAGATCGCCGCGCTGCTGCAGGCCCGGTGCGAAAAGCTGACGGACATTCCCGAAAAGGTCGATTTCTTCGACGCATTGCCCGATTATGACGTTGAGTTCTTCACTAACAAGAAGTCCAAGACCAACGCCGAGGTCTCCAAGGCTATGCTGGAGGCCGCCATCCCCGCTCTGGAAGCCGTTTCCGACTGGACTGTGGACGCGATCCACGATACCCTCATTGATCTGGCTGCCAAGCTGGAGGTCAAGAACGCCACGCTGATGTGGCCTGTCCGCATTGCCGCAGCCGGCAAGCTGGTGACGCCCGGCGGCGCCGTGGAGATCTGCCACCTGCTGGGCAAGGATGAGACCCTGCGCCGTCTGCGTCTGGGTCTGGACAAGCTGAACTAACCGAGAAAGAAGGAGCTTTTCTATGAGCAATCTTGTGATCCCCCAGGGCTACAAGGCCCCCCTGCCTAATTATGAGCTGCAGCGGGCCATCGCCTTTATCAAAGAATCCTTTCAGACCAATCTTTCCAACGCCCTGAATCTGCGCCGGGTGTCCGCCCCCCTGTTTGTCGCTTCCGATTCCGGTCTGAACGACAACCTGAACGGCACGGAACGTCCCGTCCGGTTCGACATCCCCGGCGTTGGGGGCAAGGACGCCGAGGTGGTCCACTCTCTGGCCAAATGGAAGCGTCTGGCCCTGAAGCGCTACGGCTTCCACGTGGGCAAGGGCCTGTACACCGATATGAACGCCATCCGCCGGGATGAGGATGATCTGGACAACATCCACTCCGTCTATGTGGACCAGTGGGACTGGGAGAAGATCATCTCCCGGGAGGACCGGAACGAGGCGTATCTGAAGGCCACCGTCCGGGCCATCGTCGCCGCCGTGTGTGAGACCAGCGACGCATTGAACGTGGCCTTCCCCAGCCTGCGGGTCAAGCTGGACCGGGAGGTGTACTTTGTCACCACCCAGGAGCTGGAGGACCGCTGGCCGGACAAGACACCCAAGGAGCGGGAACACGCCATCTGCGCCGAGCACCACACCGTGTTCCTCATGCAGATCGGCGGCAAGCTGAGATCCGGCGAAAAGCATGACGGCCGTGCCCCCGACTATGACGACTGGGCCCTCAACGGCGACATTCTCATGTGGAACCCCATTCTGGAGCGGTCCTTTGAGATCTCCTCCATGGGCATCCGGGTGGATGAGGAATCCATGGCCCGCCAGTTGAAGCTGGCCGGGTGCGAGGAACGGGCGGAGCTGCCCTTCCACAAGATGCTGCTGAACGGCGAGTTGCCACAGACCATCGGCGGCGGCATCGGCCAGAGCCGTCTCTGCATGCTGATGATCGGCAACTGCCACATTGGCGAGGTTCAGGCCAGCATCTGGGACGCCGAGACCATGAAAAAATGCGAGGAAGCCGGGATCATCCTGCTGTAAATACGCAAAAGCAGTCCCGCGGCATTTTTGCCGCGGGACTGCTTGATGTCCTCATTCCAAAATGAACCCCCGTCTCCGCGAGAAGCGGAGACGGGGGTTTTCGCTTATTCTTCGGCTGCGATGTCGGCAGCGATCAGGTCCGCCAGATCCTCCAGCTTCCGGTACTGCTCCTCCTTCACGGCGGAGCGGATGGTGATGGGCGGCGCGATCTGCTCCATGCCCTTCATCTCCTCCAGATGCTTGGCCATGAGCCGGGCGGCGGCAGGGCCCCAACTGCCGTTTTCAATGAGGGCCACGGTGCGGTTCTGGAGTGCGTGGGCCTTCAGTTCCAGCAGCAGCGTCTCCATGGGGGTGTAGATGCCGCCGTTGTAGGTGGCGCTGGCAAACACCAGATGGCTGCACTGGAACGCGGCGCTGACCTGCTCGGATACGTCGGTGTGGGACACGTCGAAGATCCGCACGTGCCGCACGCCCTTTTCCGCCAGACGGGAGGCCAGGATCTCGCAGGCGTTTTCCGTGTGGCCGTAGATGGAGCCGCAGAAAATAGCGGCTGTCCACGCCTCCGGCGTGTAGGTGCTCCAGCGCTTGTACTTCTCAAGGAACCAGCCGATGTTCTCCCGCCAGATGGGACCGTGGAGGGGGCAGAGGTACTGAATATCCAGTCCCGCCGCCTTTTTCAGCACGTTCTGCACCGGCGTGCCGTATTTGCCCACGATGTTGGTGTAATACCGGCGGGCGTCGTCCAGCCACTCCTGCTCGAAATTCACCTCGTCGGCGAAGATGTTGCCGTCCATAGCGCCGAAAGTGCCGAAGGCGTCGGCGCTGAACAGGGCCTTCTCCGTGGTATCATAGGTCATCATGACCTCCGGCCAGTGGACCAGCGGGGCCATGACAAAGGTCAGCTCGTGGCGGCCCAGAGACAGGGTATCCCCCTCCTTCACCACCTGGAAGCGGCCCTCCACCTCCATGGGGAAGAACTGCTTGATCATGGGCAGGGTCTTGGCGTTGCCGATGACGGTGGCCTCCGGGTAGCGGCTCAGGACCGTTCCCAGCGTGGCGGCGTGATCCGGCTCCATGTGGTTGACGATCACATAATTCAGAGGCTTGCCCTGCAGGGCGTGTTCCAGATTCTCAAAGAACCGCTCCGCGATGGCCTGATCCACCGTATCCAGCAGGGCCGTCTTTTCATCCTGGATCAGATAGGCGTTGTAGGAGACGCCCCGGGGGATGGGATATACATTTTCAAACAGGGCCAGCCGGCGGTCCGAGCCGCCCAGCCAGATCAGATCAGATGTGATTTTCTTCGTGCAATACATAGCTGAAATTCTCCTTTTGATTTATATTTCCGTTGGGTAAATGACTTGTCGAACAAAAAGACACACGGACTGGAAGCCGTGTGCCCTTCGGAAAGGGCCGTCAGTCGCCCCAGATGACATTGGTAATGGTACCGTCAGAAAATTCGATATACTCGCTCTTGAGGATATAATCGGTCTTGCCGATGCGGACCTCCTGATCGCCCACTTTGGTGGTCATGACCTCGGCGGTAGGGGTGGTGGTGGTCACGGTGAAGATCAACGTCACATGGTCCGGGTCCGTGACCCAGTTTCCATTGGCATCCAGCACCTGATAGGTCTCCTTCTCCACGGCCTCGATCTGGCCGCCCACCAGCGCACCGGAGGCCATCAGCGGAGACGGCAGATGGGCCTGACAGTTTTCATACAGTTCCGGGGCCACGCCCTCCACCTTCACCTGATAGGTGACTTTTGTCTGGGGCCGGTCATAGCTGATGCTGTCCCCGTTTTTTCCGATGAATTTCCAGGCCGCCAGTGCCAGCACCGCCACGATCAGCACAATGGCGATGAGGTCGATGATATTCAGCTTTCCGATGCGTTTTGCTTTCTGTTCCATGATTTCCTCCGTAACGGGCTTGGCCCGATTTTTCCTTGGTAGACATTTCGCGTTCTCTATTGTATAATATTTTCCGCTATTTCACAAGGATTTTTTTGGAGGCGCTTTTATGAAGGTCATCCATCTCATCAGCGGCGGCGATTCCGGCGGGGCCAAGACCCATGTGCTGAGTCTGCTGCAAAATCTGAACAAAACCATCACCGCCCAGCTGGTCTGCTTCCGGGACGGCCCCTTTGCCGAGGAGGCCCGGGCCATGGGGATCCCCACCATGATCTGCGGCGGGAACAACATTCCCCATCTGCGGCGGGAGCTGGCGGACTATATCCGGGAGGGAGGGTATCAGCTGATCCACTGCCACGGCAGCCGGGCCAATATGATCGGGGCGCTGCTGCGAAAGCCCACGGGCCTGCCGGTGGTGTCCACCGTCCACAGTGACTACAAGCTGGACTACATGGGCCGCCCCTTCGCCCGGCTCACCTTCGGGGCCATCAATGCCTGGGCGCTCCGGCATCTGGACTACCGCATCGGTGTGTCCGACGCCATGGTGGACCTGCTCATCGACCGGGGCTTTCCCCCCGACCGGTTCTACGCCATCTACAACGGCATCGACTTCACCCCTGCGCCGTCTCAGGGGGACCGGCTGGCCTATCTCCGGGGACTGGGGGCCGACGTGGAGGAAAACAGCGTGGTGGTGGGCATCGCCGCCCGGCTGAACCCCGTCAAGGATATGTCCACCCTGATCCGGGGCTTTGCGGAAGGACACAAGTCCTGCCCCCGGCTGCGGCTGGTCATCGCCGGGGACGGCGAGGAACGGCAGAAGCTGGAGGATCTGGCAAAGGAACTGGGCGTGGAAAAGGAGGTCACCTTCGCCGGCTGGATCAGCGGCGGTATGGATCGGTTCTATTCCGCGCTGGATGTCAACGCCCTGACCTCCCTCTCTGAGACCTTCCCCTATGCCCTGACGGAGGGCGCCCGCTTCCACCTGGCTACCGTGGCCACCGCCGTGGGCGGCATCCCCTATCTCATCGATCAGGATGTAAACGGATACCTCTTTACCCCCGGCGACTGGCAGACGTTAGGGCGCTATCTGGCCGCGCTGGGCAACGGGGACGCTCTGCGTCGGGAGATGGGCGAGAAGCTCTATGAAAAAGCCTCCGCCAAGTTCTCCATCCAAAGCACTGTGGACACCCAGCTACACATTTATGAGGAAATCATCCGCCGCCACAACCGTCCCAAACGGGACCGGGACGGCGTGGTGATCTGCGGTGCTTACGGCCGGGGCAACGCCGGCGACGACGCCATTTTGGAGGCCATTTTGCAGGAGATGCGCGCCATCGACCCAGATATGCCCATCACCGTTCTCACCAAGGACCCCAAGGCCACCCGCCTGACCTACCGGGTGCGGACGGCGGGACGGATGGACGTGGGCACCTGGAAAAAGGCCATGCGCCATGCGGGGCTGTATATCAACGGCGGCGGCAGCCTCATTCAGGACGTCACCTCCCGTCGGTCCCTGTGGTTCTATCTCCATAACATTCAGGCTGCCCACAAAGCCGGCTGCAAGGTGCAGATGTACGGCTGCGGCATCGGTCCTGTTCTCCGGGAACAGCACCGGAAGCTGGCGGCCAGCGTGCTGAACGCCAGCGTAGACGTCATCACCCTCCGGGAGCCGGACTCCCTGAAGGAATTGCAGTCCATGGGCGTGACGAAACCGGAGATCCTCCTGACGGCGGACCCGGCCCTGACCCTCCCCGCCGCCAGCGAGGACGAGATCGACAGTGTTCTGCTGCGGGCGGGCATCCCGACCCACGGGAAGTACCTGTGCTTCGCTCTGCGGAATTGGAAGGGCTTTGAGGACAAGGCCCCCCTGTTCGCGCAGGCGGCGAAATACGCCTACGAGACCTACAGTCTGACGCCGGTGTTCGCCGCCGTGGAAAAGCATCTGGACCCGGTTGCCGGTCGGCTGGCCGCGGCAGGGCTGGACATCCCCCACTATTTTCTGGATGATGCTGGCAGCGCCGGGACCATCATCGGCGCGCTTTCCCGGATGCAGGCCGTGGTGTCCATGCGGCTCCACGCGCTGATCTTCGCCGCCGGACAGGGCATCCCTCTGGCGGGCGTGGTGTATGACCCAAAGGTCTCCGCCTTCCTGCGGTATATCGGTCAGGAGAACTTCCTGGATCTGGATGCTCTGACGGCGGATGCCCTCAAGGCCATGATCGACTGCATGGTCAGCTCCCCTATCTCCCCGGAGGCCCAGGCCGCCGCCGTGCAGAAGCTGCGGCAGATCGAACAGGTCAATGTGGACACGGCCCGCCGCCTGCTTGAGAAATAAGCTTTGCCTGTAAAGCAGTTTTATATCACACACTATGCAACACAAGGATGGCCAGACCTTACGAGGTCTGGCCATCCTTCTGCTTTCCATACAAGGTCTGCTGGACGGTGATGGTGGTCAATGTGCCGGTAAGCTGCACCAGCACCGCCGTCAGCAGCGCCAGCTCATCCTCGCTCAGATTCTGGGCGATGGCAACGGCAAGGGTGTTCACCGCTGTGGTAAAGGCCAGCGGATCAAAGTCCTCCTTTGTCATTCCACCACCCCCTTCCTCTATCCTATGAGGAACAGGACCGGTTCAGTCCGCATTTGCGGGCGGGCCGTTGTTCTTCCATCATGCAAAAAACCTCCCACGGTGTCCCTTCATTTATAGGGAAACCGTGGGAGGTACTTGTTTTATTCGGTTTTCTCGCCGGCGTGGTAGGCATTGGTATGGACGTTGATGAACTGGGCCTTCAGCTTGGAATAGAGGATGGTCTGGCTGGAATACAGCCCCTGATACCCGGAGAGCATATAGCTCAGGCAGCAGGCCAAGGCAAAATACAGCATCCCCTCCGCGCCGAACAGTTCCACTGCCAGCAGCGTGGAGGCCAGTGGGCAGTTGGTGACGCCGCAAAACACGGCGGCCAGGCCCACCGCCGCGCCGAACCCCGCAGGCAGCCCCAGCAGCGGCGCCGCCGCACAGCCAAAAGTGGCCCCCACA
>OBLO01003381.1_pt1 | contig 11478 bp, 8 predicted proteins | sample 1519401 | NCBI WGS metagenome assembly OBLO01 (sample SAMEA2602897, study PRJEB22501) | metagenome | reverse complement strand
GGCCCTTTTTTTCTGGCAAAAATACCTTCTATACTTTCAAACACGAGGAGTTTTATTATGAATAAAAAAGAAATATCAGAAATCAAGAAACAGTTTACCCCCAACAACTGCGCCATCACACGAATCTGCGGCTGCTACGTTGACGGAGAAAAAAACAAAAAGACCAAGCTGAAAGAAGCATTTCTTTCTCTCTCCGAAGAAGAAATGTTCAAATACTTTGAAATCTTCAAGAAAACTCTTTCCGGTACTGTCGGCAAGAACCTGATCAATATGGAATTTCCTCTCGAGCAGGAAAAAGAAGGCGGCACACAGGAATTCCTTCTTCGTCTGCGCGGCAGTAAGTTACAGGATGATGCTATCCTGGATGAATTCTATGACAAAGTGATCGAATCTTACGATTACGGTGAGAATTATTATATCATCCTGATCCACGCTGTATACGATATCCCTGGTAAATCTTCTGATGGTCAGGAAATGTTTGATGCTTCCGATGAGATCTATGATCATATTCTGTGCAGCATCTGCCCTGTAAACCTTTCCAAAGCAGGTCTCTGCTACAATGCAGAAACCAACAATATCGAGGACCGCATCCGTGACTGGATCGTAGAAATGCCGGATCTTGGATTCCTGTTCCCGGTATTTAATGACCGCAGTACAGATATCCACGGACTTCTCTACTACTCCAAGAACGCAGAACAGCTCCGCAGTACTTTCGTAGATGAACTGTTTGGCTGCGATACACCGCTGTCTGCCGGAAGCCAAAGGGATTCTTTTAATGCCCTTGTAGAAGAAACTCTGGGCGAGGACTGTGCTTACGATACCGTCATGAATATCCACGAAAAACTGAACGAATGGGTTGAAGCACAGAAGGATTCTCCTGAACCCGCTGTTCTCACCAAACCAGAAGTGAAACGTCTCTTCGAGGAATGCGGTGTCGAAGAAGAAAAAATGGAAACTTTCGACCAGTGCTACGAAGCCACCGCCGGTGAGAATGCATCCCTGATGGTATCCAACATTACCAACACCCGCCGGACCGAGATCAAAACCCCGGATGTCGTCATCCACGTAGACCCGGACCGCGCGGCGTTAATTGAAACCCAGATTATTGATGGACGTAAATGTATCGTGATTCCGATGGAGGGTGATGTTGAGATCAATGGTATCCATGTGACGGGAAGTTTTTCTGAGGATAATGCGGAGGAAATTTAATATCCTTACATAATAGAGCCCCGCAGCGAATGCTGCGGGGCTCCGATTTTTACGATTTTTTATTCGTAAATTCCATTCACAGTAACATCAAATACTGCTTCTTTTCCATTAAGCTCATCCACACCATAATCATCCGGGAAGGTTACGGTTACTTCTACTTCATCTCCTGGGTGAGCACCTACGAGCTGATCTTCAAAGTTATCAATATAGCTTCCAGAACCGATCACAAGGTCTGTTCCCTTTCCATCAGTGCTTCCACGATCGAATGCTGTACCATCGATCTTACCAACATAATCAATGTTTACAGTATCTCCGTCTTTGACTGTCAGAGATGTGTCTGTGCTGTAGGAAGGTGCTTCCGTAGCTTCTGGTGTTGTTGTAGCACTTGCTGCCTCAGTAGCTTCCGGTGTTGTTGTAGCACTTGCTGCCTCTGTAACTTCTGGAGTCTCAGTAGCGTCTGCCTCCGGTGTCTCTGTTACCTCAGTATCTTCTGTTGTATCAGCAGCTTCCTCGGTCGGCTCCGGTGTTGCGGTTGGCTGATTATATTTATGATTATCTGTTACTTTGAGAGTCTTGAGAACTTTCTTCTCTTCTTTGATATCTGCATCTTCCATCCACTTGTCAGTAGTCTCTGTATACAGATCCTGCTCTCTTGTAGAAATGATAGACTCTTTCTTGGTCTCTGTTGCTTCTTCATCGTTTTTCTGATTCAGTTTTACAACATAGTATGCTGTATCTGTTTCGATCACGTCCGGAGCAACTTCTCCATCATCGAGTGTTCTGAGGACTTTGATCACTTCATCCGGATAAGTACTGCTGGATGTACTGCTGTCTTCCTCAGAATCCTCATTCTCGGAATCTTCATCATCACTGGTATCATTTGCATCAAAAGTACCTTCCAGTGAAGAATAAGAATCATCTACAGATTTGGCGATCTCATCGAAATCTCCCTCTGGATCCTTGGTCAGTTCATCCTGGATCTTCTGTGCATCTTCTTTCTTCTGCTTAATCTCATCATCGCTTAAATCTGCTGTGCTGATACTTACATAACTGAAAGAAGACTGCTGTGCTTCCTCATCAGAAACATCCTTGTCTACATCTGCAATGATCGGATCATGAATTCTCTGTTTGTATGTCTCAAGTTCCAGGAAGGTTTTGACCTGATCTTCTGTAACTGCCAGGTCTGCAATTGCCTCATCAGAGTTTGCTTCCATAAAGGAAGCGGCTGCTTCTTCGATTGCTTTCTCATCATCATCTGTCAGTTCTACATCATAATCAGCTGCTTTTTCTTTCATGATGTACATAAGTTCTACGTCTTCGAGGGCCTGTTCTACAAGCTGTTCACCATAGGTCTTGCCTTTCTCTGCTTCTGTATCCCAGATATCAAAATCAGAGCCGCCCATATAACTTCTGTACATAGCTTCTGTCTGCATCTGACCGTCTCTGACAGAAAGGCTTACAACGCCCAGCGGGATCTCTGTTCCATCTACTGTAGCAACCGTCTTGCTTCCGTCTAATTTCTTCTCACCGCATCCGGTAAGCATTCCTGCAGCCATAATGCCTGCCATAGCAACAACGGCTGTTTTTTTTGTCATTTCCTTCATATTTTCCTCCATGATTACCTGAATTCAATAGTATGAGTATAAACTTTTTTCCCCTTCAGGGCAAGGATTATCCATAAGAAACGCTGTTTTTTCACAAAATAGACACGTTTCGTTCCTGACTGACTTTACTCCTCCACCAGTTTCTCCAGTTCATTCAGAAAATCCGTAAGTGCTGTCAGAAGATTTCCGACCAGTGTCAGAATAAATTTCGGTTCCTGCTCATTCTTGAACTGAAGTCCGCGTCTGTATTTCTGCATCAGTTCCGGGAAGCCTGCCGGATTCAGTTTCGCACGCTCATACAAAGTGATCTTCAGATCTTTGCCCATCTGCTTGATCTCCGTCACATAGCTTCTGTGTGCAAGAGCTTTGATCCGGGCAATCGTCAGAAGGTTCAGCACTGCCTTCGGCGGCTCTCCAAATCGATCCAGAAGTTCCTCCAGCATATCATCATAATCCTGCGTTGTCTCAATCCCTGCTGTCCTCTTGTAGATGTCCAGTTTCTGGTACTCATTGCTGATATAGGTATCCGGAATAAAGGCATCCATATTCAGATCGATCGTTGTTTCAAAGTCCTCCATCGTGTGGATTCCCTTTGCCTCCTTGACCGCCTCACTGAGCATCTTGCAGTAGAGATCATATCCGACAGCATTCATATGTCCGTGCTGCTCCGCACCAAGAAGATTACCTGCACCACGAAGTTCCAGGTCCCTCATCGCGATCTTGAATCCACTTCCGAGGTCTGTATACTCACGGATCGCAGACAGTCGTTTCTCTGCTGTCTCTTTGAGCATCGTATTCCTTCGGTACATCAGAAATGCATATGCGGTACGGTTGGAACGTCCGATCCTTCCTCGAAGCTGATACAGCTGTGACAATCCATAACGGTCTGAGTCATGGATGATCATGGTATTTACATTTGAAATATCAAGCCCCGTCTCTATGATCGTTGTGGAAACAAGCACATCGATCTCACCATTGATAAACGCATACATAACCGCTTCCAGTTCTCTCTCACTCATCTGTCCATGCGCAAAATCAATCCGCGCATCCGGGATCAGTTTGGAAAGACGCGCCGCCACATCCGCAATATCATTGACTCTGTTGTATACATAATAAACCTGACCGCCCCTTCGGAGCTCTCGGTTGATTGCCTCACGGACAGTCTCTTCATCGTACTCCATAACATAAGTCTGGATCGGAACGCGGTCCATCGGCGGCTCCTCCAGAACACTCATGTCACGGATCCCTATCATACTCATATGAAGTGTTCGTGGAATCGGCGTTGCCGTCAGTGTCAGTACATCAACGTCTTTCTTGAGCTGCTTGATCTTTTCCTTATGGACAACGCCAAAACGCTGTTCCTCGTCAATGATCAGCAGACCAAGGTTTTTGAAAGTGACATCTTTTGACAGGACTCTGTGTGTTCCTACAATTATGTCAACCTGTCCTTTTTTGAGATCACTGATCGTCTTCTGCTGCTGAGAAGGTGTACGAAAACGGCACAGAAGATCCACACGTACCGGAAACTCATTCATACGCTGTACAAAGGTGTTATAGACCTGCTGTGCAAGAATGGTAGTAGGTACCAGGTAAACGACCTGCCGGCTCTCCTGCACGGCTTTAAACGCCGCACGAAGCGCAACCTCTGTCTTGCCATATCCAACGTCTCCGCACACAAGACGATCCATGATCTTGGTACTTTCCATATCTTTCTTGGTGTCCCCAATCGCAGCAAGCTGATCTTCAGTTTCCTCATACGGGAACATTTCTTCAAACTCTCTCTGCCATACAGTATCCGGACCGCATACATACCCTTCTTTTTCCTGGCGGACCGCATAAAGTTCCACCAGTTCTTTCGCGATATTCTGGACTGCACCTTTCACTCTGGATTTTGTCTTTTTCCATTCCTGACCGCCAAGACGGTTCAGCTTCGGCGGTTTTGCAGTCTCCGATCCCGCATATTTCTGAAGCGCATCAAGCTGTGTTGCAAGGATATACAGATTACTGCCGTTGCGGTATTCGATCTTGATATAATCTTTTGCAACTTTATCCACCGCAACCTTCTCAATACCACGGTAGATTCCCAGCCCATGTTTTTCATGAACTACAAAATCTCCAATCGAAAGTTCCGAGAAATCCTGAATACGTTTTCCATTGTATTCTTTCTTTTTCTTACGCTTCTTCTGCTCTTTTCCAAAAATGTCAGTTTCTGTGATAATCGCAAATTTGATAAACGGATATTCAAATCCCTTACGTGCATGACCATAAGCGACCATGATCTCGCCCGGTTCCAGCACACGGTCAAAATCCTGCCCGTAAAAAGCACTTAATCCCTCATCCTGCAGATCCTTCGCAAGACGCTCCGCTCTTGTCCTTGAACCGGAAAGAAGCACGATCTGATATCCCTGTTTCTTGTACTGTCGGAGATCTTTGACGAGAAGTTCAAAACTACTCTGATAAGAACTCATGGATTTGACTGTCAGGTTAAACTGCTCTGTAATCTTCCAGTCTGCCCTCTTTGGTTCCATCAGTGATACAGAAATGCAGTTTCGATTATTCAGCTTGTGATTCAGATCTTCCCATCTGCACATCCAGTTCTGGGAAATATTTTCTTCACCTTTCTGCTGACGGTTTTCACAGCTCTGACGAAATTCCTCTTCTACTGCTCTGGCATTTTCCTCCAGGCGGTTCGGCTCATCAAGAAAAACAAGACTGTTTTTTTCTGCAAAATAATCAAGAAAAGAAACGCCGCCCTTTTCTGCCGGCTGTTCTGTCGCCGGATAGATCATGATCTCGTCAAGATTTTCCAGGGAACGCTGGCTCTGTGAGTCAAACGTACGGATCGAGTCGATCTCATCTCCCCAGAGTTCGATCCTCCACGGATTTTCTTCGGTAAGGGAATAAATATCCACAATGCCGCCCCGGACAGAAAACTGTCCCGGCATTTCCACCTGACCTACACGCTCATAACCCATATGCACAAGCGCATCTTTGAGTTTATCCATATCCAGCGTACTGTCATTTCGAAAATGGATCAGCTGTTTTTCTATTTTGTCAAACGGCTGAAGATAATCCATACATCCGTCTATACTCGTGACAACAGTGATGTTTTCTTTCTGTTCCAGCAGAGCTTTGATCACACGCATTCTCTGGCGGATCAGAAGGTTTCCATGAATATCTGCCTGAAAAAAGAGCAGATCTTTCGCCGGATAGTAATATACATTCTTATCATAAAAACGATAATCCTCGTACAGTTCCTTCGCAGCTTTCTCATCTTCTGCCAAAATCAGGTGAGATGTAAAAAGCCCGGAAAGCCCATATATTAAATGAGCTTTCTGGGACTCCATACAACCACTTATCTCCAGTATTCCACGATTACTTTTTGCTTTTGTATAAATTGCTTCCATCTCTGCAAGATTTTGCAGAGGATGCAAAAATGTTTTCATACAACCCCCGGTTTCTTGTTGAATTCATTCATGGCGGCATCCGGGCCATCGGACAGGATCAGTTCCACTGCCTTGCATGCACGGTCCTGCGCCTCATCAACGAGTTTGCGGTCTTCACTTCCAAATCTTCCAAGAACATAATCCGCAAGATCCCAGCCCTGCGGCTTGGCACCTACACCGACTTTGATACGCACAAATTTCTGTGTACCGAGCTCCTGAATGATATTTTTGATTCCATTATGCCCTCCGGCACTTCCCTTCTTGCGGATACGAAGCTGGCCCGGATCCAGATCGATGTCATCATAGATCACGATCATCTCTGTTTCCGGGTCAATTTTGAAGTAGTTTGCCATCTCCCGGACCGGACCTCCGCTGAGATTCATATAGGACAGAGGTTTCATCAGGAGAGCAGGCTGCCCTCCGATGATCCCCTTGCCGTACATGGCATTAAACTTCACACCGCCCTGTGGGATCTGGTATTCTTCTACCAGTTTGTCAATCACATCAAATCCCATGTTGTGGCGTGTCGCTTCATACTGCCTTCCGGGATTTCCCAAACCTACGATCAAGTACATTCAAATTTCCTCGCTTAATTAAAGTAAACCATTTCATCTGCCAGTGGCTCGCAGATTTCTACATGATCTGCGTAGAGAACGACACCTTCTTCTCCCTGGTACTCGTTTCTCTTCTCTATAGCAACTTTTGCAGTGACTTCTATCCATGATCCCGGGGCCAGTTTCGGCGCATAAGCACTCTTGCATACATAGCCAAGGAATGTTGTGTCATCTGCACAGCAGGTCATTGCGGTACGTCCCGGAACAAAGAATTTGCTTCCCATTCCGCGCGGTTTCATGACTCTTGCTTTGAATTTGACGGTTTTTCCTTCGTAATTTTCCGGATGGTCCATTGCATCTACAAACCAGATACCATAATCTTCCGGCAGGATGTCAATGACCGGTGCATCCATATCGAATGGCATCTCATCCTGGAAAATATCTCCCATCTCGCCTTCTTCATCCTCAAAGATGACTTCTGCTCTCTGGTTCGCAACCTTGATCCCACGACGGTAAGTCGGCAGCGGATCGTCTTCTTTGCAGCGGTTGAAAATAACCATGTCAGTATTTTTTATCATGTCCATAAAAATGGATTTCATGTTTGCCATATACATCTGGAAAGTGCTGGCATCTACGCAGGTGATCTGCTGTTCTACGCCCCATCCTTCCGGAAGCTGCATTTTTTCGAAATTGCTTACCAGCCACATTCCATTATATTCGATGATAACACGTTCAGGCTGATGAAGGATACTCATTGCTACCAGTCTCTCAGTAGTGAATTCTTCTTCACTTTCGATGATCTCTACAACTGTATTATTTTTTTTGAGTGCAGCCTCATCGTATTCTTCTTCTCCTTCTTCGCAGAGGATCAGAAGGGTCTTTCCATCAATGTGGAAATAATCCTGCTGAAGAGTAAAATTCAGGAAAGAAGTCTTTCCACTTTCAAGGAAACCTGTCATTAAATAAATCGGCACTTTGATTTCTTCCATAGTCTGTATGATCCTCCGTTATTACAGGCCAAAAAGCTCAGCCAGTTTGTCCTCGTTGAGTTTGGAACCGATTACGCAGAGACGTCCTGTATATTCCGGTGCCCCGCTGCGGATCTCTGTTTCTTCCGGAACCATATCAAAGTAGATCCATGTTCCGTCTTCTGCCGGAAGCATTCCTTTCGCACGAAGGATGATTCCATATTCTTCTGTCTCAGACAGTGTCTCAAGGATCTTTTCAAGATTTTCTCTTGTGTATTTCTTAATTGTCTCACGGCCCCAGCTTGTGAAAACTTCGTCTGCATGATGATGGTGATGATGGTCATGTCCGCAGCCGCATTCTTCATGGTCGTGATCGTGGTCATGATCATGTCCGCAGCCACACTCTTCATGGTCATGGTCGTGATGATGGTGCTCATGTTCCTCGTGATCGTGGTCATGGTCATGTCCGCAGCCACATTCTTCATAGTCATGGTCGTGATGATGGTGCTCATGTTCCTCATGATCGTGGTCATGATGATGTTCATGCTCCTCGTGATCATGGTCATGATGGTGATGTCCATGCTCGTGAACATGTCCGCATTCCGGGCAAACTTCTTCTTCCATCATTTCCTGCTCCAGAGATACCGGATGTTCCATAACTTCCAGGATCTTTGCACCTTCCAGTTTCTCGATCGGTGTGGTGATAATTGCTGCCTTCGGGTTGATCTCACGAAGAAGCTCCATTGCAGCCTGTGCTTTTGCTTCATCTACGATATCGGTACGGCTCATGATGATCGCACCTGCATATTCAACCTGGTTATTGAAAAATTCACCAAAGTTTCTCATATACATTTTGCATTTCTTTGCATCTACAACAGTTGTGTAGCTGTTAAGAACCAGTCCTGTCTCTTCTGCAACACCCTGAACTGCTTTGATAACATCTGACAGTTTGCCGACACCTGATGGCTCGATCAGGATTCTATCCGGATGATATTTGCTGATAACTTCCTTAAGGGATGCACCAAAATCGCCAACCAGTGAGCAGCAGATACAGCCGGAGTTCATCTCACGGATCTCAATTCCTGCTTCTTTAAGGAATCCACCGTCAATACCGATTTCACCAAATTCGTTCTCGATCAGTACAACCTGCTCACCTTTGAAAGCATCTTTGAGAAGTTTTTTGATCAGTGTTGTTTTACCGGCTCCAAGGAAACCGGAGATAATATCAATTTTTGTTCTTTCCATGATATATGCATGTCCTTTCTTATTTCGATTGTTTCATTAAGCTAACTCATAACGTAGCTTGACCAGGAAGTGCATGCACCCCCTGGTTAAATTTACCTTTTAATATGGTAATGGGGACATGAACCAGTCACGCCCCCACTGCATTTATTGTCTGATCAGCCGTTGATCATGAAGTTCAGAAGTTTATCAATGTCTTCTTTCTCGTAAGCAACGATCTCAAGTTCCGGGATCTCTCCGCCTGAGAAGATGTTTGCCAGAGATACATACTGGGATAATTTAGATTTAAGGTTCAGTCTGTCACCTTCACCTGTTACAAGTTCTACTCTGCCTGTGCAGCTATCTACTACTTCGAAAAATTTCTCAACGTCTTTAATATTGGATACTTTCATCTTAGTTCTCCTTTCGAGATCTTATTATCAATTCCTATTTACTTTGTAATTCGCGCTCAGTATAAACCATATTTCCTGAAATTGCAAGACCTTTTACAACAAAATTTAGTATGTAAAAACAGCAATTCCATATGCAGGAAGCGGATATGCAAAAGAGAATTCTCTGTGGTCGCACTCCTGTGCTTCTGCCTTGAATACCTTCGGTTTGTCCAGAAGTCCATGCTCATCCATGATAAGTTTGTACTGTTTTTTCTTCGGAACGCCAACACGATAATCCGGACGTTCTACCGGTGTATAGTTTACTACAAACAGGAGGTTATTTCTCTTGGTCGGTGATTTACGAACCAGGCTGAAAATGCTTCTGTCTGCATCGTCTGCATTGATCCATTCAAATCCTTCTGGATCATTGTCACCTGCATACAGTGCAGGATATTTCTTATACATATGAAACAATGTCTTGACAAAATTCTGGAGATCCTTGTGGTTGTCCTCTTTAAGAAGATACCAGTCAAGTTCTCTCTCCTCACTCCACTCACGAAGCTGTCCGAAGTCCTGACCCATAAACAGAAGTTTCTTGCCCGGATGGAAGATCATAAACGCATATGCTGCCTTAAGGTTCTTGAATTTGTCATCCGGATATCCCGGCATCTTGTTCAGCATGGAACACTTAAGATGTACGACCTCATCATGTGAAATGACAAGTACATATCTCTCACTGTATGCATATGTCATTGAGAAAGTCATCTTATTGTGATCGCCCTTACGGAAATATGGATCCAGTTTCATGTATTCCAGGAAATCATTCATCCAGCCCATGTTCCATTTCAGTGAGAATCCAAGACCATTGTCCTCTGCTTTACCTGTAACCTGCGGCCATGCGGTAGACTCCTCTGCGATCATAACCGTACCGTGGTTTCTTCCAAGTACAACGGTATTCAGATGTTTGAAGAATTCTATTGCTTCAAGGTTCTTGTTATCACCGTACTTATTGGCAACCCACTCGCCATCTTTCTTGCCATAATCCAGATAGAGCATAGATGCAACTGCATCTACACGGAGGCCGTCTACATGGCATTCCTCGATCCAGTACAGTGCGTTGGCGATCAGGAAGTTCTTGACTTCCGGACGTCCGTAATTGTAGATCTTGGTTCCCCAGTCAGGATGCTCACCCTGTCTCGGGTCTTCATGCTCATAGACAGCAGTTCCATCGAAATTGGCAAGTCCATGTGCATCCTTCGGGAAATGAGCCGGAACCCAGTCAAGTATAACACCGATCTTGTTTCTGTGCAGGTAATCCACCATATATTTGAAATCCTGTGCAGTACCATACCTGGAAGTCGGTGCATAATATCCCGTTACCTGATATCCCCAGGATCCATCAAATGGATGCTCTGCAATTCCCATAAGTTCTACATGAGTATATCCCATCTCTTTGACATAGGCTGCCAGTTCATGTGCGAATTCACGGTAATTATAAAATCCCGGATCATCCTCATTCTCTGCCGGATGTTTCTTCCAAGAACCCAGATGTACTTCATAGATTGCCATCGGTTCACGTTTCTCGTCAAATTCCGGACGCTTCTTCATCCAGGTGGTATCTTTCCATTTGTAATCCGTAATGTCTGTAATTCTTGATGCCGTTCCCGGTCTGAGTTCTGCTTCATTTGCGTATGGATCTGCCTTATAAAGTTCTTCTCCATGATATCCGACAATAAAGAATTTGTACAAATCTCCAACTTTGGCACCCGGAACAAAGATCTCATATACTCCGATCTCACCGACTCTGTTCATTGGATTTGCCTGATTATCCCAGTTATTAAAATCACCGATTACAGAAACATATCTTGCATTCGGTGCCCAGACTGCAAAATAGACACCCTTCTTGCGATGCTGTGTGGTAGGATGAGCTCCTAATTTCTTATAGATGTCGTAATGAGTTCCCTGCCCGAACAGATACTGATCCAGTTCTGTAAACTGCATTTTCTCTCCCATCCAGAAATTCCTCCCTTAATTCAAAATTGAGCAGGCTGAAAATATAGAGTCCTGTCTGTGCAGTATATGAT
>OBLO01003376.1_pt1 | contig 11498 bp, 13 predicted proteins | sample 1519401 | NCBI WGS metagenome assembly OBLO01 (sample SAMEA2602897, study PRJEB22501) | metagenome | reverse complement strand
CTCAAAATCCAGTGTCCGCAAGGACGTGCCGGTTCGACCCCGGCCGCCGGTATAGTATTAGCCTAGTAGAAAGCTTATTCTACTAGGCTTTTTTAAGATTTTTTTGATTTTCTCTCCCAAAATCTCTCCCAAATTTATATTCTATTCATAATTTGTTCAACCTCTTTAAACTCTTTATCAATCTTTTCAGTAAGTGTATGACCGTAAACTTGTATCAACATTTGGATATCTTTATGACCTAAAATTTTTGCCACAACTCCCATATCTATATGATTATGAAGTAAATATGAGCCATAAGTGTGTCTAAGTCCTTTAGTCGTTATGATTGGTTCTATATCAAGCTCTTTTAGTATCTTTTTCAAAGCTTTGTTTACAGTAGCTACTGAAGGAATACCATGTTCTAGACCATAGTGGAAGAAGAGAAATTTCTCTTTGTTTTTTATTTGTAGTAATGAGTTCATTCTTTCTCGTTCTTTTATCATGTTAGACAGAATAGTAACTGTTTTATCATCTATTGGTACATATCTTTTGGAGGAATCGTTTTTAGCATTTGTCCATTTCCATGTTGATGTATTATAGCGTTTATGTGTATGTAAGTAGAACTCTTCAAAATTTGTGTCACTATCTAGCAACCCAACAATTTCTCCGTATCTCATACCTGTTTTTGCTATCGAGTAGAGAATATAGTTTACAATGGATTCTTCATATTTTAGATTAGCTTCTAAATATTTTATAAGTCTATGATAGTCATCAACACTATGTATGTACTTGTCTTCTGGTTTTTGTCCATCCTTTCCAGCGAATAATTCTACATTACTTGTAAAATCATCAATTACAATTTTATCTGATTGTGCTAATTTGATGGTTTTTCTGATTACTGAGTTTATTCTACTGAGATAGTCATAACCAACTGTTTCTCCATAAACATTCATAATCCTTTGATATTGGCTTGATTTAATATCAATAATAGGTTTATCACCAAAAAGCCGTTTTAAAGTTTCACCATAAATTTGGTAGTTTTTCTTTGTTTCCTGAGATAATGTTTTCTTTGGTCGAATTTTTAAATCATACCATGTTTGAAACCAATCATAAAGGGAAGTATGTCTATCAAGTGTATATCCTTGTCTTAATTTCTGTTGAATTTCTAAAGCCGTATTCTCTGCTTCTCGTTTAGTATTAAATCCTGATTGATATGAAACAGTCTTACCTTCATTATCTCTAATTTCAAAAAAGAAGAGACCTGATTTTTGGTCTTTTCTAACTCGCGGATTGAATTGGGGAATATACATAAAATCTCCTTCTTAAAACTTTACATGCAAAATTTCTTCCACAGTACTAATAGGAACAGCTCCTAAACGTTTATTGCTGTAAAATTTAAAACCTTGATTTACAAGTAACATTTTAGCTTCATGAATCACTTTTCTTGCTGTCCCCTCTTTTAAGCCTTGCTTAATAAGGTCATTTTTTGTAATAAGTTGTTTTTCCATTTTTCATTATCCTTTTCTATTTTTTATTTTCCAATCACATATGTAAATTGACTAGCGGTTACTTTATCAAATGTACGGTATGAAATAATTCCGAGCCCTTTGACATTGGATTCTGAAATTAAAATAGAACCATCTGATTTGACCTGCTCCACAAATGCAATATGTCCGTAAGTTGGGTCTGCTCCAGCTTGGCCAGGTGAGAAGCTAAGAGCGCTATGTTCAGTTGGTGTATGTGTGGTTTGGTAGCCGGCTTTCTGCTTCCAATCCCCACCATTGCCCATATAAGGGTCAAAGTTAACGCCCACCTCTTTGGCTCGGTTATAGACAAACCACGTACATTGTCCCCAAGGATAGGTCGCAGAAGTGTAATTAGAGGCGTTTATTGCTTTTGTAAGGCTGTAACCAGCAGGTACTCCATCAGAAGTTACGCCTCCACCGTCTCGTGTTTTAGAATTAGCTGTCCCACCTATTAAGGTGTCTTTGAAGAGGTTATACCATTTTCTCGCATTCTTTTTCAGGTCACTAGCTTTGGTTTGACCGTCTGATAGAGCGACCCCTTCATAATGTTCTGACCAATAAAGGGCTGCCTCTTCAGGGTCAGTCGCTTTTTGCATTTTTGTTTTAACTTTGTTATAAGAGCCGTTTAGCTCTGTAGATAAGAGGTCTAGTTCAATATCAGAATCTAATTTCTTTTGTTTTGCCTTTGACCAGCGATTGCCATTGATAGTAGAAGACCAGCCCGACCATTGGAAATAGCCAGCCACACCGCCACCTGTATTGACTGCTTTAGGGTCAAAGCCACTTTCACGTTCCGCAACCGCTAAACTTCCAGAAGCTCCTGCGATAGTAAATTGTTCTTGTGAGAGTTCATAATTCAGAATTTTGATGACATCACTTGCCCGTTCTTCTGAAATATTAGCTTTTTGAGCTACCTCTTTAGCGGTTAGTTTCGTTTGTAGTCCTTTGGCTTGTCCATTAGAAGACGCACTACCCGCAAAAGCTCCCATGATAATGACGACTAAGAACAAAGGTAAAAACAGAGCACTTAAAACACTAACAATTACTAGTTTTTTCTTCATCTTCCCTCCTAAGTTTTCACATAGACAGTCATCATCACTGTTTCAAATCGCCATTGAGCCGTCAAAATAAGAGGATTTTCTTTGATAGTTGCCAACAATTGCTCTTTCTCAGCCTCTTTTACTGAAAATAAAAGGAGAAAGTCAATAGAAGGCTTTCTCCTTTCATAGGCAAGGGCAACCGCATTGTTCACCGTCTGTTCAAAACCTCTTTTAGAATAAATGCGTGTATTCATCATTCCTTTCCTCCTCTCAACCGTGCTAATTCCTCTATTATCTGATGTTTACGGTTGATATTGACTTTTAATTTATCGTCTTTTGGCAAGGTTTTACGATAGTTCCTGATAAAGACATTTGAACCTTGCGCTTGGTATAGTGCTTCATCATCTTTGTAAGGCTCTAGTTCCTTTTCAAGTTTATTGATGTGATGCTTTTGTCTCCAAGAGAGGCGATTTTGACGGCGTTCTTCAAATTCTTCCTGCTCTTTGTTTGGCTTAGTATCTATCAGAGGAGAAGGTTCTGTGTCAAAAGGTTGAACGCTTGTGTCTTCTTCCTGAATAGCAGATTCAAAACTATCAGTTGGCATGTCTGACTCTAAAAATGGTGTTTCCACTTCATCAGGAGCGCCTGGTTCTTCAAATGGAACTGTCTCTGGCATTTCTTCCTCGTCATTTTCTGAAGGTGTTGAATCTTCCGTTCCTTCTGAAGTCGAATGAAAATTTGAAAAGAGATTATTCAAGTGTTTACCAGCGTTCATGAATAGTCCAGCCCCAAATCCTGCTCCAGCAAGGAAAAAGTTTCCTGATGTTTGAGCCATTTCAAAGGCGTTAGTCGCTTTTGCAGGTAGTTGTTTCATGGTTTCTTGTCCATTTGAAACAGTTTCTTTGACCTTAGTATCTATCTCATCAAAAGCAATCTTTGCTCGTGAACCCAATAATAGTTCAATTAATTCTCCCTTATGTTTCCAAAGTAACCAATAAATCACAGCTTTGGCAAAAACAGAAACCATCAGTTTAAAGAGAGCGCTAAAAGTGGATAAAGAGGAGAAATCACCAATAACATTATTAAAGCCACTACTTACTAATCCTTCAATGATTTTTTCAAGGTAAAGCAAAGCCAAGGTTAGCAGGCTTGTAATGGCTGGGAAGGTAAGCCCTCCAAACATGACCTTGAAAACACCAAAGAGAATATCTTGCATTTTAGGAATAAAGGAAACTAAAAGCGCAATAGGAAAAAGAAGAATCATGATAAGGACAAGAGCTTGTGCAAGGACATTGAGCAACTGAATTAAAACAATAGGAATAGCAACGACAATTGCTTCTACCATTTTAAAAAGGATATAGAAGAACTTAACAGGTATATAATCAGGAATAGCTGATACCCAACGGTTATGTTCATTGTCATCACCTGCTCCGTTTCCTATTTCTAGATATTTATTTCTATCAGTGGTAGAAACGGCTTTAAATTTACCTGATTTATCACTAGTTCCCAGAACCTTGGAATCATCAAATGGTTCTTCTTTTCCTGTTTGACGGTCTTTGTATTTCCCGTTTTCTTGACCAGTATTGACAAAGAGGTAGACTTTATAAGAAGTTTCTGAGATATAAGAATCTGCTACAGAGGTCCCTACTTTTAAGGATTGATTCTTTCCATAAACTACTGAAATATTGGAAATTTGATGAATAGCAGTACTTGCTACATTGTCTACTGTATTGAGCAGATACAATCCACCAGAAGTTCCAGATACTGTCCCAAACCAACCAAAACCTAGAAAGAGAACTAGAAGAACATGCAATAGTTTTTTAGAAAAGTTTCCTTTAGAAATGAGGAACTGATAAAAGAGATAGAAAGCAAGACAAAGAAGAATCAGAAAGACTAATGATGTTTGAGCTACACCAGAAGCAGCTCCTGTAAATCCTCGCCAAATAGATTGAGCGCCACTAAAGACATATTGCTTGTAAGTATCGTAAAGGCGGACATTTTCTAAAATCCGAATCATTAAGGAGAAGAAACCAACAATAAGATTGAGAAGAAAGAAGGGGAAGTTGACAAAAATTTCGTTAAACATCACCCAGACTCCGCTAAAATCTGCAAAGCCTGTTTTCATCATATAGGATTTTAAAGAAAAAATATCCATGCCTTTTAATTTTTCAAATGCTTCTTGCACAAGCTCACCTCCTTAAAATGCGTATTTATTTTCAAGATTAGAAGAAACAGTGGCTTTCATTGGTTTCAGCAGTGGGTCAATACTATCAAAAATGTTATAAATGGAAATCATATTGAGATTGCAGTAAACGTCTTTATAGAGGCATTGACCTGAAATCATATTCTTTATCCATTCCAGATTTTCTTCATTAGCCGTTAGTCCAACGTGTTCTAAAATATCGGGAAGTTCATTATCTTCTCTAAAAGCAAAGAGTGTGCCAAAGCCTGTGGTATCGTCATCTCCTTCAGCGTCATGGACGGATTGGGTAATCAGGCAAAGGACATTGTTAAAGAAGCGTCCAACACGGCGCATGGACTGGATAACAGCTCGTCCCTCTGCTGACTTCATTAGTACCCACGCTTCATCAAAAAATTCAATGGTGTCTTCATAGCGGTTTAACTCACCAAACCGTGTACAGAAAGCTCCCAAGGCAAACATCAGAGCCGTAGAATTGATTTCTTTATCTTCTGGTGTAATATCTTGTTGATTATCTTTATTATCCGGTAGAGATAAGTCAGCTACTTCTAAAACAGTCACTCGTTTATCGTAGGAGAGACCTTCCACATTCCCATCAGAAAACGCTAATTCCAAAATTGAATTTTCAACAATTGAAGTCAAATAGTCTCCTACTTCAAAGATAGTGCTATCTTGACTATTAGTGAGCTCTTTGAGGACGTGTTTTAACCCAACGGTTTCTCCCGCTTGTCTTTGAGCAACTACTTTATTAATTGCTCTAGAAATAGCCGTCATTTGTTTCATGGTGACTTTAATCCGCTTGTTGGAGAAAATGAGGTAATTGAGCATATTCTTTGAAACCGAAACAGCGTCATCTTTATCGAGCATGACAATTGGGTCAAGAGCCCCATGATTGGATTTCACCTTACTATCCAAGGTGACAAAATTTATCTGCTTGATATGTTCAGCCAGAAGTGGAAACTGCTTTTCAAAATTTGGGTTGTTGACAATGGCTTCAAAATGTTTACGAATAGAGCGTTTAGGGTCAACATACAAGCATTTCACATTTTGAAGAGAGGTGAGGAGAAAGATAAGTTCCGCTAAAAAAGATTTCCCTTCACCCGTTGCTCCAGTAATCAGGATATGTGGATTCTTGGTGAGTTTTCCTGCAATTCCTTCTTTATTTCCCACGGTCGCATTAAAAAGCACCATATTTTTAGACGCTTCTTGTGCCTTTTCAATACTTTCCCAGCGTCCTGTCCAATTATCCACCCGTCCAATATGCCAGCCAATATGGTTTCCTGAAGAAGTATTGGTAAAGGGCATTAACTCCGCAAATCCTCTTGGAGTGACATAGTGTGTCCACGTTCTGGTCTTATTTTCAAGTGGTTGACCATAGAGGAGAGACTGGAAGAGATAAGGCGTATCATGACTAGCTTCACTCACTTCTACGTGCATATCCTCAAAGTAACTTAAGACTACTTGACGGCGACGTCGTAATTGGGATAGGCTAGAAGCAGAAACAATGAGATAAGCTCCATATTCAATGACTTCTTCTTTCCCACCAACCTTTTTCATCAAGTCTTTGAGAGACATTGCCCCCAGAATAATTTCATCTTGTTGGACGGTATCGGTACTTTCTGCTTCATTCATAATGTTGCGGTAGCGAATATTAGAACGTGCCATTCGCCCTTTTAAGGAGTTCTTTTCGATAAATTCTGCTTTTATTCGTAGTTCTACAGGGAAGTTAAAGCGTTGGGTAAATTCCCCCAGATGAAAGCCATTAAAAATAATGGGTGTTTTAGCAATCGGAAGAATGGTGAGAAAAGAAGAACCATAGGGACTGTCTAACTTCATAAAGCCACCCGCCAGTGGTCTTAAGACCGTATCTGTTACATTAAAGAGTGCCCGATTGGCTGTGACCTCTTGTTTTAGATGAGGAATATAGCGCAAGTATTGCATGCGTTGATAGTAAAAGAGCTCTTCATTGGTCAAGCGTTGTGCCCGAAGAGCGGAAAGGGTTTGATAGACGGTCGCTTCACTCACCAGATACTCTTGCGCCCAATCTTCAGGAATCTCATATTGAAAGCCCATGCTATTGGCAATCATTTCAGAGACTTCAGAGAAGCGCTCAACCGCCATATCCTGAATGGTGGTGTTTTGGTCATCTTTTAAAAGATTGACGCCAATCAACCAGTCAAACTGATAGGGAATTTCCATTTCTTGTGTCAATTTGTCTGTCGAATACTGCAACAGTTCTTCTCCTAATGCTTGACTATCGGGAGACAAGGCATGAGAAAAGTCTTTCATCTTTTCTTCGAGCAAATAGTCTTTTGGAATCAAGGAGACTTCAAAGGACTTGTTTTTAACTAGTTTTTTTATCAGCTGAGCAGTAGTCAGCTTGTGTTTTTGTTTTTTGGCTTTATCGGTAATGGTGATGGGAGTATTGGGAATACGATAAAAACTCATCACCGTTTTATCTGTTGTTAAAGCTATATTATCCTGTGTTTTAAGAATCGGATAGACTAGTTTTAGAACCATTAGACCTCCTTTATAAATCTGTTTTTTCAAAGACGATTTCTTCTTCATCAATCATTTTCATTCTATCTTCATGATAAATTGCCTTACGATTGAGTCGAAACTCAATCATATAGCAGAGATAATCCCATAGGAAAATGTGCATTTTCTTTCCTTGTGGTTCATATTCTGTATAAAATTTGGCGAGTTTGTAAGGGACATACCAATAAAGATAAAATGAAATAGAATGTGTTAATTTGTTCAACGGAAGAAGAAATGAGCTAAACACTGTTAACATCAAAATCAAGACTAGGGCAAAGACCACGAAAAAGGAAAGTTGCATGGGTGTTGCAAAATACCAAATGCGTTTTCCTTTTTGTGTTTTGACTTCTTGAATCCAGTAGGGAGCGTTTATCCCTCTAGCGTAATCATACAGTCGTTCTTCTTCCATATCATAACCCCGTTTCAATACCAAAGAGGCGAAGAAACCAGCCAAGGACATGGAGCAACTGTTTTCCGCCTCCTGTTAAAGAGGCAATCACTGCGTAGAAAACAAGCGTGGTAAATAGTTTTCCCCAAGAGCTGTTTCTCCAAGCTAAAATGATAAGGATAATCGCTCCAAAGGTAATGAACCAGAAACCATCTCCTTGTAACCATGTTTGTAAATTATATGAACTCATTGATTAAACTCTCCTTTTATTCTTTTGTATCTGCGTAATTAGCAGGGATTGTATGGCTGACTTTCTCCACATAATAGGACTTCCCTTTTTCTGATAAGGTCAAGGTGAAGTTTTCAGCATGTGTCGAGCCTGCAATTTCAAATGTTACTTGAACATAGGCCATAACTGCTTTATCGGTTGCTTTGTAGTAACTAAAATCCAAAGTTTTAAAAGTAGCATTTTTTACAACCGTTATATTGTGAGCCACTAAGTCCAAGTTGTCTTGGTCAGTCGTATAGTTAGTGAAGAAAACATTGAGAAACTTATCCAGTTTCTTCTTTGCTTTCTCTGAAATCCTATCTGACTGATTGAGCTTGACCTCTGTATCGGTAATTTTCTTATCTGCCTGATTGGTTGATAAACTAGAAAACCAAGGTAAGCCGGTAACGTAGTAGCCCGTTTTTGTTTTGGCATAAGGAATATTAAAACCTGTTATGATTTCTTTTTCTTCTGTTTTATCGCCATTCTTTACAGTTTGTTTGTAATGTACTTCATAAGTGGCTACATTGTCTGTAATCATTAGTAAGCGTGACCAGCTCAATTGACTAGGATTTTTGACTTGACCTTGTGCTTGAATATCAGGTTCTGAACCGTAAAAGCTATTCAGTTGTTTTGCTTGTTTGGTTTGACCGTCTGAATCATTAGGAACGGTAAAATAGCAATTAACAAAGTCATTCAGATAATACTGTAGGCGATTATCAATTGTTATCGTAGCAGAAGAAGTAGAAGAAGCGGATTTGTTAGAAGAAACGGCTTTTTTAAGGTCTGTGACTTGACTGGATAAAGTCATGGCTCGAATCCCCCCTAACAAACCAACTAATAAAATAAAAGCCAATCCTGACAGAACGGCAAGATTGACTGTTTTTTTGTTGGCAAGGGTTAATGTGGGTTTTCCTTTCTTTTTAGGGCGTTTAGTAAAATTTCCCAAATAAGTTTTCAAGTGATGATAGATAAGTTTTACTGTATTCATAAGTGCTCCTTACTGATTGGCTAGTTCAATCAATTTATTTCCTTTGGCGTAAAGCTGTTTATGAAGTTTATTGAGTTCACTATTGACATAATAGTAACCTCGCAATTCAGCATGGAGACTTTCAACCAGTGCTTCAGGGAGTTGTTTCACCTCTTCTTTTTTAAGAAGCCCGTGCAATTCCCCTGCTTTTTTCCAAGCTTCTTTATCATCATGGGCTTTCATCAGTTCTCCTAGCTCCAATGAGACCGCTCTGACTTTCTTTTCGAGTGTGTTTTGTGTTGCCATTATCAGTTCCTCCATAAATGTTGTTTGATTTTCTAAGATAACCTGTCTAAAAAGAGTGACAAGTTGTGTCGTCATGTGTTGATTGAAATCTAACACTTGACCATCCAGTGTAAAATAAGCGTGTTGGTAGTGGGCGGGATAATCAAGGTCAAGGGTGTCCCGTGCAAAAGCGTCTAAGAAAAACTCTTTTTCCTTCATCAGGACAATGTACAGATTCCAGAATTCGTTTTTATCAGGAAAGCAGGAAATTCCCTCGTAAATTTTCTTTACAAGCTTCATACGTCATCTTCTACCAAATCATGATAGCCAAGAAATCGATAAATATCATCAGAATCAAACCAAAGCCAATCATTGATTTCTGTTTCTGTGGGGATACTTCCTGAAAAAATATCTTCACCAAGTGAGGTTAGTCTGTCCATATCCCCCCGTTCACGGACAGTGGCTAGTGTATTGCGTGCACCTGACCAAGCCCTGAAATTGTCCAGACTATTTAATTCAACTTTATATTCCATTTCCTTTTTTCCTTTCAGTTTTATAGTACCAATTGAGCATAACCCGTCTGTAGGAGCATCTCTGCCACCCAGCGAGCGTTTTGACTCATCTTGTTTAATGGTTTTGTTTTTAATTCCTCAAAAAAAGGCTGCCTAGCCTCTTGTCTAGTTGCCTTTTTAATCGCATTTTGTCGGTGATTTTCATCTTTAAAGGATTGCTTTCTAAATTGTTCCGCATATTTTAATTCAGAATCTTTCTTAGGTTGATAATATAAAAGCCCCCAATAATCAATCAAATCTTTGACCAATTCAAAATCGTAAAACGATAGGTAGAGTTCTTCATAACCGACTGGGAAGGTCTTTGTTTGAAGAGGACGATTGAATTTATCGGGGATATTTATAGGTTTATATCTGTCCGACAATGACATTAAAATCAACTCCGTTTCGTTCACAAATTTCTTCTGCTAGTTTCGTATGATTGTTACTTAGATAGGCTTCAGAAATGATTTCTGAAAGCTCATCTGTCTGATAGACCATATCAACGATTTTCAACAATTTCAAAGCACTAGAGACTTGTTTTGTGACCCAATGTTTTGTCCTTGCATAGTTAATTTGACGGGGACGTGTGACAAATTTAAAACCCGCTTGTGTGCCAAGCAGGTTATCCCATTCACTATCATAGTTGCCGTTCCAATCTTTCACTTCAAAATAGTTATTTAAAATCCGAGCGCCTATTTTGGTCAAGTCTGTTTCCAGCGTATACCATTCTTTTAAAATATCAAACGCCTTGGTATCATGTAGTTCAATCTCATAACGGTTTTTGTAATTATAGGCTTCATGGATATAGTCAACAGATACATCTTTTAAGAGGGCTTGTTCATAATCTTTTTGATAAAAGCGAATCATGAGGCTTGATTGACGACTACCAAAGTTTAAAGTCAATCCTTGATTAACAAAGCGATTTTCAACTTTTTTCAAGCCTTCAATAGCAGTAAAGGTGCGGAGTTTGCGCATGATGATTTTATTGTCAAAAATCCGATTTTTAATATCAAATAAGTCAAGATTGCCTGACTTTTTGTACAATTCATCAAGGGCAATATCAAAGCGTGGGAAGGCTAAAAAGTCCTCCAAGGGTCTATCTTTTCGTTCTTGTTCCGCAAAGAGAAAGACATCATGAAGAAAAGAAAACCAATTCCGACCTTGTTGTTTTAATAACAATTCAAGTTCACGACAACCACCTCCTGTTAAGTCAATCAGCGTTCCAGCTTCTGCCTTCTTTTCAGAATGGGAATAAAGCACCCGAATCGAACCATAAGTTACCATATCTGAATATCCGTATAGGCTTTTTTCTTCGTGAAAAAAATCCGCTGGTTTTAATTTTAGAACGTGTGTGATGACAGCTTTAAAATCAAGTGTTTTAAACCGAATTTTTAACCAGTCTACCGTGCTTTCTAGTTTGGTTTCTGATTTGCGATTCAGAAAGTGAAAGAGTGTTTGTTCAAATTCCTTGGTCATCTTTCGTTGACCTTGTTCAATGTTTCGGTAATTGTAGTAACTATAACCCATCATCGCTGCCATTTTGCGCTGGGTAAATCCTAACTCAAGCCTGATACGCTTTAAATCTATGTTGGTTAACACTAATCACAATCTCCTTTCAGCAAACAAAAAAGCAGCCAATGGATAATGACTGCTTTTATTTATAGTGGTCTCGAAAGGATAAGAAATAAATCTCATCTTCTTCCACCATATAGACTAATCGGTGTTCATCTGTAATTCTACGAGACCAAGCACC
>OBLO01003369.1_pt1 | contig 11511 bp, 9 predicted proteins | sample 1519401 | NCBI WGS metagenome assembly OBLO01 (sample SAMEA2602897, study PRJEB22501) | metagenome | reverse complement strand
TCCAGCAGGATGCGGAGCTTGAGCGCACCGTTCTGGCTGCGGACCTTGCAGCTGCGGCGGTGCACGATGTCGGCACGGGAACCGGCATGGCTGCGGTCCAGCGTCAGCTCGGAGGTGTAGGGGTCGTAGGTCAGGCTGGTGTGATGGTCTGCATCGGCGGCGAGCTTCAGGGTAAAGGAGCGGTATTCGCCGGGCTGCACCGTGACGGTCAGATCCGCCACACGGCCCTTGATGCCTTCCAGAGAAGTTTCGCTTTGCACCGTCACGTTTTCGTGCAGGGTGCGCTTACCGTGGACGGCATCCAGCTCCCGCACCGGGGTCTGAAGAATGCGCCCGTCCTTGATGTGCAGCTCGCGGGGGCAGATGGTCTGCCCGAACCACTTGCAGCCCTGAGGCTTATCCTCGGTGTCCGACCAGGTCTGCAGCCATGCGGTCATGAGCCGGCGGCCATCCGGGGCAAGGGTGGTCTGGGTGGCGTAGAAGTCGATGCCGCCGTCCATCTGCTGCACATTTTCCCTGGTGAAGGTGTGGGTGACTTCGTCGTAGCTGCCGATGAAGGCGATCACGTTGTGACCGTTGTGAAACTCGCCCTTGGGCAGCATCTCCATGGGCCCCAGCATCAGGACCTGCTTGCCGTCCAGCGGGAAGAAGTCCGGGCACTCCCACATTTTGCCGTACTGATTGTTGCAGCGTTCCAGCACCGTGACAAAGTGCCAGTCGAAGCCGTCCTTGCTCTGGAACAGTGCCGCTGCGCCGCTGCCGTCCTCGGCCAGGCAGACGGTGACGGCAGAGTAGGTGCCGTCGGCCTCACGCCAGATCTTGGGGTCCCGGAAGTCGAACCTGCTGAAGCCTTCCGGCAGGTCTTTCTGGGTCAGCACCGGGTTGCAGGCAGGCTTTTCGTAGTCGAGACCATCACCGATGGCAATGCTCTGGGTCTGGATGTCCCGCATCTCCCCATTGGGCTGCTTTTCTGCCACCACGCTGGTGTACATCAGCAGCTGCTTGCCGTCATCCATCTCGGTGGCAGAGCCGGAGAAACAGCCGGGGCCATTGTCTGCCGGGGAATCCGGTGCGAGCGCACAGGGCAGATACTCCCAGTGCAGCAGGTCGGTGCTGACGGCGTGACCCCAGTGCATGGGCGCCCACCGCACATCGTAGGGGTTATACTGATAGAACTGGTGATACTTCCCTTTATAATAAGAGAAGCCGTTGGGGTCGTTGAGCCAGCCCACATAAGGAGTCATGTGGTAAGCAGGGCGTTCCGCCGGGGAAATGGCAGCGCCGTGCTCGGCCTCGTAGGCACGGGCTTTTTGTAAAGTCAAATCGTTCATGGAATCCTCCAAAGGAAAGAATTCTTATGCGTAGTAAGCATCCAGATATTTCTGCATAATGCCCAGATAGTCGGACAGGCCGTAGGCTTCCAGCTTGCTCAGATATTCGTTCCACTCTGCATCCGTAGTGCCGTTCATGATCCAGTTGGCCTTCTGCGTATTCATGTAGGTCTGCAGATCTGCCTGCAGGTTAGAGACCTGCTCGGTGTCCTCGTTGCTCATAAAGACATTGGGATAGACATAATCGTTGTTCATATCCGGGGTGTAGATCTCCTTGATCCAGTCCAGACGATACTGTGCATCGTCCGGGCAGGTAACGTATACACCATAGTAATCATCCAGAACCGCCAGAGGTCCACTGACACACTGCGCTTCACGGACTTCCACGGGAGAAGCATCGCCCAGAGGAGCGTGCTTCAGCATGGGCTCGCCCTTATCGTTGGTGGACAGTTCAAAAATGTTAAAGCCTTCCGCATCGCCGTAAGTACCCCAGTTGTTCTGCGGAGACTGGAGGGGGGCGTACATCTGATCCAGCCATGCACAAACCAGTGCAGGATTAGCCGCCTTTGCGGTGACAACGCATCTGCCGCGGGCAAAGCCGCTGGTGAAAGAGCCGTTCTGCGGAGTGATATTTCGGGTATCGGCGGTCAGGGCAGGCAGCGGCTCCCAGTCGGTCAGGTTGTCGATGTTGGCAACATCCCAGCTGAAGCAGACACCATAGCGGCCAGCCTTGCCCTTGGAAACATAGGTGGACCACTCCTGCGTGAAGCACTCCGGGTCGATGAGCTTCTCGGCATACAGCTTGTGCAGCCAGTCCAGACCATCGCGGTAGCCCTGCTGGGTGGCGGCACAGATGACTTTCCGGTCGTTGGTAACGGCAATATGACGGTCCTTGTCAGCGTCGCCGTAGCCTTCGCCAAAGCCATTGATGAGGATGCTGGGGTCCTGATCGCCGTTGTTGACGATGCAGGACATGGGGATGATGTCGCCGTCAATGCCATACTCTGCCTTGAGAGAAGCGGCGTTATCACGGAATGCCATCAGCACCTGCTCAAACTCGTCCACTGTGGTGGGCATCGACAGACCGAGGAAGTTCAGCCACTTGGTATTGATGAAGCTCATGTTGCCAATGGTCTGGATGGCGGTCTTTTCTGCGCCGAGCTGCTCGATCCAGGGCAGTGCCCAGATGTGGCCATCGCTGTCGGTGCACATGGTGCGGTACTCCGGGTACTGCTCAAAGACCTTCTGGAGATAAGGCATATTGTTGTCAATGTAGTCTTCCAGATTAAGGATGACACCCTGATCTGCGTAGCGCAGCAGATTGCTGTCGGTAAAATCAGCAGTAAAAACAAAATCCGTCAGGGTGTTGGGGTTGGACATATTCAGGGTGATCTTATCGCTCCACTGGTCGGACTGGATGGCGGTCCAGTCGATATGCACATTGGTCTGCTCTTCCAGACGCTTGAAGATGGTGCGGTTGTTCGGCTCGGGTTCGCTGCCCACAGGGAAGCTGGTCATACCGGTAAAGGTGACCTTTTCGGACAGCGGAAATGTAACGGCACCAGTCACATCCACAGCTGCGGCAGCAGAATTGTTGCTGCCGGTGGATTGGCCGCCGCCACAGGCAGACAGAGCAGCAGCAGAGCCCGCCAGAGCGCAGACCTTGAGGAAGTTGCGGCGAGAGATCAGCTTTTTCATGGTATTTTCTCCTTTTTCATGTTTCTTTTTTCGTGTAACAGATGAGCGTACCGGCTCATAAAATTCTGGAATATCCTCAGCCTTTAATGGAACCAGCCATGATGCCGGCATCAAAATACTTCTGGAAGAAGGGATACATCACCAGCAGCGGCAGACTGGAAATAATAATGGTTGCATATTTGAGCAGCTCTGCCATCTTCGCACGTTCGGCAGTACTTTGGATATCTGCGATCATGCCGGATTCCGGCTGGCTCTGGATCAGGATGGAACGCAGCACCAGCTGCAGCGGCTGCTTCGATGCACTGTTCAGGTAGATCATGGCGTCAAAGTAGCTGTTCCACATTGCCACGAACTGCCACAGGGCCAGAACTGCCACCACCGGCATACAGACGGGCAGCAGGATCTTGAAGAAGTAAAGCATCTCGCTGGCTCCATCCACATCCGCAGCTTCGCGCAGCTCACGCGGGATGCCTTGATAATAGGTACGGGCAATGATCATGTTCCACACGCTGAATGCTCCCGGCAGAATGACCGCCCACATGGAATCCAGCAGACCCAGATTGTTGATGAGCAGGTAGGTGGGGATCAGACCGCCGCTGAAAAACATCGTGATCACAAACAAGGCGTTGAAGATCTTTTTGCCTTTGAAGTCCGGCAGCGACATGGGATAAGCGGCAAGCATCGTCACAGCTACCGAGATGATGGTGAAGATGATCGAGTAAAGGATTGCGTTCTTGAAGCCGACCCAGATCTGCTTGTCCGAAACGACACGCTGGTAAGCATCCAGACTCCACTTGCTGAAATCAAAGGAGATGCCCTTGTTTTGCAGAGTGACCGGGTCCATAAAGGACGCGATGACGATGTAGATCATCGGAACGATGATCGCCAGCAGGAACAAGCCCAGAAGTGCGTAGCCGCAGTACAGGATGATCTTATCTTGTCTGGTGTAGAGGGCCATTTTTGATTTTTTCTGTTTTGCCATGGTAAACCCCTCCTTACAAGCCCTTGCCATCGTTCATTTTGGCAACGACCTTGTTCACTGCGATCAGCAGGATGACGTTGACAACGGTGTTGAACAGACCGACTGCCGTGGAAAAGCTGTAATCGCCGTCCAACAGGCCCTTTTTATAAACGTACGTTGCAATGATCTCGGCGGTGTTCAGGTTCAGGTCAGTTTGCAGGGCATAGGCTTTTTCAAAACCGATGCTCATGATGTTGCCTGCCTGCAGGATGAACTGAATAACGACCATATCCTTAATGGCGGGCCACTCCACCGTCATGATCTGCTGGATCAGGTTTGCGCCGTCGATCATCGCAGCTTCCTTCAGATCTTTGCTGGCGTTAGAAAGGGATGCGGTGTACATGATGGATGCCCAGCCGGCACCCTGCCAGATGCCGCTGATGATGTAGATGGGGCGGAACGCTTCCGGCAGCGTCATGAAGTTGATGCTGGTGTGAAGCAGGCCGTTCACCGGACCGGTGACACTCAGCAGCACCCGGACGATACCGCACAGCACGATGACCGAGATGAAGTTGGGCATATACAGCACCAGCTGCACCTTCTGCTTGATCTTCTTGCTCTCAATACGGTTGAGCAGGAATGCCAGCAGGATGGGGATCGGGAAGCCCCACAGCAAACCGTAGACGCTCAGCTTCAGGGTGTTGATCAGATAGCGCTGGAAGTCCGGCGAGGACATGAAGCGGGTAAAGTTTTTGAAGCCTACCCACTCGCTGCCCCAGATGCCCTTGAAGGGATTGTACTTCTGGAATGCGATCAGCACACCGCCCATGGGAGCGTACTTGAACACCAGCGTCAGCACCACGGCAGGCAGCAGGAACAACAGGTAAAGCTGCCAATGCCGTTTGATGTAGACCCATGTGTTGTGCAGCTTGCGTTCTGCTGTCAGCACAGCCGTTTCCGGCGAGGCCGTCTTTGCTTTCATGAATCATTCTCCTCCTTTTTGATTTGCTTGCCGCTTGATTTGTGTTTTACATTTGCACCTTTGAATTTTACGTTTTTCACTTTGATTGTGCAAATGTAAAACTCTGTAATTCATTTATATCACTCAGGCAAGCGAATGTCAACGATAATTCATGGTATATATCAATAAATACTGTGGATTTGTACAGGTGCACAAATTCGAAAGTGCGTAAATATGCAAAATGATGATTTGCATTTTTGCATTTGACTAATTTGTGCATTTGCACTATACTGGAGTCGCAAAGAATAAGATCCGTCACCAGACTTTATCTATAAAAAAGAACATCCGCTCCTGTATTATAAAGAAAGAGGATGACTTATGGCAACCAAGGTCACCATTCAGGATATTGCAAGCGAACTGCAGCTTTCCCGCAACACAGTTTCAAAGGCCATCAACAACACCGGTGTGCTGGCAGATGCCACACGGGAGAAGATCCTGCGCAAAGCCGCCGAAATGGGCTATAAGCAGTTTGCCTATCTGCCGCTGTTTCAGGAAGACGCTGCAAAAACAGCAGGGCCTTTCATTCTGCCGAGTGACAAACGGGAGATCGCCATGCTGACGACCCAGTTTCTGAGCAGCTCTCACTTTTCCTCCATGATGCTGGATCGTTTCCAGTCGGAAATCGATCATCTGCACAGCGGCATGACCATTCATCGCATTTCTCCCATAGAGCTGAAAGAGAAAAAACTTCCATCTTCTCTCGACATCCAGCGCACAGCCGGCATCATCTGTTTTGAAGTATTCGACTATGACTACGCACAGATGCTGTGCGATCTGGATGTTCCGCTGCTGTTTGTAGACACCCCTGTGATGGATATGCGTCCTCCTCTTAAAGCCGACCGCCTTTATATGGAAAACCGCATTGAGATCCAGAATGCAGTGGCCCACATGGTCCAGCGCGGCAAAAAACGCATCAGCTTTGCGGGGGATAAAAACCACTGTCAGTCCTTCTTTGAGCGTTATATGGCTTATAAGGATGCAATGGAGTACTTTGGTCTGACAGAAGGCCTGAGCACCTGTGCGATGCCATCTGGACAGCAGAACTATCCGGTATCCCTGTACGAAACCATACGTCGGTTCAAAACGATGCCGGATGCCTTTGTCTGCGCCAATGACTTTGTTGCCATGGATCTGGTCAAGGCATTGAATGAGCTGGGGTATTCGGTTCCCGATGATATCTGGGTCTGCGGCTTCGATGACAGTCAGGAGGCTTCCTACTTTGTCCCCCGTCTGACTTCGATCCATATCCATGAACAGATCATGGGCTACACCGCTGCCAATCTGCTTATGACCCGCATCGAAGAGCCATCGCTGAACTATCGCACCGTCTATACGGAAACCAACCTGATCCTGCGCGAATCCACAGGAGATTGAGCGAAAGGAGAACCACCATGCGTGACCTGTGCAATACGGACAAGCCTCTGTTTGCTGTGCTGACGAAATTGACTTACAGTGCTTACCTGAACATCTTATGGCTCGTGTGCAGTCTGCCCATCGTTACCATAGGGGCTTCTACGACCGCATTGTTCTACGTCACGCTCAAAATGGCGGAAGATCGGGACGATGGTCTGACCCGGATGTTTTTTAAGGCGTTCCGGGAAAATTTTAAGCCTGCCACAAAACTCTGGCTTATCCTGCTGGCAGTCGGCAGTTTCCTGGCTGCGGATGGCTTTGTGCTGCGCCGAATGTGGAGCGAAAACATTTTCTGGACGCTGCTCACTGCAGTGCTTATTGGTGCGGCAGTTCTGTACGGCATCGTTCTGCTGTATGCCTTTCCTCTGCTGGCACGGTTTGAAAACACCACCTTCGGCATCCTGAAAACAGCGTTTCTCGTGGGTGTCCGGTATCTGTTTTGCACCCTGCTGATGGCGGCGGTCTATGGCATCATGGGGTACGTCATAGTGTTTGTGTTCACGCCTGCATTCCTGCTGGGCATGGGCTTCTGCGCCATGATCTGCTCCTTTCTGATGCTTCGGATCCTCTATCTGATCGGTGGAGACCCTGATGCAGTACACGAGGAATACGACCATGACAAAAACTGACCGGGATACGCTCCGCTCCCTCCATGGGCGCAAAAAGTGGGAGCACATCTGGGCATATTACAAGCTGCCCATTGCGATCGTGCTCATCGTCGTCTATATCCTCGGGTATGCAGCCTACCGTCATGTGACGAAAAAAGAGGATGTGCTTTACCTTGGTCTGGTAAATATCACTGCCGGGTCTGATCTGACGGAACAGCTTACCACCGGCTTTGCCGAGGCGCAGGGTCTGACCAAAAAGCAACAGGTCGATCTGCTGTCCGGCTTGCTGCTCAGCGAAAGCGAACGCGCAGAGGAGCAGTATGTATATGCTTCGGAGATGAAGCTGCTGGGTGCAGTCAGTGCCCAGCGGTTAGATGTTGTTCTGATGGACGAATACGCACGGGATCGACTGTTGGCAGATGATTATTTTCTCGATCTGCGGACACTGGATGCGTCTTTCCATGCACTGTCGGGTTTGAACGCCGGTGGGACCGCGCTGGATATTTCGGACGCGCCGTTTGTCAGGCAGGCAGGTTTTTCTGGCAAGGTCTATCTTGGGGTAGTGCAGAATGCACCGCACCCGGAGCGTGCAGCCGCTTACATTCATTATCTGTTCCAGCGGTGATCGTTGGGTTTCACATCAAGAATAAGGAGAATTATCATGGACATTTTAACGATTGGTGAAGTTTTGATCGACCTGACCCAGACCGGCAAGGATGAGCGCGGCATTCCTCAGTTTGCCGCAAACCCCGGCGGTGCTCCGGCCAATCTGGCGGTGGCTGCCGCCCGGCTGGGCGCACAGACTGCCTTTATCGGCAAGGTGGGCGCAGATGCCTTTGGCCGCTACCTGAAAGAGGTTCTGGCAGAGAACAAGGTGGACGTTTCCGGCATGGCGGTGGATGCAGACCACCCCACCACCATGGCGGTGGTCTCGGTGGATGCTACCGGCGAGCGGGATTTCAGCTTCTACCGCAGCGCCAACGCTGACGTGATGCTGAGCAAAGAGGACATTTCGGAGGGCGCTCTGAAGGCTGCCAAAATCGTCCACTTCGGTTCTGTCAGCCTGACCGCCGACCCTTCCCGCACCGCCACACTGGATGCCGCCGCCCGTGCCAAAAAGATGGGTGCTGTCATTACTTATGACCCGAACTACCGTGCAAACCTCTGGAAGAACAAAGAGGAAGCCATTGCCCAGATGAAAGCTCCCCTGCCGCTGGTGGATATTCTGAAAGTGTCCGATGAAGAGCTGCCCCTGCTCACCGGCACCACTGATTGCGAAAGCGGCACAGCACAGCTGGCACAGAACGGCATCCGGCTGATTTTTGTCACCTTGGGTGCAAACGGCGTATTCTACCGCTTTGGAGAGAAAACCGGTCATGTAGCCGGTGTTCCCTGCAAGGTGGGCGACACCAACGGCGCAGGCGACACCTTCTTTGGAGCAGCTCTGTCCAAGCTCTGCAAGGAGGAGCTGGACACCCTGACCGTGGACAAGCTGGAAGGCATTCTGGCCTTTGCCAACAAGGCCGCCAGCATCACCACCAGCCGCCACGGGGCCATCCCCGCCATGCCCACCCTTGCAGAAGTGGAGGGCTGAACCATGGCAGCGAAACAGGAATTTGCGTCCCGGTTTGCCAAGCACAAGGACGAGCTGGAATGGCTGTTCATGGAGCTGTACCACAACCGGGAAGGGCTGGAGGTTCTGGAGCGGGAGATGGCAGAAGCCTACAACGCCCGCAGTGCCGAGCTGAAAGCACTGGATAAGGCACGCTCTGCCGACCCGGACTGGTACAAGCGTGGCAATATGTTCGGCATGACCATGTACACCGACCTCTTTGCCGGAAATCTGAAAGAACTGGCAAAGAAGCTGCCCTACCTCAAGGAGCAGAAGCTGACCTATCTGCACCTGATGCCCCTGCTGCAGATGCCCCACCCTCACAACGACGGCGGCTATGCGGTAGAGGATTTCGATACCGTAGACCCTGCCCTTGGCACCAACAAGGATCTGGAAGATCTGACCCGTGAACTGCGCAAGGCGGGCATCAGCCTGTGTCTGGATTTTGTCATGAACCACACCGCCAGCACCCACCGCTGGGCCATGGCGGCCAAGGCGGGCGACCCGTGGTTTCAAGCCTACTACCACCTGTTTGATGACCGCACCATCCCGGACCAGTACGAGCAGACCGTGCCGCAGGTATTTCCCAACACCGCGCCCGGCAACTTTACCTGGTGCGAGGAGATGCACAAGTGGGTGCTGACCACCTTCCACGACTACCAGTGGGATCTGAACTACGCAAACCCGGCGGTGTTCGTGGACATGACCAAGAGCATCCTGCACCTCGCCAACCTCGGCGTAGAGGTGTTCCGCGTTGACGCCGTGCCCTACATCTGGAAGCAGCTGGGCACCACCTGCCGCAATCTGCCGCAGGTGCACACCATCGTGCGGATGCTCCGCATGGTGCTGGAATGCGTCTGCCCGGCGGTCATCCTCAAGGGCGAGGTGGTCATGGCTCCCAAGGAGCTTGCCGCCTATTTCGGCACCCCGGAAAAGCCGGAATGCCACATGCTCTACAACGTGTCCACCATGGTCAACCTGTGGGGTGCCTTGGCAAGCCGTGACACCCGCCTGCTGAAGGCACAGCTGGACGCCCTGCACGCCCTGCCGGACAACTGCTGGTTCGTGAACTATCTGCGCTGCCACGATGATATCGGCTGGGGTCTGGACGAGGCGGTGGAAAACCGGCTTGGTATCGACCCGCAGAAACATAAAGAATATCTGTACCACTTCTACGAGGGCAATTTCCCCGGCAGCTGGGCAAAGGGCGAGCTGTACAACTACGACCCCGCCACCGGCGATGCCCGCAGCTGCGGCACCACCGCCAGCCTGTGCGGTATCGAACAGGCACTTGAGAAAAACGATAAAATTGCGCTGGATTATGCCGTGAAGCGCGACCTGCTGCTGCACACTGCTATGGCATTCTTGCAGGGCTTCCCCATGCTGAACTGCGGGGACGAGATCGCCCAGTGCAACGGCTGGGATTACAAAAACGACCCCGACCGTGTGGAGGACAGCCGCAATCTGCATCGCAGCAAATTCAACTGGGAGGACGCAAAGCAGCGCACCCAAAAAGGCACGCTGCAAAACCAGTTGTGGCAGGGCATGGAGCAGCTGCGCCAAATGCGGGCAGACCCCTGCTTTGCCCCGGATGCGTGGGTGACCACATGGGACAGCCACAACCCCGGTGTGCTGGCGCTGGTACGCAAGCGCGGCGAGGAAACGCTGGTGGGACTGTTCAACTTTACCGAGTACCCGGCAGGAGCCGGTCTGGACGCTCTGGGCGGCAAGTATCACACCCCGGAGGGCGCTTCCGTCTGGCTGGCTGATGTGGAACTGAAGCCCTATCAGGCGCTGCTGGTAAAAAACAAATAAGCAAAACGAGCCATCCGGCCAATGCCGTTAAGTTAAGCGGCTAATAAAAAATGGACTTCATCAAAAAAGATGAGGTCTATTTTTTTTTGAAAAAGACTTGACAATCCAGCGAAAAAATGCGATCTTTTTGCGAGCGATGTTCGCAAAAAGACCCTTGGAATCAGAAGTGTGTTTCACATGAATGATTTCAGGGAGATGCTGTTATGTCAGAAAAAATTGCTCAGACTAGAAAAATATTGAAAGCTGCAATCAAAGAAATCTGTTCAACATTGGGGATCTTTGTTCGGAACCCGGAGAAAGATTTTAACAGAAACCGTAAAATTTCATTTCGGGATATTTTGCTGTTCTTTCTATGAACGGCTTCGCCGCCCTTGACATTCCCCCTTGCCGGCGTTATGTTGTTGTTAAGGCGACAGCCGGTTTCGCCGTCTGCCGCCTCATATTAAAATTGCTCTTGTTTTATAGCTGTCTGGACTTTACACAAAATTTGGGAAAGACCCCTTTGTACTTCTCTTTTCTGCATCAAAAAGCGCCCCGGCTCCCTCGTGCAGTGAGGGAGCCGGGGCGCTTTCTTGCGCGATACGGTCTTTCTTACTTCCGTGCTATCATCTCGGTATAGGCCAGCACCAGCGGGCCGACGCCCTTTGCGTCGTTGCAGACCACCGGCTCACTGAAATAGTAAGCCAGCGAGCCGTCGCGGTGGTCCTTGCCGCCGAGGCCGGCCACGAGGCAGATGCCATCCAGCTGCAGGCTGCCGTCCGGGTTCTTGCTCAGATACTTGTCACAGGTGCCGTAGAAGGCTTTCTCGGCCCATGCGGCCATCCGCTTGGGCAGGTAGCCGAGACGCACGCCCTTGAGCACGGCGTAGGCGAAGAGGGCCGTGCCGCTGGTCTCGAGGTAGTTGCCCTCGACGCCGGGGTGGTCCATCACCTGCCAGAACATGCCGGTCTCCTCGTCCTGGAACTTGTGGACGTCCTCAATGGTCTGCTTGAACATCGCCATGATGCCGCGGTACTCGTTGTAGAGCTGCTCGTCCATCCGCTCCAGCACGT
>OBLO01003367.1_pt1 | contig 11514 bp, 10 predicted proteins | sample 1519401 | NCBI WGS metagenome assembly OBLO01 (sample SAMEA2602897, study PRJEB22501) | metagenome | reverse complement strand
TGGTCATAACCTGTTAAGTGTAACACAGAATGCGCAATAAGAAAAGCATATTCTCGCATCGGACTGTGTCCGTACTCTTCTGCCTGTGCAAGAACTTTATCTTTTGATATCACAATATCACCAAGCGTCAGTTCTCCGCTTTCAGGATCGAAACAATCTTCCTGTTCTTCCAGAAAGTCAAATGTTCCGGGTTCCGGATAATCGATCATAGGGAAAGACAATACATCAGTTGCTCTGTCGATTCCTCTGAATTCCTTATTCATCTCATGAATCTGTGCATTTTCTGTCAGGAGCAGGTTTACTTCTGCCTCATAAGGGCAGCCTACATAATCCAGGGCTTCTTCTACTACTCTTTTTGCAAGTGCTTCACATTCAAGTGGAAGTTTCACATCCCCTTCTTCTTCAAAATATAATGTCATGATCTTCGCCTCTTATCTTTTCCTTTGTATTTAGCATCATTTCCACGACGGTTTTCGTGTTTGCTTTCATAATCTTCGTATGCTTTTACGATTCTTTGTACCAGCGGATGACGTACAACATCTTTGCTGGTAAGGTGGCAGATACTGATATCTTCGATATCTTTTACAACTCTTGTTGCCACATCAAGTCCCGATACCTGACCGGATGGCAGATCCTTCTGTGTTGCATCACCTGTAATGACAACTTTTGAGCCAAATCCGATTCGTGTAAGGAACATCTTCATCTGTTCCGGGGTGGTATTCTGAGCTTCATCCAGAATAATAAATGCATTATCAAGCGTACGCCCACGCATATAAGCAAGCGGTGCCACTTCGATCAGACCTTTTTCAGAATTCTTCATAAAACTTTCTGCGCCCATGATCTGATACAGTGCATCATAAAGTGGACGTAAGTACGGATCGATCTTACTCTGAAGATCTCCCGGAAGGAATCCGAGTTTTTCTCCTGCTTCGATTGCAGGACGTGTCAGAATAATCCTTCCAACTTCGTTATTTTTAAATGCAGTGATTGCCATTGCCATCGCAAGATATGTCTTACCGGTACCGGCAGGCCCAAGTCCGAAGACGATCATCTGTTTGCGGATTGCATCTACATATTTTTTCTGCCCAAGGGTTTTGGGTTTGATCGGCTTTCCCTGTAATGTATGGCAGATAATATCCTTATCGATCTCCAGAACATTTTCTTCACTGTCTTCCATTACAAGCGCCAGTGTATAATCTACATTCTGTTCCTGAATCGTGTTGCCTCTTTTGGAAAGTTCAACAAGCTGATCCAGCACTTTTTTTGCTTTTTCCACCTTCAGAGCATCTCCCATGATCTTTACACTTTCACCTCTCGCGATCAGTGTTACATGAAGAGCCCGTTCTATTTTCTTTGCATATACATCGAACTGCCCGAACACATTCGCTTCATGTGCTGCAGGTATATCGATGACTGTTTCCATTAATCCCATGCATTAATCTCCATTCTTTGTTTCTTCTTCCGAAGAATTTTCTAGCGGAATCGGTACAGACGGCATCTTTCTGCCAACGAAACATCTGATCTTTAGTGTTCCCTTTGCATAATACGTCTCAGACCCTGTGTATATTTTAACATCATTCTGGATAATTTCTACCCCTTTTTTCTCCAATTCTTTACAGTAATCCTGAAAATCTGCCGATAATATCATTCTGGCATCTGCTTTGGTATACTTCTTATACATTTGGCGGTAAGGCGTTATCGTGCTTTTTTCTAATGTCACCGGAATTACATTGGCAATCTGATATTTTTTCTGAACTACATGTTTTTCGAAGACCGGATATTGATTGTTTTTAGATTCAGTCGTGAAATAATGCCTGCCAAGACGGATTCCGTAATTTCTTTTCTGGAGAAAGTAAAATCTTGAACGGTAATATTTTTTCTGTATATATTGTCTGGTTAACTCTTTCTGATATGTAATGGCTTTTTCTCCTGTTATGTCTGCATCTGCATTTTTCAATCTGTAACCGGTAATCTCTTTTTCATCATTACAGATTGGAATCTGACCAGACACAAGGATAGCTCCTTTTTTCACTTTTGTCCCCCGCTGTACCATAGGAGTGCCGGTACGCGTTATAATATCTACAATTGTGCAGTCCGTATCTGCAATAATATCTTTTCCTTCTTCGTTATTGTCTGAACTGATTTTTGAACTGTCCGTAAAATCGTCTTCATTTTCCTTTATCCGGATGACCAGACGGCATCCATCCACGGAAGCGGAAACCCATATGATCCTGTCGTACTTTTTTCTGAGATCCTGCACGATCTTTCTACAGTTTACATCTGATTTTTTCATACCGTCTTTGACGTTTTCGGACGAAAGGAATCTTTTCAGCGTATCATCTGTATAAGAGAGATTCCCACTGATATCTATGCCCCAGATAAAACGTGTCATAAAAAGGATCAGACCGGCACAGATAAGAAAACCAGACAGCAGTATGTGACGTTTACGGTATCTGTGTAAAAGAAAAGGAAGACCACTGCGGCGTATGATGCAAACCTTCGTACCGGTCTTCCTTACGATCTCTTTCAGTCTGCGAAAACCATCAATCGTAAGATTCATCTCATATGAACCGCAGACCCGCTTCAGATCCCATATATAAATATTTTTATAACGGCAGGCGTTCAGAAAACGTTCCGGCGAATATCCGGTTACCCGTATCCTGACATAACCTTTCAAGTACCAGATCAGCTGTTCAAACACGACGGTCCCCTCCTATAGTTGATACTCAATTGTTCTGATCTGACCGTGAATCTTCATCTCGTCATTTGTATAATATATAACTTCCAGTTTTTTTCCAGTGATTTTGATCTGACCACTTTTGGATTGAAGCCTTATTATCTGATCTGTATATTCTGTCATTCCTCTGTAATTTTCCACACAAAGATCATTTGTTCCGGTAATCGTAAGAATCGGGAGCCCCATTGCTACATCTTTTGGGACTCCCGACATCTCCGCCGCTTTTTCTTTCCATTCCTGACGTTTCATAAAAATACCGTGCTGGTAATTTGTATTACTCTATGCTTTTTCGCCGGAATATATGCATGGCAATTCAGTTACCTCTTTTTAAAGTTCGTGATATGCCTGTGTGTAAAAATACTCCTGTGAATTCAGTGGTGCCTCCTCATTAATTACACGATGATAATTTCCCTCTGCATCCAGATATCTTGCTTTTTGGTTGTCTGCAAGCATAATATCGAACATATCCTGTAATTTATTCTGCAGTCTTTCATCGTATACAGGCGCTGCCACTTCCACACGTCTGACTGTATTTCTTGTCATAAAATCTGCGGATGCAATATAGTATTTCCTGCGCTTACTGTTTCCGAATATATAGATTCTCGAATGCTCCAGGAATCTTCCGACAATGCTGATGATACGAATGTTTTCTGTCTTTCCTTCCACACCAGGGATCAGGCAGCAGATTCCACGGACAACCATATCGATCTTCACACCTGCTTCGGAAGCTTCGATCAGTTTATCGATGATCTTCTTATCTGTAAGAGAATTGAGCTTAAATCCAGCATAAGCTTCTTCTCCATTTCTTGCATGTGCAATCTCTTCATCCAGCATGGCAAGTACTTTATTCTGCAGACATTTCGGTGCAACCAGAAGATGTTCACTGTGCTCTACAACTTCACCCTTTGACAAAGCCTGGAATACATTGGAAGCTTCCAGTCCGATCTCTACGTTAGCTGTCATAAGAGAAAGGTCGGTGTACAATCTGGATGTCTTTTCATTGTAATTACCGGTACCAATCTGTGTAATGTACTCTACCTGACCTCCGTTTTTGCGGGTGATCAGACACAGCTTGGAGTGCACTTTATAGCCATCCAGTCCGTAGATCACCTGACAGCCGGCATCCTCCAGAAGTCTGGACCAGCCGATATTATTTTCCTCATCAAAACGGGCTCTCAGTTCTACCAGTACGACAACTTCTTTTCCATTCTCGGCTGCTTCGATCAGTGCCTCTACCACTTTACTCTGCTTCGCCACACGATACAGGGTCATCTTAATGGAGATGACCTCCGGATCTTCGGCCGCTTCCGTCAGCAGATGTAAGAACGGACGGATGGATTCGTATGGGTAAGATAACAGTTTGTCTTCTTCCCGGATCTGTTCTATGATACTTTTTCCATCCTGGAACTGGTCAGAGCGCTGCGGTGTACGTTTTGGAAAATATAATTCCGTATGCTTTCTGAGAAGATCCTGGATCTGGAATACAAACGACAGATCCAGTGGTGTTGAAGATATGAATACATGGCTTTCATCCAGCTCCAGATATTCACATAATACGACAATTCCTTTTTTGTCGATATCTCTGGAAAGTTCCAGACGGATCGGTGCCAGTTTCTTTCTCTGCTTAATCAGCCCTTCCATAAATTCACGGTAGTCCAGATCTTCGTCGTACAATGCATCTGCATCGATATCGGCATTTCTTGTGATACGGAGTAAAGATTTTGATTTGATCTTATATCCTTTGAATACCGCCGGTGCGAAATGCAGAATCAGTTCTTCGGCGAGCATATAGGTGCCCTGCATTCCCGGAACTGCGATCAGGCGTCCGAAGATGTTGCTGGTGCATGGAATAATTCCCAGACGGTCTTTCTTGCCCTTGGAGCCAAGTACGGCTACGGCATAGATTTCTTTATTTCTAAGGAATGGGAATGGCTGTCTTCTTCCTACAACAGTAGGCGAGATCAATGGTGCAATCTCGGATTCAAAATAACGCTCGAGATATGCAGCCCCTTCTTCATCGAGTTCATTGAAACGTAAAATGCGGATGCCCTGTTCTGCCACACGTTCCATCAGTTCTTCATAGACCGCTTCTTTGCGTTTATTGATTTGTTTTGTGCGTTTTAAGATTGCATCAATCTGCTCCTGTGATGTCATGCCAGTCTTATTTTCACGGATCTTTTTGTCAAGAAGTGTCTGGTCATATAATGATCCCACACGTACCATGAAAAACTCGTCCAGATTGCTCTGATAGATCGATGCAAATGTCAGTCTCTCACATAATGGGACTTCCGGATTTTCAGCTTCTTCCAGTACACGTTCATTGAATTTCAGCCAGGAAAGTTCCCGGTTCATATATATGCTGCTCATAGTGTTTTCTCACCTTTCTCTGTGTATTTTTCACTTTTTTCTTTTCCGAAATATTCATTCCAGTATTCCTAATATAGCATAGCATTCCCCGACTTATATTAGATATATGTTAAATCTATGTTAAATCAGCCCGCCGGGAAAGGCAGGCTGATAAACAGATTATATTTTGGTATATTATTTTAATGTTACATTTAATTTTACCGGCTGATGATCGGTATATTCGAACTGTGTGTCGATATTTTCCACTTGATCGATCTTCAGATTATCCGAAACGATGAAGCCATCCAGTACATATACCTGTGAATCATCATAGTTACCGCTGTATGGTCCGTTTAACAGGCGGCAGGTCGGTACATTATCGGATACTGCATAAGAAAATCCTTCCGGGATATCTTCTTTTCCGACCTTTCCCGGAACCCAGCTGTCTTTATCGTGGATCGGATAGGTGTCCATTCCATCAAATGTCTGGTTAAAGTCCCCGCCGGCAATCACATAATTTCCTTTTTCATACTCTTCTTTTAACTTCTTCACCAGAACTTTCCGCTGCGCGATCTTACCTTCTCCGCTGTCATAAGCTTCCAGATGAAAATTGATCAGAACCAGCTCTTTGTCACTGCCTTTTATCGGAATTCTTGTTTCCAGCATACAGCGCTTAAGATTGCAGGTTTTTACCGGCCATTTGAAAGATTCCGGAAGTGCGATTCTGGAAGCCTCCGATACTTTGTAATCAGAATATGTTACCAGGCCGCTTTCAACTTTACCGATCGTCGGAAGCGGGTATGGGACATATACGCATTTGAAATTACATGCAAAGATTCCATCTACACCCAGTGCTTTTTCGTAGTAAGCTTTTTCGTTGATGTGATAAGATCGTTTGGAATCAATGTCTACTTCCTGAAGAAAACAGACATCGGCATCTGCATCATTCAGAATGCCGGCAATTCCTTTCATATTGTGCTTTACCAGATCTTTCGTCTCCGGCATGACTTTACTTCCGCCGTCCATAAAGAAATCTTCGTCTTTGCTAAGTCCGGCATATCCGGTATTATAGGTCAGGATCGTCATCGAATCTCCTGTAGATATGGACTGTTTTCCACTGGTTGTGTTCAAAGTCTCTATCTGATCCGGACGGTATTCCAGCGCTGTCAGAATGGCAACAGCCACCAGGAGAATCAATACAATTCCAAGTATGATTCCACCTAAGATCTTCCCAAATTTTTTCATGTTGTACCTCCGTGTTTTTTATCTTTTGGCAGATACCAAAGTAACATAGTAATTATATCCGCCTGATATATTTATCTATTATAACAGTAGTTTTGTAGAAAATCCATTCATAAACCGAGGAAAATACGGACAATTTCACGGTGGTTTTTCTAGGATATCGGTGTTATAATGAGCCATATTATGTAAGGAGGCGATTATCTATGGCTACACCACTTCTTGTGTTGATCATATTGGCAATTGTGATTATTGCATCAATCATAACATCTGTTGTCACGTATGTTATTTTATCCGGGAGAAATAAAAGAATCCGCCTGGCAGAGCAATACCGCCAGCTTGGTATTACAGAACAATATCTGAAGATTCAGGATGAAATCGAGAGGATCATCCGTTACAAAGATATCAAACTTACAACGGCGTCACCTGTAAAGATGTCAAATCCGGAAGACGGACAGAATGAAAAAGAAACAGAATCAGGAACATTCGCAGATGACATCTGGTTCATCGTCCGCGGAAAGGACAGAAAGACATCTGAAAAGCTTCTGGAATACTGGCACTTCATCTGTGAGAATTCCGAATGGAAATGTATAGAGCGCAAGAAAAAAGGTTAAAAATCAGGAAAACCGACAATCTGTACCATACGGGAATCTGCTTCATTCGAAGCAGATTCCCGGGCACAGTCTGTCGGTTTTATTTTCTGTATTATTCTGCGTATTTTTATTTTTCGATAGTTTCTTTCTTATAAACTTTCTGCTGTGAAAATCCTCTTCCTCGCACTTCATTTACATTTCCAATGATCATAAATGCATGTGGGTCGATCTCCTGTACCAGCTGGTTCAGGCGCATAAGTTCACGATTGGAAACTACGGTAAGGATCATCGGCTGATCGTTTCTCAGATATCCGGTCTGTGTATAGACCAGTGTCGTTCCGCGGTCAAGACGTTCCCGGATCAGACGGTTCAGTTCTTCGTATTTTTCAGTCATGATCTCTACTTTTGTTCTGGTAGATCCCATCAGCAGTACCTTGTCCAGAATGACGGTATAGATCAGTACCAGTAAGATACCGTATACAATCTCTTCTTTGTTGGTGAAAAGCATCTGTGAGATCAGGATTATAAAATCAAATACATACAGCATCACAGATACCGGAAGTCCGAACTTTTTGTTGAGAACCAACGGCGGAATATCCATTCCCCCGGTCGATGCACCGCAGCGTATTACAATTCCGATTCCCATTCCGATCATCAGACCGCCGCAGATTGTTGATAACATCTTATCGTCTGTTACATTCTGAAGTGCCGGTATCTGTTCGAGCACACCCAGAATAACCGGGTAATAGAATGTACTGACCAGTGTTGTAAGTGCAAATTTCATTCCAAGGACAGCCGCTCCAAGTAAGAACATCAATGTATTGAAGATTAATACAAATGTATGGATTGGAAGCCCGAAATAATGGTGGATTGCAATACCCAGTCCTGTCGTTCCGCCCGTGATCATATCATTTGGCAGAATAAACATGACGATCGCCAGTGCATAAACTGTATTCCCCAACAAGATCATACACAGATTTTTTAAATTCACTTGCTTCATAGTATATCCTCTCCTGACATTTTCATCCTTATTAGTATAAAGGATGATATCTTTTGAAACAAGAATTTTTTATAATATCTTTTATATATCTGCAATTGTTTCTATAATATTTTCTTTTATTTCGGCATTTTACTTATGATATGGTTCATGGCTGATGATCCGGTAGCTTCGGTAGATCTGTTCCAGGAGGATCACCCGCATCAGCTGATGTGGAAATGTCATCTTTGAAAAACTTAGTGCATAATCCGAGCGTTTCAGCACTTCTTTTCCAAGTCCGATCGAGCCGCCGATGATAAATATAATGTGACTGGTTCCCTGGATCCCAAGCTTGTCAATCTTTTCTGCCAGTTCTTCTGAGGTCAGAAGTTTTCCCTTGATTTCAAGTGTAACGACGTAGGCATCGTCCTTGACATATTTGAGAATCCGCTCTCCTTCTTTGTCGCGGATACCATCTTCTACGGTCTCACTTGCATTGTCCGGAGTCTTTTCATCTGCTACCTCGATGATCTCCAGCTTACAGTAGCGGCTTAGACGTTTGCTGTATTCTGCGATTGCATCTTTTAAATATTTTTCTTTTATCTTTCCCACTGTGATTAATGTTATCTTCATTCTATTGTTCTTTCTATCTCTGCTTTTTTTAATTTTAACTATAATTAATAATCTTTCGAAAAACTAATTTCTGCACATCTATTCTGCTAATAATTTTTCTGCCTTAGTGATTAGTGTTCTTCTATTCTGTTATCTGATACATATATAATTCATGTAATGCTCTTGTTGCGCAGATATATTTTGCCTGATTCAACATCGGGTTTCCGGCATCCTGGAACACACCGAATACCTGGTCGAATTCCAGACCTTTTGCAAGATAAAAGGTCGTGACGGTAAGTCCTTTTTTGAATACGGAACTGTTGCGGTCGATATAATGCACTTCTTCGCCGCGGGCTTTTAATATCTGGTATAAGGTGGATGCCTCTGCTTCCGTCATGGTAATAATGGCAGCAGTCTCATACTCGTCTTCTCCAAGTTTGGCTTTTGAAAGGATTTCATCCAGAACTGCATCTTCTGTCTGGAATTGTTCTTCTACCACTTCTTTTCCATGACGTTTTAAGAGTTCTACGTCTTTGACACCAGTCAGTTTTTCGGCATATCTGGCAATCTCCATTGTATTCCGGTAACTTTTATTCATCACGATCTTGCGGATCTTCTGATCAAATACGCCCGGAAGGAACTGCAATACATCACGCATCTGTTCATCTAAAGTCTGTGCTTTATCACCGAGAATGGTCATCCGGCATTTGAAGATTTGATTCAGGATCACATACTGCAGATAAGAATAGTCCTGCATTTCGTCAATAACCAGATGCTTGATGTGATTATGCACAGCTTTTCCGGTCAGGCGGTACTTCAGATACAATACAGGAAATACATCTTCGTATTCCAGTTTGCGCTTTTCATATTCGACATCCGGAAGTGACGGGTATCCGCATTCTTCCAGAAGCCAGCCGTATATCTTGTAGATGTCCTTTGTTACATACATCTTATCGAATTTCTCCTGTACGATCAGGAGCTCTTCTTCCGAAAGATCACGTCCAAGTAATGTCTCGTATTCATCAACACAATAATCTCTGATTGCATCCATCCGGCTGAGCAGAGGTGCATTCTGGAATTTGAAATAAAAGAGATTGATCAGTTCTTCTTCTGTCTTCTGAATTCCTTTATATTCGATTGCACGGAAATCCATCAGTTCATCTTCCAGTCTTGCAAGGAATCCTTCCATCATTCCGACAAAGCCTTCCAACTGCTTCTCTTCAAAGCGTTCTGTCAGATACGGGTCCTGAAGCTTCATGGTTCTTTCCAGCTGGTCATAGCGGTCTTCACAGTCCGGAACGATACCTTTCAATTCCCGGTATGCGAACAGGTCAAAACTCATCTCCTGAATATTTTCCTCGCCCAGTTCCGGAAGAATATGGGAAATGTAATCTGAAAATACACTGTTTGGAGAAAGGATCAGTACATTAGAGGATTTCAAATGCTCTCTGTCATGATACAACAGATAGGCAATCCGGTGTAAAGCAACGGAAGTCTTACCACTTCCGGCAGCACCCTGGATCGCAAGGATACGGTCATGTGTATTACGGATGATCGCATTCTGTTCTTTCTGGATCGTACGGACGATGTTTTTGAGCTGTACATCACTGTTCGTTCCCAGCTCCTGCTTTAAAATATCATCATCGATCTTGGTATCGCTTTCGAATGCATAGACCATCTTTCCATTTTTCACTTTGTACTGCCATTTGGCGGCAATTTCACCTTCGATCAGTCCGGCTGGTGCCTCATAAGATCCAGGGCCTTTGTCATAATCGTAAAAAAGCCCGCTGACCGGTGCTCTCCAGTCATAGATCAAAGGCAGCATACCCGTACGTTCCGCAAAGTTACCGATGCCGATATAGAATATCTCCGGTTCGTCTTCGCCATCATAGATAAAATCCACACGTCCGAAAAACGGAGCTTCCAGCATTTTACGAAGCCGGTGCTGCATCTTCAGTTTTTCCTGATTGTCATTGACCTGGTGTAAAAGAGCTTGCTGGTTGTCATAATTTTCATAGCCGTATTCATCCATCTCAGTGTAATTCTCCCAGTAGTATTCATTCATACTCTGGATGTCTTTCTGTCCGGCTTCGATGGATGCATCTACTTCGGCCAGGCGTGTGCGGATCTTCTCTGTTACTTTATTTAAAAATATCTTTCCGTCTGTTAAATCTAATTCTGTCATAATCTCCAACCTGTCTTTTTTTGTTTTATCCTTACATATCAGCAGGATTGATTTTCAGCTGTTTTCAGCATTAAATGTGTCTTACAATCATACCACATATATCTGTTTTTATTCAAGTCCGGATGTACTGTCTGCAGGACCTGCTACTGGCAGCTTTTTACGAACGCATGGCAAGCAAAAAGAGATATACACCAGAATCATTCTCATGTATATCTCTTATATAATTACGTGTTGTACATATTTATGAGTGCTTATAACATCATCTTTTCACTGTGCACAAAGAATTAAGCATTCTTTTTAGACAGATATTCGTGGATACCTTTGGCTCCTGCTTTACCTGCACCCATAGCAAGAATTACAGTTGCAGCACCTGTTACGGCATCTCCACCTGCGAATACGGCAGCTTTTGAAGTCTGTCCGTTCTCTTCCTCTGCTACGATACATTTTCTCTTGTTTGTCTCAAGTCCCTTTGTTGTAGAAGAGATCAATGGGTTTGGAGATGTTCCAAGAGACATGATAACAGTGTCTAATTCAATCTCATATTCAGATCCAGGGATCTCGATCGGACGTCTTCTTCCGGAAGCATCCGGTTCACCGAGTTCCATCTTGATTACTTTCATACCTTTTACCCATCCATTTTCATCGACGAGGATTTCTTTTGGATTGGTAAGAAGATCGAACTGTACGCCTTCTTCTTTTGCGTGATGTACTTCTTCTACTCGTGCAGGAAGCTCTGCTTCACTACGACGATATACGATATGTACTTCTGCGCCAAGACGAAGTGCTGTTCTGGCAGCATCCATAGCTACGTTACCACCACCGACAA
>OBLO01003366.1_pt1 | contig 11518 bp, 9 predicted proteins | sample 1519401 | NCBI WGS metagenome assembly OBLO01 (sample SAMEA2602897, study PRJEB22501) | metagenome | reverse complement strand
CGCCGCAGGCGGCGACAGCCGCCATGTAGGTGCCCGCCTCGATCTGGTCGGGGATGATGCAGTAGGTGCCGCCGCTGAGGCGCTCCACGCCCTTGATGCGGATGGAGTCCGTACCGGCGCCCTTGATGTCAGCCCCCATGGAGTTGAGGAAGTTGGCCAGATCCACGATGTGTGGCTCCTTGGCGGCGTTTTCGATGGTGGTGGTGCCGTCGGCCAGCACGGCGGCCATCATGATGTTCATAGTGGCGCCCACGGATACCACATCCATGTAGACGTTGGCACCGGAGAGCCGGCCGCCCCTGGCTGCGGCATGGACGAAGTTGCCCTCCGTCACCTCGGCGCCCATGGCCCGGAAGCCCTTGACGTGCTGGTCAATGGGCCGCACGCCGAAGTTGCAGCCGCCGGGCATGGCCACGGTGGCCTCGCCGAAGCGGCCCAGCAGTGCGCCCAGCAGATAGTAGGACGCCCGGATGCGCCGTGCCATATCATAGGAGGGATGGGTGCTGCGGACGGTGCGGCAGTCGATCTCCACGGCGTGCTGATTCAGCACCCGCACCCGTGCGCCCAGCTCATCCAGAATGGAGAAAAACAGGGTCACGTCGCTGATTTGGGGGATGTTCTCGATGCGGCATACGCCGTCCACCAGCAGGGCGGCAGGAATGATGGCAACGGCGGCGTTCTTGGCACCGCTGATCGTGACCTCACCAAACAGGGGACGGCCACCGTGAATGATATACTTGTTCAAAACAGGCATCCTCTCTTTTTACATATAGCCGGGACAAGGGTAGCTTGCCCGGAGACGGTAAGCTTCATACGGCCGCAGCCGGAAGCGTTTTAGCATAAGGATACCCTCGGCTTTTCACGAGGGATACATAACATAGTATACCACAATTTTTTCTAAAAGCAATGACAAAGACATTACAGAGCGAAAAAATCTGACGGAAAATTTCGCTCCGCAATGTCTTTTTTGTTACCGTTTTGTTCCTTTCCCGTCAGCCCAGCCAGCGGAAATGTCCTGTCACCGTCATGCGGGGGATGTCGTTGCGCTCCACCGCCTCGTCGATGGGGTTTCCGTGGTGGATCAGAAAGGGGATCCCCTGCCGGTTCCGCCGATCCGAGCACAGCCCGATATGAACCCGATCACCGAACACCACGATGTCCCCCGGCTGCCACTGCTGCCCATCCGACAGGTCGCAGGTCAGCACCTGTGCGTGGCGGCGGAAGAAGGTATCCAAGGTGTTGACCCGGCGGAAGTCGATATTGGAGTCGGGGGTGGTGATGTGGGGATACGCCTCCGGACAGGCGGCGATGTCCGCATCCACCAGCGCCTTCAGGTCGTAGCCCGCCGCCTGAAGAGCCTGCCAGATGACGTCGGTGCAGACGCCCAGTCCGTCGTCGGGATAGCCCCCGGCATAGTACTTGCTCTGATAGTGGGGATCCGTGGCGATGTAGGCCCGTGCGCCCAGCACCACATCCGTCCAATCGTCCACGCCGTCGCCGTCGGCGTCGTTGGGGCTTTGCAGGTCCGTCAGTCCCAGCTGTCGGGCGGTATAGGACCGCTGCGGTCCGAAGCGCCACAGGGTATAGCCCGCCGCCAGCACCGGGATCATCAGCAGCCACAGCCACCGAAGGTGCCGCCGTCTGCGGCCGGAGTATCGCTTTTCCATCCGCCATCCCTCCTTGTTGGGGAGAAGTATACCAGACGTCTGGCGAAAAATCCATTACATTTCCGTCACCGACAGCTGCTCCGGGGAAAAGTGTAGCCGGAAGGAATTGCGGTAGAACTCGATGAGCCCCTCCTGCTGGAGCCTGCTCAGCTCACGGGACAGGGCGCTGCGGTTCACTGCCAGATACGCCGCCATCTCCTCACGGGACAGGGAGAGCCGGAAACAGTCGGATCCCTGACGGCTGCGGCAGTCTTGCAAATACAGCAGCACTCGACGCCGCAGGCTTGGCTCGGAGAGATAGGTGACCCGGTGCCGCATCTGCCAGAACTTCTGGGCCGATTCCCGCAGCAGATTCATCCGCAGCCGGGCATGGCCCTCACAGTGGCGCTCACAGCCCCCCATGATCCGCTCCAGCGGCAAAAACAGCACCTCCGCACCCTCCGGGGAAATCACCGATACCGGGCTTGCCTCGCCTGCTGCCATGAGCATTTCCCCGAACACGCCCCCGGCGGTGTGGCGGGCCACCAGCTGCATGGCCCCGTCCTCCCGGTACTGTACGGCGTCCACGGCCCCCTGCAGGACGATGCCCGCCTGCAGGACCGTGTCCCCGGCGTGCCAGAGGAACTCCCCCCGGCCATAGCGGCGCACGGAGCCGCCAAGGCACGTCAGCAGATGCTGCAGCTCCTCCGCCTCGATGCCGGAGAAGAGAATGGTTTGTTGTAACAGAGGGATGTCCGGCTGCATAGACGGCTCCTTTCGTTGCACGGGCAACGTAAGCCCAGCGATAGTGTGGTAAAATAGGGAAAAACTTCTGGAGGTATAAACCCATGAACAAGAAAACACTCTGGATCACGGAGACCGCCGTGATGATCGCCCTGCTGGTGGCGCTGCAGTGGGCCACCAAGCCCTTGGGACAGTTCGTCACCGGCTCCTGCGTGAATCTGGTGCTGGGGGTATCGGTGCTGGTGGGTGGCCTGTGGTGCGGCCTGACGGTGGCGCTGGTGAGTCCCTTCTTCGCTTTTCTGCTGGGCATCGGCCCGGCGTTTCTGCCCATTGTCCCCATGGTGGCCGTCGGCAACATGGTGCTGGTGGTGATCCTGCACCTTCTGGCAAGCCGTGACAAGATCGCCACACGCAGCTATCTGGCCGTGGCTGTAGGAGCCGTGACCAAGTTTCTGGCCCTGTGGCTGCTGATCGTGAAGCTGGTGCTGCCTACACTGGGACTGGCGGAAAAGCAGGTGGCGGCAATCTCTGCCAGCTTCTCTTGGCCCCAGCTGGTGACTGCTGCCATCGGCGGCGTGCTGGCCGTGACCATCGCCCCCCTGATCCGCAAGGCCCTGCGCTCCAAGTAAGAACGTATCAACCGTCTTTTAACGGAAAACAGCCTGCCGGTGTTACCGGCAGGCTGTTTTTTGCTTGCCAAGGTCGGCGCTTGAAAAATCCTTGGATTTTCGGGCAGCGCTATTACCGCTCCCGCCACATCCGTGGGGAGAGCATCACCAGAATGGGCATCAGCTCCAGCCGCCCCAGCAGCATCAGCAGCGACATGACCACCTTGCTGAACCCGGAGAAGGGGCTGAAATTCCCCGCCGGGCCCAGACGGCCCAGCCCCGGTCCCACGTTGCCGAGACACGTCAGCACGGCGGTGAAGGACTCCGTAAAGCCCAGGTTGTCCCAAGCCAGAAGGGTGGCCCCACCCAGCAGCAGGATCATATACGCCACCATGTAGGCCGCCGCCGAGGAGACCACCCGGTCCTCCACCAGCTGTCCGTCCACGGTGATGACGGAGATATGCTTGGGGTGCAGGATCTTTTTGATCTCCCGGTGCAGCAGCTTTCCCAGCAGCAGGATGCGGGAGACCTTGATGCCGCCGGAGGTAGACCCGGCGCAGGCGCCGGTGAACATGAGGATCACCAGCAGCATCTGACCAAAGACCGGCCACTGGGCAAAGTCCGCCGTGGCGAAGCCGGTGGTGGTCACGGTGGACACGGCGTTGAAGACGGAATCCTTCAGCGCCCGACCCAGCGGAACGCTCTGCTGCACCATGAGACTGGCGGCGATAAGGCCGATGGACCCCAACGTCAGCAGGGTATACAGCCGCAGCTCCTCGCTGTGCAGCGCCTCCCGGATGTGTCCCCGCAGGGAGATGAAGATCAAAGAGAAGTTGATGCCCGACAGGAACATGAAGATGGCCACGATCCATGTGATGGCCGGGGAGCCGAAGGCGGCGATGCTGGCGTTGCGGGTGGAGAAGCCACCGGTGGAGATGGTGGCAAAGGAGTGGACCACGGCGTCGTAAAGGTCCATGCCCGCCAGACACAGAGCCACGATCTCCGCCGTCGTCAGACCAATGTAGATGCCATAGAGCACCTTGGCGGTGTCGTTGACATGGGGCAGCAGCTTGCTCTTGATAGGGCCGGGGCTTTCGGCCCGCATCAGGTGTACGGCCCCCGCCCCCGCCCGGGGCATCAGGGCCAGAAACAGCACCAGCACACCCATGCCGCCCATCCACTGGGTCAGCGCCCGCCAGAAGAGGATACCCCTTGGCATGGCCTCCACATCCGTCAGGATGGTGGCTCCGGTGGTGGTGAGGCCAGAGGCCGTCTCGAACAGGGCATCAGCATAGTGGGGGACAGCCCCGCTGAGGACGTAAGGCACCGCCCCGAACAGGCACAGCACGACCCACGCCATGGCCACCACCGCATAGCCGTCCCGGCCCTGCAAACGGTTCTTCCGGGCCGGGATGTGGGTGAGGATCAGCCCGCACAGGCTGCACAGCCCCAGCGTCCACAAAAACGGCTCCCAGCAGGCCTCACCATAGCCTACGGACACCAGCAGCGGCAGCAGCAGGCACCCGGCTTCCACCCAGAGGGTATAGCCCATGATGTTCAGTATCAAACGAAAGTTCATGTCACTTGTCCTTTGCACATTCCGTAAATATTATAATAAGAAATAGCCGTATCGCAAATGGTCATAAGTATTCAAATTATATTCCCCCGGACTGTCCCTGTCAAGTCCGGCCCGATGCCCCCTCCGGAGAGGGGAGGGGACTGCGTGGGACGAAAATTTTTGCACAAAAAACATCGCCGCAGGAGGGCAGGACGCCCGGCCCCCATGAGGTGAAAAACCATGTTCTGTGGAAAAATCTCATAATTTCTGCGGAATTGTATACACTTTCGTGACTTTTTCGGAAAACTAATGATAATTTTTCACTGCAACAAAAGATTTTATCCCATTGACTTTGGCTGTGAATTATGTCATTCTTAACATAATTCAATCATATGCACCGGAGAATGGGGTGCTATTCTCCGTGCCGACGAAAGGAGTGTCCTGCTTTGAGCAGACTGGATATCAAGACACCCAGCCGGGCCCAGACCGTGGTGGAAGGGCTTTACCGGGATATGGAGCGGCGCATTGCCGCCAGCCCTCCGGGCCTGTGTCCGGTGGATATGTCCCTGTCGTTTCTGCAGCTGTGCCATGCACAGACCTGCGGCAAATGTGTCCCCTGCCGGATCGGGCTGGGGCAGCTGACGCTGCTGATCAATCAGGTGCTGGACGGCGAGGCTACCATGGAGACCATCGCCATCATCGAAAAGACCGCCCGCAGCATCGTCAACACCGCCGACTGTGCCATCGGCCGTGACGCCGCCCGTCTGGTGGTTGAGGGGCTGGAGGGCTTCCGGGATGACTACGAGGAGCACGTGAAGCACAACCGCTGTCTGGCGGGCCTGCAAAATCCCGTTCCCTGTGTGGCACTGTGTCCCGCCGGCGTGGATATCCCCGGCTACATGGCGCTGGTAGGGGAGGGTCGCTGCGCTGATGCAGTGCGCCTGATCCGCAAGGACAATCCCTTCCCCACGGCCTGCGCCTATATCTGCGAGCATCCCTGCGAGGCCCGCTGCCGCCGGAATATGGTGGACGATGCCATCAATATCCGTGGCCTGAAGCGCTATGCCGTGGACCACGCCGGGGTGGTACCCCAGCCGGAGTGCGCTCCCGCCACCGGCAAGAAGGTGGCCATCATCGGCGGAGGCCCCAGCGGTCTCAGTTGCGCCTACTACCTGGCCCTTATGGGTCACGGGGTCACGGTGTACGAGGAGCGGGAGCAGCTGGGCGGTATGCTGCGCTACGGCATCCCCAGCTACCGCTTCCCCCGTGAGAAGCTGGACGCCGAGATCGAATCCATTCTGTCTCTTGGCATTGAGGTACATACCGGCGTCACCGTGGGCCGGGATATCTGGCTGGAGAAGCTGGAGCAGGAGTATGACTGCATCTACATCGCCATCGGCGCTCATCAGGATAAAAAGACCGGCATCCCCGGCGAGAACAGTAAGAACGTCATCTCCGCCGTGGAGATGCTGCGTGCCATCGGCGACAACGAGATGCCGGATTTCACCGGCAAGCAGGTGGTGGTCATCGGCGGCGGCAACGTGGCCATGGACGTCACCCGCAGCTCCATCCGACTGGGGGCCGACAAGGTCACCTGCGTCTATCGCCGCCGTCAGGCGGACATGACGGCGCTGCCGGACGAGATCACCGGTGCGCTGGCGGAGGGAGCCGAGCTGATGACGCTGGCCGCTCCCGTCCGCATCGAGGCCGATGAGGACGGCGCCGCCAAGGCCCTGTGGGTCCAGCCCCAGATCATCGGGGAGGTGGACAAGGCAGGGCGTCCCCGTCCCGGCAAGGCGGCGCTGGAGGAGGTCCGCATCCCGGCGGATGTCATCGTGGTGGCCATCGGACAGGGCGTCGAGATCCAGGGCTTCGATCAGGCCGGCGTCCCCATCCAGCGGGGTGCCTTTGTGGCGGGCCTGTCGGGGCAGGTGCGGGATATGGACAGCGTGTTCGCCGGCGGCGACTGCGTTACCGGCCCTGCCACTGCCATCCGGGCCATTGCCGCCGGCAAGGTGGCAGCCGCCAACATCGACGAGCATCTGGGCTTCCGCCACGAGATCACCGTGGACGTGGAGATCCCCAGCCCCAAGCTGAACAACTCGCCCCCCCACGGGCGCATCGATACCACCGAGCGGGAGGCCTGTGAGCGCAAGCACGACTTCGAGGATATCGAGTGCGGCTTGACCCAAGAGGGGGCCTGCGCCGAGGCAGGCCGCTGCCTGCGGTGCGACCACTTCGGCTACGGAATTTTCAGAGGAGGTCGAAACGAAAAATGGTAACATTGACCATCGACAATCGGACCGTTACCGTGCCGGAGGGTACCACCATTCTGGAGGCCGCCCGCACCGCACGCATCGAGATCCCCACCATGTGCTATCTCAAGGAGATCAACGAAATCGGTGCCTGCCGCCTGTGCATCGTGGAGGTGGAGGGTCAGGAGCGCCTGATCCCCTCCTGCAACAACGTGGTGGCCGAGGGCATGGTGATCCATACCCACTCTCCCCGTGTGCGGGAGGCCCGCCGGGTGAACCTGCGGCTGCTTCTGAGCCAGCATGAGATCCGCTGCACCAAGTGTACCCGCAGCGGCAACTGCCGTCTTCAGCAGCTGGCCAACGATTATAATCTGCTGGGGGAGCACTACATCAAGGACTTGCGGAATATCCCCACGGATTTCAGCAACCCCGTGGTGCGGATCGAGAACCGCTGCGTCCGCTGTATGCGCTGCGTCCAGATCTGCGATAAGGTCCAGGGGATGCACGTATGGGACCTGATGGGTACCGGCTCCCACACCACCATCGGCGTGGGGAAGTACCGCACCCTGGGGGACTCCGACTGCACCTTCTGCGGCCAGTGCGTGGCCCACTGTCCCGTAGGTGGTCTGCAGGAGCACGATGACACCGGCAAGGTGTTCGATGCTCTGGCCGACCCCAATAAGATCACCGTGGTGCAGATGGCCCCCGCCGTCCGGGTGGCCTGGGCGGAGTACTACCATCTGACGCCGGAGTTCGCCTCGGCGGAGCGCATGGTCACCGCCCTGAAGCAGATGGGCTTTGACTACGTGTTCGATACCAATTTTACTGCCGACCTCACCATTATGGAGGAGGGCAGTGAGTTCGTGGACCGCTTTACCCATCGGGAGCGGTACACGTGGCCCATGTTCACCTCCTGCTGTCCCGGCTGGGTGCGGTTCCTGAAGGGCCAGTTCCCGGATTATACCGACAATCTCTCCACTGCCAAGAGTCCCCAGCAGATGTTCGGCGCTCTGGCCAAGAGCTACTTTGCCGAGAAGATCGGTGTGGACCCCAAGCGCATCTTTGTGGTGTCCATCATGCCCTGCACCGCCAAAAAAAGCGAGGCAGCCCTGCCCACCATGCGGACCATCAGCGACGATCCCGACGTGGATGTTGTGCTGACCACCCGTGAGATCGTGCGGATGTTCCGGGGCGAGCAGATCAACCCCGCCACCATGGAGGAGACTCCCTTCGACAGTCCGCTGGGTACCGGTACCGGTGCGGCGGTGATCTTCGGTGCCTCCGGCGGTGTGATGGACGCCGCCCTCCGCAGCGCCTATTATCTGGTCACCGGCTCCAATCCCGACCCTGATGCCTTCAGCGCCATCCGTGGCGTGAAGGGTTGGAAGGAGGCCACCTTCACCATTCCGAAGGTGGGCGACCTCTCCGTGGCGGTGGTCAGCGGCCTCTCCAACGCCCGGCAGCTGATGACCGATCTGGAGGAGGGAAGGGTCCACTACGATTTCGTGGAGGTCATGGCCTGTCCCGGCGGCTGTGCCGGCGGCGGCGGCCAGCCCATCCACGACGGCACGGAGATGGCCGAGGCCCGTGGAAACGTGCTGTGGAGCATCGATAAGAAGTCCCCGGTGCGGTTCTCCCATGAGAATCCGGAGGTCCAGACCCTGTATCGGGAGTACCTGCGTGCCCCCCTCAGCGGCCGTTCGCACCACCTGCTCCATACGGATCACGAGGGCTGGAAAATGCCCAACCAGAAATAAGACATAAAAAGAGGACTCTGAGCCATCGGCTCAGAGTCCTCTTTTTTATGCAGCGTCAAGCAGCACCGTCATCCACGGGGCTGGAAGGGCTGACCCGTCACCACGTCCAGCCATGTGAACTGTCCGTCCTCCAGCACCATGCAGCTGTGGGGGCTGTTCTCCTTGGGCAGGGCTGCGGAGCCGGGATTCAGATAGGTGTAACGGCCGCAGTCCCGGCGCACCGGCACATGGAAGTGTCCGCACAGCAGGATATCTCCCTGCCGCAGGGGCGGTGGCGTGTCCGGCCCGTGGATGTGGCCATGGGTGGCGTGGATGGTGAGGCCGTCCAGCACCAGCAGGGCGGAGTCGGAGAGAATGGGGAAGTGGAGAACCATCTGGTCCACCTCGGCCTCGCAGTTGCCCCGGACGCACAGCAGCTCATCCGCCATGTCGTTGAGCAGCTTGGCCACGGCGGGCGGCTCATAGCCCTCCGGCAGCGGGTTTCGTGGGCCGTGGTACAGCAGGTCTCCCAGCAGCACCAGCCGCTGGCAGCCGGTATCCCGATAGAGCTCCAGCAGCCGCCGGGTGTAGGCGGCGGAGCCGTGGAGGTCGGAGGCGATCATCAGTTTCATGAGAAAAACTCCTTTCGGTGGAGAATATGTCTCATTCTACCAGCCTTGGAGGAGAAGGGCAAGCTTTTTCTGCCCCTTACGCCCGTTCCCGCCGCACAAGACCCAGCAGCAGGCTCACTGCCAGCATCACCGCCGCCACACTGACCCAGCAGAAGCCCATATCGTACAGGGGCAGCTTCCGGCAAAGCTCCGTCACAGCGCCCAGCGACAGCTGTGCGGCATCCAACGCATAGATGACGCTGACGGTTCCGGTGCCCGCCACCACCAGAGAGTAGACCCAACGATTCTTGACCCACAGGCTGTGGGTCAGCCCCAGCAGGATCAGCACAATGGCCACGGGGTAGATGGCGTTGAGAATGGGGATGGAGATGCTGAGGATGGCGTTCAGTCCCAGATTGCACACCAAAAAGGAGAAGCCCGTCATCACCAGCACCCACTGGCGGTAGGAGAGCTTTCCGAAAAGGGTGGAGAAATACTGGGAGATGGAGTTGATAAGCCCCACGCAGGTGGTGAGACAGGCCAGCGTGAAGATGGCCGCCAGCAGCACGGCTCCCGGCGCACCGAACAGTTGGTAGACGATGCACCGCAGGGTCCATGCGCCGTTATCCTGAATGGCATAGACTCCGGAGCTGCACATCCCCATGTAGGACAGCATGGCATACACCAGCGCCAGAATAGTCCCGGCGAAGATACCTGCCAGAACGGTGTGGCGCATCCGATCCCGCTTTTCCGTCATGCCGAAGGAACCCAGCGTGGTGGCAATGACCAATCCGAAGTTCAGGGCGGCGATGGTGTCCATGGTCTGGTAGCCCTCGGAAAAGCCCTTCAGGAAGGGGGCAACATCATAGGCCGTCTGGGACGGGGCCACGTTCACCTCTCCCCGGAACAGAAAGCAAACGAACAGGAACACCAGCAGCACCAGCAGACTGGGGGTCAGGAAGTGGCCGATGCGGTTCACCAGCTTTCCCGGCGTCATGCACAGCCATAGGGCCACCAGAAAGAACGCCAGCGAGTACACCAGCATCCACACGGTGGTATTGGTGCCCTCCGGCAGATAGGGGGCCACCGCCATCTCGAAGGGAACAGAGGCGGCACGGGGGATGCCAAGACCGGGACCGATGGAGAGATAGATCAGCAGGGTAAAGACGATGGCGAAGCGCTTGCCCACCTGCTGCCCCAGCCGGTCCAGCCCGTCAAAGCGGGCCACGACTACCACTCCCAGCACCGGCAGTACCACCGCCGTGGCCAGAAAGCCCAGCATGGCCGCCGGGGTGTGGCTCCCGGCGTTCTGCCCCAGAAAGGGCGGGAAGATCAGGTTCCCCGCCCCGAAGAACAGGGAAAACAGCATAAAGCTCACCAGCAGCATTTTGTTTCTACTCAGTTTCATGTCGATACTCCTTATTTTCCAAAAATTTCCGCAAAAAAAGACCCGTCCCAAATTTCTTTGAGACGAGTCTTGCTATACAATACCCGCGGTACCACTCAAATTGCACGACGAAAAACGTCCTGCCACTTCAGGCTCTATCAAGCCCTATGCACTCACGTAGCCTACACGGAGTCTCCTACTGACAGATGCGTTGGGGGACTCGGCTCGGAAGGGATAAGAGTTCTGGCGCTGTCCGCCGGGCTTCCACCGTCCCCGGCTCTCTATGCGACGTGCTGCCAGCTCCGTCTTCGTCATCGCTTTTGATGTTCACTTGTCACGGACATCATACCATCCCGTAAAGAACTTGTCAAGAGGGAAAATCTCACGCCGACGCATCGTCCTTCACCGGCTCCTGGCCGTGAAGCTCCCGCCGGATGGCCCGGAAGCGCTGGGGGACCTCCTCTTCCGCCATGCGGATGGGGACGTCCGTGGTGCCGGCGGCCTGCGCCGTCTCGTAAAACCAGCACTTGTATTCCACCGTCTCCAGCGTGTGCTGCATCTCCCGAATCTGATCCAGCAGAACCTGCCGCTGGTGGTGGAACATCTGCAGCCGGGTGTCGATGGTGTCGTCTCCCTGCATGGCCAGCTGAATGTATTGCCGGATGTCACGGATGGACATTCCGGCCTTTTTCATGCACCCGATGATCTGTAGCCACTCAAAGTCCGATTCCCGGAACATCCGAATGCCACCGGAGGAGCGCTCCACAAAGGGCAGCAGCCCCTCCTTGTCATAGTAGCGCAGCGTGGATGCCGGGATATCCAGCAGCTTCGCCATTTCACCCACGGTATAGACCATTTTCCAATTCCTCCGAAAAAATTTTGCAAAACCCCTTGACTTAAAGTGTACTTTCAGTTTTAGAGTATAGATAAGCTTTAAGAGCATCATACAGCGCAGAAGCGCTGCTGTCAAGGC
>OBLO01003360.1_pt1 | contig 11537 bp, 9 predicted proteins | sample 1519401 | NCBI WGS metagenome assembly OBLO01 (sample SAMEA2602897, study PRJEB22501) | metagenome | reverse complement strand
ACAAGGTGACTGGAGTTCAGACGTGTGCTCTTCCGATCTTCCACAAGCTGGCGGATACCCTGCATATAGATCGATCCGTAGGCCGGGATCGGCAGGTCATAAAACAGGCGCGAAACAGCCGCGCTCGTCAGCTCGCAGCTGCGCTCTGCCCCGTCGCCGTAGGAATAGGCCAGCGCCAGCTGCGCCGTGGCCGTGCCGACGTGTGCGCCGGTGCTGTCGAGAATGTCCAGCGTGCACATCGCATCACGCGAGATGGACACAAGCGTCAGCTCCTGGTTACGCATGTCGAGCACCGCAAGGATATTCGCATCCGACTGGTTTGCGTTTCCATAGACGCCGTCGGCATCCTGCTTGACCTCCTCGTCCACGCCCATGAGCAGGATCGTGACAATGTCGGTATTATAGCGGTAGAGCTGCCCGTTGTAGCGCACCGTGCCAGAGCCAAGCGCCTCCACATCATCGCGGGCAATGTTCACCCCGTCGTCGTTCGTCAGCGCATTGCGGCCGACCGCCGACAGGATCAGCACCGTGCCGACCAGGATCAGCGCAATGGCTAGCAGGATGCACACGATGATGACCAGCACACGCGTGCCGCTGCTCATGCGTTTTTTTGGCGGCTGCGCCGCCGGTGTTTCTCTGGCGTCTGACACAGGCGTCCCCCCTCGTTTGCAGATTTGTTTCTGTCCGCATGATACCACACCCCGGCAAATGTTGTAAAGCCGGAGAACGGGATACGCAGTTGCCTTTTCCAACCGCACTTCCCCATATACAGCTCCCTTGTTTGTATCTCCCCCTTTGGTCCTTTTGCTATGCCACGTCTAAAATGGCGTGCATTACTTCTTCGTCTTTCGCACCGTCATCCACTCCAAGCAAAAAGTGTATGTGATTATCTGCAAGCGCCATTTATTCGTCTTTCCTCCAAACCATTTTATTGACGATGCCCGTGTAGCTCTGAATGATTCTCGCAACCTTCATGGACACGTTTTCAGCAGTGTAACCCGCTACCGGTGTGCCAAAGCATTCCGCCCGCTGCATCCCGACAGCCATCTCCACCGCCTGCAGGAGGGAGTCTGCGTCGATTCCGGCGAGTACAAAGCAGCCCGCGTCCAGCGCCTCGGGACGCTCAGTGGAGGTGCGGATGCTGACTGCCGGGAATGGCTTACCGACAGACAGGAAGAAACTGCTTTCCTCCGGCAGCGTTCCGCTGTCGGAAACCACCGCAAAAGCGTTCATCTGGAGGCAGTTGTAATCAAGGAAGCCCAGCGGTTCGTGGGCGATCACACGGGTGTCCAGCTGGAATCCCGTCGCCTCCAGCCGCTTTCTGCTTCTGGGGTGGCAGGAGTAAAGGATTGGCATATCATACTTCTCTGCCATGGCATTGACCGCTGTGAACAACTGGACAAAATTGCGGTCTGTATCGATATTTTCCTCCCGATGGGCCGAGAGCAGAATGTACTGCCCCTTAGTCAGTCCCAAACGCTGGTGGACATCGCTCGCTTCGATCTTGTCCAGATTGGCGTGCAGTACCTCGGCCATGGGGCTGCCGGTCACAAAGGTGCGCTCCTTCGGCAGGCCGCACTCCATCAGATACCGGCGTGCGTGTTCTGAATAGCAGAGATTTACATCGCTGATAATATCCACAATGCGTCGGTTCGTCTCCTCCGGCAGGCGCTCGTCCTTGCAGCGGTTACCCGCCTCCATATGGAAAATCGGAATGTGCAGCCGTTTGGCGCCGATCACAGAAAGGCAGGAGTTGGTGTCGCCCAGGACCAGCACCGCATCCGGCCTGACCCGCACCATCAGCTTGTAGGACTTCTCGATGATATTCCCAATCGTGGCTCCGAGGTCATCGCCTACAGCATCCAGATAATAGTCCGGTGCCCGAAGGCCAAGATCGTCAAAAAACACCTGATTGAGGGTGTAGTCGTAGTTCTGACCAGTGTGGACTAGAATCTGCTCAAAGTACCGATCGCAGCACTTTATCGTGGCGGACAGCCGGATGATTTCCGGCCGCGTACCGATAATCGTCATCAGCTTCAGCTTTCCCATTGCTACACCTCCTCAAAGTAGGTATCCGGATGGCTGGGGTCAAACTGCTCGTTGGCCCACATGACTGTCACCAGATTTTCCGTTTCGCTCAGATTGATAATATTGTGGGTATAGCCCGGCAACATATGAACAGCCTGGATCCGGTCGCCGCTGACCTCAAATTCGATCTTTTCATCGGAGCCGATTTGACGTTCCTGAATCAGCCCGTGTCCGGCCACGACGATAAAGAATTCCCACTTGCTGTTGTGCCAGTGCTGTCCCTTGGTGACGCCCGGTCTTATGATGTTGACGGAGACCTGTCCGCAGGAGGCGGTCTTCAGAAGTTCCGTGAAGCTGCCTCGCTCATCCACATTCATCTTTAGCGGGAACGCAATTTTTTCCGGCGGCAGATAGGACAGATAGGTACTATAGAGCTTCTTTGCAAAGCTGCCATCCGGGATCTCTGGCAGCAAAAGCGTCTGCGGCTGCTCCCGGAACGTTCGGAGTAGACGGACGATCTCGCCCAGCGTCACAGGATGACTGACCGGAACGCTGCAATACGCCCCATCTGTCCGGTTGGGATGCCCCTCCATGGCGTTCAGAATCTCGTTGATCAGGTCGTCAATGTAGACCAGTTCCAATTCGACTGCCGGGTCTGAAACGGTGATCGGCAGATCCCGCGCGATATGATGGCAGAAGGTTGCCACCACCGAATTGTAGTTGGGGCGGCACCACTTGCCAAACAGGTTCGGCAGACGATAGATCATCCCGTTTGCACCGGTTTCTCTGCCGTAAGCGAGGAGCAGCTCCTCCGCCGCTTTTTTGGACTGCCCATAGGGACTTTCGGCATATCGTCCGGTCAGGCTGGCCTGAATGGAGGAAGACAGCAGCACTGGGCAGCGGTTGCCGCTTTCCCGAAGCATCTCCAACAGGGTACGGGTGAAGTCCGTGTTTCCGGCTGCAAATTCTCCCGGATCCTGGGGCCGGTTCACGCCAGCCAGGTGAACCACGAAATCCGCCTTTTGGCAGTAGCCCACCAGGGTTTCAGCCGAAGTATCCCGCGTACACAAGAGAATTTCCTCGATTTGCAGTGCGGGCCGAGTCCTGTCTCTGTGATCCTTGATGGCGGAAAGGCGCTGCGTCAGATTTTTCCCAACAAATCCGTTTGCGCCGGTGATCAGTACATTCATCAGCAAGTTCCTCCGAACAGCTTCAGCTTCAGCAAAAGCTGTTTCATTTCCTCCACATTCAGCCGGTGTGTATTGTGTGAGGTATATTGCTCGATCTTGCCGAATTCCGGGTTGCCTTTACTGAAATAGTTGTCATAGTTCAGATCCCGGTTGTCCGCCGGAATGCGGAAGAAGCCGGGCAGCTCTTCCGCCCGCATCATTTCCTCTGCAGTGACCAGCACCTCAAAGAGCTTTTCGCCATGCCGCGTTCCGATGATCGTCGTGCCAAGGTTGGAGTGCTTCAGCTCCAGCACAGCCTGTGCCAGCGTCTCGATGGTCGCAGCAGGGGCCTTCTGCACGAACAGGTCGCCCTGTTCGCCATGCTCAAAGGCATAAAGCACAAGGTCTACGGCATCGCTGAGCGTCATCATAAAACGGGTCATATTGGGATTCGTGATCGTCAAGGGCTTCCCCTCGTCGATCTGGTCGCAGAACAGCGGGATGACCGAGCCGCGGGAAGCCATGACGTTGCCGTACCGCGTCAAACACAGAACCGGATCTCCAGGCAGCATCTGTCTGGAACGGGCAATCACATTCTTCTCCATGACAGCCTTCGTCATGCCCATAGCGTTGATGGGATAGGCCGCCTTGTCCGTGGACAGGAAGATGGCCTTCTTCACATGGTTTGTAACACATGCGGAGATCACATTGTCAGAACCGGCCACGTTGGTTTTGACCGCCTCCATGGGGTAAAACTCGCAGGAGGGTACCTGCTTGAGGGCGGCGGCATGAAATACATAGTCCACACCGCGGAACGCATTCAGAATGGAATTGTAATCCCTCACATCGCCTATGTAGAATTTGATCTTTTCCGCATACTGCGGATACAGCTCCTGATAGGTATGCCGCATATCATCCTGCTTCTTCTCATCCCGTGAGAGAATGCGGATCTCTGCAATGTCGGTGGTCAGGAAGCGGCGCAGCACAGCGTTGCCAAAGGAGCCTGTCCCACCGGTAATGAGCAGTATTTTATCTTTGAATTGAGACATGTCTTTAGAATCCCCTTTCCGATTCAGCGGTATCTTCCTTGCCGAATGAGCACTCCACTCCTTTGATGCCACCCAATAGCATTAGAATAGCAAAGAAAAAATACGGATTTGCATCAACAACAGGCTCAGGCATACAGATCAGCAATGCACCTAAACCTAAACTTGCAATTTGATTTGATAGCAAATTGTGGTTTGCTTTTTTCATACGCACAGCGGCACCATATGCAGACCGTATGCTCGTTATCGTAAATATTACAGCGATTACAAAGGGAATCAGTCCAACCTTATTTAAAATATCAAGCCATAGATTGTGTACCCACTCTCCGTGATATGCGAATTCACTCTTCTGGCCTCCAAAGGGATAACGAAGCCAATCCCCCGAAAACAAATATGAGGTCCATGTTTTAAACCTCGAAGATTTGTCACCGTATAGCAGTCGCCGTACAATTTTCAAAGACAGCAATTCATCTTGAATTCCGAAAGCATTCAGGAACACAATTGCAAATATCGCAACAAAAAAGAGCGCGGCAAGCCCAATGAGCAAAGCTTTTCTGCTGATTCGCACAGATGAGTCATGAAGCCAACGAAGTAGGTTAAAAGCAACAAGAATTAAAACAATGAATATCATCGTTCGATAGGCAAAGAACGATGCTTCAAACGTACTCATCAATAGAACCGCCAGCGCTATAAGCTTTTTTCGAACCCCGCAATGGGAGAACAGGATTGAAGTTGAAAGAGCAACCGCAAATGTGAACATAAACCCCGTAGAGATAACTGAAACCATGTCACCACGCCAAAAATCGACGGACACTCTTTGATAAGCATATTGCGCATAGTAGTCTGATTTAAGATATGCGAGCAGATTCAAAACGCCGTGCAGAAAGAAACCAAATGTTAGCGTATTCGTCATTTCTTGAAACGAACGGTCGCTATTATCAGATAAAACAAACCACTTTCCGAACAAGTAGGCTGCCCAAGGTCCCCAAAGATATATGATTAGACTTTTTACCGCAAATCCAAAGTTAAAAGTATAAATAACAAAATAGGATGTCGAAAAAAGCAAGAGAATAACATCATGCTTTTCAATGACAATGGTTTTCGATTTCCATATAAAAAAGTAAAGAGTCAATGCGAAGAAAATTTGACCAGGAAGATTGAAGGCACCGACCGAAAAGAGGAACAGCCCCACAATAGTTATTGTATTAGCGGCATTTGTTCTTTTGCCGAAAAGAACACTCATCTCCAATTTCTCCTTGCTGTGCTTTCATTCTTTTTTGGAAAAATCCCGCGAAAAAGTACTGCATCAAGCATCAGTCTACAGTTTGGTCTCAAAGGCCTTATTATTGCGGGAAGAATCACTGTTGTCGAAGCCTGGGTGATTAGCGAGGCCGCAGCGGCTCCAGATGCTCCCCACGATGGGATCAGCGCAAGGTTCAGCACAACATTAAGTGCAGCCGCACTGACATACAGGTATTTCAGATATTTCTGCCTGTTTTCACATACCATCCATGCATTTCTGGCAACACCAAGGTAGGAAAACGCTGTGTACCAAACCACGATGCGCAGAGGCCCGACTGCCGGCAGATAGTTTTCTCCATAGAGAATCAAAATAAAAGGCTTTGCGACAAGGCAGATCATTGCGGATACGAACAGGGACACATAAAAAACAATTGCGTAGAGCTGCCGGTTCTTCCGCTCATAGCGCAGGCGGTCTTTCTGAAAACTCTGCACGATCTCCGGATAAAGGGAATCAATGATTGCTGAGAGAATAAAGGCCCATGAAACGCTGACCGTCGAAGCAAGTGAATAATGTCCGACGGCATCTGCGCCAAGCATCTGCTTGAGCATCAGCTTATCTGTACAAGCATAGATGGAGACCATCAGCCCGGCTATGATAAAGCTGCCGCTGCTTTGCAGAAGCTCCTTTGCTTTTTCCAGAGAGTAACGGAATCTTGTTCCGCCATTTTTGAAATAAGCAATCAGCAAAAACACCGCAAGTACGATGTAATCCAATGCGCTTGCAACGGCGAACCATTCCACGCTTTTCCCAAGCGCAAGCAAAATAATTTTGTACACAGACATTGCCGCATACGAGACGAGTTCGGCAATGGCGGAATACTTGGACTGGAGCCTGGCCTGAAACCAGTAGTTGAGGGTATCAAACACCTGAAAAATGAGGCCAATGCTGTACAGCGCCACAACCACAATGGTGAGACGTTCCCCTCTGTCCACAACACTGACAATGCCGATGATTGCCAGCGCAGACAGCAGACTTGAGATCGCCCGCAGCAGCAGGGTCGTTCCAATTGTTTCGCCCTGCTGATCCGGATGATCCACAAAGTTCTTAACGATCACGCTGTTAATGCCAAGCGTACAGAGCGAGGCAAAGAATGCCGCATATGCCGCCGCGTAATTGATCAGGCCGTAATTGCTTGGGCCAAGATAGCGCGCCGCAAAAATACCAACGACAAAGGCCAGCAGCTTGTTCGCCACTTTGCCACCGATGATCCATCCGGCATTTTTAACGACTTTATTCTTTCTGAGCGACTGCAGCAAAATCTTCAAGCTCCTTCATCACTTTGGCTGGGACACCGGCCACCATCGTATCCGCCGGCACATCTTTAGGAACACAGGCACAGGCTGCGATCATACTTCCATCCCCAATGCTCGTATTCAATAGGAGCGTAACCCGACCACCGATCCATACGCCGCTGCCTACTGTAATATGATAGGATTCGCCTTTTCCAGCCCGCCTGCTATGGTCGCCCATCTGGTGTCCACCTGTCAGGAAGGTGACATCCGGAGCAATATCGCAGTTATCTCCAATCGTCACTGTCCCATTTCCATGGACAGTGAGATTGCATCCAATCCAACAATTCGCACCAATGCGGAGCGTCCCTGTATTATGAATCGGCCCGACAATTTTGGTATTTTCTCCGATCTCATAGCCGATGGAACGAAGAAGGCTCCTCTTTGCGGGGAAAAAACGTGTTCCGGCCAAGACATGATTGACAAGGTAAATCACAATTCGTTTTTTGATAGTCTTCAACTTCATCTTTGATACCAGTCCTCCCGCAGCGGCTTTGCGAGGCTGCATGGACCGTTCGCAAACAAGCCGGAAGCGTCTGTGCCGTTCAAAAGTGCCTGCGATAGCTGCAAAAATCGCTTTGCGGCAACCTCTGCATTCCACAATTCTGTAATCGTCAGGTACGCCGCTTTTCCAAAGCTATACTGCATAGTCGTATTTTCAAGAAGCCGTCGTACCTTTTCATAAAGCTCCTGAATATTGCCGGAGTGATAAACGCTTCCATTCACGCCGTCATTTACGAGGTAAGGTGTTGCCCCTGCTGCATCGCTGGCAACCACCGCACAGCCGCTGTTCATGGCCTCGTTTAACACAGCGCCCCAGCCCTCTTGGCGGTCACTTGTGAATAAGTAGATGCCTGCGCTTTCCATATGACGACGCACGGCTTCCGGAGACATGGCCCCAAGAAACCGTACATTTTCATCCAGAAGTCCAGCTTCCGAAGCCTGTTGCTTGAGCTGCCGCTCCATCTCACCGGTACCGATCATCTCGATTTTGAAGCAGCATCCTGCCTCATGGAGTCTCTTTGCAACCTCAATCACATCGTCCGGATGCTTCCAGTCCAGAAAGCGTCCACACCACAAAATGGTTGCTTTTGCTTTGCGGTCAATCAAGTCATCAATGCTGGGATACCGGATCGTCTCCGGAAAGTAACCCCATTTGTAGCACCGATTATGGAAAAGGCCGAATTTTGCATAATCCCCCGCGGTATAGGCACTGGCGCAGAGCATATATGTCTTCCGCCAAGGTGGATTGTAATAATGCCACTTGAGAAATCGCGGTATATATTTCAAAACAGGATTTCCAGCTTTCAGCGGTCGCTCGGAATATCGGAAAAACAATTTGGCCTTTTTGCCGTATTCCTTTGTCTGACGCTCTGGAAAGGAACCTGCTATCAAAACATCCAGATCATTTAATTGCTTCTGAACCTCCTGGTCTGATGCCGAACAGGTATATGGACGCACCAAATCATTTCCCCATCCGAGGTCCTTTCGCTCTGCATCCATCTCTTTATGTGCCACGAAGCAATAGTTGTGATTTGTCAATTCATAGAGGGCATCGGATAGGGGGATCTGATGATGCGTAAAGTAGTTACTGCAAAAAAGAATTCTCATGTGGCCATCACACGCCCTTTTCCCAAAGTAGACAAAACATTTTCATAGAGTTTGACATAGCCTTGATACACCGTGTCCTTGTCAAAACGCACCATTTTTTTAGGGTCCGCACGCCAGTTGCTGTCTGCCACGTCTCTCACGGCATTCTCCAGTGCCTGCATATCGCCCTGCGGAATCAAGCGTCCATTTCCCGGTGCTACCGTTTCAGGACAACCGTCCGTTTCGTATACCACCACTGGCGTTCCGCATGCCTGGGCCTCTACCGTAGTCAGGCCAAAGGTTTCCTCATAGGTAGGGTTCACAAACACATCTGCGGTAGAGTACCATTGCGCCAATTCGATTTGATTTGCCGTGCGTAAAAGCCCAAGCACATTGGAAGGAATATTCGGCAGTTGCTTTTCGATTAGGCCAATCAAAACCACCTGATAGTCAGAGCCGAGGCGGCCAGCAAGCGTCAACAAGTCTGGCAATCCCTTGCGTGCATTCCATGCATTGGCTACCCCGAGGACGATTTTCTTATCTTCCAGATGATACTTTTCACGCAAGCTGCTGGACTGTGGGCGGAAAATCGTGCGGTCAATCCCGTTGGGAATAACGGTTCTCGGATAGTTCTGTAGGAACGACTGTGAAACCTGATCCGCAAGCCATTGCGAGGGCGTTGTGATGGTCAGACTTTTTACACCGGTAAAGGCATTCTTTTTGCGAAGGAAGTTATGCCTTACATCGCCTTTCCAATAGCATTGCGGATACCGGTACAGCAATTTGCAGTCCCGGCACTCGGTCTGCCATTGCATACACTTGACTTGCGAGAAATGTGTGCAATGGCCGGTAAAAGTCCAGCAATCATGCAAAGTCCAAACGACGGGAATATTCGCTTCCTTCAAAAAGCGGAACAGCATCTCGTAATTCACATAGAAGCCGTGCAGCGTGTGCAGATGGATCAGATCAGGCTGAAACGCTCTGATTTCTCGGATCATCTTTCTGGTCGCCGCCCAGGAATATAGTCCCGCATGGTCTGTGAATCGTGATACTGCATTGTGAAAGTAATACTCCAGCTTTCCAGACACCTTCACTGTGTCCGCATTGTCGGAGCATGCTCCCGTACCGTATAAAGTCTTTACATCATTGCCATACTTTTTCAGCAGGTTCATGATATCAGCGATGATTTTTCCAGTGCTTCCAGTCCCATATACCAAATTGACAAACAGCACTTTCATCCTTCTCATCTCCGATGTTGTGTGATAAAAGAGAACCGCCGAGGCGCCAAGGTGCGCCCCGGCGGTTCCAGTGTATTTACTCGGTTTCGCTGTCCAGAATCATCCGGCCAGCACTGTCAAAGTTGTAATATCCCTCCGGCATCAGGCCGTGCGTCCAGTACACATAGTAGCTGCGGTCATGGACGACCTCACAGGTGGAACGCACATAGTAGTAGTCGCCGTCGATCTGGATCAGACCGGCATAGGTACGTTCACCGTTCCTGTAGAAGTACAGGCTTCCGTCTTCCTCGTAGATCCCGTTTTTCAGAGGTGCGACGCTGCCTGTCAGCTTGCCATCTGCGTCGAAGTGATATCTGCCCTGGGGCATCAGGTCATGCGTCCAGGAAATGTAGTAATCACAATCGCGTACCACTTCGCACTTGGAATTCACATAGTAATAATCATCGCCAATTTTGATGAGGCCCGCATAGGTCAGTGTTCCGTTGACATAGTAATGCAGAACACCATCTTCCTCGACGATGCCATTCTTCGGAGTGCCGGTCAGCTTTCCGTTCTCATCGAACGTGTAGTAGCCGGCTTCCTTCAGACCATGCGTCCAGGAAATGTAGTACACACAATCGTTCACGACCTCACCGCTGCTGCGGACATAGTAGAAATCACCGTCAATTTCAATCAGGCCAACATAGGTTACCTTGCCGTTGACATAGTAACGAAGCACGCCGTCATCGTCCTTCACGATGCCATTCTTGTCCGTAGCACCCGGAATGAGCTTGCCCTTTGCGTCAAAGGCATAGGTTCCTTCCTCCATCAGACCGTTCATTCTGGAGCAGTAGTAGGTCTGGTTCACGATCAGCTGGCCCTTGCTGTTGGCATAGTAGTAATCGTCACCGATCTTGATCATACCTGCAGGAGCCTTGATGCCGTCGACATAGTAGAAGAGATCTTCGCCAGCCTTCAGGATTCCGTTCTTGCCGGTGTCCTCGTCGTGCAGAATGACACCGTTCTCATCGAAGTAGTAGCCCCATTCAGGAAGCGCAAGGCCATTGGTCTTGTGGAGCCAGCAATCCTTGCCGTTCAGCACAGTGCTCTTCACCGCCGCCGAGAGGGTCAGGCCCTCACGCTCCTCCAGATTCTTCTGAACCGCGAAGTAATAATAGTTGACCTCGCCGTTCTCCTTGACAACGCGCTTCAGGCCGGCTTCTTCTTCGATGATGCCGCTGTTGAGCCAATAGGTGTCCGCTCCGACGCTGTAAACACCGGTAACGTCGCTCTGGAATACGCCTTCCGCATCAAAGACGCAGCGGGCTTTTTCCGTTGCTCCATCGGGGACCAGTGTCGTGATTCCGGTAGCCGCATATCCGGTTTCGGTGTCCAGATAGTAGGTATTGCCGTCAATGACGGTCCAACCGGTCTTCTGCAGTTCGCCGTCCTTGTAGTACTGTCTGCCCTGCTCGCTCTCAAGCCAGCCGGTCGGGCACGGGATCACTTCGCCTTTTGCGATAAGCTCATTACAAACCGTGCAATACGTATCGCCGGTGTAACCGGGTGTTGTAAGCGTTGCTTCGACCGCATTGCGAATCTCCGGGTTGTGACCGGTAGCCGGGATCACTTCCTGTTTAACAATAACTTCGTTGCAAACAGAGCAATGCTTGCCTTCCGTCAGGCCAGGCTCGGTGCAGGTCGGAGCCTTTGCTGCATCAATGACCTCGGTATGTCCCTTGGCGGGGATCACTTCCTGCGCAACGAGGATTTCGTTGCAGACAGAGCAGTGCTTGCCCTCGGTCTTGCCGGGTTCGGGGCAGGTCGGCTCAAATGCCGGATCAATTACCTCGGTATGTCCCTTTGCCGGGCGGCACTCTCACGCACCATAGAAT
>OBLO01003354.1_pt1 | contig 11544 bp, 10 predicted proteins | sample 1519401 | NCBI WGS metagenome assembly OBLO01 (sample SAMEA2602897, study PRJEB22501) | metagenome | reverse complement strand
TGCAACCAGAACACCTACTGTAAGATCCTGCAAAGCGACACTTGGCAGCCAGCTTAAAAATGCCAGTCGGAAATTGACTAACATCACGCCAAGTCTCTGGACCATGCTTTCTCCCAGGCAATGCCGGTACAGCCAGGATCCTTTATCTGCTACATAGAAGATAAAGAAATATGGGAGATTTAAGATCACCAGCCGTTTGACCTGGATCTTCTGTAATTTTTCCCGGATCATCGTTCCTGACCTCTGGATTTTTGTCTCTGCTTCACACGCTGGCGGTGCTTTGCTTTTCTTTCTACAGATTTCTGCAGTTTCTTTCTGACCGATGGTTTCTTCACCTGTTTCTTTTTCAGTTCTACTCCGGCATATTCCCGGAAAGCCGCTGTCATCACATCCACATCTTTAGCCTTAAAGAAGACCAGATATTTCGGTGGATCCGCACCGACTTCTTTTTTCAGGCTGTAATCAATCCCGTATTTTCTTGCCACACGGTCAAAGGATTTGATATTTTCATCTGTGATCTTTAAGTTGGAAAGCTGTACTCCCTGTGCATTCAGCTGCTTGATGGTCTGCTTTCCATGTGGCTTTTTCTTTTCAATCTTTTTTCGGGCTTTTTCCCTTCCTTTCTCCTGAGCCCGTCCGGTCTTTTCTGCCATTTTCACCTGCGTTGCTTTCTGTTTCCTGCGGTTGTCCATTTCCAGGAACTTCCGAAGGGCTGCTTTTAGCACACTGGCAGTGATCTTGACTCCCTGGATGCTCAGGCTGATCACTTTCTGATTTACTTCTTCCTGCAATTACCCACGTCCTTTCTTTCCTTTCATTTCAGAATGAAGACGGGCAATACAATATCCGATGCATGGAACATGTTTTCCATACGGACAGCCACCACATGGTGTTGTTTTTACTGCTTTTTTCTTTTCCGGAAGCAGATAGTGGCACTGTTTCAAGCTACAGCCTTTCTTTTTGCCTCCCCACCAGTAACAGTACTTGCAGGACCATGGCTTTTCTTCGCTGTACTTTCTTCCCTCAATAGCTGCATTTGGTTCTATGATCAGATCTTTATTAGTCTTCATTCTGTTCTTCCTCTTTTCTCATGATTTCTGTCAGTTTTTTCTCTGCCTGACTTCCGGCAGCAATGAGACAATACAAAACTGTAAATATTGCCGCTGCTCCCAGAAGAGCAACAAAAATAATGATATTTCTCATGGTTTCTCCCATCTAAAAAAGCGTCCACAGATTCCTTTCGGTTTCCATGAACGCTCATTCTTATTTGATTAGTGTTTCTTTTTTCTCATAAATGCAAGGGCTCCTGTACCAGTCGCACCAATGCCGAGAAGCATAAACCACAGCCACAGATTGGTGTTATCCCCAGTCTTTGGTGAATCACTGACAGGTTTTCCACCTTCCGGTGTCTTTTCTGCCGGTTTTTCCTCATCCACCATGGTTACATGCTGTACTACACTGGTATCCTTTACTTCGAATTCCACATCTTTTGCAACCAGATAGCCATCCGGTGCTGTTTCTTCACGGAGAGTGTATTTTCCGATCGGAAGCATTTCGATGTAATGTGCTTTCTCTGTACTGGTCCAGCTTTCCACAACTTTTCCATCCTGATCAAGGATTGTGAGTTTCGCTCCCGGAAGTTCTTTTCCGGCGATATCCTGTTTGGAGATTTTCACCTTCGTTACATCATCCTTCATCTCAACTTTCTGCACATCGGCAGTATCTTTGATCGTGAACTTCACGCTTTCAGCTGTCACGTAACCATCAGCAGGTTTTGTTTCAACCAGTGTGTATTCTTTTCCGACAGTCAGCTCACGGATCACATGTGCTTCTTTACCGGAAGTCCATTCATCCACGATATTTCCATCAGCATCTACCACTTTCAGCTTACATCCTGGAAGTTCTTTTCCGGTTGTCAGACTGGATTTGGTAAATTCTACAACGGTTGGCTGATTTTCAAAGGTAAAATCATAGGTTACTGTCGGCTGGTCTTCACCTGCATACTCAAAGGTAAATTCCTTTACTTCATCGTTGGTTACGAATCCGTCCGGTGCATAGAGCTCTTTTACATAGTAAGTTGCTCCTATTGGAAGATCTGCAACAAATGTGATCTTTCCTTCTTCATCCGTAGATTTCAGTTCAATGATCTCATCGGCTTCGATCAGGACTTTACCAGTTGTCTCAGACTTAATGTCTTCTTTGGCAAATAATCCAAAGATAGCGCCTTCCAATGTACGGTCAGAATCTTTTTCTTTCTTAAGTACACTGACTTCTACTCTCTGGCGGTTGTTCTGCCAGTCTTTGTCATAGACTACAACTGGTGTATTCTGATCCACGTAAGTCAGATCTACATGACGGATCTCACCATCCAGTACATGACCGTAAGCAGTTCCTGTTTCTTTCACATAGTATTTACCAAGTGGAAGATTTTCCAGTTTTGCAATACCGGTTTCATCTGTCTTGATCGTTGCGATCAGTTCATCCTTTTTATAGTAATCGTCACTGACGCCATCGGCAGCCTTAATGTCTTCCTCAGCATAGACTTCAAACGTAACATCTGTCAGCTTTCCGGTTACATAGTTGAAAATGTGTTCCACCACACCTTTGACCTTATCGGCCAGTGTAACAGAATCCAGGAATTCTCCCTTTTTGTTGATGATGAGTTCACCAACCGGTACCTCGTCCTTCATTTCCACTTTCTGAACCTCTCCGGTATCTTTGACTGTGAATGTCACATCATTGGCTACCAGATAACCATGCGGTGCAAACTCTTCATGTAGGGTATAAGTCTCACCCACTTTCAGATATTTGATCACATGCGGTGCATCTTTGGAAGATGTCCAGCTATCTACTACATTTCCATCTTTATCCGTTACTTTCAGATAAGCTCCATCCAGTTCTACACCGGTTGTTGCATCTGATTTTGTGATCTCAACAGTTGTCGGCTGGTTCTTCTTTACGGATTTTAATGTTACTGTCTGTACATCCTGCCCCTGATAAGAAGCATCAAATCTCAGTACTTCATCCGAAGATACGAATCCATCTGGTGCTTTCAGTTCTTTTACATAATAGCTTCCAAGTGGAAGATCCAGTGTACATGCTGCCTGACCTTTTTCATCAGAAGTCATTTCCTGTAAAAGAGTATCTGCTTTGACGATCACTTTTCCATCTTTCGTCTGAATGTCTTTTGCATTGTAAATACCGAACACTGCTCCGGCTACTGTATTGCCTGTCTCAGCATCCTGTTTTTCGACAGTAATCGACACTTTCTGTCGTTCATCTGTGACAGAGATTTCTTTCTCGATCACTGCAGTATCCTGATCCGCATAAGCAAATTCGACATTTTCCGGCACCGTATTTAACACATAAGTGTCCGGTGCATTCTTCTCTTTGACATAGTATCTGCCAAGTGGAAGATTCTTTACGGTTGCATAACCATCTGCATCCGTTGTGACGGTTGCTACCAGTGCATCCTTTGCAAAATACAGAGTTCTCTGTCCATCTGCATCTACCTGATGATCGGCAGTATAAATATCCTCTGCCGCATAGACTTCAAATTCAGCACCTGCAAGTCCAGCCATTTCATACTGGAAGTCCTTATCAAATCCCTTTAACACTTCACCCTGTTTATAGATCTTTAACTGACCTTTGACCGGGGCATTGGTATATTCCACATCAATGACTGCATCTCCTGTGACAGGATCGGTCAGATAAGCAGTATCTGTATCAACTGCAACTGTCACATAGTTTTTGGATATTGTGTACCCATCGGGTGCCGTCACTTCCTCAATCCGGTAGTTGCCAGGTTTCAGATTCTTTGGCAGTACCAGGTATCCTTCCTCATTTGTGAAATAGGATTTGTGTACCGTTGGCTTCGGATAGGATGTTGTCTGTTCCACATATTTCTGATTATCCAGGTCGTATACCTTGAACTCAGTATTAGCCAGGAGTACAGATTTCTGTGTTTCTGCATCCTTTTTGATGATCTTTAATTTTGCTTTGAATTCTTTATCCAGCAGCACTCGCCATGTCTGCGGTGTATCCGGATGATTCTCTGTGATCTTCACTACAAAATCATCAACCGGTGCATAGTTGTGTTTGCTTGTGGTTTCTCTTACCACATAAGTTCCATATGGAAGCGGAATCGATCTTGCATATCCTTTTTCATCGGTAAACATTTCTGTCTGGCCATCTGCAGTCAGTACAACTGGTCTGGCTGAATCAAAATCATAACTTCCATCTGCTTTTACTTTCAGATCACTGACAAGCCATGCTGAAAAACCAACTCCCTGCAGAAGATCTGCATCGGTCTTTCCGTTGTTTGCTGCCTTGATGATCTGAAATGGCTGTTTGATGACAGTTTCTTTACATACAGAAGTTCTTTCTACTGTCGGAACAGTAGCACCTTCGTAAGTACAGTCCACATCATGTTCTGTCGGATCCAGTACGTATCCCACCGGAGCACTAAGCTCTTTCAGATAATACTTTCCAAGATAGAGATCCGATACAGAAGCTTCGCCATTCTTATCCGTTGTCAGGGATGTGATCAGGCTGTCTTTCTTATGGATCGTTCCGGTTCTTCCATCCGGATGAACAATATCTTCCCTTGCATAAAGGCCATATACTGCACCTTCCAGCGTTGCATCACCCTGTGCTGCATTCCCTGTCTCAGCATCCTGTTTTGCAATGTTGATCTTTGCATTTACACGTTTGTCTGTTACATTTTTGGTCGTTGTCTTTCCGATAGCAAGAGTCACATTATAAGACTTTGTATCGATCTGATACCCTGTTGGAACAGAGATTTCTTTCAGATAAACAACTTCCTGTGTCTTTTCCATTGTGAGCTGTGAAGCACCATTCTGATCAGTTGCAGGCATCTCTGCGATCAGCTTTGTACATGCAGCATCGGAATAGATCCCGTACACTGCACCAGCCAGTGCATTTCCTGTATCCTGATCTTTCTTTACAATGGATACTTTGCATTCTTTTGTCCAGGTTACTTTAAAATCCACATATTTCTCATTTCCGACACCTTCACCGAAAACAAGAGCCAGGTCCTGTGTTCCAGATCCTGTTACAATCTTGTAAGCAGAGTATTCTTTATCAATGCTTCCCTTCATCCGAGAAGAAAATGTAGCACTGACGCTCTCTGCCTGATCAAGTGGTGCTGTCAGATAAAACTGTGTACCTCCACTGATTTCTACACTTGCTCCTGCAGCACTGGTTTTACCGGTTGTCACATTTACAAGCTTTACACCGCTTGGCAACTTAAATGTGATCGTCTGCAGTTTATCTGCTTTGAATGTGATCACACTTGTTCGCTGGCTGTTTCCTTCCACATAAGCCTTTACATTAGATTCGGAAAAGCTCATATCTACAGACGGAATGTCCGGCATATTTACACAATAATTGTAAAGCTCCATTGCCAGGTTCTTTCCTGTTGCATTGGTTCCGGATGCCCAGTCACTGGATCCATTTGCATAAGCCGCTGCAAGATGGGTAATGATGAATCTCTTTCCTGCCGGAAAATCCGGATGTTTCTCATCGAAGAAACCATTCTCATCACTTGCTTTTGTTCCGTAATAGCAGACCTTTGCAAGTGTCTTTCCATCGGCAAGTTTCTGGATCGTATAAGTTCCATTTCCCGGTCCTTTTTTCGATGGTTCAACACAGTATGCTGTCGCATTGATGCTTCCCCATTTCACATAATATGGACAAGTCAGATAAGAACCTAATCCATAATCTGCGTAATAGTACCAGGAACCGGCTGTGACGGTGACTGATTTTGTTCCTGTCTCACCAGAAGCAAGCATCATTGGCATATCAAAAGTAATACTTTCGCCTGCTTCAAGATCTGCAAGAGCAACTTCCTGGTCAACAGCTTCCTGCATAACCTCTGAGAGTGTGATCCCTGTTTCCGGATCAACGGTCTCCTGATCCTCCGTTGCTTCGATCTCTGCATCAAATTCTTTTTCTGTCAGTTCTGTTTTGCTCTCCGTGTCAGCAGCATCAGTTTCCTCTGTAGACGAGTCAGCCTCAGAATCCTCTGTTTCTGTCTTATCGGAAGAACCAGCATCCTGATCAGAAGAACTTTCTGACTGCGAATCTTTCTGCTGATCCGCTTCTTTTACCACGATCTTTCGATTGATCTGGTAGGTTGGGTGATCCGTTGTCTGTGGTTCTACATAATAGACTGCCTTATAGGAATTGGCATAATCGGTAGAAAAATCATTCCCGTCCGTATCTTTTGCTTCCTGAAATGTAACTTTTACTTTGCTGTCATCCTGGATCGTAAGACCGGTATAATCACTCTTTACATCGAAATTGTCTCCAACCTTGATCTCATAATCCTTTGCAGTTACCACTTCATCTTCATCCAACTGATCCTTGATCTCCTCATAATACGGAATCTTTTTTACAGATCCGGCATCATCAGAAGCATAGGCAACAGCGGGAGAGAGTACCGTCGATAGAACCGTTACTGCAGTCAGTAAACCGGACATCACCCTGCGTGCTTTCTTTTTCACGTTCATTCTCTTAAATCCTTCCTTTCTGATTCTTTTGTGTATGGTTATCTGTTAGTTTCTGCATATTATCTTTTATACGAAGATGATCGCCTCCTTTCCTGAAATTTGCGCTATTTGGGACAGTCAGCACAAGCTGAGATAACAGCACAAATATATGGCGGTACCTGTTTGTCACAAATACCGCCACATGATTTCTACTGTCATCCTCTTTTCAGATTCAGACATTTTATTTTGATTTAAGATTTAAGCGTTTTCCTGTTTTCTTTCCCGGATCCGTTCCTATATCAGTTTCCATCTCTGATACGTTTTCTTCTGGCAGACACGCAGCTTTTCGCTCTATGCATGTTCAAACCAAATATCACTCCGGGCAGGCTATTCATTTTTCAAGGTACATGAAGGTGTTCTATGCAAACCCTTCATATAACGAAACGCTCAGAGCCTGTTTTACAGTGGTCTAATTCAATTTTTTTAAAATTTTTTTAAAATTCTTCGTTTTCCGCCTTTTTTTTCATCGTTTTTAATGCCCTGTTCAGGAGGTCATTTACACTCTGCTGTTTGATTCCCAGATAATCTGCAACATCCTGCTGACGCATTTCCTCGAAATAAACCAGATTGAGTACCGTCTTTTGTCTCTCTGTTAACTCTTTGATCAAAGCGTTCAGAATTTCTCTGTCGATAACATCGTCAACAAAATCTTTTGAAGATCCTCTCATAATCTCCGCATCATCTGTAACATCGCTGTTAGAAAATACACCATGATTGGTGCTGATTTTGCTCTGGCTGTATGCCATACGGTCTTCAGCCTCCATCAGCAGACGGATATACCAGTTTTCATTATCAAAGAACTCTTTATTGAATTCCTTGTTATCGCCAGTTACACTCACATATTCATAGTCATCACAACTATGAAGCGGAAATACGGTTGATTGATTTCCTGCTGTATAAAGTACATATCCGTGATCATAAACAGAGATTGTTGTATCTGCATTGATCATTTCCTTTACTACAACTTTGTGTTCCTTCAAGGATTTCACGCTTGGGATTCTTTTCTCCATATCAGCAACTTTCACGATTTTCTTCAGTTCTTTTAATGTCAACATAATGACCACCTTTCTGCCTTTCGGCTCCGGGTGGTCCATTCCATCTTTTATGAAATTTCTGCACAGACATAAAGAACTGCAGCACAAGAGGTCACGAACTCACCCGTTTTTTTTGAACGGGAGTCCGCGACTCCTTTGTAACGCATGTATCTGCGTTTAGATTACGTTTGCCAGATTGCCTGGCTTATTCAGTTGCTATGTGGATTTTCTGATTTATTCTCTGTTTGCTGTTTGCGAAACATGGAATAATCGCCCATAGCATCGTAAGGACAACGCCTTACAAATTCCTGGTATTCGATTTCAGTCATCTTTGCTTCCTCCTTTGTGTCATATTATCAAAATCTCTCTCTGCAATTATTTTTGCAGAAGAGAATTCAACCTCTATATAACGAAACGCTGAGAGCCTGTTTTACAGTGGGGTACGACAAAAAATTTAAAAATTTTTCGAAATACGTCAAAAAAGCCCGACAAAACAAATACTTCAACAATCTCCAAAACCAGAAAATACTTCTGATCTTGCAGTGTATCCGTAAATGTTTTGCCGGGCTCTTAGTGATTCCAGTCAGGTTCAGCTCCTTGACAAACTCTTGCTGTCTGGTGCGTTCTTGATGGTTCCTGCCAAATCCAACGCTTACTACAGACAGCTCATTCTATTCTGTTATGATCCCTGATTCATCATCTTTCGGGAATACGTCCGCATCCTGGACTTTAATTGTTCATCTCGGATGTGGATCGGACGAACCGACACCATATCATCCTTTACAAATATCTCCAATGTACTGCGACATTTTTTGCACTCCACTTCTGAATCGCTTTGTGCGCTCTTTTCAATAAATGCTCCACATACAGAGCAGTGTACATGCCATTTAATAGCACCTGATCCCATATAGGCTTCCTCCTTTAAGCAATAAGATATTTCTCCATTTATTACTCAACGGACCAAAGGGAAATCAAATCCGCCTTATGAGCATCATGCCATCCATTCCGTAAGTGCCAAAGCTGCACGAACAGCACGATTTTTATTCTGATCAGATCTGCTTTGTCGATCTGTGCATCCTTTTTTATCCTTCCACCAGCTACCACACACTCTTTCCGGTATAAAAAATTCCGCTGTGATTAATTAACATGATATTTCAATAGTTTCAAATACATCACCAGTCAGATCACAGATGTCCTGGATCTGAATCTCGGTATCATCAATCCGTAAGTGGACTGATGGATCAAAAAATTCTACGGTTCCGGATAATGTATGGTACTGGCCAACTGACGGATCCTTCCAGGATTTTTGAAAATAAGTTGCCTGTATCTTCATCCCATATGCCAGGATTCTTAATTTCATATCCAGCTCATTTTTCTTTTCCTCAGATAAATCTCTTTTTGGTTCGTAAATGATTTCCTGTTGCCGGATCGTTTCATCCAGTCCACGAAGTGCCGCAAATGGAGCAAACTGTTTTGCCCTGCGTCCTACATCCATGGGATGCCTCCTGGAAACCGGTCTTGGTAAATATAAATACGGTTGATATGCACTTGCCAGCACTTTTTACACCTCCTCTAAGCACGGTGACCACCAATCTGTTCATTGCGTTCTCTATAGGTGGAACACTCCAGCAGATTGGATCCACGCATGATCGCATTCTTTCCATAACGCTGCTTTACATTCAATACTGCTTCCTGTAAATGCCGTTCTTTATCGGTCTGTTTGGGATCATCAAACAGGCTGTACTGCACATAACTTTCAGGAGCAACCCTGTTCGCACACACCTCGATTCTTCGGATTCCGGTATATCTGTCTGCAATCCTGAGATATAAATCTTCCACTGCATCCATGATTTTTTTGGAACTGTTACTTCCTCTTTCGAGTTTTACGGTTCCTTTGGATGCCTCATGCTCATACCTGTGGTCATAGGCGATCCATAAGGTGAGAGAGCTTGTTACCAGTCCTTTTTCAAACAGATCCAGGACCAGATTATCTGTCATTTCCCTTACGATTACAAGTGCTTCGTCAAAAGAATAATTTCGCATCAGCACCTGACCATTTGAAAGGCTGTGTTCCTCCGAATGATAGTTCTTGATGTCACTCATCCGGCATGTTTCATAGCCCCATGCATGATCGATCAACAGCTCTGCATCAATCCCAAACATCTTATACAGCCAGTCTTCGGATCTTAAAGAAGCCATTGCAATATCGCCCATCGTATGGATTCCATAACCGGCCAGTTTTTTTTCAGTCCGGGATCCAATCCTCCAGAAGTCACTTAATGGTTTATGATCCCATAGCTGCTCTCTGTAAGAGAATTCATCCAGGATTCCAATATGGTCATCCACATGCTTTGCTACGATATCCATTGCAATCTTAGCAAGATACAGATTGGTTCCCACACCTGCAGTTGCAGTGATGCCAGTTTCCTCCATGACTGCCTGCATAAGCTTTACCGCCATTTCTTTTGCAGTGAGATGATAAAGCTGCAGATAGTTTGTCACATCAATAAAACACTCATCAACACTGTACACATGGATATCTTCTTTTGAGACATACCGCAGATAGATTCCATAGATCTTTGCGGAATAATCCATGTACAACTGCATCCTCGGCATGGCTGTAATGTACTTCACACAATCCGGTATCTCATGGATCCGGCACCGGTTCTTGATGCCAAGAGACTTCATAGCCGGAGTGATTGCCAGGCAGATTGTTGACTTTGATCTGGTCGGATCTGCAACCACCAGGTTTGCTTTAAACGGATCCAGTCCACGTTCTACGCATTCTACAGAAGCATAAAAGGACTTTAGATCAATACAGATAATAGAAGTCTGATCCTGACTCACATTGCCACCTCCCATACGTCTTTCCTCTTTTTGTAACATGTATCCCATTTTAACTATCAATGACTGTCTATCTTTCCTGTTTTCTTCAAAATACAGGAAATTCATTTCACATATTCATTGACAAAAGAGGAAATATTGTGTATCTTATAGGAAAGATGTTTCCCTTATCTGTGATTCACATTATAGGAGAGATATTTCCCTTTGTCAAGATTAATTTTTATTTTTTAGGAGACACATTTCCCGTTTTGCCTTGAAGCGGCTAATGAAACTTATAAGACAAGGCTTAGAAAGAGGTATGTTTATGACATTCGGTGAAAAAGTAAGATCATTAAGAAAAGAAAAAAAGATGAGTCAGCAGGAACTGGCCAGTATGGTTGGTGTTTCATATAGGACCATTCGATCCTGGGAAGTAGAAGGACGTTTTCCAAAACAAAATGTTCTGTATCAGAAACTGGCAGATGCATTACAGTGTGACGTTTCTTATCTCATGAGTGAGAATGAAGCTTTTATCACAGAAGCATCCGAACAGTTTGGTAACCGTGGTGCCAGACAGGCTCAGCAGATTCTGGAACAGGCTGCAGCTATGTTTGCCGGTGGATCACTGACAGACGAAGATAAAATAGCTTTTATGGATGAGATCCAGAGCCTTTATCTGGATTCCAAAAGACGTGCAAAGAAATTTACACCGAAAAAATATCTGAAAAACCAAGAGGAAAAATAATAGAAGGCGGGATTATTGTACACCTAATCTGTTACCTTATAGTTACAAGGATATTTCTGCCCTTTTTATTTTTTACTTTTGAGGTGATTTATTTGAGAAACACTTACATATATACAGAAACAAAGAAATTAATCAAGAAATATGGAACCCGAGATCCATTTGAGATCATGGATCAGATGAACATTGTTGTCGGGGAAACTTCCAGATATAAGACACTGAAAGGATATTGTTTTATGAGCTGCAAGACGATCTATGTCATGATCAGCAGTTTCCTTTCAGAAGAAGAAAAGATGATCGTTGCCGCCCATGAATTAGGGCATATCATTCTGCATCGTTCCCAGCTGAAAATGGCTCCGATGCAAGATGATAC
>OBLO01003353.1_pt1 | contig 11545 bp, 7 predicted proteins | sample 1519401 | NCBI WGS metagenome assembly OBLO01 (sample SAMEA2602897, study PRJEB22501) | metagenome | reverse complement strand
GTGGAGGTATCGGCGGGTTAGTCCCTATGATGGGAAAAACAGCTAGTGCTGCAAGTACTGCTGCGGGCGCCAGCGGAATAGGCGCAATGACAACGTCACTAGGTTTGTTAGGTCCTGCTCTACTTGGTATTGTTGGCGTTGGTGGCGCACTAGCAGTTGGCTATGGAGCATGGAAATTATTTGGTGAAGAAGCTTGGAATTCCTCGCAAAGAGTAAAGCAATGGGGAACAGATGTCGGTGAGGAAATAGATAGTACTCTTGACGGAGTACAGAAGAATATTGAAGGTGCAAATGGTCAATTCGGTCTTCTCAAAGAGGGTTTTACTGTTGATGATGCAAATAATATGGCGGCTAATTTCGCAACCGCTGGAACATCTTTGGAAACATCTTTAACAGGTAGAATAAAGGCATTAGACGATGCACTAAAAGGGCTACCTCAATCAGTTCAGGATGCCATGAAAGAAGTAGCTGAATCAGAAGAAGAAACCTTAGGGCAATCTCTTTCTAAAATAAAAGACAACAATGAAGAAATAAAAAAAATCAGAGAAAGAGCCGCAAATCAGAACAGGGACTTGACTGTTTCAGAACTACAACAGATACAGGATCTAATGAAAGGAACTTCTCAAGCGTATGTGGATACGCTCGATGTTTCTGCTAAAGACAGAAAAAAGATACTATCAGCCATGAATGGTGATGTTGCACAAGCTACAGAAGAAGAAGCGAAGACGTGGTTACAATCTTTAGCGAAACAAAAAGCTGCAACTACCGAAAATTATAGACAAATGCTTGAAGAAAAAAAGGCGGCTTTAAAGGAAAAGGGAGTAAGTAAAGAATTCATTGATGCATTAGAAGATGAAATGAATGATTACATCAAAACTACAAATCAAGGATTCGATAGCCAAATAGCTGCTATAACAAATAAATATCCACAATTGATTAACGAAGTGAGTTTATCAAATGGTCAATTATTTAGCAAAACGGCAGCTGCTATGGACAATACTGGTCAGTATACAAAAGTTTTTCTCGAAAGTAATGAAAAGATTTTAGCCCAAGCGAAGAAAACATCGGATGAAATAGCAGATAATGCCGAAAAAAATGCAGAACAGCTTGGTATGGTAGCTGATGAGGCTACGCATGCTGGATCAACTTGGAATGGATTAGTTTTAGACGAAAAAACAGGAAAAGTAAAAACTAACGTACAAGAAGTAGTGAATGAAGCAACGAATGATTTCACTAAATGGAATGAACTGAAACCTGTTGTTCATGATGCGAAACTAACAACGAACGCAAAAGATGTCATTTCCATAGCGGCAGTACAAAACGGTTATTGGGATGATATGGAATGGAAAGAAAAAGAAGCATTATTAGAAGATGAGTGTTCTAAAAATGTATACAAGGCTTTAGAAAATGCTGGTAAATGGAATGAGTTAGATATTCCTTCTAAAGAAGCAATCCTAACTTCAAATACTCCTGAAGTTATGGGTGAAACTCTCATGAATTTGGGATTATGGGATACTTACAAACTTCAAGTGAAAGATTTAGATTTGAATGCGTATAAAGTATACGATGCTATCGATGGATCAGAAGAAAAATTAAATAGTTGGGCTCAATTAGATAACCCCACAAAAGAATTGTTATTAGATAACTCAGATTTTTCTACAAAACTTTTTAATTCCGAAGAAATGTTTAAACGTTGGAATCAGTTATCATCTAATGCAAAGTTTCTTTCAGCTAATAATACTAAATTTACAGAGGTTCTTTTATCATCTGACAGAATGTGGGATCAATGGGTAAACCTTCCTGATAATGAGAAAAGATTACTTGCAGATAACGAAGATTTAGCTACCACTGTTTTATCTTCAGAAGAAATATACGGAAGATGGACTCAATTACCAGATAATCAAAAATATATGTTAGCTGACAATACTGACTTAGCAAACAAAATATTCGCTTCAGAAGAATCATGGAATGCATGGAAAGCAATTCCAGACACAGTTAAAAACTTGCTTGGTAATAATATTGATTTACTGGCTAAAGTGAAAGACGGGACTGTAAGTGTAGAAGAATATAACAAAGTTATGCCACTTCTTAAAACTCTATATGGAGATAACGTTAATTTAAAAGAGGCAGTCAGTGGGGCTAAAAGCTCTATAGAGAATTACAACAAAAATATTTTTCCTAATGATAAAACTGCAGTAGGACACGATGAGGCTTCACAAGCTGCTAAAGATGCATTTGAAGCGTTCAACATCTTCCAAACAAAAATACCAGATAAAATTACTAAAACTGTATCAGCTGACTTTATAGGTCCTATGCCTAATGCTAAAGGAACGAACTTCCATCCTGGTGGAGCAGCTATGGTAAACGATCAAAAAGGACCTACTTATGAAGAGCTTATAACCTTGCCGAGCGGAGAAGCTTTTATACCTAAAGGACGTAATGTCGTTTTAGACTTACCAAGAGGTTCGAAAGTACTGAACGCCACTAAAACTAAACGTCTAGTGCCTAAATATGCTGATGGTATAGGAAACATAACGACGGTTTCATCTACGCTAAACTTAGATGCTTTAATTTTAGCTATTAACGAGCTAACGACGGTATTGAGAACTCAATTGACGGCAGGAACGACTGATGCTAAAGATACTAAACTATCAGATGAAACAAAAGTTGCCGATCCGATTATTCCGGACAGTCTTTCAGAAAAATCAGATCAGTATCTAGGAATTGGAGCTCAATGGTTAACTAATCTAATGAATGGTTGGAACTCAGCGGTTCCTCAATATATGAATAGTGAAATGATTTTTATTACAAACTATCTCAATGCGCTAAAACTTCAAAACAATCCTAATTATACGCAAGGAGCAACATGGAATAAGAACTTACTGAATGGATGGAATAGTTTAACTGGGACCTTTATTGCTACAATCAATTCATTTTGTAATCAAGCAATGGTCACGCTTAGAAACTACAACACTCCTATGTACAACAATGGCCGAACGTGGCAGCAAAATAATCTTAATGGTTGGAATTCATTGTATGGATCATTCATAGCCCGTGTAAATCAGCTTGGTAACGATTCGATTAACAACCTTCGTTCTAAAAGTGGTGGTTTTTACAATGCAGGGACATTCTTGTTGCAATCTTTAATAAACGGAATGAATTCGTTAGGTAATTCTCTTTCTACAACAATGAACAATGTCGCTAATACAATGGTTGGTGGTATGGGCAAAGGGGTTAATGGCGTCATATCGGGAGTTAACTATGTGCTTAAGGAAGTCGAGTCAAGTAAGAATATCGGAAACTGGCCAATTCCACAATACGCTAAGGGAACTGATAGACATCCTGGTGGACTTGCTATGATTAATGATCAAAAAGGCCTAGTTCACGAAGAATATGTTCAGATGCCAGATGGACGTGGTTTTATTGCCAAAGGTAGAGACCTTCTTGTTAATTTGCCTAAAGGTGCTCAGGTCTTAAATGCTTCTTTAACAAAGAAATTAAAGGAACGTTTAAATATTCCACACTACGAAAAAGGTATTGGCAATTTAGATATTGCTGATTTGTTAGATGATGAAAAAAGAATGTTAGAATTCTTAACTAACAAAGTTGATTTTTCAGGCATTAATGAACCATGGCTTGATATGACTAAATCAGGAACGTCATTAATGTCCAAAGCTGCAAATACAATGCTTCAATCAAAATTAAGTGAATTCTTCACTCATGGCAATTTTGATGGTGCAGTAAATGCCAATGGTGTTTATCAATATTTAGTTGATGTGGCACAGAAAGTAATGGGTAAGTTCCCCGGACTTACAGTAACTTCTGGATATCGAGCAGGAGATGCCTACTATCACGGAAAACGGCAAGCTATCGACTTGGCTTATCCAGGTATTTCTGGAGATCCGAGATATACAGCAGCAGCAAATTACGCTTTTGAAAAATTCCCTTCAAAAATTGCGTATGTCATTACGAATGGACGTGTACGTGACCGCATGGGATTATCTGGAACAGGGTCAAGCGGACAATGGACGAATTGGCCAGATGGCGATCACTTCGATCATATTCATTTAAACGGTTCGATGGGGTCTGGCGATATATTCAATGGAGGAGTTGGAGGAAGTGGTGTTGCACGCTGGCGTTCTTATGTGTCTAAAGCATTGAAAATGAATGGATTACCAACTACAGCAGCTTATATAAATGCCTGGATGTCCCAAATCCAAACGGAATCTGGTGGTAATGAGAAAGCAATCGGTGGCAATGATGGGCTCGCTGAAGGCAATGCAACAGGATTACTTCAAACGAAACCCGGAACTTTTGCGGCTAACGCTTTTCCTGGTCACGGAAATATTATGAACGGATTTGATAACATGTTAGCAGCAATCAATTATGCTAAGAAACGTTACGGAGTTGCAGGTATGTTGCAAGTTATCGGAAAAGGACATGGATATGCCAATGGCGGATTGATTACCAAAGACGGACTATATCGAGCAGGAGAAGGAAATAAACCAGAAATGGTTATTCCATTGACAAGAAAAACAAGAGCTATTGAATTGATGGGTCAAGCATTAGCTTTTCTTTCTGGCGATGACAAGAAACGCTCCAACACTACAAATACAGCTGATAATTCAGCAGAGCTTGTAACTTTGATTAAACAGCAACAAAAACAGCATAATGAGTTAATGATGATTCTTAGAGCAATTCTTGGAAAAGATTTAAGTCTCAAGTCTTCTGACATTGGGCAAGCTGCTAATCATTATATGGGCTCTGATTTGAATAAACTTCGATATACGAATGGAGGTGTTTGATAATTGTTTTACAAATTACAGTTCAATCAAAATGGGAAGTTGTTTGATCCGCAAAGAAAAGAAAAAATTGTATGTAAAGAAATCAAACGTCAAGCACCAGTGTATGAAGTGAATTACGAAGATTTTGAAGGGACGAACGGTAGCAGAGAAGCTAATGCTAGTTTTCGTCCTTTTGAATTAGTGCTGACTTTTGATATCTTTTACAAAAATAAGCATGATAAAGAACTGCTATTAACAGAGTTCTATGAGCTAATTTTTGTTGGTTATCAATATTACATTTCCTATGATTTAAGTCCAGGGAAAAGATTTAAAGTAAATCCAACAAATTTTGAAATTACTGAGGAAGAGAACGATTATTCTACGATAGAAATAACCTTTAATATTCCATCAGGGAGCGCTGAATCCATCGCAACTACTTTAACGGATTTCAATCTAGAGGAAGAATGGCAGTTCTCGCAAGGGCTAGTGGCGGAAGATTACAAGTACACGCATCAGACTAGTCACTTCATTATTTACAATGCCGGAAGCTTCGAAATTGATCCACGTGAACATTATCTACGGATCACATTAGAAGGAGAATCAGAAGGAAATGTGACGATTTTCAATAAAACAACTGGCGATCGTTTTATTTACTATCCATCACTTTCTACGAATCTCGGACAGACATTAGTCTTGGATGGCGTGATTCCAAAATTGAACGGTGTAAGATGTGGAATCAATACGAATCACGGTCTGATCAATTTGGTTGAGGGTGTCAATGAAATCGAGATCCAAAATATTACTCGCGTGAAATCTTCATGGGATTTCCGATTCTTGTATAAGTAGGTGATTGAGTGAATGATTTAATTATTCGAAATTATGAACAAACCAAAGAAGAAATCCTTGTCGGTTATGACAAGGGTTCTTTTTATGAAAACTGGCAACAAAATGAAACGTGGGAGATTGGCTTTACCGTTACCAGCAATTCGTTGAATCAGGAAGTATTTGATTTAGTCGAATACGAGTCTTCTGTTTTCTACAACGGACAGGAATTTGTGATCAAAGAAATGACTCGCAAAGCACTTGGACAGTTGTTGACGAAACAAGTGGTTGCGACACATATCTATTACACCGTTCAAGATGGTTATCAGTACGATACAGTAACTGGTGCGAGATCTATTAGTCAGTTGCTCACGCATGTATTTAGTGCAGGTAGTCGTGGTTTTTCATGGGGAGTCATTGATCCAAACAAGAAATTCCTTACAGTCGAACAAGAAAACTTCGGTAATGCGAATTACTTGAAGTTGATCAATGAGATTCTGTCTGACTATAATGCAGTCGTGATTCCGAATAATAAACATCTAACTTTCTATCCTGCCAGTGAGTACGGCCAGCAGACGGAAGAACAGATTCGCTATAAATACAATACAGATGAAGTGTCGTTTGATATTGATACGTATTCCTTGAAGACGCAGATCAAAGGCTATGGAAAATTGAAGGATGGTGCAAATACTGAGAGTCCTAAAGATAGTGACTATATATTTACTCCCATCACTTACACAAGCCCTGAATCACAGAAGTGGGGAATCAGGATACAAGATCCTGTTAAAGACGAACGGTATACCGTATCAGGGAACATGCTCGAGCGGTTAAAGACAGACTTGCAAGACTATCCAAGTATTTCGGGATCCGTAACCTTGAAATGGAAAATCAGTCCCAACAAAGGCGATCACGTCCCATTCATTTATGAACCTTTGAATATTAATACGTACATTCAAGTGGTAGGAATCAAGACGTATCCAGCGATACCAAATAAGCCACCAGAAATCACATTGAGCAACACAAAGAAAACAATGACATCGATACTCGCTGAGATGGCAAAGAAAGGAGTGATTTGATGGGGTTATTAAAATTAATCAGTAACCGTATCTCTACGGAATGGAAAGAGAAATTTAATAAAAACATTGACTACCTTAATGATCTTGAAAAGAAACTATCTGACCAAGACAAATCAACGAACAGTCGTATTGATAATCTCGTAATCAACTCGGGCGGGGATTCGCCAAACGAAGTAGTGGATGCACGGGTAAACAATAGAGGAGAAACCTTTCCTACGTTACACGGCAGATTGGTAGAACATGAAAAACTGACAGATGAACAAATTAGCGAATTAATTACAAATGCCGCTAGTCAAAAAGCACAAGTGGAGCAATTAAACAAAGCAGTCCAACAAATTATTGGTGGATATAATGAACCAATTAATATCTATGTTTCAAAAAATGGTAGTGATAAAATCGGCGAAGGTACAGAAGAAAAGCCATATGCTACTATTCAAACAGCTGTGAATACCATTCCGTTGATAACTGCTGCTCCGATCACTATTTGGATTGATGATGGTGCTTATTTGGAAGACGTGGTAATTAATGGGCTGTCTTATCGTTCCTTAATGATTAAACCAATAAATGATATAAGTAGTATAAACCCCTTAACTTCAGATTTGCCAGTAAAATTAAGGAGTTTAGCGACAACAACGTGTGTAGGTTACACACAGATTTCTGGTATTCAAATAGTTGATACTGTAAACGCTCCGATAGATCCAAGTGGTAACCGATACGGAATCATGAACGAGCAATCTGGCTATATGGCGATAAATAAATGTAAATTTTCTGAGAATACAAAATCTTTGGGATACAATGCCATTTATGTTGGTGGCGTATCGAAATTAAACATGTATGGTAATACTACATTTATTAATCAAGATGTCGCTTTGCGTGTAAGGCTTATGTCAGAAGCATTAGCAGGTCTAACTGGTTCAGGAAATAACATCGGTATTAAATGTGAAGATGCTACAGTTAGAGGTACGGCTTCCACAGCATTTGCAACTACACCAACAAGCATCAGTGGCAATGGACTAATTATATCCAAAGGACAGGTGTTGAACTAATGGTTTATAAAATAAATGAATCGATCATTGTGATTCAAGCAGAAGCAACTAAGCCTAATGATACGAATGTTGTTTTTTGGTCGCATGATCGAGGAACAGCTAAGCTTCGAATGAAGTTAGTTCGGAAAAACGGCATCCCTCAAAGCTTACCCGAAGGGACAACTGTTCCGATTCGCTTGATGTTCAAATCTGCAACGGCAGAAGGTGGTTATGGTAAACATGACTATCTAGCTACGGTAGAAGATCCTGTGAATGGGATTGTTTCTATTGTGTTAGAGGATAACATACTGGGATACGTGGGCACCGTAGAAGGTAGCGTATATATTGATTTTCCAGACGACCGCTCGTTAGATACAGCTGGTCGTTTTACTTTTGACATCAAACGCAGTCCAATTGATGATAGTACGCCAGAATTGGAAGATTATTATTTCAATGGTTTTAGTCAGACCATCGATAAAATCGAAAAAATTCTAGCTGATGGGAAGCAAGAGATTGAACAGAAAATTGCGGAATCTGAAACGCAGATTGAGGCGAAATTAAAAGACACAAACGACAAAATCAAGAAAGCCAATCAAGATGTCGCAACTCTCAATACTAATATTGATAAGGCAAATGATCGTATTGATCAAACCAATCAGCAAATCGGCGATCTCGGCAAGCTGAAGAAGATGTACAGTAACAGCATCGACTTTGGGGACTATGATTATTCGGGGAATCCGAATGTTATGACTAAGCCTTATATTGCTGAAAATATAACGGGAGGTACGACAGGATTAGTTGTAACCTCAATTGATGATGGAGCAAGAATAGAAAAAACACGGGTTGATGTACCAGGAGGGTTTGAATTACCATTGGGTAATCTTTTGAATAATACAGATTATATAATTTCATATGATGTACTTGTGGAAAATGGATATACAGGAGATTTAAAAACATGCAACATTGCATTAGAAGGACAGTTTGATGGAAAGCGTAATTATATTGCTGTTTTTTATATGAATAGTGTAACTTCAACAGATGTATGGCAAAAGGTTTATGTAAAATTCAATAGTGGTGCCAACATGGAAAAATTAAGTGGTTTTATGTTTAGAGTATTTTTATCTCAAAGTGTTCAAGTAGCATTAAAAATAAAAAATGTGAAAATTGAACGTGGCTCAACAGCCACCCCATACCAGCCAAATCTACTAGATGCACCGTATTATTTGAGTAAGGTGGCTTTGGGTGAAAATATAATTACATCAAAAAGTTACGATAATTCTAATTACTTAATTGGTTCATTTGATATTAATAAAACAATTAATAATGGTGATAAATTAACTTTTACAATACAAGGAACAAAACCAGCTAACAAGCAATTTGGTATGTATATTCAAACAACCACAGGTGCAGCAACCGAGTTTCAAGGACATCTTACACCAGTTGAAGGCTTAACAGACGTGTGGTCATGGTCTAGCGGTGCTAAAATATCTAAACCAATAGGAAGTGGGGCAAAGGTGGTAATTTATCAACTCCCCCCAGAAAGTCAAGTTCCTAACGGTAAATGTACTATTTCATGGGCAAAACTAGAAAAAGGCGACACCCGAACCCCGAATATTAGTCAGTTTAAATACTTCGGTGAAGGATTGAAAGACAGCAACAATCCGAACGACTACAGCTGGGACATCACGCCTGAATATGCTGAAAAAGGCTTGAATGATTCGGTGAGCTTAACTGAGCCTGAGACTATTTTAGGGCTTAAGAACTTCGCAGAAGGTTTACAATCAAGTGGAGTCAACGTGGCAGTTGAATATGCTAAAGCCATAGACACCGATAAATATACCAAGCATGGGGCAATCTATTTGGGCGGTTGTGCATGGTTGGCTTGGGAAACTCTAACGTTCCAGAAAACAGAGGGATATGCAAAAGGCAGTTATATTCGGTTGGGAGCAGATGGCAATGCCTCGTTTACTTACAGCGACGTTCCGAATATTTTTGGTGGGTATCTTTGGCTAGGGGGAGTATGTCAGCCTGACTATACGGATGGTGGATTTGGCTCTTACCACATAACTGTCGAAAATAATTTTGATGACGCACGTAAGCCGATTGTGCGAGTCATCGATTCACCAAGCACGCCAGTTAAAAAATTAGCTGTGCGAGGATTTGCTTTGGTTTTTGCGCCAGCACCAACAGAAAATAGTCAAGTGAAGGAGTGAAATAAATGAAAAACATTTGGAAATACGGACGTACTGGTGGAGAGTACGCAGGAAAAGTATTGGACGACATGCTTGTATCCGTTCCTTACACGGATCAGCCACCGCTTGAAGGGATTCGTGCTGATGGCGAACCGCTAACGATTGCTGATCAGATGTTTGATCCTAAACTGAACCAATGGATTGTGTTAGCGAACGCGTTAGATCACAACGATTTAAACAATCTCAAAGCGATGTACGAGGCTCTGGAACATGAAAACGACAACCTAAAACAGCTAAATGCCGAGCTCATGCTAAACGATGTAGCAATTAAACAGGAAAATACTACATTGAAAGAAAAAGCGGATAGTTTAGCACAAATCAATTCAAAAATGATGCTTGCTTCGTTACAAAATAGCAAAAGCATTTCAGAAATTAAAGAGCAACTAAATCCAGCTTCAAAGGGAGGTGAGTAGTATGTTTAGTTTTAGCGATGTGAAAATGATGTATGATTGGGGCTGTTTTACTGACGATCAAGTTCGTCTATTCGTTCCACTATGCATTACAGACGAAGAAGCAGATAAAATTATTAGCAAAGAAGAGAGCGCATCTTAAGTGATGTGCTTTTTATTTTGATTTAAGGAGTTGCAATATGATTAATTTAGGGGAATGGGGAGCGATAGCAGGATCAATAACCGCTATCGTTTCTTTGATTTTATTAGTAATTAGACCGATTGTTGCATCATTTACAAAAATTACGAAAACACTATCACAAGTGAGTTACAACTTGGAACTATTAACAAAAGATTTAGAATCGAGCAAATCAGATCGATTGATGATTCATGAAGAACTGAAAAAACACGACGAAAGATTAGATAAGCATGCAGAAAAATTAGTGGCGCATACGCAACAAATCAAAACTTTATTTAGAGAAAGATCTAGGTAAAAAAGAAAGGAGTTAAGAAGAAATGATTTTACCAGATAAGTATTATCAAATCATTAAATGGACGGTTTTAACAGTATTACCAGCTGCATCTGCTTTAGTAGCCATGTTAGGAAAAGCATATGGATGGAATGGAACAGATATGACAGTGCTGACTATCAATGCAGTAGCAACATTTTTAGGTGTTATCACTGGTGTGTCGGCTTATAATTTGAAAAAATAGGAGGAAACAAATGAAAAAGAAAATGACTATTACTGCGATGAGCCTATTAATGGCTCTTTTTTTATTGCCAATTAATGGGTTCGCCTATACGATTAACAATGAATTTAATTTGGGCTCAAACGAAGGTAGCTCACAAGTAGCAAATAATCAGTACATTTTACTGCACGAAACGGCTAATGAAACAGCAACAGGACGCAATGAAGCGCAATATATGCAACGTTCATGGACTAGTGCTTATACTGCTTATATTGTGGGAGACGGTGGAATTGTTTACCAAGTTGGACAACCTGGTTATGTACAGTACGGTGCTGGTTCGTATGCTAATGCTAACAGTCCCGTGCAAATCGAGTTACAACACACACATGATAAAGCAACGTTTGAGAAAAACTACAAGGCATACGTTGAATTGGCTAGAGATTCAGCAATAAAATATGGTATTCCATTAACATTGGACACGCCTTATAACCAACCAGGAATCAAATC
>OBLO01003352.1_pt1 | contig 11547 bp, 10 predicted proteins | sample 1519401 | NCBI WGS metagenome assembly OBLO01 (sample SAMEA2602897, study PRJEB22501) | metagenome | reverse complement strand
TACGCCGACCACGGAAACCGTCCCCACCCCAACCACGATATGTCTTAGATTCCGTTCTACACCTCTGCCTCCACCACCTTACAACACCCTCCCCCCTTCCCCTTCCCCTAACCTCTCCCCCCCCACGCCCGTCGGGCGGGGCGGTCAGAATGATCGGGTCCTTTTTTTTCTCTTTTCCCTCCCCAATTAAATAGGCAACCAGCGGTCCCGCCGTAAACGGGTTGTATTTCTGCGGCTTGATCGTCTCGATCAACTGATTGTCACACCACCGCTCAAACGCCGACGGCGATTCCTTTAATGCCTGCGCGCCGCCCCCATAGCGGGTTCCTTCCAGATACTCGCAGATCGCGCCGGCGCCGCCAAGAGCTGCCTGTGACAGGCGCTCGATATTCAAGCTATCGCACGGTGCCATCGCGCGCCGCATAAAATCCAGATGTTTTCCTGTCTTCTGGGATCGCACCGCTATCTTGATATCCGCCACCGCGACCGTCGTCTCGGCATAATCGCGGATGATCGCGTCGGACGCATTCTTTCCGCACTCATAGATAGCTGCGAGCGCCGCCCGGTCAACGATGATATCGCAGAGCTGCCCGTCGCTCGTGTGCAGAAATGTCTCGCTGGCTTCCTTCGCCGCCTCCCGCATATGTGCCGGAAGCGCCTGCCAGTCCTTCTCCGCCACGATCTTCGACATCCGCGCGCCGTCCACCTCGCAGTCGTCAAAATAGACATTGCCGTGGCTGCCCGGCGCCGCTGCATCCTTGATCGCCGCCTTTAAATTGTGGTAGAGATCCCCGTAGGAAAGCACTGCCAGGATCGCGTCGTCGCCCTTCAAAAGGTCGCGGACCGTCTCCCAGGATTTCGCCTTCTCCCGGGTCAGGATCGCCTCCGCGCTGAGCGGTGTATCTGCATCCCCCCAGCCGTGTTCGGTCAGGAAACGCAGCGCCCCCTCGTAGCTTTTTACGGACAGCAGCTGTTCAATCTGTGCGGAGGAAAAAAGCCCATTTTCCAGTGCCCGGATCCGGGCGACCGCGTAGGCATATTTTGTATCAGACATATAAGCCCTCCTTACCTTCTCCCGCCGTTATCCAAACAGCATCGCATGTACCTTGTCCGCCAGCTCATCCCGATGCGACGCAAACAACGCCCCGGCAGAACAATTTTCCTCGACACCGCCATACACCAGAACAAAGCCCCCGTCGATCTCCCTCGGTTCTTTTTTCAGTACCAGGCTTCCGCCCTTTTCCTGCGCTGCCTTCTCTATCTTTGCCGGAAAATCATCCGGCATCCGCTCTAAATCACGTTTTGAAACATAGATTTCTCCTGCCCGATCCGTCACGAACCGGGAAAGAAGCTGCTCCATCCATGCAAAATACGCCTCATCCGGCTTTGCCAGCAGCTCCTTGTGTGCCGCCGCAAGCATTTCCTCGATGATCGCCTGCTTTTCCGCAAGGATCGCCTGGCGCTTCTTTAGCGCCGCCGAAGAACGAAGTCGTTCCTCATAGCTTTTTTCACGCTGCGCCGCCGATTTCGCCTGCTCTTCCTCCAGCTTTTTTACCTTTTCACCGGCTGCCGCAAGGGTCGTCTCAGCTTCACCGGCTGCTTTTTCCTGAATCGCAAGCGATTCCTGCTTTGCATCGTCAAGGATCTGAGCAATAATCTTATCTAATCCATTCATACGCTTCACTCCTTAACTGATTTTGATTCTTTCCGCCGTGCCAGATTACAGTGCATTGATTGCCAGAATCGAAACCAGAAGTGCCAGAATCGCATAGGTCTCAACCATCGCCGGGAACAGCATCGCTTTACCAAACTGTTCCGGTTTCTTCGCTACGATACCGATGGAAGCAACCGACGTTCTTCCCTGATGTCTCGCCGATACCAGACCAACCACGCCGATCGGAAGGCATGCTGCCAGATATAAGAGTCCCTGGGAGATCGACATGCTCATGTCAGCGCCGCCGCCAAGAAGACCAATCTTAGAAAGAGCGATGAAACCAACCAGCAGACCGTAGATACCCTGGGTACCCGGAAGCAGCTGGAGCAGAAGCACCTTCGCGAATTTATCCGGATCCTCGGTTACGACTCCGGCTGCTGCCTGACCTGCCACGCCTACGCCGTAGGCTGAACCCATACCTGCAAGAATAACCGCCACTGCAACTCCCAACAATGCAAATACAATTCCGCTCATATTTAATCCTCCTTGATTTCCACGTATTTTGTTATCTGCTTAAACGGACGGAAGGCCTTTCCGCCACCCTCATAGAACTTTCCGAAAAACTCGACGTACTGCAGACGGCAGGTATGCACATACGCGCCGAGCAGGTTGATCGCCAGGTTAAACAGGTGTCCGAAGCAGAATACCAGTATAAATACAATCACGCCAAATACATTATTTCCAACCATACTTCCCATCTGGTTGATAACCGATGCGATAACGCCGGTTGCCAGTCCGAGCGCCAGAAGGCGCGAGTAGGAAAGCACATCCGACACCCATCCGGTAATATTGTACAAATCATATGCGCCAAGCGCCAGCCGCAGGATCGGATTCTTCTTGTCGCGCGCCGACATCACCAGAATTCCCAGCGCGCCCACGATCGCCATTCCCTTTGCCAGCGAATTAAGCACCGGCGGGAATACGATATTCATCTGCGCGATGGAACCAAACAGTTCCGTCGGAAGCAGCATCAGGATCAGCCCCAGAAGCAGGAGGTACCAGAGTACCACGTCGCAGATAAAATCCACAACCTTGCCATCCTTTAAGAGCATATATCCTTTCAGTCCCAGCCCCAGAAATAGATGAATCACGCCAAATAACATCGAATAAACCAAAAGCTTCATCGGGTCATTTAGCGGGACAAACCAGAGCGCCGGTATTGTCACCGTATGTCCAAAATACGTCCGGCTCACGATGTCCACCGCATCTCCGAAATAACCGCCGAACATGACGCCCCAGAACAGGGTCGAAAGTCCACAGTACATAAAGAGCCGCAGTGATTTCCGCAGGTTTTCTTCCATCCTTGGGAATTTCTTAAGTGCCAGGAAGCACATCAAAAATACAATAAATCCGTATGCCGCATCTGAAAGCATCAGACCAAACAAAAATACATAGCACGCTGCCATGATGCCGGTCGGGTCCATCTCCCCCTTCGCCGGTAAGCCAAAGGATGCGGTCACGCCCTCCGCCGACGCCGCGAAGGTTCCGTTGGAGAGAAGCACCGGTGCTTCCTCATCCTCCGGCACATCCGAACTTTCCACTGCAAGTTCAAACCGGCTATTCAGCTTCTCCTCCAGTCCTTTCGCATCGCGCTTCGGGATAAATCCCGTGATCATACACGTTTTTTCCGACTGTAAGATCTCGCCGAGCGCCTCATACTTCTGTGCCCTCAGGCGGTAATAGTCGGATAACAATTTCAAATCTTCCCGCGCCGAAGCGCACTGTTTCAGTTCTTCTTCCGTCGCTGCCGCGCGTCCCTCATGCTCTGCCGCCTGCGCTTTGAGTTTCTTAGCGTAAGCTGCCGGAACTTCCTCCACCGGACGCGCCGGACGGGCAAATCCAATCGACCGGAGTGCTGTCTCCAGCTTCTCCTCGTCCTCTTTCAGGCAAATTACCGCAATGCAGGTCTGGTCGGCATCGCTTCCGACAACCTCCAGCTCCCATTTTTCAAGCTGCGGCTCCTGTTTTGCCACCGAAGCGTAAATTTCTTCCTGCGTATAAGCGCCTCCGCCGACCGCGCCGACTAAGATAGCACACCGTTTCGTCTCCTGATACGCAAGTGGAATCTCCAGCTTCTGCCACGGTTTCAGGCTTTCCGCCTCCGCCAGCAGTCTAAGCGCCGCAGTCTTTTCCTCCGTGATCTGCTTTTGCAGGTTCAAAATGCGTTCCGCCTGACCTAAAAGCGCCTCTGCGTTCGCCTCCGTCTCCCGGTACGCGCCTGCCTTTGCAAGCGGCTTTCCGGCAAGCCCAGCAAGCATCGATGTTTCCTCCGGAACCACCGCGGCAAGCACTTCCAATGCGCGGTCCGCCGTCGCCGCATTCCGCTCAAACTTCTGTCGATCCTCCAGCGTGTCCGTCCGCTTAAATTCCTCGTCCGGCTCCGCCTCCGCTGTCAGCTCCAGCACTCCGGCAGCCTGCAGAAACTCCATCAGGGACTTACGGTCCTTCTTCAGGGCACAGATACATAGCTTTTGCATCTGCAATACTGCCATATCTACATCCCTCCATTCACTAGACCAGTTCCGCTATGAGCCGGTCAACCACCTCCGGTTTCCGTCTGTCCGCCGTCTCTCTGAGCGTCTGACACTCCGCCTCGGCTTCTGCCAGTGCCTGTTTTACGTACTCCTCCCCTCTGAGAGTCAGTTCTTCTTCCTGCTTCACAGCTGCTTCTTTCCCCCTTTTCTGTGCATCTGCGAGCATTCGATCCGCTTCTGCCTCCGCCTCCGCCTTAACGCGGCGTGCATCCTCCGAAGCCTGCGCGACCAGTTCCGATGCCTTCGCCTCTGCGTCCTCGACCGCCTGGATCGTCTCCTTGATCATTGAACCACCACCTTTTCCCCTAATTTTTTTCAGAAATAATGCAATATCCTTATTATGTTTCACATCCTCCCATTCCATACAATTCGCTGATTCGAAGCATCAAAAGCACATGGAAAATAAATAAGTTTTCTCGCATTTGTATACTATTATAACTTTTTCAATCAGTTTTGTCTATTAAATGTTTTAATCTTGAAAAGATTATACATACATCTTAATTTATGAAAAAAAATTTCGGTTCTCATGAAAAACAGTGTTTGTTTACACAAAAAAAGCTGCCAGACAATTGTTGCTCTTCCACAAACCACTGTCTGGCAGTCCCCTATTATATATTTATTTTTATGCGAGCCATCCGATCGAATTAAGGAAATAGACCCACAAAAAGATCGTCACAACCGAGGCGACCGTGCTCAGCACGACAAACTGTCCCGCCAGCTCGCCGTCGCCGCCCATGTTCTGTGCCATCGCATAGGACGCCGTCGCAACCGGAGTCGCGTACATTTCAAAGTAAACAAAACGTTCCACACCGGAAAAGCCGAGCAGCGTCGCAACCGCCAGAATCACTGCCGGCAGGATCACCATCTTGACGGTCATCGACGGAACCACATATTTCAGATTGCCGCCGATCGCATTGAAATGCAGCGTTCCGCCCAGTACGAACGGGCAGGTGGTCTTTGGAGTATTGAAAATCTGTTTACTCGGTCCTCCCAGGGAAGCCGAAATTTAACTCCAAAAAATGGGAAAAATAACGCACGGGGGCGCGCCGGGTATCATGTGTTTTTTAGGTATTTTTAAAAAAAAAGCGAACCCGGGGCCCTTGCCGCCCCGGAACAATTCCAGAATCACGACCGCCGTTACGTTGTAGACCGGAATCACGATCGCCACCATCATCGTCGCCAGCAGTGTTCCCTCCTCACCGAACACGCTGGTTGCCAGCGGAATGCCGAACAGGACGAAATTGCTGCGGTAAATCGCCTGGATGATAACGCCGCGCCGCTCATTTTCCTTTACCAGACGCGGAACCACAGCAAGCAGAACCGCCTGCAAAAGCAGCACGCTGATAATGGCGGCTGCCACCAGACGCAGATTTAATGTCATTCCCTCCGGAATGGAATACAGGTTGTTAAACATCAGAATCGGAAAGAATGCCTGAAAGATCACCTTATTCAGGCGCTTCATAAAATCCTCATCCGCCAGCCCCGACATCCTGACTCCATATCCAAATGCGATATAGAGCAGAAACGGAAGGACTGTATTAAGTGCAAATAAAAAATTTTCCATATAATTCCTGCCACTTTCTTCTTAATTGCTTTGTTCTGGACGCGGTTTCTATCCAATCAGACCGCACCCCTTTAATCACCAGATTTATTATATACCCCATCCAAGAAATCGACAAGAAAAATTCAAGCGCGCCAGCCTCATAAACAGTTCCGAAAAAGTTTCGAATTATGTAATACTCGTTTAGATTTATTTTAGATATTGGTCAAAATATGGACACAATTATCCAGTATTATAATGGCATAACATCAATGAGGCAGATGGCACTAAGAAATGCGCGCAATCGTTATCTGGCTCGACTAACAACAATTTCCTTTATATAGATATTTCTTCACAGTTTTTTATCCCCCTTCGGCTGTGAAGAACGCCCACCTTGGGTACAAAAAAGAGACGGTTTGACGCCGTCTCTTTTTATGTACTCTGCAAGCTACCAGGAAAGCACCTCATGACCATCCTCAGTTACCAGCACCTGGATCTCCCACTGGGCGGATGCTTTTCCATCCTTCGTGTATACACTCCAGTCGTCGTCGCCATCCACGAATACCTCCTCGGTTCCCTCGTTGATCATCGGCTCGATCGTGAACATCATACCCGGAGCAAACATCATACCGGTGCCTCTCTGACCAATATAGCCAACCCACGGATCCTCATGGAACTCGATACCAACGCCGTGACCGCCGATCTCTCGAACCACAGAATAACCATTTTCTTCCGCATGCTTCTGGACCGCTTCCGCCATATCACCCATGAAGCCCCACGGTTTTACCTGCTCCAGACCTAATTCCACGCACTCTTTGACAACGTCCACCAGTTTTTTATGTTCCGGGCTGACATTTCCGATGCAGAACATACGGGAAGAATCCGCATAATAGCCGTGATAAATGGTCGAAACATCCACGTTGATGATATCGCCATCCTTTAATACGACATCCGCTGACGGAATGCCGTGGCAGACCTGATCATTGATGGATGTGCACACGCTCTTCGGGAATCCTTCATAGCCAAGCGGCGCCGGGATTCCGCCCATGCGGGTCGTCTCATTATATACCCACTGATCGATCTCCTCGGTTGTGACGCCAGCCTTGATATGCTCAGCCACATAATCCAGAACTGCCACATTGATCTTGCAGCTCTCGCGGATCCCCTCGATCTGCTCCGGGGTCTTGATCATGTCGTGATCCGGAATCTGGTGTCCGGCATCCGCCGCCTCCATCAGCTTCTCATCAAATGCCTCATGGCAATGTTTGTACTTCTTTCCACTTCCACACCAGCACAGATCATTTCTTCCTAATTTTTTCATCTTATTTTCATTCCTTTCGCCCTGCACTCCGGCAGCCCGTTTGTCACTCTCTAACAGGCGGGTCAGCCTGCTTCCCTCAATCGGGAGACTGTTTGGAGTTTAACACACTGACGCTGAAAATGCAATGAAATCGCCCTTATCCAACCAGATTCTCAATAATCATGTTCCTGTTCACACACATGTGTGCCCAGTAACGCGATTTTTCTCCTCCGTCCACCGTCTTTCTGTTTTTATCCCAAATTTTCACGATTTTTTCAACTTTTTAACAGTCTTCCTCTCTATTTTTCAGAAGAAACATTGTATAATAGAAGCATCCATATGAATTTTTTGAAAGGAGACTTTCTTTATTTAAATGAAACATTCAAGTAAACCTTCTGTTTCTGGAACTTCCAATGAAACTTTCCTGAAAACAGAATCAGCCAGCAGCCTTCAAGGTTCAGCCGAACCAAACTCTCCGGATACCAGCATTTCCAATGGCGGCAAAACACATCCATCCAAAATTGACGCCTTAAAAAATTGGTTCCGGACCCGCCCGATCGTTGAAAAATTCTGTGCGCTTCCGACATACATACAGAGCTGGGGACTTACCCTGTTTTTCATGGGTACCGCCACGATCATCGCGTTCTGCTTTTTTCATGCGCTCAAAAATCCGACTGCCAACATCGCGCTAACATACATTCTGGCAGTCTTTTTGGTAGCGCGTTTTACGGACGGATACAGCTTCGGTCTGTTCTCCTCCTTTGTCGGCGTTGTCTGCGTCAATTTTCTGTTCACGTATCCGTATTTCGCGCTGGATTTCACGATGGCCGGCTATCCGATTACCTTCGTGGCAATGTTTTCAATTTCCAGCATTACAAGCGCCATCACAAGCAACATGAAAACACAGGCGCGCGTGCTGGCAGAACGTGAAAAGATGCTGATGGAAGCGGAAAAGGAAAAGATGCGGGCGAACCTGCTGCGGGCAATCTCCCATGACCTCCGCACCCCGCTTACCAGCATCATCGGTTCCAGTACCGTATATCTGGAAAATGGCAGCAGCCTCCCGGAGGTTGAGAAAAATGCGCTGGTGCGCCATATTCTTGAGGATTCCAACTGGCTCTTAAACATGGTTGAAAACCTGCTCTCCGTCACGCGTATCAACAATGAGACGGCAAAGGTAACTAAGACCTCGGAACCGGTCGAGGAAGTTCTCTCCGAGGCGATGATCCGCTTAAAAAAGAGACTTCCAGACGCCAATATCCATGTGCGCGTGCCGGAGGAATTCCTGATGGTCCCGATGGACGCAGTTCTCATCGAACAGGTTCTCATCAACCTGCTGGAAAATTCCGTTGTCCACGCGGAAAGCACCGAACCGATCGAGTGCTATGTGGAATCGCTTTCCGACTATGCGATTTTTCATGTGCGTGATTACGGCGTCGGCATCCCGCCGGAGAAGCTGGCAACCATCTTTGACGGCTCTTCTTCGACGACCAGCACTTCGCCGGATGGACGAAAGGGCATGGGAATCGGGCTTTCCATCTGTAAAACGATCATTCTCGCCCACGGCGGCGAAATCAAGGCAATCAACCACACGCGCGGTGCCGAATTTTACTTTACCCTTCCAAAGGAGGACAAATAACATGACACATAAACTTTCTATTTTATTAGTAGAAGATGAAAAAAACATCTGCGACTTCATCTCCACCTCCCTGTCCGCACAGGATTACCGCATTTCCACCGCACACACGGGAAAAGAAGCACTTCCGATCATCACGTCCCAGTGCCCGGATCTGATTCTCCTCGACCTGGGGCTTCCAGACATGGACGGCATGGAGATCATCCGCCAGGTCCGCACCTGGTCCAGCGTCCCGATCATCGTCCTCTCCGCCCGCACGCAGGAACAGGAAAAGGTACGTGCGCTCGACCTCGGCGCGGATGATTATCTGACCAAGCCGATCGGCACCTCCGAGCTTCTCGCGCGCATCCGGACTGCCCTGCGCCACAGCAACCGCCTAAACACAGATTCTCCGCTTTATAAGCGCCCATTCCATGCAAAGGGACTGACGATCGATTTTGAAAAACATCTGGTATCGGTTGATGGAAAGGATGTCCATCTGACGCAGATCGAGTTTAAGATTATCTCCCTGCTGGCACAGAATTCCGGCAGAGTCATGACGTATGATACGATTATTTCGAATATCTGGGGGCCGTATGCGGACGATGATAACAGTATTCTGCGCGTGAATATGGCACATATTCGAAGGAAACTGGAGCAGAATCCAGCAGAACCGCAGTATGTGTTTACAGAGATTGGGATTGGATATCGGATGATTGAGGATGAGATGCAGTAATAGATAGATTGATTGGCGTGATGCGGAAAGAGGCGTCCGGGAATCTGCGCCGCCTGCGTCTCCAATTATCATTGTTCGCTTACTTTCGCTACATCTGTTCGTCTGGATCGGACAAAAATGTCCGCCCCAGTCGGACAGCTGGCGTGGGATGCGTACAATCGATAATTGGAACGCTGGCTCTACAGATTCCCGGACGCCACTTTCCTCTTGTTATGTTATGGATCGCTTTTGCCTGCCAGCCTTTGCTTTGCTCGGCTGGCTTTTAATTGTCTATTTTTGTCTGTTTTTTTATTCTACTTCGCTTTCAATGACTCCATCGTATAAACCGATTAAGTCTTCATAGCCATCCGTGGATGGAAGGGTCACTACGACCGGCTCGCCCGGGTTCTGGACTTCGGTCTCCATCAGAGTAATGCAGGTCATCGGCTGGTCGAGGACTTCCATGTTGTATACGATATAGTTTGTCATATAGATAATGTAATCGTTGTCATCCAGCACGTAAGCGCCTTTCATTTCCTGGATGTTCATGTCCAGATTGACATCGGTGCCGAGTGTGTTCATCACGGTTCCGAGGGCTTCTTTGACATTCTTGTTTAGCTTCTTTGGATTTGCCTCATATGCCAGCACACGTTTTCCATTGACCTCGTTTAAGGAAATGCCCTTCATATAGCTGGATTCCATATTGCTGGTGGTGACTCCGGTCTGGACGGAGGATATGATCTGCTCTAATGGCATCGGGTATTTCAGTTTGACACCGTTGGTATCTACGTAATAGTAGCCATCCGTATAAAAAACCTGTGAATAGCTGTCCTGTCCAAGAATCGAGGAAGCGATCTGTGCCAGGTACTTGAGATCGGTGGTATCCTGCATATCCATCTCTGCATGCATCGCCATATCAACTTTCATCTGACCGTCCGGAATGACATCCTTTGCAAGTATGACCGAATGGACGCCGCTCTGAATCTCCGCGGACTGAATCGTATTGTTCTTCTCCATCACCCGGTCAAATACCTCCGCCGGATTTTCGGCTGCAAATGCGGTTGTTGACATCGTCATAATGGCTGCTGCACTCACAAGTGCGGTTGCTAATTTTTTCATCCCTGTTTCCTCCTGTCTGCTGTCGGGCTTATGTCGTATTTCCCTATATAACTTTCTGCCCTATCTATAACCCATTTTCGAGCTGTGTCGGCAACCCAGCTTTTGTTCCTGAAATTCACGTTTCTGAACACGAAAACCACTCCGACTTTATCTTCAGTATATATAATTTGGCATCGCTTGTAAACCATATCGGCGGGTACTTTCCCTTACATTTTTATTACATCTGACAGCTCTTTCGATTCCAAAAGTGCCTGCTTTTGAGTATTCTTTCTTTTCCGGTTATTATATACAAACATGGAAATTGCCATCAGACAGATAATTCCATATCCGAGAAAACTCCAGCCGTCCGGCACCTGCCCGAAAATGAAGAAACCGAGCATCGTCGAGAAGATCAGCTGCGAATAATCGTAGATGGAAATACGGCTCGCCGGGGCATAGCGGTATGCCGCCGTGATCGCAAACTGTCCGCCCGCCGCCGCGCAGCCCGCCAAAAGCAGGATCCCCATCTGCTGCCAGGTCATCGGATGATAGTCAAAAATCAGCCACGGCAGCACAACCACACAGGAAAATACCGAGAAAAACAGCACGATCACCGGTCCCTTTTCTCCTGCCTCTCCCAGTTTCCGCACCATCGTGTACGCCGCGCCCGCGCAGATGCCGCCGAAAAAGCCCAGCAGCGACGGCACAAGTGCCAGATTGGAGAATGTCGGCTTTACCACGAATATACTGCCGAGAAACGCACCGAAGATCAGCGAAAGCTGAATTGGCATAACTTTTTCCTTTAAGATCAGCCAGCTGAACAGCACTGTAAAAAACGGCGACATTTTATTTAGAATCGATGCGTCCGCCAGCACCAGATGATCCACCGCATAAAAGTTACACAGCACTCCCATCGTGCCGAAAATTGACCGCATCAGAAAATACGGCAGATTTTCCCTGCGGATACGAAACGGCTCAGATCGGAAGAGCATACGTCTGAACTCCAGTCACCTTGTAATCTCGTATGCCGT
>OBLO01003350.1_pt1 | contig 11548 bp, 8 predicted proteins | sample 1519401 | NCBI WGS metagenome assembly OBLO01 (sample SAMEA2602897, study PRJEB22501) | metagenome | reverse complement strand
CACTGGCGGCGCTCACCTTTGCAGCATCCAGTATTATCTGCGCTTTTGGCTTAGCAGCTGCCGCACCTCGCTCGCCGTATCGGCACTTAGAATTATGCGGTATTGCCTTGAAAATCAGATCAGTTCTTCCAGAATGGCATTCTGCACGATCATGCCACTCGGCGTCAGCCGCAGGGTATCGCCATCCAGCACAGCATAGCCGCTGGCGGCGCAGTGGCGCAAAAATGCCATCTGGCCGGCATCGAACCGAACGCCGTACCGGGCCGCATACTCGGTCAGATTCAGCCCGCTGCAAAGGCGCAACTGCATGATCAGGTAATCCTCGGCGTTGCAGGGGCCTTCGTACTGCTCTTGAACAGTCCCGGCAATAAAAGCAGCGGTGTCATTGGGCCAAAAGCGGCGCACACTGCCCAGGCAGCTGTGGGCCGCCGGACCAATGCCCCAGTAATCTTTACAGTTCCAATACAGCAGATTGTGCCGCCCTTCGTGGCCGGGGCAGGCAAAGTTGCTGATCTCGTATTGCCGGTAGCCCTCCTGCGCCAGACGCTGCACGGCGTACAGGTAAAACTCCGCGGCGGCGTCGGCATCCGGCAGGCCCGGCGGCGGGTTGCGGCCAAAGGCGGTGCCGGGCTCAATCTTGAGCAGGTAGGCCGAAATATGGGTGCAGCCACCCGCCTGCAGCAGGGCAAGGGTTTTATCAAACTCCGCGATGGAATAATAGGGCAGCGCCAGCATAATATCCCCGCAGATCTCCCGGAAGCCTGCCTCCCGCGCCCAGGCAAACGCCTGCGCGGCGGCAGCAACGGTGTGGGTGCGGCCCAGGCGGCGCAACTGGGCGTCGTCTGCGCTCTGTACCCCAAAGCTGATGCGGGTTACCCCGGCGGCTGCAAAACCAGCCAGGTTTTCCGGCGTCACTACATCGGGGTTGGCTTCCAGCGTGATCTCCGCACCCGGCAGCGGGGCGGCGGCTTTGATCAGTCGGTGCACCTGGTCCGGCCGCAGCAGGGCGGGGGTGCCGCCGCCAAAATATAACGTGTCCGGCCTGCGGGAACTTTTGGAAAGTTCGCGCAGCAGTGCGGTTACATATTCATCCGGCACCCCGCGCGTGCCGGGGGCAGAGTAAAAATCACAATAGCGGCATTTGCTGCGGCAGTAAGGGATGTGCAGGTAAATGCCGTAAGTATCGGGGTTGGGCAAGGCATGGCTCCTTATCTTGCAAAAATGATAGAATTCCGTTAAGGCAACACCGCACAATTCCCGCCTAACGGCTTAAGCACCGCTCCGGCGGCTGCGGCACGGCATCTGCGTTGCCAAAATGCTCGATAATACACAAAGTATTATCTGCGCTTTTGGCTTAGCAGCTGCCGCACCTCGCTCGCCGTATCGGCACTTAGAATTGTGCGGTGTTGCCTTAAAATAGGGCAGGAACGGAAAAGTGTAATAGAGAATTCACATATCGATAACACATTTCACTCAATACAGAGTATATAATAGAATCAGCCAAAAAGAAAGGGGTCTGTTTTATGGACCAGAAATATTATAATATCTCCTATGCCGAAAGTCCGTTCGGCACGTTAAACCAGTATATGACCCGCACCTACAGCTGGATGGCCGCCGGTTTGCTGGTTACCTTTGCAACGGCATTGCTTACCGTTACCACCCCGCTGTTTGAGCTGATGTTCAGCACCGGCCTGGTATTCCTCCTGAGCATTGCGGAGCTGGTGCTGGTTGCGGTTCTGTCCGCCAGGGTGGAACGCCTGCAGCCCACCACCGCAACGGGGCTGTTCTTCGCCTATGCGGTGCTGAACGGCATCAACCTGAGCACCTACTTTATCATCTATGATCTTTCCACGCTGATTCTGGCGTTCCTGGTTGGTACCGTGTACTTTGGCGTTATGGCTGTTTACGGTGCCCGAACCCAGCGCGATTTGAGCGGCTGGGGTATCAACCTGATGGGTGCTTTGATTGCCATTATTTTGACCAGCCTGGTGGGCGGCCTGATCGGCATGCTGACCGGCGCGGGCTTTGGTATGATGGATATCGTGCTTTGCGCGGTTTCGGTCCTGGTGTTTATGCTGTTCACGGCTTATGACACCCAGAAGCTGAAGTACTATTACGCCTACTATGGCGGCGATGCTTCCATGCTGCACAAATCCTCCATCATCGGCGCACTCAGCCTGTACCTGGATTATATCAACATCTTCCTGTATATCGTCCGCATCGTGGGCCGTTCCCGCCGCAACGACTGATCGGTTTTGATAATTTGAAAAAAGGGCGCTGTTCCGCAAGGGGCAGCGCCCTTTTTGCTGTGCGTCCAGGGTTGACAAAAAAGGCCAAACGGCCTATAATGCTTTATGTTAAACGCATTGACGGAGAAAGTATGCCTGCAAACTTAGCACAGAGAGGGCGGCCATCGGCTGTAAGCCGCCCCGAAAGCCTGCTGGCAGAAGTTCGCTCCTGAGCGGCCTGTGTGAACCCTGCATTGCAGCCATTAGCGCGGGACGGTCTGCCCCGTTACAAAGCATCGAGTGCCGCCAGACATGGTTTGGCGGAACACGGGTGGTACCGCGGAGTGTAAATGAATGTTACAGCTTCGTCCCTGATTTTACCGTTCAGGGACGGGGCTTTTTTATTTTGTTTTGCAGCAAAAGCGAGCAGCCTTCGCCCCGTAAATCATCAAAGAGGTGCATTATGGAAGAAAAAATCGCCGCACTGCGCGCCGAGCTGGAAGCCGACCTTGCAGCAGTGCACAACAAAGATGAACTTTCCGCCTTTTGGCAGAAGTATCTGAGCAAAAACGGCAGCGTGACCGGACTGACCAAGTCCCTGCGCGATGTTCCCAAAGAGGAACGCCCCGCCGCCGGTAAAACCATCAACGAGTTCAAGGTCTGGGTGGAGGGCCAGTATCAGGCTGCTTCCGCCGAGATCGAAAAGGCCGAGCTTGCCGCCCGCAACAAGGCCGAAGCCGTGGATATCACCCTGCCCGGCACCCACCACGCCACCGGCGCACTGCATCCTATCACCCAGATCAAGAATGAGATCATTGATGTGTTTGCCGGCATGGGCTTTGAAATTTACGAAGGCCCCGAAATTGAGGACGATGACCACAACTTTACCCGCCTGAACGTACCCAAAAACCACCCGGCCCGCGATATGCAGGATACCTTCTATGTGGCGGATGACATTGTTCTGCGCACCCAGACCAGCGGCGGCCAGATCCGTGTGATGGATAAGGAAAAGCCCCCCATCAAGGTTCTGGTGCCCGGCCGCGTGTTCCGCTCTGACTCTGACGCAACCCACTCCCCGATGTTCCACCAGATGGAAGGTCTGGTTGTGGATAAGGGCATTACCCTGTGCGACCTGCAGGGCATGCTGGACCGCTTTGTGCAGGCTTTGTTTGGCCCGGAGGTCAAAACCCGCCTGCGCCCGTCCTATTTCCCGTTCACTGAGCCCAGTGTGGAGGTTGACGTAAGTTGCTTTGAATGCCACGGCAAGGGCTGCCCCCTGTGCAAGCACAGCGGCTGGATCGAAGTTCTGGGGGCTGGCGTTGTGCACCGCAGCGTGCTGGAAAACTGCGGCATTGACCCTGAGGTATACTCCGGCTTTGCTTTCGGTATCGGTATCGAGCGTATCGCCATGCTTAAGTACGGTATCAACAACATCGGCCTGATGTTCGAGAACGACCTGCGCTTCCTCGAACAGTTCAAGGGTTAAGGAGGGGAACAACAATGAAAGTACCATTCAGCTGGCTTAAACAGTATGTGGATATTGATGTTTCCGCCCAGGAGCTGGAAACCAAATTATTCGACTGTGGCTTTGAAGTAGAAGAACTCATCGACCTTGGCGCTGAGATCAGCAAGGTTGTTGTTGGCGTTGTGACCGAGTGCGTGCCCCAGGAGGGCACCCACCTGCATATCTGTAAGGTGGACTGCGGCGACTATGGCCATGATATTCAGATCTCCACCGGTGCGGCCAATGTGTACGCCGGTATGCACACCCCCGCTGCTCTGGACGGCTCCACGCTGCCCGGAGGCATCAAGATCAAGGCAAAGCCCTTGATGGGCATTGAATCCAACGGTATGCTCTGCTCCGGCGAGGAACTGGGTCTGAACGAGGACCTGTACCCCGGCGCTGAGGTATACGGCCTGCTGGACCTGCCCAAAGATACCGTGCCCGGAACCCCCATTCAGCAGGTTGTTGGGCTGGATGATTATATCTTTGATATCTCCATCACCGCCAACCGTGCCGACTGCCAGAGCGTTCTGGGCATTGCACGCGAAGTTGCCGCTGTGCTGAACAAGCCCCTGAAAATGCCTGCCACCGATTACACCGTGAGCGATTACAAGGACCCGCGCCTGAGCATTACGGTGGAAGCACCGGACCTGTGCCCGCGCTACCTGGGCCACTATGTGCGCAACATCACCACCGGTGAATCTCCGCGCTGGATGCGCCGCCAGCTGGCCTTGTGCGGCCTGCGCAGCATTTCCAACGTGGTGGATATCACCAACTATGTCATGCTGGAAATCGGCCAGCCGATGCACGCCTTTGATATGGACACGCTGGAAAGCTGCCAGATCATTGTGCGCCGTGCCAAGGACGGCGAGAAGATCACTACGCTGGACAGCAAGGAGTTTACCCTGACCCCCCAGAACCTGGTCATCTGCGATGGCGAAAAGCCGGTTGCCCTGGCCGGTGTTATGGGCGGCCTGAACAGCGAGATCAAGCCGGAAACTACCCAGCTGCTGTTTGAATCTGCCAAGTTTGCCCGCGATAACATCCGCAAGACCGCCCGCGGCCTTGGCCAGAACACGGATGCTTCCGCCCATTACGAGAAGGGCATCAGCGAATATACCACCGAGCTGGGCATGGCCCGCGCCCTGCACCTGATCCAGGAGCTGGGCTGCGGCGAAGTGACCGCCACCGAGTTTGACTGCTCTGCCGGTGCTCCGCGTAAAGGCAAGCACTTCACCGCCCGCATCAGCGCCATCAACGCCATTCTGGGCATTACCGTGCCCACCGAGGAAATTCTGGCCATCCTGAAAAAGCTCAGCTTTGAAGTGACGATGGAAGCCGACGGTGACACCATGCAGGTGGTTGCTCCGCGCTACCGCGAGGATATCGAGATCGGCGAGCCGGACCTGGCCGAGGAAGTGATCCGTGAATATGGCTATGACCATATCACCCCCACCTTCCTGAAAGCTGCCCAGGTCACCACCGGGGGCCTGGCGGCTGACCAGCACCGCCGCGATAAGCTCAAGAGCGCTATGTGTGCCCAAGGCTTCTATGAGGCTATGACGCTGGCATTCTATGCGGATGCCGACCTGGATGCCCTGCACATTGCCCCCGATGCACCGGAGCGCAATGTCATCCGCATTGTCAACCCCATCTCCTCCAACCTGACCATCATGCGCTCCCTGCTGGCACCCAGCCTGTTGAACGTGGCGGTTACCAATCTGAAAAAGGGCAACGCTGCCGGCCGTCTGTTTGAGCTTTCCAACATTTATGTGCCCAAACAGCTTCCGCTGACCGAACTGCCGGAAGAGCGCCTGCACCTGGGCTTTGTGGCCTTTGGTGAGCATGAGGATTTCTTTGCCGTTAAGGGCGCACTGGAAGACCTGGCTGCTTCCTTCGGCGTAACCTTTGAGGTGGAGCGTGCCGAGGATGTGCCTTACCTGCACCCCGGCATTGCCGCTTACATCCTGTGCAACGGCGTGCGTGTGGGCAGCTTTGGCAAGCTGGCCAACGATGTGCAGGCCGGTCTGGATCTGCCGCGTGATAGCCGCGCCAACCAGAAGATCTTCCTGGGCGAGATCGATTACGAGACGCTGGTGGCACAGCTGCCTGCCGGTCTGCGTTATCATCCGCTGCCGGAGTTCGATACCGTGGCCCGTGACCTGGCTCTGGTTGCTGACGAGGAAACCCCCTGCGGCACCATCATTGCCGAAATGAAGCGCGCCTGCAAGCAGCTGGCCGATGTGGAGCTGTTTGATATCTACCGCAGCGAAGCCATTGGCGCCGGCAAAAAGAGCATGGCGTTCACCTTGCACTTTGCACCGGAAAACAAAGCCCTGGAAGCTGCCGATGTGGACCGCTTTGTCAAGAAAATCCTCGGCAACCTCAAGTTCAAGCTGGGCATCGAGATCCGCTGAACTCTTTTGCCGCGTTCGCTGCCGCCCGGCGGTAAGCTGAACGCCTGAACGGAAATAACACAAAACCACCCCTTGCCCCGACCGCACGGTAAAACCTTGTGCGGCAGGGCAGGGGGTGGTCGTTTTATATTCGGCCACTGGCCTAAATGCGCCGCGCCAAAAACAAACCCGCCGGGGCAGGCAGCTGTTGTGCTGCGCCGCCCCGGCGGGGGCTGCTATCTATGGTGCTGTAGTCAATCAGGGATCGGAATCCAGCTTCAGCACGGCGGTAAAAGCTTCGCTGGGCAGGGTCACGCTGCCCAGTTTGCGCATCTTCTTTTTACCGGCTTTCTGCTTTTCCAGCAGCTTCTTTTTACGGGTAATATCGCCGCCATAGCACTTGGCCAAAACATCCTTGCGCACGGCCTTGACTGTTTCGCGGGCAATGATCTTGCCGCCCACGGCCGCCTGAATGGGAATTTCAAACAAAGCGCGCGGGATGTTTTCCTTCAGCTTTTCGCAGATGCGGCGCCCCTTGGCGTAAGCGTTATCCGCAAATACGATCATCGAAAGCGCATCCACGATCTCGCCGTTCAGCAGGAAGTCTAGCTTGACCAGCTCGGACTGGTGCCAGCCCTCCCACGCATAGTCATAGCTGGCGTAACCGCGGCTGCGGCTCTTGATGGCGTCAAAGAAGTCATAAACAATCTCGCCCAGCGGAATCTGGTAATGCAGGTCCACGCGAGTCTCATCCAGGTAATCCATCGCAATCAGGGTGCCGCGCTTTTGCTGGCACAGGTCCATCAGCGGGCCAACATAATCGTTGGGGGTGTAAATGTGGGCATCCACAAATGGTTCTTCCGCCTTGGCAATGCGGGCCGGGTCGGGATAGGCGGAGGGGTTATCGATCACTTCCACCGTGCCGTCCGTCAAGGTCAGCCGGTACTGAACACCGGGGGTGGTGGTGATCAGGTCAAGGTCAAACTCGCGCTCCAACCGCTCGGTGATGATTTCCATGTGCAGCAGCCCAAGGAACCCGCAGCGGAAGCCGAAGCCCAGGGCCGCACTGGTTTCCGGCTCAAAGCTCAAGGCGGCATCGTTCAGCTGCAGCTTTTCCAGCGCATCTTTCAAATCAGGGTAGTCGGCGCCATCGGCGGGGTAAATGCCGCAGAACACCATCGGCGTTACCTGGCGGAAACCGGGCAGAGCTTCCGCCGTGGGGGTTTCGGCCAGGGTGATGGTATCGCCCACGCGGGTATCGCGCACGGTCTTGATGGAGGCCGTCAGGTAGCCGACTTCACCGGCCTCCAGCTTATCGCAGGGGGCCAGGGCAGTAGCACCCATGTGGCCCACTTCCACCAGCTGGAAGGTTGCGCCGGTGTTCATCAGCTTGATGGTATCGCCGGGGCGCACGGTGCCTTCAAACACGCGCACATAGACGATAACGCCCTTGTAGCTGTCGTAAATGGAGTCAAAGATCAGGGCTTTCAGCGGGGCATCGGGGTCGCCCTGCGGGGCGGGAACATCCTGCACCACGCGTTCCAGCACTTCGCGGATATTGATGCCCATCTTGGCGCTCACGCGCGGGGCATCCATGCAGGGCAGACCGATGACATCCTCCACCTCTTTGGCGGCGGCATCCGGGTCAGCGCTGGGCAGGTCAATCTTATTCAGGATGGGCACAACTTCCAGGTTGTGGTCAATGGCCAGGTAGCAGTTGGCCAGCGTCTGGGCTTCCACGCCCTGGCTGGCATCCACCACCAGGATGGCACCCTCACAGGCAGCCAGGCTGCGGCTGACTTCGTACTGAAAGTCAACGTGGCCCGGCGTGTCGATCAGGTTGAACTCGTATTCCTTGCCGTCATCGGCGTGGTAGTGCATGGTAACGGCGCGGGCTTTGATGGTAATGCCGCGCTCGCGTTCCAGCTCCATGTCGTCCAGAATCTGGTCCTCCATGGTGCGCTTGTCCACGCTGTCGGTCAGCTCCAGAATACGGTCCGAAAGTGTGGACTTGCCGTGGTCAATGTGGGCAATGATACAAAAGTTGCGAATATTGTCGCGTGCCATCAGGTTTCCTCCAAATCGTTCCAGATACGCACCGGCGCGCCGTCCCGCAGGTAAACACGGGGAACCCGGCGGCTGATGCCGCAGATAATTTCATAGTTGATGGTGCCGGTCTTAGCTGCAATGCTGTCGGCGGTATCTGCGCCGATCGCAGCGTTTTCAGGGCCGAATACCGTTACTTCATCATTCATTTTAACATCGGGGATGTCGGTCACATCCACCAGGGTCTGATCCATGCACACCCGGCCGATTATCGGGGCGGGCTTTCCGTGGATGCTCATAACCCCCGCATTGGGGTTGCCATTGCTGCCGGAAAGCGCGCGGGGGTAGCCGTCCGCATAGCCAACGCATACGGTGGCAACCTTGCGGGGTGTGTTGGCTGTGTAGGTGCGGCCATAGCTCACGCTCTCACCGGGTAAAAGGTCCTTTACAAATTCCACAACACTTTTCAGCGTCATGGTGGGGCGCAGGCCGTCAAAATGCACTTCCGGGCTGGGGTCCAGCCCATACAGGATAATGCCTGCGCGGGTCAGGCTGTGGTGCCATTCCGGGTAGCGCATTTGTGCGGCAGAGTTGGCGCAGTGGATGGTGTGCAGGGCAACGCCGTCCGCCTGCAGCCGCTGCACGGTGCGCTCAAACAGGGCGTGCTGGGCTTGGGTGTAGGCTTCGTTTTCCGGCGTGGTGCTGTCTGCCACGGCAAAATGCTGGAAAATACCGCTGAAGTGCAGCTTGGGCAGGGCGGCGCAGCGCTCCATGGCAGCGATTGCCGCCTCAAAGTCAGAACGCACGCTGAACCCAATGCGTCCCATACCGGTATCAACCTTAAAGTGGCAGTGTACCTCCACGCCGGCGTTTTGGGCGGCAGCGGAAAGCGCCTTGGCATACTCTTCGGAATAGACGGTCTGGGTAATGCAGTTGAACACCAGCTGATCCACCTGCAGCGGGTCGGTGTAGCCCAGGATCAAGATGGGTTTACTGATCCCGTGGCGGCGCAGGTGCCGCGCTTCGGCCAGGCAGCTGACCGCAAAAGCGGCTGCACCGTTTTCTTCCAGCCAGGGCCCGGCCACAGCGGCGCCGTGGCCGTAAGCGTCCGCCTTGACAACGCAGCACACCGGCGCGCCCACCGTCTTTTGGATCAGTGCCAGGTTGCTCTGCATAGCATCCAGATCAACCAATGCCCAACAATGCTTTTCGTACAGTTCGTTCGTCATTGCAATCCACCCCATTTCGATACAAAACACAACGGGGAATCTAGCCCCGCGTGCGCCCGGTATGCAGCGGCCGCCAGCCGTCAATGCCGCTTTGCTGCAAAGCGTGCAGTGTTTTCTGACGGAAAGCCGGGTCGTCCCGGCTCATCTGCTGCACAAACAATTTGGTCTGTTCGCGCACTGTGGCGCCATCAGCCGGGCAGCGGCTTTTGATGATGGGCAGCCCGGCGTGGTATACCGCGCTTTTTACCTCGCTTTCGGTGGCAAAGATCATTGGCCGGATCAGCGTAATGTTGCGCTGGTCCAGATAGGTCACGGGCGAAAAACACCCAATACGGCCTTCCCGCCAAAGGTTCATGTAAAAAGTCTCCACGGCATCATCCAGGTGGTGCCCCAGCGCCACTTTGTTGCAGCCAAGTTCCTGCGCGGCAGCGTGCAGTGCCCCGCGCCGCATTTTGGCACACAGCGCGCAGGGGTTCGGCTCTTTGCGGTAATCAAATACCACGGGGCCGATATCCGTGCGCCGTATTTCGTAAGGAATGCCTTCCTGCGCAAACAGGTCCGCAAGCGGCTGGTAGTCGGCTTCCACCCCGCCAAAGCGCGGGTCCAGCGTGACCGCCATGACCTCAAACGGAACGCCGAGATACCGCCGCAGGTGTCCCAGCGCCACGGTCAGCGCAACGCTGTCCTTCCCGCCGGAAACACCAACGCATACCCGGTCGCCCGGTGCGATCATCTCGTAATCCTGCACTGCCTTGCGCAGCAGACCCTCCAAGCGCTGCATGCCCGTTCCACCTTACCTTTATACACTCTAAGACGATACTATAAACATCGCTATTATAGCACATCCTGCTGCCCAATGCCAACAGCCGCAGCCAAATCGGAAGAATTTTATCAAAGCACCGCACAGGAGCTGCAAAAACAAAGCCGCGCCCGCGCCGCAGTTTGGCTGGCAAAGCAGGGCAGGGGAGAAAACCGGAAACCAGCAGACTGCACAAAGCGGGCAGAACACTTTGTTGCAGGGTACACAAAAACAGGTGCAAAAGGCAAAACAGTAAAATACCGTTTGCGAAAACGTTAGAAAACAAGAGAAAACACAAGAAAACAAGAGCTACACGAGAATAAAATGATTTTATTTGCAAAATCCCTTGACGAAACAGCGCGTATTTGCTAAAATCATACTTGCGCGAAATCAGCGCAGTGCCGTGCTGTGCATTGCGCTTTGAATAAACCGAAATGATTCGGATGCGTCACTATAAAGTATGGAGGATTCAAATCATGAGCACTACTCTCGCTAAGCCCGCTGAGATGGTCGACCGCAAGTGGTATGTTATTGATGCTGCCGGCAAACCGCTCGGCCGCGTTGCTGCCCAGGCCGCTGTCCTGCTGCGTGGTAAGAACAAGACTACCTTTACCCCCAATGTTGACTGCGGTGACCATGTCATCGTGATTAACTGCGACGAAGCTGTTCTGACTGGCAAGAAGCTGGAAAAGAAGTATCATCGCACCCATTCTGGCTGGATCGGCGGCCTGAAGGAAACCCAGTATAAGACCTTGATGGCTGAAGCCAGCGATAAGGCTATGACCTACGCTGTTAAGGGCATGGTTCCTTCCAACACCCTGGGCGCTAAGGCTATGACCCGCCTGCACTGCTACAAGACTGCTGAGCATGCACATGCTGCCCAGAAGCCCGAAGTTGTGGAATTTTGATAAGGAGGCAATAGAAGATGTACGAAACTAAACAGTATTTCTACGGCACTGGCCGTCGTAAGCATTCCGTTGCCCGCGTCCGCGTCTACAATGGCACCGGCAAGATTACCATCAACAATCGTGATATCGACGATTACTTCGGCCTGGAAACCCTGAAGCTGATGGTCCGCAGCCCGCTGGCTCTGACCAACACCGATGGCAAGTTCGACATCGTGATTAACGTTGTCGGCGGCGGTACTTCCGGCCAGGCTGGCGCTATCCGCCACGGCCTGTCCCGCGCTCTGCTGCAGTTCGACCCCGAGCTGCGCAGCACCCTGAAGAAGGCTGGCTTCCTGACCCGCGATCCTCGTATGAAGGAACGTAAGAAGTACGGTCTCAAAGCAGCTCGTCGCGCACCGCAGTTCAGCAAGCGCTGATTTATTCAATCCGATTCTTATT